>Ga0265338_10007351_pt1 | contig 13717 bp, 19 predicted proteins | sample 42126metaG_FD_193579 | JGI IMG/M metagenome (GOLD analysis project Ga0265338, IMG submission 193579) | Rhizosphere microbial communities from Carex aquatilis grown in University of Washington, Seatle, WA, United States - 4-21-26 metaG | ecosystem: Host-associated > Plants > Roots > Rhizosphere... | reverse complement strand
GGCCGGATCGCCTTGCACGGCCGGCACCACGGCGCCCAGAAGTCCACGACGACAGGCCGCTCCGCGCCGAGCACGGCCGCGTCCCACTGCGCTGCGTCGAGCTCCTTCATCGACTCACCCTAGCCTTCCCCGCAGCGCCGCCCAGCGCAGGCGCGGCACCCCGAGGATCGCCTCGGTCACGATCCCGCGGCTCATCTTCGAGGTGCCGACGACCCGGTCGGAGAAGACGATCGGCACCTCGACGACCCGGCCGCCGGCACGGAGGACGCGGTACGTCGTCTCGATCTGGAACAGGTACCCGCGCGAGCGGATCGCATCGAGGTCGAGCCGCTCGAGGGTCTCCCGGCGGTAGCACTTGAAGCCGCCCGTCAGGTCGCGCACGTGGACGCCGAGCACGAGCCGCGCGTAGAGCGAGCCGCCGTACGAAACCAGCCGCCGCGCGAGCCCCCAGTGGCGCGTCCCGCCGCCGGCGACGTAGCGGGAACCGAGTGCGAGATCGGCGCCGCTCGCGCACGCGTCGACGAGCCGCGGCGCGGCGTCGGGATCGTGGGAGAAGTCGCAGTCCATCTCCAAGACGAACTCGGCGTCGGTGGCGAGCGCCTCGCGGAAGCCCGCGACGTAGGCGGGACCGAGCCCTTCCTTGCCGGCGCGGTGGAGGACGGAGACGCCGTCGAGCTCGGCGGCGAGCCGGTCGGCGAGCTCGCCGGTGCCGTCCGGCGAGGCGTCGTCGATCACAAGCACCCGCATCCCGAGCGCGTTGAGCGTGCGCAGCATCGGCTCCAGGTTGTCCCGCTCGTCGTACGTCGGGAGGCATACGACAGCGCCGGGCACCGTTGCACGGTAGCCAGAGGAGACCGACATATGATCGAGCCGTGGCTGCGCTCCCTCGCAACCCGGACGTCGCCGACCAGTTCGACCTGCTCGCCGACCTGCTCGAGCTGGAGGGCGCCGACTCGTTCCGCGTGATCGCCTATCGCCGCGCGGCCACGCGGATGCGGGAGACCTCCGGCTCGATCGCGCAGCTCGCGCTCGAGGGCAAGGCGAAGGAGCTGCAGGGGATCGGCAAGACGATCGAGGAGAAGATCGTCCAGATCGTCGAGCGCGGCGAGATCGAGGCGCTGACGAAGAAGAAGGCAGGCGTTCCGCCCGAGGTCGTTCTCTTCATGCGCCTGCCCGGGCTCGGACCGAAGACCGCGTCCCGGATCTGGCGGGAGCTCGGCGTGACGACGCTCGAGGAGTTGAAGGCTGCGGCGGAGGGCGAACGGCTGCGCGTGCTCGCCGGGCTCGGTCCGAAGAGCGAGGAGAAGATTCTGAAGGCGCTCGCCTACCAGGCGGAGAGTCCGGAGACGGGCCGGCGCCTGCTCGGCGAGGGGCTGCCAGCCGTGCTCGCGGTCGTTGCCGCGCTGCGCGAGCACCCGGCCGCGGTCGCCGTCTCCGAGGCGGGCTCGGTGCGCCGCCGTAAGGAGTCCTTCAAGGATCTCGACATCATCGCCACGGCCACGGAGCCTGCCGAGCTGACGGCGTACTTCACGAGCCTGCGCTGGGTCGTGGACGTGGCCGCGCACGGCGACACGAAGGCGACGGTCATCTCCTCGGAAGGGCTCCGCTTCGACCTGCGCGTCGTCCCGCCGGAGTCCTTCGGGAACCTGCTCCAGCACTTCACGGGCTCGAAGGAGCACAACGTCGCGATGCGGGAGGAGGCGGTCCGGCGCGGCCTCTCGATCTCCGAGTACGGGATCACGACCGTCGAGAGCGGCGACGTGTTCAAGAGCGGCGACGAGGACGCGGTCTACGAGTTCCTCGGCTACCAGCCGGTGCCGCCGGAGCTGCGCGAGAACGCGGGCGAGCTCGAGGCGGCGCGCAAGGGCGAGCTGCCGCGGCTGGTCGAGATCGGCGACGTGCGCGGTGACATGCACACGCACAGCCACTGGTCCGCCGACGGGAAGAACACGCTCGAGCAGATGCTCGAGGCCGCCGAGGCGCGCGGCTACGAGTATTACGCCGTCACCGACCACTCGCACTACCTCCGCGAGGGCCGCCTCTTCGCGCAGGTGGAGGAGATCCAGCGGCTGCGGCCGCGCTTCCCGAAGCTGACGATCCTCGTCGGTGTCGAGGCGAACATCCGCGCGAGCGGCGAGGTCGACGTCTCCGAGGAGGAGCTGAAGCTGCTCGACTGGGTCGTCGCCTCCGTCCACCAGGCGCCCGACAGCCGCCCGACCGAGCGCGTGCTCGAGGCGATGCAGAACCCGTACGTCGACTGCATCGGCCATCTGACCGGGCGCCGGATCGGCAAGCGTCCGGCGCGCGACGTCGACGTCGAGCGGGTGATCGAGGAAGCGCTCGCGACCGGCACCTTCCTCGAGATCAACGGCCAGCCCGACCGGCTCGACCTGCGCGACGTGCACGCCCGCGCCGCGAAGGACGCCGGCGTGAAGCTCGTCGTCACCTCCGACGGCCACCAGATTCGCGCGCAGGCGTACATCGAGCTCGCGGTCGCGCAGGCGCGGCGCGGCTGGCTGACGAAGGACGACGTCGTGAACACGCGCACCTGGAAGCAGGTGCAGAAGCTCCAGAAGAAGCGGCCATGAGCACCTTTCGGGAGGACGGGGCGGCGGCGCTGGAGTGGGCGGCGCGCTATCTGGAGCGCGTGCCGGAGCTGCCGGTACTCGCGCAGGTCGCGCCGGGCGAGCTTTCCGCGAAACTCCCGCTCTCCCCGCCGGAGCAGCCGGAGCCGTTCGCCGACCTGCTGCGCGACCTCGATGAGCTGATCGTCCCCGCGCTGACGAACTGGCAGCACCCGCGCTTCTTCGCCTACTTCTCGGTGACGGCCTCGGAGCCGGCGATCCTGGCCGAGCTGATCGCCGCCACGCTCAACCAGGTCGCGATCCTCTGGCGCGCCTCGCCGGCGTCCACCGAGCTGGAGCTGCGTGTCGTCGACTGGGTGCGCCAGCTGCTCGGCCTCCCGGACGGCTGGCACGGCCACATCGAGGACACCGCCTCGACCTCGACGCTCGCCGCGCTGATCGCGGCCCGTCACGTCACCGGCCGCAACGTCGTCGTCTGCTCCGAGCACGCGCACTCCTCGGTCGAGAAGGACGCGCGCATGCTCGGGATGGAGCTCCGCAAGATCCCCGTGGACGAGAACCTCGCCATGCGTACCGACGGCCTGCAGCTCGACGACGTCGCCGCGGTCGTCGCCACCGTCGGCACGACCTCGTTCGCCTCGGTCGACCCCGTGCGCGAGCTCGCCGACCGGGCGCACGCCGCAGGCGCCTGGCTCCATGTCGACGCGGCCTACGCCGGCTCCTCCTGGATCTGCGAGGAGGAGCGTTGGTCGCAGGACGGCGTCGAGCTCGCCGACTCGCTCGTCATCAACCCGCACAAGTGGCTGCTCGTGCCGATGGACTGCTCGTTGCTCTGGACGTCGCGGCCCGACGAGTTCCGCGAGGCGTTCACGTTGACGCCGGAGTACCTCCGCACCGCCGACGACGCGTACGCGCTCGCCGACTACGGGCCGGCGCTCGGCCGCCGTTTCCGCTCGCTGAAGCTGTGGGCGGTGCTCCGTTGCTACGGCGCCGAGGGCCTGCGCGCGATCCTCCGCGAGCACGTCCGGCTGGCGAACCTCTTCGCCGGCTGGGTCGAGGAGAGCCCCGACTGGGAGCTCTGCGCGCCGCAACGCTTCAGCCTCGTCGTCTTCCGCCGCAACGGCACGGACGAGGAGAACGCGGAACTGCTGATGCGTGCGAACGCCTCCGGTGAGATCTTCATCTCGCACACGAGGCTGGCAGCGCCGCCGGCAGAGCCGTCGGCGCCCAGCGGGAAGACCGGCAGCGCGCCTTCGGCGGCCGCCGGTGGGCTCGACGGCCGCTACGTCCTGCGGCTGGCAATCGGCAACGCGCGCACGACCGAGGCGGACGTGCGCCAAGCATGGGAGGTTCTGAACCGATGATCGTGACGACGATGAACGACATTCCCGGCTACGCGGTGGACGAGGTCTTCGGCGAGGTGATGGGCCTGACCGTGCGCTCCCGCAACCTCGGCTCCCAGATCGGCGCCGGCCTCAAGTCGATTCTCGGCGGCGAGCTGAAGGGCATGACGAAGATGCTCACGGACAGCCGCAACACCGTGATGGAGCGGATGGTCCAGGAAGCGGAGGCGAAGGGCGCGAACGCGATCATCGCGATGCGCTTCGACACCTCCGAGCTCGGCTCGGCGTGGTTGGAGATCTGCGCCTACGGCACCGCGGTGAAGGTGCACAAGGCCTAGGCCAGGGCAGCGAGCGCCGCGTCGTGGAGCGCGACGCGGTAGCGCCAGAAGGCGCGGCCGGTTGCGAGCAGACGCACGCGCAGCGGGCCGGCGAGCTCCTCGGGCGTTCCCCAGCGCGCGTCCGCGATCTCGTCCGGATCGCCGGCGACGATCGTCTCGTCCTCGGTCTCGGCGAGCAGGACATGCGTCCGCCAGCGCAGCTCGCGTCCGCTGTTGCGGAAGAGCGCGTGCGCGTCGACGAGATAGCGGCGCAGCTCGACGTGGAGGCCGGTTTCCTCGAGAGCCTCCCGCACCGCGCCGGCCGCGAAGTCCTCGCCCGGCTGGATCCCGCCGCCGGGTGGGCGCCAGACGTCGAGCGGGAACGGATGCTTGCGGATCAACGCCAGCCGCTGTCGCGGGTCGAGAATGAAGAGCGTCACGTCGTGGAAGCGGTTCGGGTTGTAGGTCGCGACGGCCCACTCCTCGTCGCTGATCTCGCCGTCCCAATCGAGTCGCGCGGGTTCGCCGAAGCGCTCCCGCACCTGCGCAAGCACCGTCTCGTCGACGTGCACGGCTAGAGCCTGCGCAGGAGCTCGAGGAACGCCGCCGGCGAGTCGAGCACGATCTCCGCCGACTCGCGCAACAGCTCCGGCGACTCGGGATCGACCACCGCCACGCGCACCGCCAGTTCGAGCCCGTCGAGGGCGGCGAACGAATCCAGGTCGGTCACGTCGTCGCCCGCGGCGAGCGCCCGCGTCAGGCCGTGCCGTTCGAGCAGCTGGCGGATCGCGGTGCCCTTGTTCGAGCCCACCGGCGGCAGCACCTCGAGGATCTTGCGCCCGTAGCGGGCGACGAGGCCCTGCTCGCGCGCCTGCTCGGCGATTGCGTCGAGCTCCGCGACCGCTTCGCCCTCGTTCGCGCGGTCCCGGAAGTGGAACGAGACGCCGAGACCTTTGAACTCGATCTGCTCCTGCGGCCAGGGTGCGCCGGCGGCGAACGCGGCAAGCGCCGCGCGCCAGCGCTCGGCCCGCGGTGTCAGCTCGAGCCCGTGCGAGCCGACGTAGACGATCCCGTCGAGGCCGACGCGCGCGCGCACGTCCTCACCGGCGCGACCGCTGACCACCGCGACGAGCGCGTATGTCCCCACCAGCCGCTCCAGCTCGCGACGCGTCTCCTCGGGGATCGCCGCCTCGTCGGGCCGCTCCACGATCGGGGCGAGGACCCCGTCGAAGTCGAGGAAGAGCCCCGCGTGCGCGGGCTCGGCGGAGAGGAGCTCGAGCAGGGCGTCGGTTGCGACCACGCTCCGTAGGATACGAGCGGTGCGTCTCGTCCTGATCGGGCTTGCGGCAGGCTTCTTCAGCGCCCTCTTCGGCGTCGGCGGCGGGATCATCATCGTGCCGCTGCTCCTGCTCGTCGCGCGCTTCCAGATCCGCAACGCGACCGCCACGTCGCTCGCCGCGATCGGGATCACGGCCGCCGCCGGGACGATCACCTACGCGATCCACGGCGACGTCGAGCCGGTCTACGCGGCGCTTGTCGGCGTCCCCGCGAGCATCGGCGCGCTCGCCGGCTCCTCGGTGCAGCGCCGCATCCATGCCGACGTGCTCGCGTACCTCTTCGCCGCGCTGCTCGTCGGGATCGCGATCCGGATGTTCGTCACGGCATGAGCTACGCCGCCGCCGCCCTGCTCGGCCTCGTCGCCGGCGTGCTCGCCGGGATGTTCGGGGTCGGCGGCGGGATCCTGTTCGTGCCGACGCTCACGTGGCTCGGACTGACGCAGGTGCACGCGGAGGCGAGCTCGCTGCTCGCGATCATCCCCACCGTGCTGGTCGGGGTGTGGCGCCACCAGCGCGAGGGGAACGTGCGCCGGCGCGCCGCGCTCGTGATCGGGCTCGCCTCCGTCGGCGCCGCCGTCGGCGGGGCTGCGGTCGCGGTCACGCTCCCGGAATCGGTGCTGAAACGGCTGTTCGCGACGCTGCTCGTCCTGACCGCTGCGCAAATCGTCTGGCGAACGGCCAGAAAAGCGCCATAATTCGCGCGCCGTGCCGGACGTGGAAGAGCTGTGGATCCCGCTGGTCGACGAGCCGATTGGCTCGATCGTCGACCGGATCGTGCGCGACGACCCTGTTCTCGCGGCCAAGGTCGAGACGCCGCACCGGATCCTCGCCTTCCGCACGTTTGCCTACATCCGCACCGGCATCCTGCTCGGCCAGCTCCTGTTCGACAACGACATTCCGGGCTATGACGGCTCGGCGAGCTGGATCGAGGCGCTCCTGAAGGAGCCCGAGCACGGCGAGGCGATCGCGCGCGAGGTGCGCGCGGTGGCCGACGAGATCGCGTCCGATCCGCGCTACGCGGATGACGCGTCGATCGCGCCGGACGAGGAAGCGCGCCTGCGGTTCCGAACGTTTGCGCGTGAGCATCTTTCGCAGAACGACTGACCGCACGCCGGACACGCGCATTCTGGTGGGCCTGCTTGCGCTCGGTGCTGCGACCTCCCTCGTGATCTCGGCCGGAGCCGGAGCCACGCGGCAGCGGTCGGTGCTCTCGACGCCGCCGCTCGTGACGCCGTCGCTGGGAGTGGGCGACCGCGTCTTCCCGGTCTACGGCAACGCGTTCCCCTCGGGCACCTTCGGCGCCGGCCGCTCTGACGTCCCCGGCGGCTGGCACCACGGCGACGACATCTTCGCGCCGCTCGGGACGCCGGTGCTCGCGTGCGCCGACGGCGTCGTCTTCTCGGTCGGCTGGAACCGGATCGGCGGCTGGCGGCTCTGGCTCGTCGACGGCGACGGGAACGAGTTCTACTACGCGCACCTCTCCAAGTACTCCGCCTACGCGGTGGACGGCGCGATCGTCCACGCCGGCGACGTGCTCGGCTACGTCGGCGACACCGGCGACGCGGAGGGGACGCCGTACCACCTCCACTTCGAGGTGCATCCGGTCGACCTGCTCTCGCTCGGCTACGACGGCGCGGTCGATCCCGATCCGTACCTGAGGACGTGGCGGCGCGAGCGGACGCTCTCCTGGCAGGCCGCCGCCGGCTGGTCGCACGTCTCGGCACGCACGACCGCGAGTGCGGCCACGAGCGAGCCGGGCGCGATCCTGCTCTCGGCCCGTGACATCTCCAGTGCGAGCGGGCTCGATCCGGCCTCGCTCGCGCGGATCGTCGACTCAGCTCCCTGAGCCGTTCTCCTGGTACGTGAAGTCGTCGCCGTCGCCACCGAACAAGCGGTCGGCGAGCCACTTGCGCGTCTGCGGGCCGGTGGCCGGGTTGAAGAGGACGCCGAGCGCGATTCCTGCGAGCAGGATCGTCGCGGCGCGTCCGCCGTGGTCCTCCTTGACCTTCTTCCCCTGGACGCGGCTGGCGGCGTTGCGCAGATCCTCGATCGCGGAGCGCACCTCGGCCTGGATGTCCTTGTCGGTCGCGACCCGTGTCGCGACACCGGTGACGCCACGCTTGGTGACCAGCTCGTCGTAGATCGAGCGCGCCGACGCGTACGCATTGCGCACGCTCTCGCGCAGCTCCTCGTCGCGCAGCGCCCGCTCCACGTACGGTTTCACCGTGTCGGCTGCGTCGACGACCCGATCCTTCGTCTTCGCCATGATCGTCGGCTCCTTTCGTTTCGTCGTGTTCTGCCTCATTGTCCCGCTTTTAGTCATCGCGTGCGGGTCGACGGCGAGTCCGACGCCGGTAACCACGCAGGTGAAGGCGCAGACGATCCACGGGCCCGGCTTCGAGTTCGAGACGCCCGCGACCTGGCGGCTCGGTCACACGCTCACCTCGGCGAGTGCTCGCTCGCGGGCGGTGACGCCTGCCACCGTGTCGGCGCAGCTCTACCGACTCGGCAAGGCGTACTCGCCGTCCGAGTTCGCCGCGGCGGCGCATGAGCTGGATCGTGTGGCGAAGCGGCTTGTGTCGGCAGCAGGCGGCACGATCTCGCGGTCCGAGACGACGACCGTCGCCGGGCGACAGATCCGCGCCTACCGTTTCAACTCGAGCCACGGTCAGAGCCGGCTCGGCTTCCTGCTCGACCGCAAGCAGGAGGTGCAGCTGCTCTGCCAGGCGCCTGCCGGCGGCGATCCGGACGGGGCGTGCGCGCTTCTCTTCGCGACGTTCAGGCTGACGGGCTAGCTCGATCCGGTAGCCGCGCGAGCACGCTCTCGGCGAGCCGTCGCGAGACGACGTCGACCAGCTCGCCGCCGGCGCGGGCGGCGCCTTCCGTCTCCGCGAGGATCCGGCGGGCTCGTTCGACCTGCTCGGGGGAGGGCGTGAAGGCCGCGTTGAGCGGCTCCACCTGGTTCGGGTGGATCGCCCACTTGCCGTCGAAGCCGAAGGCGACGGCCCGCTGCGCGGAGGCGAGGAGGCCGGGCTCGTCGTCGAGGACGGCGTGCGGACCGTCGACCGCCTGCAGGCCGTTTGCGCGCGCCGCGACGACGATCCGCGCCAGCGCGTAGTCCCAGGAACCGGCGCCGATCGTCAGCACCGGGATCCCGACCGAGGCGGCGAAGTCGGCCGGCCCGAAGATCAGCGCCTCCAGCCCGTGCCCGGCCGCAGCGATCCGCTCCACCTCCGCGAGCCCGCGTGCGGTCTCGACGAGCGCCTCGATTCCCGTGCCCTCCGGGAGCAGCGCGGCCGCGGCGGCCACGTCCTCCGGCGACTCGACCTTCGGCAGGACGACCACCTCGGCGCCGGCTTCCGCAGCGGCGCGCAGGTCGTCCTCCCACCAGGCCGTCCCGCGCGCGTTCACGCGCACCGCAACGGTTCCGCGGAACCCGTTGCGCAGCGCCGCCGCGCCCAGCTCGCGCGCCCGCTCCTTGTCGGCCGGCGCGACCGCGTCCTCGAGATCGACGACGACCTCGTCGGCGGGAAGCTCCGCCGCCTTCGCGAGCATGCGCTCGTTCGAGCCGGGGACGGCGAGGCACGAGCGGCGCGTCCTCGACATCGTGACAACGCTAACCAATTCCTCAGGAAGTCGAAACGGACCCCGAATCGCGCGGGTCTAGCCTCAGCAGCGTGGAGACGAAGGACATGCCGCTGCGCCTGATCGTCCTCGCGATCGGACTGCTGACGGTCGTCGTGCTCGTCCTGCCTGTTCACCCGTAGCCGCGCCGGCCGATCGAGGGGAGCTCCTCCCTCCTCCCATCCCTTCGAGGCCGGCGCCGGCTCCGGCGGTCGCTAGAGTCGCCGCGGAATGAAAGGCGTCATCCTCGCCGGCGGCTCTGGCACCCGACTCGATCCGCTCACGCGCATCACGAACAAGCACCTGCTGCCGCTCTACGACCGGCCGATGGTCACGTACGCGGTCGAGGCGCTGGTGAAGGCGGGGATCGACGAGTTGATGGTCGTCACCGGCGGGACGCACGCCGGCGAGTTCTTCCGTCTGCTCGGGAACGGTGAGGCGTACGGCGTCGACCGGTTGGCGTACGGCTACCAGGAACGCGCGGGCGGGATTGCCGAGGCGCTTGGCCTCGCGGAGCGGTTCGTCGGCGGCGAGAAGTGCTGCGTCCTGCTCGCCGACAACGTCTTCGAGCGGACACTGCGTCCCGTTGCCGACCATTTCGCGGCGCAGGCGAGCGGCGCGCGCGTCGTCCTCGCCCGCGTCGAGGAGGAGGCGCATCTTCGCCACCTCGGCGTGGCCGAGCTCGATGGCGAGCGGATCACCCGCATCCTCGAGAAGCCCGAGTCGCCGCCGAGTGCGTATGCAGTCACCGGCGTCTACTTCTACGACGCGAGCGTCTGGGAGGTCCTGCCGACGCTCGAGCCCTCGGGCCGCGGCGAGCTCGAGATCACCGACGTGAACAACTGGTACGTCGAGCAGGGCGCGCTCGAGGCGGACGTGCTCGAGGGCTTCTGGGGTGACGCGGGCGAGTCGATCGACGCGTACTACGCCGTCAACGACTTCGTGCGGGGACACGCATTGAACTCGTGATCGAGGGCCTGCGCCGCATCCCGCTGACGCTGCACGAGGACGAGCGCGGCTGGTTCGCGGAACTCGCGCGGGCGAGCATGCTGCCGAAGCCGATCCGCCAGGTCAATCTCTCTCGCTCGCGCGCCGGCGTGATCCGCGGCCTCCACTACCACGAGCGCGGCCAGGACGACGTCTTCGTGTGTCTCGCAGGGACGGTGCGCGTCGTCGTCCTCGACCGGACGACCGGTGAGACGTGGAGCGAGGACATCGGCGACGACAACCCGCTCGCCGTCTACGTCCCCGGTGTCCACGCGCACGGGTACGAGGCGCTGACCGATGCGCTCTTCGCCTATCTCGTGACCGAGGAGTTCGATCCTGCGAACCCGGACGAGCACAACGTCCCCTGGGACGACGAGCGCGTCCGCCACCTCTGGAGCACGTCATCGCCGATCCTCTCCGCCCGGGACGCATCCTCGTAACCGGCGCCGCCGGCCAGCTCGGGTCGGCGCTCGTCGAGGAGTTCGCTCCCGAGCGCGCCGTCGCGCTGGCGCGCGGGGGCTGGGACGTCTCGCTGCCGCCGCCGGAGGGGCTGCCGGACGCGGATCTCGTCCTGCACGCGGCCGGGTGGACGGACGTCGACGGCGCGGAGGCCGACCCGCAGGAGGCCGCGGCGGTGAACATCGGCGGGACGCAGCACGTGGCCGAGCTCGGGGTGCCGCTCGTCGCGTTCTCGACCGACTACGTCTTCGACGGGCGGAAGCGCGAGCCGTACGTCGAGTCGGACGGCCCCAACCCGCTCTCCACCTACGCCCGCACGAAGCTGCTCGGCGAGGCGGCCGCCGGCGAGCAGGCGTGGATCGTCCGCACGTCGTGGCTCTTCGGGCCGGCCGGGTCGAACTTCGTCAAGACGATGCTCGACCTCGGCGCGCGGCAGGACGAGGTCGCGGTGGTCGACGACCAGCGCGGCTCGCCGACCTATGCGCCGCACCTCGCGGCCGCGGTCCGCGAGCTGGTCGAGCTCCCGCACGGTGTCTGGCACCTGGCGGGCGCCGGCGACTGCACGTGGGCCGAGTTCGCGGAGGCGATCTTCGAGGAGGCAGGCCTGCCGACGCGCGTCCGCCGCATCACGAGCGCCGAGGCGGGCCGGGTCGCCCGCCGGCCCGCGTACTCGGTGCTCAGGAGCGAGCGCCCAGACGCGCCGCAGCTGCCCCACTGGCGCGAGGGCCTCCGGGAGTGCCTCAGCCGGACCGCTTGAGCTTCCCGTGCTTCTTCGCGTACCGCTCGCCGCGGCGGAAGGTCGCCAGGCCGAGCGGCGTCGCCACGACCGCGATCACGAGCATCGGCCAGACGTCGGCCCACGCAATCCCCGACCCGTCCACGATCGCGTGCCGGTCGCCGCGCAGCACGTACGTCGCCGGCGAGATCTTCGAGACCCACTGCATCCACTGCGGCATGACGCTGACCGGGTAGTAGACGCCCGAGACCACGAGCATCAGCCCCTGCGCGATGAACCCGAGCTGGGCGCCCTTCTCGGGGGAGATGAGCGGCAGCACTGAGGTCATGATCCCGATGCCCATGAATGACAACGACGCGATCGCCAGCAGCGCGAGCGCGGCGCCGAAGTTCGCGTTCGGGATGTGGATCCCGATGAACGCGATCACGGCGAAGAACAGGATCGTCGCGCGGATCATCCCGTAGAGCACGGCGTACGCGGCCATGCCGAACAGGTGCACCGTCCGCGAGATCGGCGCCATGAACGTGTACTCGATCGTCCCCTCCCAGCGCTCCCAGGCGACCGTCTCCGTGACGAACTCGAAGATGATCCCGAGGAAGGCCCAGATCACCGCGCCGACGAGCAGTTGCGTCGCCAGCCGGTTCTCCTGCGCCGGCGGCAGGTTCGCGACGCGCGCGATGAAGACGATCGTGAGCGTGTTCGCGATCGTCCAGACCATGAACGCCAGGTCCCAGAGGAAGTAGCGCTTCGTGAGATAGACGTTCCGCTCGACGATCCCCGCGAGGGCGACGAACTGATTGCGGAACTCGACCGCGTATTCGCTCATCAGCCGAACACCTCCCTGTACTCGTCATCGTCGTTCTCGTCCTCCACCTCGTCGGCCCGGAACTCGCGGCCGGTCGCGGCGAAGAACGCCTCCTCGAGCGTCTCGACGCCGAAGCGCCGCTTCACGTCCGCGACGGGCTCGAGGAAGAGCAGCCTGCCCTTGTCGAGCAGGCCGATCCGGTCGGCAAGCGCCTCGGCCTCGTTCATGTCGTGCGTGCAGAGCAGGATCGTCGCGTCGTGCTCGGTCCGGACTTGGCGGATGAAGTCCTGCACCTCGAGCTTCGAGCGCGGGTCGAGGCCCGTCGTCGGCTCGTCGAGCAGGAGCAAGACCGGCGAGGTCAGCAGTGCCCGCGCGAGGGCGACCTTCTGCTGCATGCCGCGGGAGAGGTTCTCCATCGCCTCGCCGCGGCGCTCGGCCGGGAAGCCGACCTTCTCCAGGATCTCCGGGATCGCAGTCTTGGTCTGCCGCGGCCCCATGCCGTAGAAGCGCGCCGCGTAGGAGAGGTTCTCCGCCGCGGACATCTTCTTGAAGAAGCTCGCCTCGACGGAGACGCGGTTCACGAGCTTGCGGATCGCCTTCTCCTCGCGGAACGCGTCGTGGCCGAAGATCCGGGCCTCGCCGCCGTCGTTGATCAGGAGCGTCGAGAGCAACCGGACCAGCGTCGACTTGCCCGAGCCGTTCTGGCCCAGGATCGCGACGCACTCGCCACGGGCGATCGTGAAGGTGACGTCGTTGAGTGCGGGCCACGCCTTCTTGGCGAAGCGCCCCGCCTTCTTGTCGCGGCGACGGAACGTCTTGCGCAGGTCAGCGACCTCGACGGCTGGGACGTCGCGGCGGATGGGGACCGATGTGGAAGTGGGTGCTGCGAGAGTGGACACGCTGCTCCTTCGAAAACGAAAAGGGAACGGAGAACGGGAGACGCCGGCGGCTACCGGCGGGGCGCGGACCTAGCGGTGGCCGCGCGCCACGGCGGGGCCACTGCAGCAGCCCGCCGGGTTCCAGTTCGTCACGTTCGGGAGCAACATCGCGAGCCCAGGGTAGGCACGCGCCGGGACGACGTCAAATCCGCGCCGTTTCCGGCGTCTTTCGGAGGAAGCCCGGGCCGACCTCGCGCCACGATTCGGCGAGCAGCGCCGCGAGCGCGTCGTCGAACTGGCTCTCGTTTTCGATTCGCAGCCGATGCGTGAAGACGCGCTGCGTGTGTGGGAACGAGGAGAGAAGGCGCGGATGCTCGGCCTGCCGCGTCAGATCGACGTTCAGCTCGAGCCGCCGTCCCTTGCAGAAGGCGCCGGCGAAGATCCGGTTCCGCCGCCAGGAGACGATCGTTTCGTTGAGGACGAGCTCCGACGGGCCACACGCCTCCACCAGCTCCCGGAAGCGGTGGAAGAGCGCGACCGCTTCCGGGTTCTCGCCGTCGAAGAAGGCTTCGAGCTCGCTCACGCCGCCCACGGCGGCTCATCCTCGTGGTCGTCGTCCTCAACCTGCCGAGGCCGCCGCTCGTCC
>Ga0265338_10007350_pt1 | contig 13721 bp, 16 predicted proteins | sample 42126metaG_FD_193579 | JGI IMG/M metagenome (GOLD analysis project Ga0265338, IMG submission 193579) | Rhizosphere microbial communities from Carex aquatilis grown in University of Washington, Seatle, WA, United States - 4-21-26 metaG | ecosystem: Host-associated > Plants > Roots > Rhizosphere... | reverse complement strand
TGGCGTCATCAGTGGCCTTAGCTGCATCGGCCTTTGGTGTGACCACTGGTTTCTTTTGGTCTGCAATTGGTTTGTCGGGTACAGATTTCTCGGCGGCAGTCTCTGCTGCACCAGTTTCGGCCACACCACCATCAATCACTTCGGTTGGGTCGGGCTCTTCTACAGCTGTTTCGGGAATCTTGGCTTGACCGTTAAGTTTATCGGCCACTGCCAGACCAACTCGCCCAGCTAAGTGACTACTCAGGCGGTCAGTTGTTACCAGTACTAAGTTCTTTTTGCTATCATCGGCGGCACGCTTTAGTAACTTCAAATTGATCATACTTTGCAATAACGTCGAGCGCTTTGGCACTACAACTTGAACATCACTACCCTCACTACCCTTGAGCTTCTCAACGGCAGAGGTAATGTCTTCGTCGGTTTCTAGATATAAAACGTTGCTCATGCTTGCATAGCCTTAGTTAAACGCTGCATTAGTCCTTCGGTAATACTACCAGTATTAATGACGTCCAGGCCAAGATTGGCTAGCCCCATTGGCGTAATGTCGGCGTAGCTGGTTAACTTGCCAGTGGTGTCTTTAACTCGTGTGACTTCGGTGGGAGAAATATGACTAACGGTTGGTTTGCGGGCAAATGGCAAATTCTTGTACCAAGTACTGCCCTTGAGCGCTGTCACGATTTCGGGTAATCCGGTGCCTCCACCACATAGCAGAATCTTTGATGGTAAGTGGTCCACGCGGTTAAATTCGGCTAGACTCAGCTCAACACCCGACAGCCAAACATCAATATCGCCGGCAATGGCTTCTTTAACGGCTGCCGCGCCCTTTTCGCTGAGTTTGCCAGCAGCGTAGTCCAGCTTCATAGCCTCAGCTTTATCAAAGCTAGTGCCGATGGCCTGGGCAATCCGCTTGGTAAAGCTACGACCGCCAATGGCGAACATTTTGGTACCTTCAACGCCACCATTATTAACCAAAGCGATGTCGGTAGTACCGCCACCAATGTCTATAAAGATGGCACTAAACTCAGCCGAGTCCTTCTCGCCCACGCTCTTGGCCACGGCAAATGGTTCAGCGGCAATGTTAATCGGGTTCAAATCTAAGTGACTTGCCACGGTTTGTAACGCGCCCAAGTGCACCATTGGCGCAAAGGCGTTAAACAATTGAATGGATACATCGCGGCCCTGAAAGCCAATCGGATTGGTTACCCGGTAACCATCAATTTGCACATCCACAATCGCGGTGTTAACTAATTTAACGTCAATTTCTTTGTAGCCGGTTTCCCAACTAAGCTGCTCGCGGGCTCGCTCAAAGGCCCGATACTGCACCTTGTCCAAAATCTTTTTAAGCTCACCCATATCAATCGGCGTTTGCGGTTGGGTCCGCTTATATTTGATGGTAGTACTGGCGCCTTTAACTAGCTCACCGGCGATACCAATGACTACATCTTTGGCCACCATGCCACTCATGTTTTCGGCTTGCTTGAGAGCCGCGTCGCAATTTTCTACCACGCCAGCAATGTCAGTTACAGCACCGGACTGCATATCAGTTAAGCGCTGTCTCTGTCTGCCAACACCAACAATATTAACGTGATCACCCTCGACCTTGCCGATCAGGGCTTTTACGAATTCGGTGCCGATGTCCAATGCCACCAGATACTGTTCACCTGATGAGCGTTTGGCTAATTTCTGTATAATTTTGAATGCCATGACTCGGAATAATTGTAACGCTTTACGGGAGTTTTGGCCAATCACCAAAAATAGTATTGACATATTGCGCAAACAACTGTATGATAACAAATCCCTGTCGAGATGGCAGAGGTGGGCGGGCAAGAAACCGAGAGGAGCTTGCCGTGATAACCGAAAGTCCCCCGAGTAACTACACCAATACCTGCTGGATCGTGGAAACGTGTCCGCACTGCGGATACGTCAACTACCTCGATCCGAGGTTCGTACTCCTGGTCGTCGCCGAAGACGAACAGCCGATCTGGGTGTGTGGCTACTACTGCACCAACCCGGACTGCCAACGCAAGGTGTTCGCAAGTGCCTTGAGCGAAGCGATCCTGGAGGGCCTGCAGTCGCGCTGCAATCAGATCCAGGTGCTGACCTCGGAGCAACTCATCCGAGATCTCGAACCACCCGTCAGCAGCGCAGAAGCTGTGACCGGCGGGAATTGGGTCAAGTTCCAGCTCGGGTCGTATGGCCCCGACTACATCCGACCGACCGCTGAGATCTTGGTCTGAACTTCCATCCAGCCCCCGACAGAGATAACGGCCCCGTAACCATTCGGGGCCGTCTCTCGTTTGATTTATAAACGTACTGTGGCCCACCCCAGAGGGGCAGGCCACAAATCCGAGCGCAAGGCTCAGACGGCGAAAACACCGGGCAGACGACGACCCCAGGGCAATGCAGTCAGGTCGCCTTCGATGTGCTCCATGAGCAAGAAGTTCATCCGGTAGACCACCCGCGAGGCGATCTTCCTGAATTGCGTCTCGTGATTCTTGGCCCTTATGAGCACGCGTTGCTCGTTAGGGTCACCTTCCACCCCTTCGAGCCCTCGAACTCCCACTTCCTTGCAGCGGATGAGCGTGGCTGACAGGCGGCCGAAGTCGAGCCCATCGGCAGTCACCGCCATGAGGTGTAAGTCGACTGGGACGAACCGTAGCGTAACAACACTTAGCGACATGCTTTGCTCCGATCTTCGACTGAAAACGTTCTAGTGGCCGGGGGAGGAATTGAACCTCTGACCTCGCGCTTTTCAGGCGCGCACTCTGCCAACTGAGCTACCCGGTCGTATAGGTAAAAGCTAGTTTATCCTCTACTCGATGGCCACGTCAATGTAATTTACTCGAGAACGGCCTTAATGCGACGTACGCCCGACGACGAAGCCTCTTCTTTTTGGATTTTAAAGTGTTTGCCGCCTTCGCCCAACGTACCAGTGTGTTCCACGTGCGGACCACCACAAATTTCATAACTAAACGGCTCCTCGCCGGGGTTACCGACGGTATAAACTTTCACCTTATCACCGTACTTATCACCAAACGCCCCAAAGGCACCGTTTTTAAAGGCCTGATCAGTCGGGATCTCTTCCCTGCTCACGGGATAGTCCGCTCGAATGGCATCATTCACCAAGGCTTCAACCTTTTGAATCTCCTCAGGCGTCATTTTGGCCGGGTGGCTAAAATCAAAGCGCAAGCGCTCAGCCGTGACATTGCTACCCCGCTGCACTACGTGATCGCCCAGCACCATGCGCAAAGCCTTGTACATTAAGTGGGTAGCCGTGTGGTATTTAATGGTTTGTTCAGAGTGATCAGCTAACCCACCCTTAAACTGCCCGGCACTGGCCGTGCGGCTGCGGTCCTTTTGCTCATCCATGAGTTTGTCGAATTCAGCCTTCCAGTTATCCCCAACCTTGATCTTGCGACTAGCGGCTTCTTCGATACTTAGCTCCGACGGAAAACCATACGTATCCGATAGCACAAAAACCTCTTGGCCAGTTAAGCCATCTTTGGACAGTCGCTCAAATTCTCGTAAGCCCTTTTGCAAAGTCTGGCGGAAAACTTGCTCTTCTCTCTCCAAAGTTTCGATAACAGCCTTCTCGTTCTTAATAACCTCGGGGTAACTCTGGCGATACAAATCAGCCACTACCGGCGCCACTTGATGAATCAAACCTTCGTTAATACCCAACTCATGACCACGGCGAATCGCCCGACGCAATAGCCGACGCAACACATAGCCCTGGCCAGTGTTACTAGGATTCACCCCGTCACAAGCCATAAAGACAGCACTGCGCATATGATCGGCAATGATGCGCTGCGCTTCGGTGTGGTCGGCATACTTTTTGCCGCTGACCTCTTCGACCTTCTGAATAATTGGCCACATCAAGCTAATTTTGAACATGTCAGGATCATCCAGAGCAGCTGCCGCCATTCTCTCCAAGCCACCACCAAAATCAACATTCTTCTTGGGAAGTTCACTAAAGCCGTCCTTGGTTTTAACGTACTGCATAAAGACAGAGTTGGCTATCTCTAAGAACCTGCCGCAATCACAGTTGGGATGACACTGCTTATCTTTGAACTCAGAGTTCTCGTGAATCCCCCGTTCGATACCAAAGTCATAAAAAACTTCACTATCTGGGCCACCCGGCTCACCAGTCGGCATGTTGTCTGGCGCACCGGCCCGGCTCCACCAATTCTTAGTGGCGTCGTAATAAAGAATCCGCTCGTCAGGCTTAATGCCGCGTGCGTAACCATCGGTCTCGCTACCAATCTCGGCAACTTCGGCTGTAATGCCGGCATCCTTAAACAGTTTTTGCCACAATTCGGCCGACTCCTTGTCGCGGGGGATGTCGTGCTGCTTGTCGCCGACGAAAGCTGTAACGTAGAGCTTGGTTGGATCTAGCTTAATCTCACTGGTTAAAAATTCGAACAGCCACGGCAACTGGTCGCTACGGAAATAATCACCCAAGCTCCAGTTACCCAACATTTCGAAAAAGGTGGTGTGACGGTTGTCGCCAACTTCGTCAATGTCTTCGGCACGAAAGCACGTTTGTGAATCAACCAAGCGTGTGCCGGCAGGGTGAGTTTGGCCAAGCAAGTACGGCAATAGCGGCTGCATGCCACTGCCAGTAAACAGTGTAGTTGGATCATCCTGCGGCACAATGTTAGCCCGCGGAATCACGGCATGTTTCTTGGCTTTAAAAAAATCTAGGTAACTCTGGCGAATTTGGTCGGTGTTCATCTGCCCTATTGTATCGCAGAGCGAGCGTCTGGCCAACCTGTAAGGTTTGCTCAATGCAGCACCTCCTACTTGACTTTGTATACTTGTTATGCTATAATCACTCTATCTTTGCCAAGAAGTGCACCACTATCCGCTCAAAAGGGAGCCCCGATGACCACAATCCGGGCTAACTGCCCAACCTGCGGAGACGTTCAACTGACTGCCGATGATCTGACCGTACGCGTCTGTGCCAACGACGAGCGCGGAAGTTACTGCTTCCGCTGTCCCGATTGCCGACAAGCCGTCGCTAAGGAGGCCAGTCGGCGCATTGTCGATCTGCTGGTTTCTAGCGGAGTGCGGATGCAAGTCTGGCGATTGCCGGCAGAGCTGTCGGAGGCCCGAATCGGCCCCGCGCTCACACCCGATGATCTGCTCGACTTTCACATCCTGCTCGGCTCAGCCAAATGGTTCGACCAGCTGGCCGCGCAAGTACGTCACAGTCTCAACCGATGAGCATGGATGCTCTGAAAGGCAAAGAAAACCACCCACAGGATGTCGGGTGGTTTTTCAATTCTCAAACTAATCTAATAATGATGGGTGGCGGGTGTTGGGATAGTAGCACACACGATGCCGGAGCCAATTAGCTGATCTCCATCGTAAATGGCTGCACTCTGACCAGGCGTAACAGCTCGTTCGCTGCGATTCATTTTGACGGTGAAATTGCCACCTTTAGCCTCGAGCGTGCAATCAATGTGATTACCACGATAACGCGTTAAGACTTGGTAAGTTTTGTCACTTACAGGCACTTTCAGCCAATGTGCGTTCTCAATCTCAAATTCATCGGTAAATAGCTCCATATCGCGAGCGTCATCGGTTACATTCACTGTATTGGTCTTCATATCCTTGCCAGTAACGTAGTATGGCTTACCGCCACCCACGCCCAGGCCCTTGCGCTGACCAATGGTGTAGAAAATGGCACCTTCGTGCTGACCAATCTCAGTGCCATCACCTAGTTTAATCGGACCGGGACTCGCCTCAACGTATTGACTCAAGAAATCTTGAACACCAACTTCACCCACAAAACAAATGCCTTGTGAATCAGGTTTTTTGGCCGTAGGAAGGCCAAATTCCTCGGCGAGCTTACGTACTTCGGTTTTACGCAGCTCTCCTATCGGCATCAATGTTTTCGTAAGCGCGTCTTTATCAATCCGGCACAAAAAGTAGCTTTGATCCTTAGTTTCATCAACACCTTTAAGTAGCTTGCCATCCTTAATGCGAGCATAATGGCCTGTTGCAATCAAATCGGCGCCATCGGCCAAAGCGGTTTTAAGGAATAAATTGAACTTAATTTCTTGGTTACACATAATGTCGGGGTTGGGCGTGCGACCAGCTTCATACTCATGAATCATATAATCAACCACTTGCTGCTTATACTGAGTCTGGAAGTCAAAGATCTTAAATTCCACGCCTAGTTTGGCGGCCGTAGCCCTAGCATCAGCCAAATCTTGACTCCACGGGCACAAATTACCGGCCACATCTTGTGTCCAGTTCTTCATATATACGCCAACTACCCGATAACCTTGCTGCTGCAATAGTGCGGCTGTTACCGAGCTATCAACTCCCCCGCTCATGCCAACATAAACCGTTTTCATAGGCCGCTATTATACAAGAAAACCCCCTTTTGGTCGAGTACTATATATTGACATATCTAAATATTTATACTATAATCTGTCACATTGTCGATTTCTCGGCTAGTTCCGCTGCGCGGGTAAAACCGTGCACAAACAGGAAGAAACAGAATGTCTGCTGGAGACTGGTTCTCGGTCGTCATCTTCGCCTCTGTCTCGACTGGCCTCGTACTGTTCTGCATCAAGGAGGCAAGGGGAACGGATAGTGCTCGTACGAAGGCCATCGTTATTCCGATCGTCCTGGCCATCGCGGCTGTGGTCTGGGTGTTCCCAATCGTCAGCCACCGGGATACTGTCGCCACGCGCAATGCAATCGCACAGGTGCGGCAAGATCACCCCAACTACACCATCCGTGAGCTCAGCACCAAGAACGACACCATCAAGTACATCGTGACGGAGTACACCCTCAAAGACGTCGCCTCAGGAAAGGCACCGGCACGACAAATCTGCACTGCGGATTTGTTCCACTTCAACGGCCGTTGGTTGGTAGTCACCGAAGGCGCGCGCTGCGCCCAACTACCACCCAATTGACCCAACGCCTCACTTGGGGCTTCGTTCATTACGAACGGAGCGCCGGTGGGGCGCTTCGTTTTTATAAGTAACCTGAATTAAAAAAGGCGCCCGATGGCGCTAGCATTGCAAGAAAAACTAATTACTGAGTGGCGGCACCAGCAGCAGAAGGGGTAACTGGCGGAGCAAAGAAGATGTGGGCTGAGACAATAATCAGGGCAAGGACGGCTAGAATACTCAATACAAACAAAATCTGTTGTAGCATACGCATTCGCTTGGCCCAAACTTCGGCATTCTTAGCTTTAGCTTCATCGGTAGCAGTCAAGGCCATTTGACCAGCACTTTGGCTCATGACGAAAACCAGTAGACTAACCACCAGCAAACTGACGCAAGTGTAAAAAATTGCTGCAAATGGTTTTTGTGGATGCTGCAAGCCAACTGTTAGCAAGAAAGTCATTAGGGCCATGACACCAATCAAAAGGCCAGTGGTCATGCGAGCCAGCTCCAAATAATAACGGCCGATCACGGCGTGAGCCTTTACGTCGGTCCAATCAGTCTTTGTGGTTGAGGTAGTTTTTTTGTCTGGCACGAATGTATCGTAACACAAAAAGGCCGGTGCGCAAACAATCCGGCCTTTTATTTAGTATTTCTTTAGTAAATTGAAGTACTGTTGGTACTATTACCCGAAGAATTCGAGCTATTGCGGTGGGTAAAGTAGTAGTAAATTCCGTAGTAAACTACGGCTGCAATTACCACATACAACAAAACCCATTGCCACATTGGTCGCTTGCCGTAGCCACCCTTTTTATTGCCCCCAGGCTGATTGTTAGTTGGCGTGTCTGCCATAGCACCCTCCGTTATTAAAGCTTTAACGCTATTGTACACCTAAATTACGCGGGCCCGGAGGTTTCATCCTCCGGGCCACATCAATGCCAGCCACGGCTGCATCAGTACTTGGGCGGCTCGGGAGCCAGAAGGTGGGCGACCAGGTGATGGAGATGACTGAGAGCGTGCGCCGCTCTTTCGTCCAACCCGGGAAAGTACCGAGTCGGCTCACTCGACTTCTTGAACCGCCGCAGGACCGTGATCGTCGGATTGTCGCCTGGCAAACGTCCCGCTTGGAGTTTCAGCAGTCTCTCGGCATTCGCTAGTGCACCTGGATATTCGTGTAGGGCGTAGAGACGAAGACGATTCCACTCTCGCCAAACCGGTGCCGGCGGCAATTCGGGCAAGCTTCCTTCGCGTCGCTGCTTAGCCAGGTGGCGCATTCCTTTCGGCGTGAGCCTGAAGACCTGTGGCATTGCGGGTTGTTGAGCCGCGAAGCCAGCCACGGTCGCCTCCTTCAGTTTCGCGAACACCTCAGGCCTTGTTGGCCCGGCCAGCAATGCGTGGTTGGGCTGGCGCGCATACCGCAGGTGCGACGTGCAGTTGTACGCGGTAGTTGAGTGTGCCAGGTCCGCGCGAGTTGCTTCTCCCCTTCGCCTGGCCTCTCGCCTGGCCAGATCGTCTACTCGAATTGACCGAGCCAGAGCAGCCAGGGCCAAATCGAGCGAAAGTTCCTTCTTTGTCGTTGAACGCGCCCGGCGAGGCGCCTTGGTGATTTGCCTACGTACCGCCATTTTTTTCACCTCGTGGTTCGGCGTTCGTACAGCTCTTATTATGAGAAGACCCGCCTAGTTCGTAAAGTCTTGAGTAATCATTAAGCCATACTTACCCGCGTCAATAATGCCAATACCAACTGTACGATAACTGCTATCCAAAATATTGGCGCGGTGCTCGGGTGAATTCATCAAGCCATTGTGAGCCAGCGACAAGGTTGGGGCCAGAGCCAGGTTTTCCCCAGCCGAAAGGAATATCACTCCGCCATCACGCATCCGCTCAAACGGATCAACCCCCTCAGGCGTAACGTGCGAAAAATAACCGCGGGCGAGCATATCTTGGCTATGAGCTCTAGCCACCGCCCTAGCCTTGTCGTTCATCACTAGCGGCGCAATGCCCCGACTGGTCCGCTCGTTATTAACCAACGTCAACATTTTATCCTCTAGGTCGGGCCTAACTTGACCATTACTGACAGCAAAGCCCAGTGCAATTGATTGATTATCGATCTTAGTTGAGACGGTCAGGAAATTTAGAGTTGAAACGATGTTCTTATCAACAAACTGATTAACCCGCGATTGCAGCTGGTTGGTAGAAGACAAGACAGCACTGGAGATACGACTGTCGGCCAAAGCAGTTTTAACCTGTCCGGGCAGCGGCAAACCAACTAGTAAAACAATACCCAGACCAACTACCACCAAATAATTAGTAGCACTAATAACTGAGGCCAATAATCCTGAGAGCGAAACCAAGCGCTGGTGATGAGGCTTGAGTAGGGGCGAAAATCGCAACAACACGATGTACGTTAACTCGGCCACGATCCAAACCAAGCTAAAAATTACCAGGGGAGCCGACAATGCCGGCACATGAAGATGTTGGCTTAACCATGGATTAAGCTTCTGAAAAGCCCAAAATCCAGCCACTACTGCCACCACCAAGCCCAGAACATCAAACACGACTCGCAGCAAGCCAACTTGTGAACCACGCATAAAGGCGCGGCCAAGCCCGGCTATTATGGCCACGTCAATGAATAAACCGATCCAGTTCACTGGTGGACTCCGGTTAGTAACAAGAAGACAGTTTTTTGTAGCTCATCAAGGGTAATTGGATAGTTATAAGCATGTAGCCACCACCTCGAGCGCGACCAGTTTTGATCAAAAGCCGAGTGGTTAATAATGACTGCCCCTGCGCCTAATGCCTGATGAAAGCTAATGCTAGCCCGGCGCTGATGATACGGCGAAGTTACTAAAATGATGCTGTGGATGTTGTGGTCTTTCATAATCAGTGCCACGTTAGTAGCATTTTCGCTGGTGTCATCAGAAGTTTCATCAATCAGGATGTGACTAGCGTCCACACCATCGGCCTCGGCTTGGTCTTCCATAACTTTGGCATTAGATGGACCGCTAGTATCGAGGGCTGCACCCGAGTAAATAATAGTTGGCGCGTAGCCGGCTTTGTAGAGTTGCACGGCTTCTTCTGCTCGAGCCGAGGTTTCCCCGCCACTAATTGCCACAATTGCATCAACTTTGGCCAAAAAATTTTGCGGTGCCAAAAAATAGCCAATACCAAGTGCTAGCGCCAACAGCATGGCAACGAAAACGGCCACCCCACCTAAGATGATGCCGACTAATTTCATGTAGTTATTGTATCAGTCCTTAAGCTAAAGCGCTTCTAGTGATCCAGTGACTCAACCGCATCGAGCAGTCGATCAAAACTTGAGATGTTTAGCGTAGCATCCTGATGTGGCTCAGCTGCTATATAAATGCTTTTCATACCAGCCGATTTGGCAGCTTCTATGTCAGTAAAGCTATCACCAACATAGACAGCTTCATTGCTGGATAGCTCAAGCTGTTTGAGGGCTACTTGCAATGGCTCCGGGTGAGGCTTGGGGTTGTCATAATCTTCGAACGTAACTACGACATCAAACAGTTGCTTAATCTGACGGGCGCTAAAGACGTGGTCCATGCCTAGTCTAGTACGACTAGTTGCAATTGCCAGTCGATATTCACGACGTAGCTTGCTTAGGACTTCTTCAAGTTCCTTAGGAAACTCAAATAGGTCGGCATCGCGTAGCGAGAAGTTATTACCAATGTTAAAAATGCGTTCCAGTTCGGCAGACTCACTTACACCCGTAAGCTTTTGGATAGCACCGCGCAAGGGTAGATGAAAGCAAGCTAGTACCGCCTCACGGCCAACTGGCGGATAACCAGCTGCAGGCAATAATTTCTGATAAAAGGCAATGTTAGCTTCCCTGGAATCTACTAAAATCCCGTCTACATCAAAGATAACTGCTTTAATCATTAATCTATTATACGTGAATGGTACTTTTGAGAGCGGCAGAAAAGTCTGTCAGGTCTTGAGCCGTGGTACTTCGGCCAAAAGAGACTCTTAGTGAAGAGTTGGCTTGCTCGGGGGTAAGACCGATACCAAGGAGCACATGCGATGGCTCGTCGTTAGTGGCTGCACAAGCCGCACCAGTAGCTACTGCTAAGCCAGCCGCATCTAGTTTATAAACTAGATCTTCACCACTCGCACCTTCAAGGCTAAAGTTCACAATGCCCGGCAAGCTATGCTGGGGGTTATTAAGGCTAAAACCTTTAATGGCTTCAAGCTGTGAGATTAAACCTTTACGCAATTCATAATGACGCTTTTCTTCGGCCGGCCGTAGTTTATCGGCCAGCTCTAGTGCTGCCACAAAACCAACTGCTTGGACCAGCGATTCGGTACCACTACGTAATCCCCGCTCTTGGCCGCCGCCGTAAATAGTTGGTTCAAGTTTAATACCTGCTCGCACATATAATGCGCCGGATTGCTTAGGACCATAGATTTTGCCACCATTCAGCGCCATCACGTCGACACCCGTACGGCTAACTTGCAGGCTAACATGGCCAGCTGCAGCCGAAGCATCACTAAAGAGGTAGATCGGCATATCAATTCCCCGCTTCTTGCGGTCCGCCCCGACTTTTTTGATCAGCTCGGCCACATCGCCTAAAGGTTGAATCGTACCCAATTCACTATTAACTGCTGCCACGCAAATCAGCACGGTCTGATCGGTAATTTTGTATTCAAGCTCATCCAGCTTAACCTTGCCGTTCTTTTTGACTGTCAAGAAATCATAATCATATTGCTTAACACAAGCCAAAACTGCTTGATGCTCGGTAACCACAGCCAAAACTTGCCCCTGTGGATAACTCTTCATAACACCCTGGATTGCTAGATTGATAGCTTCGGTGCCACCAGCCGTAAAAGTAACTTCACCCATTCGTGCGCCCAAAACTCTTGCTACCAGTTTGCGAGCATCATCCAATGCCAAGCGAGCCGCGCGGCCCTCACCATACAAGCTGGAAGGGTTAGCAAACTGGTCGCTAAAGAACGGTCTCATAGCCGCCTCAACTCGAGGAACAATTGGCGTAGCGGCGGCGTAATCTAAGTAAATGCGCTTTGTAGCTTTCATAAGGGCAGATTATACAATAATTGATGGCTTATGGCTAGATTCCAAACAGTGTTTCGGCGTTTTTGGTTGTAACCGCTGCTAGCTCTTCAAAACTTTCGCCCCGTAAGTTGGCTAAGAATTCGGCGATAACCTTGATGTTGGCTGGCTCGTTGCGTTGGCCGCGATGTGGAGCAGGCGTTAAGAACGGGCAATCAGTCTCAAGCAGCATTTTGTTAAGTGGGCAGGCTTTGGCGGCATCCAGCTGCTCTTGTACCTTGGTAAACGTCATGATGCCGTTATAACCAACAAACAAACCGTGGTCCAAAATTTTGCTCAGCGTGGCTGCATCCCCGGTAAAGCAGTGCACCACACCACGAATATTTTTGTATTCGGCTAGAGTTTTAAAGAAATCATCAAAAGCATCCCTAACATGAAAGATTAAGGGCTTATCCGCCTCTAGCGCAATTTCGATCTGAGTCCTAAAGGCCTTCATTTGATCCTGGCGCGGAGAATGCTCGTAGTAATAATCCAAACCACACTCGCCAATAGCTACCACCTTTGGATCGGGCGCTAGTTGCTTAATAGCCGCTAGGGCTTCATCTCCAGCAGTAGCCTCGTGAGGATGCAGCCCAACAGTTGCCCGAAGATTGTCGTGAGCCGAAGCTAACCTGAGAGCCAGCCTGGCGTCGGCGGCATCTGTAGCCACACAAACAATCTTACCTACCCCGGCCTCGGCAGCTCGAGCTAATACCACGTCACGGTCATCGTCGTAAGCGTCTTGGTGAATATGAGCGTGGGTGTCGACCAACATTAACTCGTCTCGATACGCGGGAACAGCATGCCAACACTAACATCGATAAACTTGCCCGAGAAGGTCTGCTTGATCTTAGCTGCAGTTGTGGGTAAGAATGGCTCGAGCAGCTCAGCAATCTGCAGTAAATCTGCCACTACATGATACAAAACTTTGGCCAGCTGGGCTTTATCCTCGCGGGCTAATACCCAGGGCTTTTCTTCATCGATCATTTGGTTAAGCCCACGAATACGCGTCCAAATATCTTTGAGAGCAATATCAAAGTGGTAAGCACCTATGGCTTCCTCAAGCTGAATGGTGTCGTGGGTATGAGGGGTGTTTTCCTTAAGTTCGCCCTCCAGATATTGCCCAACCATCTTAGACACTCGCTGAACCAAATTGCCTAAATCGTTAGCCAAATCGCTTTGATACACCCTGGCCAAGCGGTCGTGCGAAAAGTTACCGTCGCTACCAAAAGGAAACTCGGTTAACAAGTAATAGCGCAGGGCATCGTTGCCGTAAGTTTCTATTATGTCGAGTGGATTAACTACATTGCCGGTGGTTTTCGACATTTTGGCCCCATCCACCGTAAAGAAACCGTGAGCCACAACTTGCTTTGGCAGCTCCAGCCCGGCACTCATCAACATGGCTGGCCAAATAATGCAGTGAAACTTAATAATATCCTTGCCAACCAGGTGCACTGGTGGCCACCAATCTTTGTATTCTGGCTTAGGGTAGCCAATGCCCGTCAAGTAGTTAATCAGGGCATCAAACCAAACGTAAACGACTTGGTTTGGGTCAATCGACAACTTAATACCCCACTTCTGACTAGCCCTGGACACGCTAATGTCTTCTAGGCCTCTTTCGATAAAGGCTACGACTTCATTGCGTCTGGTTTCTGGTACTACAAAATCAGGGTTTTCTTTAATGTGCTTTAATAGCTGATCCTGGTACTTACTGAGTTTAAAGAAGTAGTTCTCTTCCTTAATAAACT
>Ga0265338_10007349_pt1 | contig 13724 bp, 14 predicted proteins | sample 42126metaG_FD_193579 | JGI IMG/M metagenome (GOLD analysis project Ga0265338, IMG submission 193579) | Rhizosphere microbial communities from Carex aquatilis grown in University of Washington, Seatle, WA, United States - 4-21-26 metaG | ecosystem: Host-associated > Plants > Roots > Rhizosphere... | reverse complement strand
CGGAGTACCTTGGCAACCTCAAGACGGCCGGCGCGACCGCGACCACGTCGGAGAACCTGGCCGACTGTATCGCGAACAACCCGCAGTCGACCGGCAGCGGCAGCGGCAGCGACGGCGGCACGTACTACGGCGGCGGTTACGAGGGCGCGTGTTCGGCCGGCCGCAACGGCGCGGGCACCGGCCTCCTCATCGTGATCGCTGGCTTGCTCGCGTCGCGCCGACGTCGTCGGTGATGCTATATCAACGGGATGTTCGACCCCGCTGTGTTCGCGGCGCGCCGCGAGGCGTTCATGCAGGCAATCGGCCCGGGCGCGGTCGCGGTGGTGCGCTCGCTGCCCGAGCGGTTGCGTAACGGCGACGCGTACTATCCGTTTCGCCAGCAGTCCGACGTGTTCTACCTGACCGGCTTCGTCGAGCCCGAGACCACGCTCGTGCTGCGACCTGGCGCCGAAACCGAACGGTTCGTGATGTTCGTGCGACCGCGCGATCCGGAGATGGAAACCTGGGATGGCAGACGCGCCGGGTTAGAGGGCGCGAAGGCCGAGTTCGGTGCCGACGAAGCGTACCCGGCGGTGGACCTCGCGAGCCGGCTCAGCGACTTGGTCGCGAACTGCGACGAGCTGCACTACGGCTTGGGCATCGACGAGGACGCCGACCGATTGATCGCCCAGACGATCGCGAAGCTGCGCAAGACCGAGAAGCGCGGCAAGCGTCCACCGTGCGCCGTGATCGATCCTCGCGCGGCGTTGCACGAGCTGCGGCTGCGCAAAGGTCCCGAAGAGCTACGCGCGCTGCGCAAGGCCGCCGAGATCACCGCCGCTGCTCACCTCGCCGCGATGCGCTCGGGCAAACCCGGCGTGTTCGAGCACGAGCTCGAGGCCCTGATCAACTACACGTTCCGCAAGTCGGGCGGCGCCGGGCCCGGTTACACGTCGATCGTCGGTGCGGGAGAGAACGCGACGATCTTGCACTACGTCGAGAATCGCTGCGCGATCGCGAGCGGCGACCTCGTGCTCGTCGATGCGGGTTGCGAGTACGACCACTACACCGCCGATGTCACACGCACGTGGCCCGCGACTGGCACGTTCTCGCCGGCGCAGCGCAAGGTCTACGAGCTTGTCCTCGCGGTCCAGATCTCCGCGATCGAGATGGTCAAGCCCGGGGTGACGATCGACGACATCCACGCGCACTGCGTCCGCGAGCTCACCGCCGGCATGATCGCGCTTGGCCTACTCACCGGAAGCGTCGACGATCGCGTCGCTGATCAATCGTATCGCCGCTACTACATGCACGGCACATCGCACTGGCTCGGGCTCGATGTCCACGACGCCGGTGCGTACACGAAGTCCGGCAAGGCGCGCCCGCTAGAGCCGGGAATGGTCATCACGGTCGAGCCGGGGCTCTACGTCGCGAGCGATGCGCCCGAAACTCACGGTGCTCCCGTCGAGCTGCGCGGCATCGGCGTGCGGATCGAAGATGATGTCGTCGTGACGGACACCGGCTACGACGTGCTGACCCGCGCGTGCCCGAAGTCGGTCGCGGAGATCGAGGCAGCATGTCGAAGCTAAGCGGCAAACAGCGGCGATACCTGCGGGCGCTCGCCCACGAGCTCCACCCGCTCGTCCACATCGGCAAGAGCGGGATCGACGACGGGCTCGTCGCTGCGGTTGATCGCGCGCTGCTCGATCACGAGCTGATCAAAGTCAAAGTCGGCGATGCCGCCGGGCTCGACCGCCACGATGCCGCCGACTCGCTCGCGGTCCGCACGCACAGCGATGTCGCGCAGGTGCTCGGCAATATCGTGGTTCTGTATCGACCTCATCCTGATGAAGCGAAGATCAAGCTGCCCAGCGCCACCGAATCGCCGGACTAATCTCGCGAGCTCTCGTGGTCGGCCCGCCGCCAGGTTCGATGATGATGGACGATGCAACCGAGCGCGCCAGCGATGCGCGGCACGACCGATGCGAGTAGCGTCGCGTTCACCCAATGATCGTCGTCGACGTGGGGATGGTCCGCGGCAAAGCTGATCGCGAGGCCGACGTTGCATCCGTGCGGAACGCTGGGATCCCAGCTGCCGAGTGTGTCGCGCTGGTACGGCCGCGAGACGTTGTACTCGAGGCCATCGACCTCACACGAGCCCCACTCGGTTTCGTTCTCGAAGTCGAGCCGCAGCTCCGGCAATCGCAAAGCAGTCGCGACGGCTGCGCAGATCGCCGGCAGCGCTAACGAGCTGTCGAGTGCGAGGTGCTCTACTCGCGCGACGCGATCGTCGTTCACCTGATCATCGTAGATCGAGAATTGAACCGACCTCTCCCGGGATCTCTACAGAGGATTGACCGGCGCGTCGCTCAGCCGTCACACCGCCGCCATCTAGCGCGGTAAATGTGCGTGGCGCATGTCGACCTTCCGCCTTACCACCCTCGCGACTCTCCTCTTCGCCGCCGCGCCCGCGTTCGCGCAGCCGAGTGACACGCCGCCGCCGCCCCCGCCGGATGCGCCGACGCCACCGACCCCGCCGACGCCGCCGACGCCACCCACCCCGCCGAGCGACTGGACGCCGCCGCCGCCGACCAACGAGAAACCGCCGGTGGAAGAGCCGGTGAAGCAGCAGCCGCCGCCGGCCGATCATCCGGCGTACACCATCGGTAGCAAGTGGGACGCGTCGCTGTACGGGTTCGTCGAGCTCGACATGATCAAGGACACCACGCAGGGCTTGGTCGATCTCGCCGGTAACTCGGCGATTTCGCGGCCGAGCACGTACGCCGGCGATCACGGCCAGCTGTTGGTCGGTGCGCGCAACTCGCGCATCGGGTTCAAGCTCGGCGCTCCCGCGTACGACGGCATCAAGGCGACCGCGCAGCTCGAGATGGACTTCCTCGGCAACCAGCCGGGCAAGCCGTTCGATTCGACCGGCCTCGTGTCGGAGTCCGCGTTCTGGCAGAACCCCGCGTTCCGCATCCGCCACATGAACGTGAAGCTCGAGATGCCGATGGATACCTACTTGCTCGCCGGTCAATACTGGGAGCTGTTCGGTTGGCAGTCGGCATTCCATCCGAACTCCGTGCAGATCCAAGGTCTGCCGGGCGAGGTTTACTCGCGCACGCCGCAGATCCGGCTCGGCAAGATCTTCAAGTCCGATGCGGTCAACGTCGATGTCGCGGTCGCCGCGCTGCGCTCGCCCGACCGGGCCTCGAGCACGCCGGACGGTCAGGCCGGCATCAAGCTGAGCATCAACCACTGGAAAGCGTGGCACACCGGCGGCTCGGCGAGCAGCGGTCTCGACGCCGCCCAGATCGGCGTGTCGGTCGACGGTCGCCGGTTCTCGGCCGATGCGTTCCCGGCGCAGAACAAGCAGGTCACGCGCAACGGCTACGGTTTGTCGATCGATGCGCTGATCCCGATCGTCGCCGCGACGAAGGAAAGCCGAGCGAACGCGCTCACGTTGACCGGTAGCTTCGTCACTGGCGCCGGCATCGCGGACCAATACACGAGCCTCAACGGCGGCGTGTCGAACCCGGCCGTGCCGAACCCGACGATGGCCGCGACCGCGCCGACCTATACCCCGAACATCGACTCGGGCCTCGCGATGTTCTACGCGAACGGCGACGGCACCTATTCGCTCCACCCGATCCAGTGGACCTCGGAGATCGTCGGCCTGCAGTACTACCTGCCCCCTTCGGGCCGGCTGTTCCTCAGCGTCAACTACTCGCACATGTCGTCGGGCAACGTTGACGATTTCGGGGCGCATAACAAGACGTTCAACGCGTCCCAGTTCGCCGACCTCAACGTGTTCTTCGACCTGACCCCGGCGGTGCGGTTCGGGCTGGAAGGTGCTTACATCGACCAGACTTACACCGACGGTACCGATGCCCCGGACTACCGGGCGCAACTCTCTGCCTTCTTCATCTTCTGACCACCGAGCCGTCACACCAACGTCACCGACGGCATGCTAAGGGTTGGCCATGCTCGTACTGGTAATCGAGGACGAGACCGACCTGGCTACGACGATCGAGTACAACCTCCGATCGGAAGGCTTCCAAGTCCGCCTCGCGCATAGCGGGCGCCAGGGTCTCGCAAGCGCGACCTCGGATCCACTGCCCGATGTGATCGTGCTGGATCTGATGTTGCCCGACCTGTCCGGCACCGAGCTGTGCCGGCGGTTGCGCGAACAAGAGCGCACGCGCGACATCCCGGTCGTGATGTGCACCGCGAAGGGCGAAGAGATCGATCGCGTGGTCGGCTTCGAAGTCGGCGCAGACGACTACATCGTCAAGCCGTTCTCGGTGCGCGAGCTGATCCTGCGGATTCGCGCGCTACTCCGCCGCGTTCACCGCGTCGAAGGCGAGCCGTCGTTGATCCGGTTCGGCCGGCTCAAGATCGATCGCGATGCTCACCGCGCGTGGGTCGACGAAGCCGAGATCGGGCTGACCGCGCTCGAGTTCCGGTTGCTGCACGCGTTCCTGTCGCGGCGCGGCCGAGTTCAGACCCGTGACGCGTTGCTGTCGGACGTGTGGGGCATCGACGCCGACGTCACGACTCGCACGGTCGACACGCACGTCAAGCGCCTGCGCGAGAAGCTCGGCGACGCGGGCGAATACATCGAGACGCTGCGCGGTGTCGGCTATCGGTTCAAGGACCAGCCCGACGAGGCGACCGCGTGATCGTACTCGCGGTCGTCTTGGCGCTCGCGCTATCCGGCGCGATCGTCGCGATCGCGTTGCAGCGGCGAGCGATGCAGCGATTCTCGGACGCGACGCGCGATGCCGTACGCGACCCGAGCAAGCGCGTGCCGACCGCGTCGACTGCGGGTCCGCTCCGGTCGCTCGGCGAATGGATCAACGCACTCGCTGAAGATGCCGAGCGTAGCCGCAACGCACTCGCGCACGAGCGGACGTTGCTCGCCTCGCTCGCAGATGGCTTGACCCAAGGCGTGATCGCGCTCGACGGCGATCAACGTATCGAGATGCTCAACGAAGCCGCGCGCCGGATGCTCGGCGTGACGAGCTCGCTCGTCGGCGAACCGTTGCTCGAGTTCGTGCGCGTGCCCGAGCTGCGCACGCTGATCGAGCACGCCGCCGATTCGAGCGCCGAGATCCAGCTGCCGAACGGGCCGCGCACGCTGGTCCGCGCTGCGCGCACCTGGGGCCGAGCGGGCCGCGTGCTGCTGCTCGAGGACGTCACGACGATGCGCAGGCTCGAGACCGTGCGCCGCGACTTCGTCGCGAACGTCTCGCACGAGCTGCGCACGCCGGTCGCGGTGATTCGCGCGAATGCCGAGACTCTGCTCGCCGGCGCGAAAGACGATCCGGTGATCGCGAACAAGCTGATCGACGGCCTGCATCGCAACGCCGAACGGCTCGCCCGCATCCTCGCCGACTTGCTCGATCTGTCGCGGCTCGACGCCGGTCAATATCGGCTCGAGGTCGCCTCGGTGGCGGTGCTCGGCGTGACCGAGCAGTCGCTGACCGCGGTCGAGCCGCAGGCGCAGAAGCGCGGCGTGACCGTCGAGGTCGCGATCCCCGATTCGCTCGTCGTCCGCGCCGATCCGAAGGCACTCGACCAGATCCTGGTCAACCTGATCGATAACGGCGTGAAGTACACGCGCGCCGAAGGCCACGTCTGGGTCGAAGCCCGCGCGGTCGGCGACGCGGTGCGGATCGAAGTCCGCGACGATGGCCCGGGCATCGCCGACAAGCATCGCGAACGCGTGTTCGAGCGGTTCTATCGCGCCGATCCGTCGCGGTCGCGAGAAGCCGGCGGCACCGGCCTCGGCTTGTCGATCGTCAAGCACCTCGTCGAGAGTATGGGCGGCGAAGTCGGTGTCGAGGCCAACGCTCCTCGCGGTAGCATCTTCTGGCTTCGTCTTCCGAAGGCCGCACCTCAAACCCTGATGGCATCATGATGACCACGCACACGAGTAAGGATTTCGAGCAAGAGCTGCGCACGTTGCGCGAGCGGCTCGCCGGCATGGGCGGCAAGTGCGAGCATCAGATCATCGCCGCGATGGAAGCGTTGACCGAGCGCAACGACGATCTCGCGAAGAAGGTCGTCGACGGCGACATGGCGATCGACCGCGACGAAAACGAGGTCGACGAGCTCGCGCTGCAGATCTTGGCGACGCGCCAACCGGTCGCGAGCGACCTGCGGTTCATCACGATGGCGCTCAAGTTCGTCACCGACCTCGAGCGGATCGGCGATCTCGCTGCAGGCATCGCGAAGCGCGCACTCGAGCTCAACCGGTTGCCGGTGCTGACGCCCCACGGCGACCTGACCGCGCTCGCGAGCCTCGTGCAAAAGAACCTGCGCGCCGCGCTCGACAGCTTCGTCGCCCGCGATGCCGACCGCGCGACCGCGGTGATGACCGCCGACCTCGAAGTCGACCGGCTCAACGCGAGCTTGTTCGCGGAGCTACTCGCGCACGTCGCGACCGACCCGGCGTCGGTGACCCGCGTGCTGCCGTTGACCTCGGTGTGCCGCTATCTCGAGCGCATCGGCGACCACGTCAAGAATATCTGCGAAGAAGTCGTGTACATGGTGCGCGCCCAAGACGTGCGCCATCGGCCGCCGCAAGTGCCGTCTGCGAACTGACGCTAGGGCTTCGCCGGCGCCAAGATCGCGAGCCGCGCGTCGCACCAGGCGGTCCAATCGTTCGAAATCGACTGCTGCTTCGCAGTGTCCGCGCACACTCGATACTTTTCGGCTGCCGCGGTGAACAGTGGCTCGGCCTTGTCGGTCAACGCCTCGCAGAACGCCTTGGAGGCTTCGACCGCGAACTCACCGCGCCGAACGTTGCCGGGAATCTCCGCGGTCGCGAGCTCGTGGGCGAGCTCGTCGGTCACCTGGCCGAGGCGCGCCGCGACCTCGATCTTCTGTTCGTTCGTCGCCATGCCGAGAATGGCGGCGTACTTGGTCGACAGCTGTTCCGCGGCTTGTGACTTCGCCGCGTACCAGTCGTTGAACCGCTTCGTGGCTCGCTGCAAGACGACCTTGTTGCCCGGGTCGAAATCGAGCCCGGTCGGGAACGTGATCGCGAAATACTTCTTCAGCTCGCCATCGAGCGCGAGCACCGGCTCGTACTTGTCAGGCTTGGCCGCGAGCTTCACCGCGAACGGAGCCACATCGGCACCACAGTGGGTCGGCTTCGGATCGGCGTGAGCGATCGAAACGAGCGAACCGACGACGACGACGACGATGGCAGCTTTCATGCGGTTGAGGACACTCATCGCACGAATCGGTTGCTGCCGCGGGTACCATCGCCGCATGCGATGGATCCTGGTGTTGATGGTCGCGGTCGCAGCCGCGTGTGGCAGCTCGAAGCAGTCGAGCGAGGACAACGTTGCGAAAGGCAGCGCGAAGCCTGCCGCCCCACCGGTCGAGGCGCCGATGCCGATCACGTTCGGCGATTGCGGCTCGGGAGCGTTCGTATCGGGCCCGCGGCCGTTGCCGCTGACTGGCAGAGACGATGACGATCCGCCACCGCCCCCTGAAGAAGACAAAGACGAGTCCGGTGGCACCGGCACGGCGATGGCGCTCGACGAAGGCAAGATGGGGCGCAAGCCTGGCGAGTACCACATGCGCGACGAGCAGCTCGCGCGTCAACAAGCGATCGAGGCGGCGCGTTCGGCGGGCATCCTCGGCACGGTCGCGAGGCGCGACGCAAGCGACGAGATCGGCATCTTCAGCGAGCTGCCCGGCGCCGCGGTGAACCTCGCGGCCGGCGCTCGTTCGTTCGGCATCCTCGGCGACGGCTTCGCCGGCCATGACAGCCCGGTCGGGTCACACGCGGGCGGGCCAGCCGTAGCGATCGGTTCGCCAAGCGCCCAGTCCACGAGCGACAAGGACATGATCCGTCGCTACATCCATCGGAACATCTCGAAGGTCACGTACTGCTACGAGAAACAACTGTTGGTGAAGCCGACGCTCGCCGGCACGGTCACGGTGAAGTTCTTCATCACGCCGAACGGCAGCGTCACGAACGCAACTGCGACCGGTCTCGATCCCGCGGTCTCGTCTTGTGTCGCGAAGTTCATCGCCGACATCAAGTTCGCGAAGCCGGGTGGCGGCGGCGGCATTCAGGTGTCGTACCCGTTTACGTTTCGGCCAGCGGGCGATGACCCCAAGCCGGCGATCGGCAGCAACTCGCCGCCTGCGACCGACAGCGCCGCCGCGCCCGCGACCGGTAGCGGCTCGGCCACACCGACGCCAGCGCCGGCGCCGACTCCTGCGCCGGCGCTGTTCCGCGCCGACAGTATCTCTGCAGAGTCGTACCAAACGGGCATTAACAACCCGCTGCAAATCGAGCAAGCGGCGCTCGCGAAGTGCTTGCGCAGCAACCCGAAGCCATACGGCGTTGCGGTGGTCGAGCTCGTCGGACACGACACGAAGGTGTATGGCATCGACGACAGCAACGTGGCCGCTTGTGTCGTCGAGGTCGGCAAGCACGTCCTGGCCATCACGGGGCCGCCGCGCTGTTCATTCGCGTACGGCGTGATGCCGCCCGAAGCGCTGCCGACGCTCGACCTCACCGCAGACGCCGTGACGTTCGCCGGTAAGCCACTCGCGACCGCGCAGGCGATCGCAGCGACCGATGCGACGCCCGCAGCGCAGGTCGCCGACGCGATTAGCGCGACGGTCACAGCAGCGCTCGCGCCGAGCGCGCCGGTCGTCGCGATTCACGGCCCGGTCGTCGTTCGGCCCGTGGACGCGACCTCGATCAAGCTCCTCACCCGCGTGCTCGCTGGTGTGCTCGCGAGCGGCGATGACTTCGTGCTCGCGGCGCAGCGCGGCGGCGATTGGCAGCTCCTCGAAAAGCTCCCGCTGCCCGTCGTTCCGGTGCCGCTCGGCACCGGCGGTCGGTGGAATCGCATCAAGGGCAGCCCGACGCGCGGCGGACCGCGCTCGCACGTCCGGTTGTCGCTGTTAATCGGCAAGGACGCGATCTGGATCAGCGGATTCACGGGCACCGATCCGGTCTCGATTCCTCGCGACGCAAAGCAGTGGGACGCGCTCGGCAAGGCGCTCAAAGACGTCAAGATGCATGCGGGGATCGGGCTCGGCGACATCGAGCTCGCGGGCGACGACGACGCGAGCTACAGCGACCTCGTCCACGCAATCGACGCGGTGAAGGCCGCCGGCATCTCCGACTGGGAGCTCACCGATCCGCAGGCGCTCGCCGAGCCGCTGCCGCCACGCCCCAAGCCGTGAGCTACGAACAGCCCTTAGCGAGCGGGTTGTCCAAGCACTCCTGTCTGATGTGCACGCCCTTCGCGCGCTCGGCGTGATCGGCCACTTCTTTCGTCGCGGCGATCTCGGCCTGAGCCGCAGCGAGCTGTTTCTGAAGCTCCGCGAGCCTGGCCCGTGCAGCGTTCCTCTCGGCATCGGTCTTCGCGTTCGCGATCATCTTGATCGCCGCGTCGAGCTTGGCCTGTTGCGCGTCGAACGCCTTCTCCGCTTTGGCGAACTTGTCGGCAGCGAGCTCGGCGTCCGCTTGCGCCTTCTTCGCTTCGGCCAGCGCGGCCTCTAGCTTTTGCTGCGCGTCGGCGTGCTCGGCGCGCGCGCGCTCCACCGCCTGGTCGACGGTCGGCGCGGCCGCCGATCCTTGCGGCGCAGCATCGTTGTTGTTGCCATGACACGCGCTGATCGCGAGAGCCGTGACGAATCCGAGCATGCTCGATCGCATGCCCGACCGTACTACGGCGTCGCGGTCAATGCGGCGATCCGCGCGTCGCACAGCTTCGACCATTCGTTCGACACCGCGAGTCGGGTCGCGCGCTCGGCGCAGGCTTTGTACTTCTCGAGACTCGACTCGAGGATATCTTGCGCCTTGTCGGCGAGCGTATCGCAATAGGCTTCGGTGGCTTCGGCGGCAAACTCCCCCCGCCGGATGCTGGACGGAACCTCGGCGGTGAGCAGCGTGTCGGCGAAGTGCTCGGTGAGCTGACCGAGTCGAGCCGCCGCTGCGATCTGTTGTGGCCACGTCGCGGTCGCGAGCAGCGCGCCGTACTTGCCGGCGAGCACTTGCGAAGCGTCGGTCTTCGCGACGAACCAGCTCGTGAACCGCTTCGCGCTCGCAGCCGCCACCGCCGGCTTGTCGGGATCGAAGTCGAGCCCGGTCGGGAACGCGATCGCGAGGTAATGCGCGAGCTCCGGATCGAGCGCACGCACCGGATCGTGCGATGGCGGTTGTTTCGCGACGTCGATCGCGAGACCCGGGCGACCGTCGCCGCAATGGGTCGGCGGGCCCGCAAACGCGGTAGCGCTGGACAGCACGAGTACGAGCGCGGCGATCTTCATGGCTCACCGACACGGTCGATGACATCGAGTTGCGCTATTTCGCAGCCGGCTCCGGCATGATCACGGGCGCGGCGCGCGGCGGACCGAGCAATTCTTCTCGCATCGGGTAGTTCTCGGGCGAGAGCTGGTTGAGCCGGAGCTCGCACCACGCCGACCACTCGTTCGCGACCAAGGCCGTCGTCGCGTGCTGAAGGCAATGGTCGTAGTAATAAACCGCGCGCTCCTGCAACGGCTCGGCCGCTTCGGTCATCGTGTCGCAAAACGCAGCCGCGCGATCCTCCGCGTCCGGCGTGGTGAAGACCTGATCGGGGATCGGCTCGACGAACAGCGACGCGGCATAGTCGTCGATGATCTGGCCCATTCGCGCGTACGCCTCGATCGCGCGATCCGGCGAGACGACAGCGGCCGCTGCCATGTACTTCGCGGTCAACGCCTGCGCGCTGGCATTCTTGCGCTGCGCCCATGCGTTCAACCACGCCGCGCTGCGCCGTCGCATCGCCGGTTCATTCGGGTTGAAGTCGAGCCCTTTCGGGATCGCGAGCGCGAAGTACGCGAGCAACTCGCGGTCGAGCGCCGCGATCGGATCCCCGTTCGGCGCACGGACTTGGCGGGTCACCCGGGCTTGACGTGTCATCGACGCAGGGCCACAGGCCTTTGGCACGCCCCCGGGATTCGCACTCGCGGTCGCGGTCATGGCAGCGAGCAGCGCCAGAGATCTCATGCCATCACGACACGTTCGGGGTCGATTGGTTGCGGGAGCTGGGGCCCACTCGTCGGGATCCCGCTGGCGTCGTCACCGTCCCGACACATTCGGGCCGCCGAGGTGCCACCGTCGGTGACTACGGTCGGGGCAATGAAGACCTCGATGCATTTCCTGATCGGCGCGTTCGCGATCGCGGCGCTGTCGACCTCGTGCAAGAAGAAGGCGGACGACGGCGGCGGCAACGCCAAGACCATCGAAAGCACCGGAGACAAGAAAGCCGGCGACAAGCCGACCGGCGGCTCGGTGACGCTCAACGGCAGCGGGTCGACGTTTCAAAAATCGTTCGACGAGGTGTGCATCGAAGCGTTCACGAAGGCGAACGCCGGCACTCAGATCAACTACGCGGGCGGCGGTTCCGGCAAGGGCCGCAAGGACCTCGGCGACATGGTCGTCGACTTTGCCGGCTCGGACTCGCCGTTCAAGGACGAAGAGGCCAAGAACGCGAAGGGCGGCGACCTGCTGTACTTCCCGGTCCTGCTCGGCGCCGTGACGATCAGCTACAACCTCGACGGCGTCGACAAGCTGCAGCTATCGGGCGAGACCGCGGCGAAGATCTTTCAGCGCGATATCAAGAAGTGGAACGACCCGGCGATCGCTGCGGATAACCCGGGCGTCAAGCTGCCGGACACCGACATCGTCGTCGCGCACCGCGGCGATGGCTCGGGCACGACCGACATCTTCACGAAGTTCCTCGACGGCGGCTCGAACGGCACGTGGAAGCTCAAGAGCGGCTCGACCGTCGAATGGCCGACCGACACGCAAGCGGGCCAGGGCAACGGCGGCGTCGCACAGATCGTCAAGAGCACGGCGGGCGCGGTCGGTTACGTCGACCTGTCCGATGCGAAGCAGACCGGGCTGCACTACGCCGCGGTGAAGAACGGCGCCGGCAAGTTCGTCGAGGCGAACGCGGCCTCGGTCTCGGCCGCCGGCGAAGGCATCGACGTCAAGGACAACCTGACGTTCAGCGCGGTCAACGCGAAGGGTGACGCGGCGTACCCGGTCACCGGTCAGACCTGGATCGTCGTCTACGCGAAGCAGACCGACAAGGCCAAGGGCGAGGCGATCAAGAGCTTCCTCAAGTTCGTGCTCACCGATGGTCAGAAGCTCGCGACCGACGTCGACTACGCGCCGCTGCCGAAACCGCTCGCGGACAAGGCGATCGCGCAGCTGGACAAGATCAAGACCTGAGGCACCAGTGGCCGGCATCGACCTACGTAGCAAAGGCGACCGCGCGGATCGAACGTTCCGCTGGCTCGCGATCGGCGCGGCGGCGCTCGTGTTGCTCGTGCTCGGGTTGATCGCGCTGACGATGTCGACCCGATCGACCGCCGTCCTCGAGAAGATGGGGTTGGGATTCTTCACGTCGGACCGCTGGGTCGCGAACGACAACGATCCGAGCCAAGCGCTCTACGGTGCGTTGCCGTTCATCTGGGGCACGCTGTACACCGCGACGATCGCGGTCATCCTCGCGGTGCCGATCAGCCTCGGTATCGCGCTGTTCATCACCCAGGTCGCGCCCGCGAAGTTGCGCCGCCCGCTCGTCTACTTCGTCGATCTGCTCGCGGTCGTGCCGTCGGTCGTCTACGGCCTATGGGGCGTGCTCGTGCTCGCGCCGAAGATCAAGGGCGTCTACGACTCGATCCACAACGCGGTCGATGGCATCCCGGTGCTGCAATCGATCTTCGGCTCGGCTTCGGCCGGCAAGTCGTTCATGACCGCGGGCGTGATCCTAGCGATCATGATCATCCCGATCATCACGTCGCTCGCGCGCGAGGTGATCGAGACGACGCCGCCGGGCGAGAAGGAAGCAGCGCTCGCGCTTGGAGCGACGCGCTGGGAGATGATCCGAACGTCCGTGCTGCCGCACAGCCGCGTCGGTTTGGTCGGCGCCGTGATGCTCGGCCTCGGCCGCGCGATGGGCGAGACGATCGCCGCGACGCTCGTGATCGGCGGCTCGGCCGCAGTCACGACCAACCTGTTCGGCTCCGGCAACTCGATGCCCGCGATCATCGCGAGCGAATGGGGCGAAGCCGGCGACCTCCACAAGTCGGCGCTGATCGCGCTCGCGATGACGCTGTTCCTGATCACGATCGCGGTGAACCTGATCGCGACGCGGATCGTCGGCGCGAAGAGGATCGCATGATCGAGCCACCTGTCGCGATCGACCTTCGGGCGCGCCCGAGCTGGCGCCACGTCAAGAGCAACATCTTCACCGGCTTGATGCTCGCCGCGCTGCTGCTCGTCGCGATCCCGCTCGTCTTCGTGTTGGCATCGGTAATCGATAAGGGGGCGGGCTCAGCGTTCAAGGACGCACCGCTCACGCCGATCCCACTCGTCATCGGCTTGGGGATTTTACTGTTCCGCGGCATCAAGTCGCGGGTCGGGTTGGTGGTCACCGGCATCGGGCTCGTCATCGTTATCGTTTGCGTCGCGACGGATTCGACCGTCTTGCCCGCGTTCTTCACCGCCGCGATCCCGAAGGTCTCGTTCCGGCCAGGACCCGGCATGGGGCCGGCGATCGTCGGCACGTTACTCGTCACCGGCGGCGCGACCCTGATCGCGGTCCCGCTCGGCATTCTCGGAGCGGTGTATCTCCACGAGTACGGCGGCCGATCGGCGTTCGCGCGTCTCGTCAGGTTCATGGCGGTCGTGATGACCGGCGTGCCTT
>Ga0265338_10007348_pt1 | contig 13724 bp, 10 predicted proteins | sample 42126metaG_FD_193579 | JGI IMG/M metagenome (GOLD analysis project Ga0265338, IMG submission 193579) | Rhizosphere microbial communities from Carex aquatilis grown in University of Washington, Seatle, WA, United States - 4-21-26 metaG | ecosystem: Host-associated > Plants > Roots > Rhizosphere... | reverse complement strand
ACCCCGGCCGCCCCTCCAAAGAAGTTGCTGAAGACATCGCCGAAAATATCCTCGAAGTCCGCGGCATTACCCATGTCGGGCCTGAACCCGCCGGCTCCGCCGCCAAATCCCCCAGGCCCCCCGGCTCCCACGCCCGCGTGGCCAAATTGGTCATAGGCCGCTTTCTTCTGGGGATCGGAGAGGACTTCATAAGCCTCGTTGATTTCCTTGAACTTTTCTTCCGCTTCCTTATTGTTGGGATTGGCGTCCGGATGATGTTTTTTAGCCATGGTGCGGTAGGCCTTTTTCAGGTCGTCCGCCGAGGCGCCTTTGGCCACCCCCAATAAATCGTAATAATCTTTTTTCGAAGCCATTTTTTCCTTCATGGATAGTCACCGTCCGTATTTTGCTGGGAAAATCTAGGACCCCAACGGTGAGTTTTCAATCCGGGCCGGTACTCCCTCTCGGGTGATCGGGTAGCCAAACCCCTCGGACTCTTTCAAACTACCATCATCAACCAAAGGCGTAAAGGGCCGATTTACCAATAAAAAACCTAAAAATGCTCTTGCGAAAGAAAGCCCAACTCTTCTAAACTAGCGACGTTTTCGGTGAATAGGCTTAAAACCTCTCCCCAACCAGAGAGCGAAATTCGAAGGAGGCAAGTTATGCCGTATGTCATTACTGAGAAGTGCGTGGACGAAGTTTACGCGCAATGCGTCGATGTCTGCCCGGTGAATTGCATTCACCCCGGCCCTTACAATGGAAAACCCTTCATGATCATCGATCCTGAAGAGTGCACCGAGTGCACCAGCTGTTTCTCCGCCTGCCCGATCGGCGCGATCGTGGAAGACGCGAGCAAGGATCCGGCTTTCGCCAAGATCAACGCGGAATTGGCCCCGGCGTTCAAGAACAACGCCCCCGTCGCCACCCGCCCGGCGAACGACCCGCCGAAGCGCCCCGATGTGAACAAGTTGGTCAACTAAGCCTTCAAGCATTAAAGCCGAAAACAAAAAAGGCTCCACCCTCACGGGCGGGGCCTTTTTTTATTCTCAAATAAAATTCTAAACTTCCTTAAACCTTTTGGTAAATCTCAGAACCCGTCTCAACAAATGTCTCGGACATTTTCTTCATGCCCTCTTCCAAAGCCTTTTCCTCGGTGAAGCCCTGCTCCTTGGCGTAGTCCCGGACATCCTGGGTGATCTTCATGCTGCAGAACTTGGGACCGCACATGGAGCAGAAATGAGCCACCTTGGCTCCGTCCGCCGGCAGGGTCTCGTCGTGATAGGAGCGGGCCATCTCCGGGTCCAGCGCCAGGTTGAACTGGTCCTCCCAACGGAACTCAAAACGCGCCTTGGACAAGGCGTTGTCCCAACGCTGGGCGGTCTGGTTCCCCTTGGCCAAATCCGCGGCATGGGCCGCGATCTTGTAGGCGATGACGCCGGCCCGGACATCGTCGCGGTTCGGCAGGCCCAAGTGTTCTTTGGGCGTCACGTAGCACAACATGGCCGTACCAAACCATCCGATCATGGCGGCTCCGATGGCGCTGGTGATGTGGTCGTAGCCCGGCGCGATATCCGTGGTCAAGGGCCCCAGCGTGTAGAAGGGCGCTTCGTGGCATTCGGCCAATTGCTTATCCATGTTTTCCTTGATCATGTGCATCGGCACGTGGCCCGGTCCCTCGATCATGACCTGCACATCGTGGTTCCAAGCGGTCTTGGTCAATTCACCGAGTGTTTTCAGCTCCGAGAACTGAGCCTCATCATTGGCGTCCTCAATGGAACCGGGGCGGAGTCCGTCTCCCAGGCTGAAGGAAACGTTGTAGGCCTTCATGATTTCGCAAATTTCCTCGAAGTGCGTGTAGGTGAAGTTTTCCTTGTGGTGGGCCAGGCACCATTTGGCGTGGATGGAACCGCCCCGGGAGACGATGCCGGTGCGGCGGTAGGCCGTCAGGGGCACATATCGCAGAAGCACTCCCGCGTGGATGGTGAAATAATCGACGCCTTGCTCAGCCTGCTCGATGAGGGTGTCCCGGTAAAGTTCCCAGGTCAAATCCTCGGCGATGCCCCCGACCTTTTCCAGGGCCTGGTAGATGGGCACGGTTCCGATCGGCACGGGTGAGTTGCGGAGGATCCATTCCCGGGTCTCGTGGATATTCTTTCCCGTGGAAAGATCCATCACCGTGTCCCCGCCCCAGCGGATGGACCAAATCATCTTTTCCACCTCTTCCTCAATGGAGGAAGCGACGGCGGAGTTGCCGATGTTGGAGTTGATCTTCACCAAAAAGTTGCGGCCGATGATCATGGGCTCGATTTCGGGATGGTTGATGTTGGAGGGAATAATGGCCCTGCCCCTGGCGACCTCGTCCCGGACGAACTCGGGTGTAATGACTTTCGGCATGATGGCGCCCAATCCCTGGCCTTGATGGAACCGGCCCTTTTCCACACGCTCCCCCGCCAGTTGGTTCTCGCGAATCGCGATATATTCCATCTCGGGGGTAATGATCCCCTTCTTGGCGTAGTGCATCTGGCTGACATTGGCGCCCTTCTTGGCCCTTAAAGGTTTGCGTCGGGACGAAGCCGGGAAAGACTCAACCCCCGGGGTTTCCTTGTGGTGATAAGAGGGTTCTACTTCTTCCACATCGCCGGTCCTCAAGGTCCAGTCCAACCTCAAGGGCTTTAATCCCTTCTTCAGGTCGATGGAAACGGCGGGATCCGTATAGGGGCCGCTGCAATCGTAAACACAGAGGGGAGCGTTTTCTTCCGTTCCCTCGGCGGTTTTAGTGGGGCTTAACTTGATTTCCCTCATGGGAACTTGGATATCGTGAAGCTTGCCTTGGACATACCTTTTGCTGGATCCGGGGAAGGGTTTTCGGCTGATCCCCTCGGCCGCAGGATCTTTTCCATTTCCATTATGATTCGGCATTGAGAACCCCTCGTTTTGGATGGTTTGTGTCAAATCGCGTCAACAGGACAAGCATACCGATTGGTCAAGGGGATTGCAACGCTCTCCCCCTCCTACAGCCATTCTTCCTCGATTTTATAGCACTCATAGCGGAGACGTTTAAAACGTCCGGAAGCCGGATGCTTCAGGAGTTTCGAGAACTCCTCCAGGGAACGCAGGGCCTCCTGGGCCCTTTTCAAGTTCACCCTCAATAATTCAAGCGGAGTGGCCCGAACCTTCTCGTTTTTTTCACGGTTTCCCCTGCCTAAATCTTTTTTCACGTCCCGGGCCAAGACCCGGAGCCTGTGGGATTTAAACAAGGATTTTTCGGCCGCCGTCACGGCATGGCGCAGTTTTTTGAGGCGGGATAACAAGCGGGGTTGGTTCAAGACAAAGCGGGCCACGTCTTCCGCGACCCGGAACCCTTCCCTGGCGCGGTTGCAGTTGGCGTCCAAAGCCCTGAGAACGGGAAGATTTTTAGATTTAGACGCCATTTAGGACAACCCCAGCAAAACCAAAATTTTCAGCACAAGCCCCGATAGGGGCTTGTGGCAAAGATTATTTTTGAAGTTATCTCGGTTTTTTGATCATCTTGACCACCGCGGTGGCGATGGTTTTTTTGCTGAACATGGGTTTAGGCGGGCCGGACTTCTTGGACTTCTTCTCCCCCGGCGCCTTCACGTCCCCCTTTTTAGGGGCGGCCGCCACGGGAGCCTTCTCGTTCTTTTTATCCGCCGGTTTTTTGCCGTCATGCTTCTTGTCCTCATGGCCGTGGGCGCCTTTTTTACCGGACTTTTCCATGCCAGGCACGGGATGCTCCGGGTTCTTCGGGAAGAGCGGGACGGTCACCTTGATGGATTTTCCTTTTTGGGGGGCCGAGGACTTGGATTTCCCCTGGTCATCCAACTTCCGCGGTTTGGGAGTGTCTTCCTTCTCAAACATGGTTTCTTTCCAGAAAGGAACGGAGGAAACCTTGTTGACCTTCACGCAAAAGTCCAAGTCCTTCTCAAATCCCTTTTGGATCAAGGATTTTCCCTCGGGCGATTCTTTGAGCAGGTCGATTAATCTTCCCTGCCAAGGCTTATAGAGGGCGATGGCGTCCTTGGCGCTTTCCGCCAAGACGATCGGCGTCGACCCCAGGGTGCTTTGGAGGAAATCCACCAGCATTCCCGCGAAAGCCGAATCCTCCGGCCCGCCGGCGCAAACCACCACCACATCCCTTTTACCCCGGAGACAGGAATCGTAAACATCGTTCAGGTTGATGAAGGATCCCATCATCAAATACTTGGCCTCTTTCAAGTGACGCAGGGGCGAGGGGCTGCTGAAACAAATGATCCGGTCCTTCACTTTTTCCCGGCTCGAATCCAAGGGCGAGCCGCCTAGGGGAAATCCGGGTATTTTTTCCCAGTCCCTTTCGCCCGCCAGCATCCCCTCGCCCCGCTTCATTTTCTCAAAAGCCTTCTTCGCGGCACCAGGGTCCGGGCAGAGAATGACTCCGGCGGCTCCGTGGTAAAGATACATGGTAATCGTCGTCGAGGCCCGCAGGATATCCACCAGCACCACTGTGGCGTTTTGGATGACGGTGGGCTTTACGTCTTTAGGATTAAAATAAACGGTTATCTTCAATTTCTTCTCCAGGACTTAAGAACTTGTGGCAAAGGCGATTGTCCATCCCATCATCCATCGTTGGTGCTATTTGGCCGGGCCTTCCTCACCCTTATCCTTCTTGTTTTTCATGAATTTTTCCACAAAATGCGTCGAGTAGTCGCCGCGGCGGAAAGACTCGCTTTCCAATATGGTCTTGAGAAAGCCCGTCGTGGTATGGACTCCCTCCACCACCAGCTCATCCAAGGCCCGGATCATCCGGCGGATGGCCTCATTGCGGTTCGGCGAATGCACGATAATCTTGGCCAACATGGAATCGTAATAGGGGGGGACCTTGTAGCCCTGGTAGAGATGGGTATCCACCCGGACGCCCGGACCGCCCGGAACGTGATAGGTCGTGATGGTTCCCGGCGACGGCCTGAAGTTGTCATCGGGATTTTCCGCGTTGATGCGGCACTCGATGGCATGGCCCCTAGGTTCCAAAATATCCTTGGTGATGGAAAGGCGCTCGCCCGCGGCGATCTTGATTTGTTCCTTAATGATATCCACGCCCATGATCAACTCCGTGACCGGATGCTCCACCTGGACGCGGGTATTCATTTCCATGAAATAAAAATCGCTGTGTTTATCCATTAAAAACTCGATGGTTCCGGCCGAGGTGTATTTCACCTGCTTGGCCAGCTTCAGGGCGTATTTCCCGATCCTCTTGCGTTGGCGGGCGGACAATACCTGTGAGGGGGCCTCTTCAATGAGCTTTTGATGGGACCTTTGGATGGTGCAGTCCCTCTCTCCCAGGTGGACGATATGGCCGTATTCGTCCCCCAATATCTGCACCTCAATATGCCGGGGTTCCTCGATGTATTTCTCAATATAGACCTCGGGATTCCCAAAAGCCGCCTCCGCCTCAGCCCGGCAGGTTTGGAAGGCCTGGGTCAGTGAAATATCCGTATGGGCGATGCGCATCCCGCGGCCGCCGCCGCCGGCGGAAGCCTTGATGATCACCGGGTACTTGATGCGTTTGGCCACTTCCAGGGCCTGCTTCCCGTCCAGGACGGGGCCGTCGCTTCCCGGCGTGGTGGGGGTCCCGGCCTTCTTCGCGGTCCGGATGGCGGCGACTTTGTCGCCCATCAAGCGCATTACTTCCGGCTTGGGACCGATGAATTTGATCTGGCAGCTGGCGCAAACCTCGGCGAAATGCGCGTTCTCGGCGAGAAAGCCATAGCCCGGATGGATGGCCTCGGCGTCGGTGATCTCGGCCGCGCTGATAATGGCCGGGATATTCAAGTAGCTTTCCTTGCTGGAGGCCCGGCCGATACAGACGCTTTCGTCGGCCAAGTGAACATGAAGGGATTCGGCGTCGGCCTCGGAATAAACCGCCACGGTCTTGACGCCCAGCTCCTTGCAGGCCCGGATGATGCGCAAGGCGATTTCCCCGCGGTTGGCGATGAGAACTTTATTGAACACGTTTATCCTTAAAAAGGTTCCAGGCGCCAGGTTCCAGGTTTTTGCTTGAACCTAGTCCCCAGAAACCCCGTACCTGAGTTTTAGCTGGGATCGATCACTATCAAAGGCTGGTTGAACTCTACGGCTTGGCCGTTCTGAGCGATGATCTTCACCACTTTGCCCGCCACTTCGGCCTTCACTTCGTTCATGAGCTTCATGGCCTCGATGATGCAATAGACTTGGCCTACCGCCACCTTATCACCTTCCTCAATGAAGGACTTGGCGTCGGGCGAGGGAGCCCGGTAAAAAGTCCCCACCATCGGGGATTTCACGGTCACCGTATTGTCATTGGCCGAGGGCGATGCCGCGGCGGTGGCGCCCGCCGAAGGGGCGGAGGAGGCTGCGGCCGGGACGGCGGCCGGGGCCGGGGACTGGGCGATGACAGGAGCCATGACCGTTTGGAAAGGCATGCCGGGGCCGCGGCGCAGGTGGATTTTCATCCCCGATTGCTCAAAGCTGAGCTCGCTGATGTCCGCCTCGTTCATCAAATGGATCACATCCTGGACCAGCGCCAGTTTGGAGCTGACCTTCACTTTTTTAGGCGCCGGTGTTTTTTTCTTTTTCTCCGGCTTGGAACCCTCGTTTTTTTCGGGACTTGTCGACATCAGTTGCTCCTTTCGCGTGAACGGCTTAAAGCGTATGGATGCGGGGTTTAAACTCTTTCTAAATACTCCCCGGTTCTGGTATCAACCTTAATGACATCCCCTTCTTTAACGAAAAGGGGCACTTGAATGGAGGCGCCGGACTCCAAGGTGGCGAGTTTGCTGGCGCCCGAAACCCGGTCGCCCTTGATGCCGGGCTCGGAGGTGGTGACTTTGAGATTCACCGTAATGGGCAGTTCCACCGTGACGGGCCGGTTCTTATAAAAGAGGATATTGATGTTCATCAGTTCTTTTAGCCATTGGGAACCTTCGCCAATTTCCTCCTCGGTGAGTTCCAACTGCTCATAGGTTTCCGTATCCATAAACACGAACTTTTCATTTTGTTTATAGAGGTACTGCATTTCCTTTTCTTCCGTGGCGGGGGTGGGACATCTTTCTTCACTATCCAGGGTCTTATCGGTCACAGTCCCTAACTCGACGTTTTTAAGCTTGAGGCGGACGAATCCACCGCCCTTGCCTGGCTTGACGTGCTGGAATTGGCTCACCCTGTATAAAATCCCATCAAATTCAACAAGATTGCCGCCTCGAAGGTTGTTTGCGCTGATCATATCCACTCCAAAATCAATGAAAATGGGGGGCGAAAGCCCCTAAAAACCCTTATTTCAGGCCATAATTAGCCAAAAAGGAGGGTCATTGTACAGGAAAGCCGGCAGAAGGTCAAACCATGGACCTTCAAACGCCTGAAACTCGATTTTTCATTGTTGTTAAAGGGTTTTAAGCGCCATTGAGGGGATCGATCCATGAGAACTGATCGAAAAATCCATATTTTACAAGGGTTTTAAAAAGAAATTTAGTTGGTCAAGGGGCCTAAATCTCATCGATGAACCTTCTGTGCCAAAGCTCTACTAATAAGAGGCCATACAGAAGGAGGTGATGGTCCCTTTGACCCGACATGTGTTCTTGAAGAATCTCCTCGGTTTTGGCCGTATTGAAGTACCCCCTCTTCCGGAACTTTTCTGAATGGAGGGTATCGACGAGGAGGGGTTTCAGTTCTTTTCGGAACCAGGGTCCCAAGGGTACGGCGAACCCTTTTTTTTGACGGTTGATAATTTCCCTTGGGAGGTACTTTTGGGCGGCTTTTTTAAGGATGTATTTTCCCTTGTTTCCCCGGAGCTTCAGGGAGGATGGCAGTGAAAAGGCGAACTCGACCAGCCGATGGTCCAGGTAAGGCACCCTGGCTTCCAAGGAAGCCGCCATGCTCATCCGATCCACCTTGCTCAAAAGATCATCCGGAAGCCAGGTTTTCAAGTCCATGTAAAGCATGAGGTTGAGATTGTCGAACCCATAGGGTTCGGCTCCCTCAAATATTCTCTCCAAGGACTCCTCCACTTTGGAATGCTCCATTTCATACAAAAGCTTCTCCCCCGCTAATCCTTGCAGGGTTTCTTCCAGGCAAAGCCGGGACCAGGCCATGTGGCGCTTGACCAGATCCTGTTTGTTCAAGGCATGCCAAGCCTGCTTGTAAGGGTCCTTCATCCGGTTCGTAACGAAAGGCACCATCGCCTTGAGCCACCCGGGAATCAGCCTCACTCCGCCGGATAATTGGTCAAAGGAATAGCGCCGGTATCCGCCGAAAAGCTCGTCAGCCCCCTCTCCCGTCAGCACCACCTTCACTTCCTGCCGGGCGAAGAGGGAAACCACAAAGGTCGGGAGGACCGCGGGATCAATCACCGGATCGTCCTGGTATTTTACGAGGCGCGGAATGAGGTCGTTCAGCATCTGGGCGTCGACCATAATCTCCCGGTGCTGGCTCTTCAGGAACTTGGAGACTGTTTGCGCGTATTTCAGCTCGTTAAAGTCGTGCTCATTCTCGAATCCCACCGAGTAAGTCTTGACGGCTTTCTGGGTCTGGTGGGTCATGGAGGCCACGACGAGGGAGGAATCCAGGCCGCCGGACAGGAAGGCTCCCAAAGGAACGTCCGACATCATCTGTTCCTTGACGCTGGCGAAAAACCGGCTTCGCAGCTCCTCAACCATATTTTTTTCCATATCGGAGGAAGTTTTTCCATCCCCCGCCGCCGGGGATGCTTGCGGCAATTGCCAATAGGGGCGGGTCAAAATTTTACCGCTTTGGCAAATAAGGTAGTGCCCTGCCGGTAATTTTCGGATGCCCTTGAACAGGGTATCCGGCGCCGGGACATACTGCAGGGTCATGAGGGTGAGGATCTGTTTGCTGTCAACCTGCCGCGCGACCGTGGGGACCGCGAGAAGCGCCTTGATCTCGGAGCCGAAGAGGAGGGATCCATCGGCGGTGGTGTAGTAGAGGGGCTTGACCCCCACATGATCCCGGGCCAGCATTAGTTTTTGGAAGGTCTGGTCCCAAAGGGCAAAGGCGAACATGCCCCGGAGCTTGGACACGAACTTGTCCCCGTATTCCTCGTAGGCATGGACCAACACTTCGGTGTCGCTCTGGGTGGCGAAGCGGTGCCCCGCCTCCTCCAACTGCCCCCGCAATTCCAGGTGATTGTAGATTTCCCCGTTAAAAACCACCCAAATCGCGCCGCGTTCATTGCTGATGGGCTGGGCGCCATTGGCCAGGTCAATAATAGCCAAGCGGGTCATGCCGAGACCCACCGGCCCCTTTTGGTAAAACCCCTTATCATCCGGACCCCGGTGCTTGAGGGCCTCGGTCATGTCCTCGAGATGCTTCATCTTCAAGGGATTGCCCGGTTTAAATTGTGTGAAACCAGCTATACCGCACATAGAACTCCCGTCCTTCGTCGTTCGTCGTCTGCTCTCCGCTAAAGCTTTCCGGCATGAACAGCTCGTTTCAAAATATCTTCCAACTTCTTGCCGGATTCGGCCCATCGGTAGTTTTTCAAAATAAACTTCTTCCCCCTCAAGGCGAGAGCTTTGGCGGGACGGGGTTTCAGCAGTGCTTCCGCCACTTTGGCGGCGAACAACTCCTCCCCATCGGCTATCTGCACAAACTTCCGGCCCTGGGGCGGCATCCAGCCCGCCGCGGAGGATGTAGTGACCGTTGGAACGCCCAAGGCGAGGGAAAGAGCCACTTTATTTTGCATGCCAGCAGCGATCCTTAAGGGAGCGATGGAAACATCCGCATGGATCACGTAGGGCTCTATTTCCGGCACCCAGCCCGTCACCACCACATCCTTTCCGTCATGAAACTTCTTGAGGACCGACCTGGGCTGACCTCCCACCGCCGCGAAGAGGGCTTGTGGAACCGCGGCCTTGACCCTGGGCCAAACCTCATTCAAGAACCAAAGGGCGCCTTCCTCGTTGGGGGCGTAGCCCATGTTACCAACAAAACAAACCACGGGCCTGCCCCGGGTTCCATCGGGGGGCCGTTTTTCAGGGTAACCATCGGGCCTTTTGCCTTTCACGCCGGAGCCTAACCCGACGCCATTGGGAATAATGGAAACTTTTTCGGGCGGAGCCCCCAGCTCTCTTAAGGCCTGGGCATCCGGCTCGGAAATAATAAAAGATTGAAACACCCGCTCGGTCCACTCCACCTCTTCCTTTCGAAGAAACCAATAGTCCCACCCAGCCGCGATCTTTCGGGTGAAAGGACCCCCCGGCCTTTCCCTCAAAAGCTCGGTATAGGCCGTCAGACAATCGGTTAAATCCAGTACCACGGGTTTTCCGGGATTATGCTCAAAAGCCGCCGGCGCCATCCGCAGCCGGTGGGCCAGGACCACCTCAATGGACTTCCCGTTGTCCGTTTGCCAGAAGGCTTTTAGCGATTCCCGAAGATCGGGCGAAAAATAGCCGGATACGTTGAGGGATTGCCCCAGCATGACTCCGCCAATCAAGTTGAAGAATAAATCAAGGTTGGTCAAGCGGTGCAAGTGGACGCTCCGGCAAATTTTCCATAAATCCGTGGCGTATCGGAAATCGGACTCCACCCGAGTGAGGCAAAAGAGGTCAATCTTGTGGCCCCGGCTTTTTAACTGGGTGAGAAAATGGAAAAGCCTCAGCTTATCCCCGTCGTGGGGCGGGTAAGGGACGACGGGCGTGAGGACTAGGATATTCAAAGGATAACCAAACCTTTTCTTTGCCAAGGAGGAACAGGGACGGGTCGCCCCGCGCGGATTGAAAAGAAAAATACCATGAATCCGATGAGGGCTAACTCTTTCAATCCATCCCTGTTAATTCCTGTTCATCCGTGGCTAATTATTCTTGCCTTTGGCTCTCTTGTCTTTCAAAAAAAACACCGTCAGAACAACCGTTAAAACCATCCAAAAGGCCGCTATCGCGTAACTCCGGAACTCGATCACCGCGGGATTAAAGGCCGGCTCCCAGGAAGTCAGGGGCAGGTGTAGAAAGCCTCCCGCGATCTTCAGTATCCAATTTTCACCTTCCATCTTGTTATACCTCATCCAGGGAACCGCCGCCAAAATCCAATTCACCAAAACCCCAACCAACAGCAAAAAACCGCCAAGTTTCATCCATCCGGGATGCTTTTGGATCCGCTCAACCGCCGGGTAGAGCATCAATATAAGAAGCGGAGTCACTCCCACCATGTAGCGGGCGGCGGGGGTCAGACCCAAATTCTCGTAAAAGGACATGAAAAGGTAAAAAAAGGAGAACCCCCCAAGAACCAAATAACGGAGGGGGTTGTTGGATTTATATAGAAGCACACCGCCCAATAACGCCAAGGCAAAGACGGGAAAGTGGAACCAAAGCCCGCATTCCTGGTCCAGGACTAAACCGAAAAAACCGGTGAAAAAATGGGACAAGCGGAACAGGGAGGAGAAAGGTTCATGGTGGGCCCCCAGGGGCGTGAATAGGCCGTAGACATGGTAAAAATAAAACGAAAGGGGAAGAACCGTTATTCCAAAACCAATGAATAGCTTGGAGGCGTTATCCATTATGACTTTCTTTGAATCTTCGCGCCCTCGCGGCGGCTGTTGGTTTTTCCATATTTCCCATGCCGCGAAAAAAATGAATGGCAGCACCAGCAAGACATTCCGGTTATGCATCCAAAGCATGAGGCCCAGGGAAAAGCCATACCAACCCCAGTTCTTTCTCAAAAACAGAAGGAGGCAGCTGGCTGCCAAACAGGCGGTTGGAACCTCCGGATAGATAACACCCGAGAATAAAAGGAGGGGGCTGGAAAAAAGGCCGATGACGCCGGTCGCGTGCAGGGCCCAACCCTTGGCCCCGGTTTCTTCCAATGCCCGCAAGGTCAGGAAAAGCGCCAAAGCCGCCGAAAGAGCCATGGTGAGGGCCGCACCCATCCGCCCGAATAAGGCGAAAGCCGGCAAAACCAGCAGCACCGGCCCCAGCGGGTGATGGCTGAAGCGTTTACCGTCCACCTCATGCTCCAACCCCTGGGGCGCCAAGTCCCCCCGGTGGTAAAAAGAACGGTAGTCTTTATTCCGGTAGTTGTTGGTAAGGTCCAAATCCCCGTCGCGGGTCAAACTCTGGGCCATCAGAAGATAGTGGGGTTCATCACCGCTCAAGTCGCAGGCGGTTCCCGTCCAAAATGTGACGCCGGTAAAAAAAACCGCCGCCGTCAAACCGAAGATCTTAGAAACCGCCCGGCCCTTTTTGTGGGAACCGGCCAATAAAACCCTGGCGTAAATAAAAAAATGAAGGACGAGGATGACGCCAAGGAGTATCTGGAGCTTGCGGGAATAGAAATTATGGGGATCCGGAAGGTTCAAGGCCAAGACCCAAGGATAGGCCCAGGCCAACATCCATGGCGTATGGCTACGCAAGACCAGCTTGATCGTCGGCCCCACCTCCCTTTCTTGGGTCAGCCACCGGGCAAACCAAATCTCCAAAGACAGGACCATCAAAAAAGAGGCCGTGACCATCGCTATCCCGGAAAACTCCCCGTTAGCCGCGGAGTTAAAAAACGCGTATCCAAATAAAAGAACGAACATGGAGCAAAGTTCCGCGGCGGTTAAAAGAAGGCTTCCCACCATGTCAGCGCCTCATTCCTTCATAAACTTTCAAGGTTAACCGCGCGGTTTTTTCCCAAGTGAAGAGCTTCGCCCGCCTTAAGCCCCTTCGGATGAGGGCTTGGCGCAGGGCCGGTTTCTCCATCACCAGTCCCGCCGCCTTGGCGATGGCCTCGGGATTTTCGGGATCCACCAAAAGGGCCGCTTTACCCGCCACTTCCGGCAGCGAGGACGTTTGAGAGGCGACAACCGGCACCCCGCAAGCGAAGGCTTCCAGAACCGGCAGGCCAAAACCCTCCAGCCGGGAGGGATAGAGGAACAGGTCGGCTTCCGCATAGACCTGATTCAGCATTTCCGTCGGCACATTCCCCGCCCACTCCACTTGCCGGCCCAGGCCCAAAGCGGTTACTTGCTCGACATAGTTGGTGCACTTCAGCTCCGCCGCGTCCATCCCAATTACCACGAGCTGGAAGATTTTCTTTTTTTCCACCAGCCGCTTGGCGGCCTTCAGGATGTTGGCCAGGTTTTTCCTCTCATCCGCGGCTCCGTGGACCAGTATTTTGAAGATTTTCGACGGTTTTCTCGTAACCCTCTTAAACCCTTTCAGGTCCACGCCCTCCGGCGTCACGACGATCTTCCCCGGGGCCGTGAGTTTTTGCCGGAGGATTTGCCCCTTGGAAAATTCGGAGACGGTGATGACCGCTTGGGCCCTGGGCGCGGACCGGATGATGGCCCATCGTTTATAGGCGTGGACCAGCCTCTGGCGGAAGGACGGGTGGGGCCTCACTTCCGAAAGGGCCCTGGTATACATGGCATCGTGAAGGGTCAGGACGAAGGGAATTTCCGAGATGGCGGTCGCCGAATTGTCGACATAATGGAGAAAATCCACACCCTGTTCCAGGGCCGCCCGCGGCAATAGCACCTGTTCGTAATAGGCCGCGTTGGAAAATGGTATCTCCAGCCAATGGAAACGGGGATGGGCGATCCGCCGTTTTAATTCCGCGCTGGCGTTAAAAATGAAATAGTGGTTTCGAAGGTCGACTTTGGAAAGGGCAAGGATGAGGTTAGCGGCATAGGTCCCGACACCCCGGCGGTAAGCCAGACGGGCGTCAATTCCAATTTTTAAGGGCCTTTTGCTTTTGGAAGGTTGCGCGGATGCCTTTGC
>Ga0265338_10007347_pt1 | contig 13725 bp, 12 predicted proteins | sample 42126metaG_FD_193579 | JGI IMG/M metagenome (GOLD analysis project Ga0265338, IMG submission 193579) | Rhizosphere microbial communities from Carex aquatilis grown in University of Washington, Seatle, WA, United States - 4-21-26 metaG | ecosystem: Host-associated > Plants > Roots > Rhizosphere... | reverse complement strand
GTCGCCGCCGATGACTTCGCCCGCCGGTTCTCCATGCGACCGGGTGGTCTCATGTGGCTCCTCGGTGCAGGTGCTTCCGCCGCCGCGGGCATTCCGACCGCCTGGGATATGATCTGGGAGTTCAAGCAGCAGCTTTTCGTAAGCCAGCGTCGCGTCTCGCCGAGGGCGGTCGCCGATCTCTCCAATCCAGCTGTTCGACGATCTCTACAATCCTTCATCGACGGGCTGGGCCGATGCCCCTCGGCTGGCGCGCCCCATGAATATGCCGCTTTATTCGAAGCGGCCTATCCGGTCCGAACAGGTGCACACCGATAAGGAACAGGCTTCAATCGAGATCGCGATTGCCTGGTGACGCCGACTGACGAAGCCGCTCGGGGTCGACGGTCCGCAGGTGAGCGAAGTCCGCCCACGGAATCGAGGCCCGTCCGCGCTGACGCATTCGAGCATGAGGAGCGCGCCGCGGCTCGGACCGCAAGCCAATGACGCCCATTCACTCGAAGGTGGACACGCCTTCCGGGTGGGCGATTGCGCCGGCATGAGACAGTAGGGCGGAAACCTCCGCTCAACCAGCGCACGTCGATCGGCTGAAACGGCCGGATTCGGTCGTTGTCGAACGCCAGGATCACTGGCTATCCTGCCTCGGATACCAGCCATTTTGGCCGCTCATCGGGGAGTGCCACCTAACCCCCCGCGGGCGAACCTGCGACACAACAGGAGGCAAACCATGTCATTGATGCGTATTGGGCTGGCCGTGTGCGGTCTGGCGCTTGCCGGAATTTTGGCATGTGCCGATATCGCCGCCGCACAGGACGTGATGAAGAGTCCGACGATGGACGCGATCAAGAAGCGCGACCAAGTCATTTGCGGCATCGACACCGGCATACCGGGGTATGCATTCCAGGATTCGAAGGGCGAGTGGCAGGGGCTGGACGTCGCCTATTGCCGCGCCATCGCCGATGCCCTGCTCGGCTCGCCGGCCAAGGTCAAATTCATCGGCCTCACCTCCAAGGTGCGGTTCTCGGTGCTGGCGTCGGGCGAGGTCGACGTGTTGATCCGCGATTCCGAGGTGACCTTCGTGCGCAACACACAGCTTGGCCTGGACGAGCCGGCGTACAATTTCTACACGGCGCAGACTTTCATGGTGCGCAAGAGCCTGAACGTCTCGCACGCCAAGGACCTGAACGGTGCGACGATCTGCCTGCTGACCGGCACGACGCTGGAGACCAACATCGCCGACTACAACCGGGCGAACGGCATCCAGATCAAGACGCTGCTGTTCGACAAGCCGGAAGAAGCCTTCGCCGCCGCTGATGCCGGGCGCTGCGACGGCTACACCGACGACGGCGGATCGGTTGCCGCGGCGCGGTCCACCATGAAGCAGCCGGACGACTGGATGTTCATCCCCGAGACGATCGGCGGATTGCAGCCTCTGGGTTTGTTCACGCGACTGGGCGACCAGGGTTGGTCGCGGCTGGTGAAGTGGGTGCATAACGCGATGCTGGAAGGCGAGTTGCTGGGCGTCACCAAGGCCAACGTCGACCAGATGAAAGCGTCGAGCAAGGATCCCGAGGTGCGGCGCTATCTCGGGCTTGAAGGCGGCTTCGGCACACTGCTTGGTGTCGACAACGACTGGGCCTATCGGATCGCCAAGGATGTGGGAAATTACGGCGAGGTCTACGACGCCTACTTCGGCGCGCAGGGGCTGGGATTGCCGCGCGGCATGAACAACCTCTACACCAAAGGCGGCCTGTTCATGACGCCAAGCTGGAAGTGATGCGCTGACGTGGTGATGCGCTGACGTGGTGAGGCGACCGTCACGACGTGCGCGGGCCGGGCAATGGGTATTGCTTTGTGTCGTTGTGGCGGTTGCCTGGTTGCTGGTGTCTGTCGCCGCCTCGAGCTCGGGGCGGCGACACGCGACGTTCGGCTTCGGCTACCTCGCTGACCCGACGAACTTCGATATCCCGTTTCGCCTGATCCCGTGGGCGGTGGGGGACAGCTACGGCCGCGCGTTGCTGGTGTGCGTGCTCAACACGCTGCTGGTTTCGGCGCTGAGCATTGTCGCGGCGACGCTGCTGGGCCTGCTGGTCGGGATCATGCGGCTGTCGACCAACTGGCTGGTGCGCAACATCGCGCTCGGGTTCATCGAGCTGGTGCGCAACACGCCGCAGCTTGTGCAGATCATTTTCTGGTACGTGGCGGTGCTGCAGACGCTGCCGGGGCCGCGGCAGAGCATTCGGCTGCCGTTCGGCACCTTGCTGAACATCCGCGGGCTGTACCTGCCGAGTTTCGTTGCCAATGACGTTGCGGCAACCTTGTGGCTGCTGGCGGTGGTTTTGTTGCTCGCCGTGCCGGTCGTCTGGCATGTGCGTTTCCGCGGCCTGCCGCTCGGCGCGAAATCGCTGCTGCTGGTGGTTCCGGCGGTGCTGGCGTTCTTCGCGGGCGTCGATCACACCGACCGGCCGGCGATGCTCGGGTTCAACATCGCCGGCGGCGTGCAGGTGGTGCCGGAACTGGTGGCGCTGTGGGCGGGCCTGTCGATCTACGCCGCGGCGTTCATCGCCGAGATCGTCCGCGCGGCCATCCTGTCGGTGCACAACGGCCAGCGCGAAGCGGCACTCAGTCTGGGCTTGCGGCCGCGCCAGGTACTGTCGAAGGTCATTTTGCCGCAGGCGCTGCGCGTGGCGGTGCCGCCTACCACGAGCCAGTATCTCAACATCATCAAATCCAGCTCGCTCGGCGCGGCGGTGGCGTATCCCGAGCTGTATGAGATTTTTGCCGGCACGGCGATGATGCAGTCGAACCGCGAAATCGAATCGATCGCCCTGCTGATGGGGGTATTCCTGTCGATCAACCTGATCGTATCGGCATTGATGAACTGGTACAACCGCCGCATCCTGTTCGTGGGTCGATGAGCGATCTTGCCGCGCCACGCCTGCCGATGCCGGGCGGCCTCGCCCCGGGACACGCCGGCCGGACGCTGCCGCGCCCGGTCGAGTGGGCGCGGCGAAATTTGTTCAGCTCGGTGTTCAACACCATTCTCACCGTCGTCGTGCTGATGCTGGCGGGCCTGGTGCTGCCGCCGGTGTTCCGCTGGGCGGTGACGCACGCGACGATCTCGGGGATGACGCGCGCGGCGTGCACCGGCGACGGCGCCTGCTGGACGTTCATTCGCGTGCGGTTTCCGCTGTTCATCTACGGCAATTATCCGTCCGAGCAATATTGGCGCGTCGATGTCGTCGTTGCGCTGCTGGCGGCGTTCTGCACCCCGGTGCTGCGCGACGGCGTGCGCCATCGTTGGCTGTATGGGTTGTTGCTGCTGATCGTGTTTCCCACGCTGGCGGCGGTCCTGCTGGCCGGCGGGGTGTTCGGCCTGACCCATGTCGACACGTCGCGGTGGGGCGGGCTGATGCTCGACCTGATCATTTCGTTCGTCACCGTGGCGGGATCGCTGCCGTTGGGGATCGTGCTGGCATTCGGCCGGCGGTCCCAGTTGCGGGTGGTACGGACGCTGTCAGTCGGCTACATCGAGGTGTGGCGCGGCGTGCCGCTGCTGACCGTGCTGTTCATGTCGGCGGTGGTGATGCCACTGTTCATGCCCGAGGGCGTTTCGGTCGATCGGCTGTTGCGTGCCATGGCGGCGCTGGTGCTGTTCAATGCCGCCTACATGGCCGAGGTGGTGCGCGGCGGACTGCAAGGGATCGCACCGGGGCAGGAGGAGGCCGCGGATTCGCTCGGGCTGAGCTGGATGCAGGTACAGGCCTTCGTCGTGCTGCCGCAGGCGTTTCGCATCATCGTGCCGGGCATCATCAACACGGTGGTGGATTTGTTCAAGGACACCACGCTGGTGACGATCATCGGTCTGTTCGATCTGCTTGGCGCGGTGGAGCAAGCGCTGAAGGACCCGGCCTGGCTGGGGTTCGCTACCGAGGGCTACGTGTTCTCGGCGGCGGCGTTTTTCGTGGTCTGCTTTGCGATATCGACGTATGGGCGGAGCATGGAGCGGCGGCTGGCGCGCCGGCAGTGATCATGCAAAACGATCGTGGCCGAATCTGCGGCCAGTGTCGGCAGAGTCTGGACAAGGAAGAACGGGCCTTGAGATTGACAGCGACGGAGCGATCGAAGCCCGTATCATCCGAACGCCCAACGGGTCTGAAGTCGCCTAGGCCAGCATTAACAGAAATGATGTTCAGCCTGTCCATTGCTTCGCCGACCATGCATGCGGTGCGCTGCTGTGCCGCGACATCGCGGGCGCAGGGTCAGATGACGGATGTTTGCCGGGGAGCAGGACCGTGGCGCGCTTGATCCAGCCGAAAGCAGGGCGGGGCCGCGTAACGGCACGCGGCCCGGACCAGTTTCGCCGCGCCTCGCCAAATGGTTGGCTCAGAACGCCTTCAGGATCGCCGTTCCCACTTTGACGACCGCGTCGGCGACAGTCGAGATGACATGCAGCACGCTGTCGCCGACCGTCTGATTGCTGGTACCGCCATTGATTGCTTCGAGTTGGTCCAACGTCAGTTCGAAAGCCGCCGGAGGAACTTCGGTCTGGTTGTTCGTTGTCATGTCGGTTGCCTCGGGATCTGGGTTCGTCACTGGCGGAATTGCCGGGAACGAGTGGAACTTAGCCGACTGAGTGGTTCGTGCTGTGCCGTGCGGCACACGTGACCGAAACGCGTGAATGTTCGAATTTCGCTATCCTGTTCCCAAGGTAACAGCGCGGCGCTCGAATATGCGGATATTTATGACATCGCGTTCAGATCCCGGACGGGCGGCGAATCACCGGGAACCGGGGAGCAAAACAGGAGCGATTCATGGCCAACAAACTCGACCGTATCTCCCGCTCACACATCTCCCCGGCAGCGGCGGAAGAGCTTGGCGACGATGTGCTGAACAAGATCGTTGGTGGCAATGGAAAGGAAGCTCCGAAAGAAGAAATAACCTTCGAGTATGGGGCTTTGGTGATACAATACAGGCAGCAAAGTTCATACTGAGCCCGCGGGCCGATGAGATCCCGGCGGCGCTGATTGACGGATCAACGATGTCGTTCGGCGCACGGCCGGGCAAACACGTTGGCGTCCTGGTGTGAGCAGCCTCTTGATTGCATCGTTTCACGCGACTCCGGCAAGCAGGCGGCGCGCCAAGGTCCTCGGCACGGCATCGTCAGGCCGTTCCTCGGCGAGGCCTTCCAGCAAATGCGAGGCCCTGGCGGGATCGGTTTCGGCCAGGGACCAGGCTTCCAGGTAGCGCCGCCGCCAAGCCGCATCCGCACCGGCAGGCCACGGTTCGAAGGTGCGGACCTCCTCCGTGAAGCCACGCAACTGGATCGTTCCGGTCGGGCGCAGCAGGTCCGGGTCGCAACGCGATGCCGCGACCGGCCCGACGCAGATCGCCGAACCGATCTCCTTGTTGGCGGCTTCGAAGCGCGCAGCTGAATTCACCGTGTCGCCGTGCGCGGTGTAGTCGAGCTTGGCCCGGATCCCGATATCCCCGACGACCGCGATGCCGGTCTCGATGCCGACCCGCGTGCGGCCAAAGCGGAGTTCGGCCGGCAATCCTTCGCGTTGCCAGGCTTCAGTCCAGGCCTGAATCGCGATCGCACAGGCAACGGCCCGCCTGGGATGGTCAGGCAGATCGAGCGGCATGTTGAAGAAAGCATGCACCGCGTCGCCGACAAGCTTGTCGATCATGCCGCCATGATCCATCACGATGCTGGTGACCCCTTCGAAGTAATCATCCAGCATCATGACGAGCGCTTCCGGACCGGCGCGATGGGTCATCGACGTGAAGCCCTCGACATCGGTGAACAGCGCGGTGATTTCCCGGCGCTCACCGGCCAGCTTCAACACCGAGGGGCTGGCTGCGATCAGTTCGACGACCGCGGGCGCCAGATGCTGAGCGAAGCGTTGCCGGATGCGGGCTTCCCGCAACTGCGTCGCGGCCGCCGTCACCAGCGCGGTCGTGGCGAAGGCGGTCACCGTCAGAATAATCGGCATCGCGGGATCGAACAGCCGATAGCCCGCCGCCGCCACAAGGGCCGCCGCCACAAGCACGAGACTGCAGATAGCGATCGCGCAGGCCCCGCGCAGCGGACGCAGCCGGGTCGCCGCGAACAGTCCGGCAACGACGCCAATCACATCAAGCGCCGCTGCGACAATTGAGCCGTGCGGTACTGGCAGCGCCACGATGCCCCGGGATATTTGCGACACGGCTTCCGCTTGCAGCAGCACCGACGGCACCAGCGGATCGCCCGGCGCCGGCCGCAGTCCTCCCAGTTCGGGGGCGGATCCGCCAATCAGCACGATCGCCCCGGACAGCATTGGATTTGGCTGCTGGCTCGCCAGGATATCGGCGGCGGAAATCGTTGCGACGGCGGGGCTGCCCGGCAGCAGACGAAGCATGCCGTCGGGCGGCAGCTTCACGGTCAGGCTGCCAAGCGCGATGGTGCCCGCGTCGCCGTCGATTCGGTACGCCGACGCCTTCTGCGCCAGCCGCACGGCCTCGGCGGCGAGTCCTGGATGCACACGGCCCGCGACCCCGACCAGCAGAGGCACGCGGCGCACCAGGCCGTCGTCGTCGCCCGCCAGAGCCAGGGCGCCGACGCCGGCGGCGTGTTGCAGCAGCGGTGCGAATGGCGCGATCGCACCAGACGCCCGCCAGATCTCCGGCAGCGCGACGGTTCCACTGGTCAGGAATGGCACGCCAGGCACCTCAGCGCTGCCGTTCGGATCGAGCGCGAAACCGAGGCTCACCGGTGCGCCGTCAAGCGCCGCGGCGAGCGAGCGATCGCCGTCATCGAGTTCGTCAGCCCAGGCGACGATGTCCGGGCGCGCGGTCTCGCCGCCAAGGCGGCGGGCGAGCGTCGCTGGCGATTTCGCATCGTCTGCTTCGAACAGGATATCGATTGCGATGGCGCGGGCACCGGAACGCGACGCCGCGGTCACCAGGCCAGCGATGCGATGACGGGGCCACGGCCAGGGGCCGATCGCGGCAAGGCTTCGCCGGTCGATGTCCACGACGACGACGCTGGTTTCCGATGGCGGCGCCGCATGCCACCGTTCGGCGAGGGTCAACAGCGTGTCGAGGGTCCGTTCATGGATGGAGCGGGTGAACGACCCTGGCAGAACCGTCGTGGTGGCGGCGACCAATCCGGCCATGACGACACCGGCGATCGGCGCCCGCGAGTTGACCCGCCATGGCCCCGGCCGCCAAGCCGCCATGCGTTAGCTCACGCTCGCCAGCGCTGCGCGGATGCGGGGTTCGCCCCAACGGACCGGTGGCGTGGGGATCGCGCCGGGTCCGGCGATGTTGGTCCCTTCGCCGGTCTGCAGCACGAAATCCAACCCGCCGGCGGAGACGTCGATCAAGCCGTGCACGACGAAAATACCAATGACCCCTTGGCTCGGTCCGACAAAGATTTGCGTGCCGCGCACCGTGATCAGCCCAAAGGCCCCGCGCACCTGCAGCGCAGCGGACGGATCGCCCGGTGCCTTGTCGAGTAATAACGGGCCGGACTCGAGCGTCAGCACGCCGCCGGCACTGGCGATGAAGCGATCGATCCGCAGCCTCGCATTGGCACCGAGATGCACTGTCGTGTCGCGCCCCAGCAGCATGGCGGCGCGTGAGCTTTCGGCGGTCGCCACGTCGTCGCCGATATAAACATCTGCGTGCGGAACGAGCACGCGGCGTTGCGACGCCAGTTCCGCGGTCACCTCACCCTTGACCTCCTCTACCAAACCGGCAGTCGTTGCCGCGGCGCGTGCGGCGCGGGAAAGACCGGCGGCCAACGCGACGCCGCCCAGGATGACGCGGCGGCGCGGATGCGATCGTGCGCCACCGGTGCTCGTGCGATCCAGTCCAGGGTGCATCTTGGCTTCCTCCCGGTTGTTCATTGCCATTTTAGTTTAGTCAGGATGAGCATCATGTTGGTGCCCGCGTTGCCACGGTGAAACATCGTGTCTGGCTTGCCGTAACGAACGAGGTGCCATCGAAGACATCAGCTTGGAGGCCGACAAGAAACGTGCTGTTGCGCAGGAGCGCCTTTTTCCTCGGCTGACATGGCGTCGGTCATCTCCCTGTATCACCGGTCGGACAGTGATCGTATTGCTCTCGCGAAGGCCCGCAAACTGCAATCATACCGGCCGTGGTGCCGCGGCGGAAGCATTCCCACGCTGGTCGGCGGCGGTATTCCGGAATGCCGGCCGTCGCCAGCAGCCTGGGCCGCCGGATGTTGCATGCGTGGCAGTGCGATCGAGGAGTGTGCCGTGCAGGCTCGTCTCGTATGCTGTCCGAGGATGAACTGAACGCCGTCGCTGAAGCGGTGCGCTCGCGACGCCGGAAGTTGTTGCCAGTCTTGCACCGCCCGATCGATCTGGTGGTGCCGGGAATGCCGGACCGCGCCTCACCCCTTACCACGCCTTGACCGGCCGGTTTCCGTGGCTGGCCTGCGGCACGCCGCGATTCAGCGACAGGTGGGAGTGCACGCCCAACCATGTGCCGCCATGCTTATGAAACACGATCGTCGCACGGCCTGGACGATCGAACCGCGCTCCGTCCGGATGGAAGCCCGTGCTGGTCCATGGCGCGACCACGACCGCCATCGATCCGTCGTCCGACGCCAGCACATGCGTCGCCTCCAGGTCGAAGCGGAAATCGTCCGTCTTCGGCCAGACATTGTCCCACTGGCTGTTCACCCAGGCCTCCAGGCTGGGCAGCACGTCGCGATGCGTCCCGAAGGCCAGAATATTTTCGTGAAACAACGGTCTGGCGGACGCGTAATCGACCTCCCGCACGAAGCTGGAGAACGTCTCGAGCCAGCGGTGGAAGAAATCCCGGACCTCAGGGCCGGCCTCCGGCAATCCGTTCATGCGATCCAACTTCCTTATCCGGTATGCCCGGCCGATCCGAGCAGTGCTGGCTCCTGAGACCCTTCGTTCCGGAGCCTGTCAAGATCGCCGACGCTCGCAGTCCCCGGCTGGTCTGTGTCAGAGTTCGGACATGATCGGAGGAGTACCAAATGTGCCTCGGCGTCATTTCCGGCATTCACGCCCGGCGAAAAGTAAGCGCGGGGCTGTGCCAAAGCCATGGGAGTCCGTCGACGATGGCATGGGTTCGGGGACGGAGGGTGTATGGGAAAACGAGCGGATTCCGGCTATAACCATGTTCGAATAATGCAGGGGGCGGGTATGGCGTTGCTCATCGTTGATCTCGACAAACATATCGGCAACGCCGCGGCATGGCGCGAGACGTTCGCGGCACAGCTTCCCGATCTGGAAATCCGTATTTGGCCTGAGGCGGGACAGGTGGCGGATATCGAATATCTCGCCTTCATGCATCCCGATTTCGGTTCGCTTCCCAGTTTTCCGAATTTGAAGGCGATGTTCAGCCGCTCCGCCGGGGTGGAGTCCTTTATCAACCATCCGAAGCTGCCGAAAGCCGCGCTATGCAAGGTCGAGCCGCCAGGCGGCGATCCGATGATGACGGAATACGTCGTCATGCACGTGCTTCGGTTGCATCGTGATATGCCCGGCTATCAGGCTGCGCAGGCCAGGCGGGAGTGGCGCCGCACGACGATCGTGCGGCCCGAGCAAAGGCGTATTGGATTCCTCGGCTTCGGCATGATGGCGAAAGCGCCGGCGCTGGTGTTGAAGTCGCTCGGATTCAAGGTCTCGGCCTGGGTTCGCAACCAGCGGGAGGAGGGTGAGGTCCCGGTCTGGCACGGCCCCGACCAGCTTGAGCCATTTCTTCAGCAGACCGACATCGCCGTGTGCCTGTTGCCGCTGACGCGGGAAACCGAAGGCATTTTCTGCGCGCGCACCTTTGCCATGATGCCGCGCGGGGCGATGCTGGTGAATGTCGGGCGCGGCAAGCATGTGGTGGAAGCGGATCTGATCGACGCGCTCGACTCCGGACAATTGTCGTACGCCGCGTTGGACGCGCTGTGGCCTGAGCCCCTGCCACCGACAAGTCCACTTTGGCTGCATCCCAAAGTTACCGTGATGCCACACGTGGCTCGGCGGCCGACGGTTGCTCAAATCGTGACTGAGATCGCGGCGAATATCCGCAGCGTCCAGGCCGGCGGGCGACTGTTGCAGGAAATCGACATGACGACGGGGTACTAGCCGCACTTGTGTATGGCTGGGTCGGCGCGGCCCTTGCCTCGGACGGCGCGTTTGAGTTTGATAGCGCGTAATCCGTCCGCGAAAGCAATGAACAACACCAGAGGAACAACCATGCGACCGAATAAGATCAAGCAGATGTGGCGTGCCGGGCAGTGCGTGACACTGGGCTGGCTCTCCGTGTCCCATGGGTTCACGGCCGAGGTCATGGCGCGTCAGGGTTTCGATGCCCTGTGCGTCGACCTGCAACACGGCACTTCCGAAATGAAAGACGTCGGGCCCATGCTGCAGGCGATCTCGCAGACCGACACGGTCCCAGTCGTGCGTGTCGCATGGAACGAACCGGCTGCCATCATGAAGGCGCTGGACCTTGGCGCCTATGGCATCATCGTGCCGCTGGTCAACAACGCCGAGGAAGCGGCGATGGCGGTGGCCGCGTGCCGCTATCCGCCCGTTGGCATGCGCTCGAACGGGCCGGTCCGCGCCATCCACTACGGCGGCGGCGACTACGTGGCCAACGCCAATGGCGAGATCGTCATCATGGCCATGATCGAGACAAAGGAAGGCATCGCCAACGTCGATGCGATCTGCGCTACGCCCGGTCTCGACGCCGTCTATATCGGGCCAGCCGACCTGTCGTTCGCACTGGGTCTGCCCCCGCGTGGCGATAACCCCGACCCGCTCCATATCGCCACCTGCGATAAGATCCGCGAGGCAGCGCACAAGCACGGCATCAAGTGTGTCATGCATTGTGCCAGCGCGGCATTCGCGGCGGGCGCGGTGAAGCGCGGCTTCGACATGGTGATGCTGACGTCCGATCTGTCGTGCATGGTCGCCGGTGCACGGATGCAACTCGACGAGCTGAAGTCCAAGACGGCCTGAAGTCCGAGACGGCCTGAGGTTGGCGTCCAAGTCCCCGGAGGATCTCGCCCGCGGTCTCACTGAGCGCGAGCGAGACCGCGGAGAAGGTCGAATGAACGGCTGGAATCCAACGCCGCGAAAGCGCACGTTGCACTCATTAGAGCAAACCCCGGAAAGGTTGAATCGATGAGTTGCGCGACACCATCGATTCATGTCCAGTAGATGCCCTCGACCGGCTTACGTTATACCGGGCAGGGTCAACCTAATCGGGAAATGCTCTAATAGCAGGAATCGCGTGATAAAGTAGGAGCGGGTCCTCCGTAATTGTTGTGAGTCGTCGCGCGTCCGTACACGCGTGGGATACATTCCACCGCCGCGTGATGTCGCGACCTGGTCTTCGTGCATCTGCGGTTCCAATTTCTTGCCGACGTGCGTATCGCTTCGGCGCTCCAGGCGACGCACGACGGTGCGGCCCAGCGAAAGCAAGAATTTGGAACCGCAGATGCACGCAGATGGAGAATGCCACATTATGGAACAAACCCGGGAAAAGTTGAATCGATGAGTGGCGCGACACCACCGATTCGAGTTAAGTAGCAGCCCTCTTGAGGCGTACATCATGCCGGCCAGAGTCAACCCAATCGGGAAATGCTCTAGGTTGTTTTCACCCCGCGGGAGGAACGACGTTCCTGTAATGTAGCCAGACAGGCGTGGTGGTTCGGGCCACAAAATACCTTCGAGGGTTTGGAATTGGCCACCACCACGGGCGACTAATTCGGCAAAACGGGGCCGCCATGATTGACCGAAGACGGGGTGCCTCTTGGTTCGTGTCAGATCACCCCGGGCCGCTCGATTCGGCCGGCGCATTGGCAACCAGATCGTCGATCCGTACGTGCAGGAGTTTGGCCAGGCGAGCATAAACCGATACCGCCCCCTGACGTCGGCCGTTTTCAAGCTGTGCCAGGTAGGGCTGGGTAATGTCTGCCGCCTGCGACAATTTGATCTGGGTCAGACCACGATGTTTGCGCCAAAACGCCAGTGGCGTTGGAGCGGCGAGGTAAGCATCCACATCGGCCTCGGCGACGGTCGGCATCGTGCCGGCCGCGATTTCGCGCATTGCAACCGCGGCATCGCGGGCGTCGATCAGGTCCTGGTATTCCTCGGCGGTCATGGTGACGAGGCGCTCGCCATCAGGCGAGATCGTGCTCTGAATGGTCATGCTCGATCTCCATCAGTCGTACACATTGCCGCGCGGTCTGATCGGGTCGCAACGCGAACTGATGTGCCGTGAGGCGTCTGCCGCACTCCGGGTCACCACCAGCTCTTGCTCGGTTTCGACAAAGATCACCCGATAATCCGCCACACGCATCCGGCTTGCCGGCGAACCAATCAGCCGAGTCACGTTGTTCGCATGCGCGGCAGGATTGGCCGCATATTCGTTGATCGTCTTGCGTAACCTGGCCGCCATGTTCCCGTGCCGCTTCAGGTTGGCGATGGCCTCAGCGGAATAGCGAACGGCCTTCATGTCCGGACTATAGCGCAGCGCTATATAACGATCAATTGGAAGTCGGGCACCGGTGGACAGGCGCGGCCGCTGGGCGGGAGTCGGAGACGACGAACGGTTTCTGGCCGAGGCTTGACAACATCGCGCGGAGCCGCGCCGGAGAGAGTGACGATCGGATGCGGGTGAGCGCGCGGCGGCGGACACTCGAACTCCGAAACGTTCGCATCGGCTGGGCGGCCCACGTCGATGTGGGTTGCTGTCTTCCACTTCCAGTTTGGATGGTTCGGACTGTTCCTTTGGTTGCCGCCGTGTCGCTTGGGGCCGTTCGGGAACCGCATGTGAGCAAGGTGACATCCCAGCCTGTACCGTCCCTGTAACCAGCGGCGTGCCAAGCTGGCCGGCATGTCCTATGGCGACGCCACGACCTTAACACCCCGCTCCGCCCGGCACCGGTCCGATCAAGATCTGCTCGCCACCCATCACGCCTCCGCGCAGCGCGACGCAGCCACGGCTTGCAGCGTGACCGGCACATGCGACGACGACGGTCCGGCGCAATGCGTGATAGACCGGCCGGCGCACAGCAACGGCGCCCCCTTGGACCGAGCAATCAATCAATCCCTGCCGCCACCCGCCCTCGAAATTACCGGGCTCGCCAAGCAGTTCGAGCGCCCGGCAGTGGACGGCTTGGATCTCAGCGTGCGCGCCGGCGAATTTTATTGCTTGCTCGGTCCCAACGGCGCGGGCAAGACGACCACGATGCGCATGGTGGCCGGACTACTTAAGCCTGATCGCGGGTCGATCGCCGTGTTCGGTATCGACGCGCTGACCAATGCCATCGGCGCCAAGCGTATCATGGCCTGGGTCTCGGATGAGCCGATGATCTACGACAAGCTGACGCCCATGGAATACCTGGCCTTCGTCGCCGGCCTATGGGCGGTCGATGGCAACCTCGCTACGGAACGCGCCCACGACTTGCTCTCCTCGTTCGGTCTGGAGCCACACGCCCGGGAGCGTTGCGAGAAATTGTCGAAAGGCATGCGCCAGAAGGTGGCGCTGGCCGGGGCGCTCGTACACGACCCGAAGCTGATCATTCTGGACGAGCCATTGACCGGCCTCGATGCCGGCTCGGCGCGTATGATCAAGGGGGTGCTGCGTGCGCGCGTCGATGCCGGGTGCTCCGTAATCATGACGACCCACATCCTGGACGTCGCCGAACGCATGGCCGATCGCATCGGCGTCATGGCCGGC
>Ga0265338_10007346_pt1 | contig 13726 bp, 14 predicted proteins | sample 42126metaG_FD_193579 | JGI IMG/M metagenome (GOLD analysis project Ga0265338, IMG submission 193579) | Rhizosphere microbial communities from Carex aquatilis grown in University of Washington, Seatle, WA, United States - 4-21-26 metaG | ecosystem: Host-associated > Plants > Roots > Rhizosphere... | reverse complement strand
GCGCGGGAGATCGTCAACAGGGAGACGACCCCGAGTGTACTCGGTACTCAGGCGCGGGCAGCTTCCAAAGCTTTGTGAGCGTTCCCGTTGGAACCGTCGAAGTCACCCCGCAGCGCTTTCAGCGCCCCTCGTTCTTCCTCGATTTCATAGGACGTTCGAAACCCCAACTTGCGCAAAATCGGAATAGGTGGACACCAGCCTTGGATTGCGTGTTGAAACATGAAGGCAGTCACGATGCCTGGAAGAATTAGCCACCGCCGATCGTGATTGGCTGCCAGAGCCACTCCCGTAAACCCGAGCACGGATGCATTTGCCTCAATGGCGCGCTCGATATCCCATTCTTCGTCCAACTCTTGAAGGCGATCCGCGATTTGATCGCGACGGTCTGCGCAATATGCAACGTTTGCGTCGAGTTGCCTCTTCATACGCACGTTATCGGCCGCAGACGAATGGGCTGGTACCCGGAATCTTGTGCTGACCATAACGACGTTCCTTGAACTAGGCGCCCGCTGTACCGGCAGCCTGCCTCGGAAAACGGCTGGTCAGTCGGCGGCGTTCCAAAGATCACAGAGATTGGACGGCGGCCTTCAACTCGTCGCGCACCTTGACCGCGATGGGGGAGAGTGCGGGGTTCTCTATCGCCTGCATGGATGCAAGCGGGTCGACCGCCCCAACTTGGCATTTCTCCCCTCGCTCCTGGACGATGACGTTGCACGGGAGCATGGTGCCGACCTTGTCCTCCGCCTGCAGCGCCTGATGTGCCATCCGGGGATTGCAAGCCCTAAGAATCACGTAAGGGCGGAAATCGGCATCGATCTTCTCTTTGAGCGTGTTCTTTACGTCAATGCGGGTGAGGACCCCAAAGCCGTGCTGCTTCAGTGCGGCGACCGTCCGTTCAACGGTTTCATCGAAGGGGGCGTCGAGCGTCTTGGAGAAATAGTACGCCATAGGCCACCTCCGTCTCGGGTGCCTGTGGTGGTAAGCGTCGAGCGCTGACTTGAGTTGCAAGGACGGGTTCGCCACCCATCAACAAAGTATTTCTGAATCGCTCGGATGTCCGGCTGCACTGAGCAGATCGACCCGAACGCTAATCGGTTCAGCTATCCGGTCGTGCAGGAGACGAATTTACCCAATCCAGGCGGCGAGGTCTGCTCGTCGGCGCACAGCGGATGAACCCGCGGTGCTTTCAAAGCCGACGAATGGTCCGAGCTGACTACGCAGGGCCGAGCTTTTGAGATGTGTACGCCAGCGGACAAACTGATCCGGATGCTGCTGGCCTATGTCAGGAACCATTTTTTACGCGCGAGCGTTCTACAGCGTCGGGGTGTATGTGTAAGACTTGCCGGTAGGGCGCATTCTAGGCTGGGGGTCCTGAATGAGCATTGCGGACATAACGGGCAGTTCCGTTGCTAAGCTATTGGTTCAGCGGGCCAATCCGCTTGAGTCGCCTCCGGAGGTCATCGAAGCCTTCCCGGTTGCGGTTTACGCTTGCGACCAGCGGGGACACATCCTCTGGTTCAACTCGCGCGCCGCGGAGTTGTGGGGTCGCCGACCCGTTCTCAATGACGCGGCCGAGCGTTTTTCCGGCGCCCACAAGCTCTATTTCAGCGGCCAATTGACCCTCCCAGACCGTGGCCCGATGGCCTCGGTGCTGCGCTCCGGTGATCGTATTGAGGCTACCGAAAGCCTGATCGTGCGACCTGACGGCACGTCGATTTGGGTCACGGCGCACATCGAGCCGGTCCAGGATGAAACAGGCGAGCTCATTGGCGCGATCAACTGCTTTCATGACACGACGGCCGCTCACCGCGCCTATGCAGAACTCGAAGATTTCTTCGAGCACTCGGCCCTGCCAATGCACATTGTTGCGCGAGATGGGACCATCGTCCGCGCTAACAAAGCCGAGCTTACTATGCTCGGCTTTTCGGCCTCCGAATACATCGGCCAGAGCATCATCGGCTTCCACGCCGACCGCCCGGTGATCGACGACATTCTGCACCGGCTGTTGCGACGTGAACCGATCACAGATTATCCCGCGCGCCTTCGCGCCAAGGACGGATCGATCCGCCACGTGCTGGTTACGTCCAGCGCGCGAACCGAAGACGGCGAGTTCGTCAATACCCGCTGCGTGACTGTCGATGTCACTGATCAACGGCGTGCCGAAGATACTTTGGCGCGAAGGGTGGCCGAGCAGGCGGCCCTGTATGCCCTAACCGAGCGGCTGCATCGCGCGAGCACGATGCAAGAAATCTACGACGCGGCCCTCGATTGCATCACGGATGCGCTGAACTGCTCGCGCGCTTCGATCTTGCTCTTCGACGATCTCGAGGTCATGCGGTTTGTCGCATGGCGCGGCCTATCGGAATCCTATCGCGAGGCGGTGAGCGGTCATTCGCCATGGCAGGCCGACGAGCTTGACCCGCAGCCGCTGTGCGTGACGGACGTCCAAAAAAGCGATCTGGATGAAGCGCTCAAGACGGTCGTGCTGGCGGAGAACATTCGGGCCGCCGCTTTCGTGCCCCTCATGGACCGCAACCGGCTGCTTGGCAAATTCATGATCTATCATGAGATGCCGCACGCCTTCGCGGACGCCGAGATCAATTTGACGCTCGCAATCGCGCGTCAGGTCGGCTTCGGGGTCGAAAGGATGCGGACGGCACTGCGGGCCGAACATTTGGCCGCAATTGTCGAGTCTTCCGACGACGCCATCATCAGCGCGAGCCTCGACGCAGTTATCAGCACCTGGAATAAGGGCGCCGAGCGGCTTTACGGCTATTCCCGAGACGAGGCGGTCGGCCAGTCGCTGTTGGTGCTGATACCGCCTGATCGGCCCAATGAAGAGACCGAAATCATTGGTCGCATCCTTCGGGGCGAAAAGGTCGATCATTTTGAGACCGTCCGCCGAGCGAAGGACGGACGCGCAGTTGACGTGTCGCTGACTGTTTCGCCGGTCCGCGACGGCACTGGCCGGATCGTCGGGATCTCGAAGAGCGCGCGAGACATTTCCGAAAGAAAACACGCTGAGATCAAGCTGCGTGAGAGCGAACAGCGCCTTCAGGACCTCCTTGCAGCCATTCCAGCGGCAATCTACACGACCGATGCCGAAGGGCGGATCACGTATTTCAATGAGGCCGCGGTTGAGCTTGCCGGGCGCAGGCCGGTCATCGGTACCGATAAATGGTGCGTGAGCTGGAAGCTCTATTGGCCTGACGGTACGCCGCTTCCGCATGACCAGTGCCCGATGGCCGTCGCGCTCACGGAGGGCCGCGCTGTGCGCGGTGTCGAAGCCGTCGCCGAGCGGCCGGACGGAACCCGCGTTCCGTTCATCCCTCATCCGACCCCGATCCGCGACGGCAGCGGCAGAATCGTCGGCGCCATTAACATGCTCGTTGACGTTAGTGAGCGGCGACAGGCTGAAACTCATCAGCGCATGCTCCTGAACGAGCTGAACCATCGCGTCAAAAACAATATGCAGATGATTCAGTCCCTGCTCGACGCCGCCGGGCGGCGGACCGCCAGCGTCGAATCGCGCAAGGCACTCGATGAGGCCACCCGTCGTATCGCAGCCATGGCCGCAGCGCAGCGCATTCTCTATGGCACCTTGAGCGCGACGCATTTTTCGGCCGAGGAATTCGTGTCAGCAGTCTGCAAGACAGCCGAGGAGACGTTCCCCGAGAAGGTGTCGATCGTATGTGACCCATGCTCCGGTGATCTCTCGAACGACGTAGCGATGCCATTGGCCCTTATTCTCAACGAACTGCTGACCAACGCTTGCAAGCACGGCAGCGAGTCGGGCCGTGAGAATGTCGTTCGAGCCGGGTTGATCAACGATGGAAATGCGTTTCTGTTATACGTGGAGGACGCAGGACTAGGGTTTGACCTCGCTGCCGTGACCAAGAAATCGTCGGGCTTGCGGCTGGTACAAGGTCTCGCCGGGCAGATAAGAGGAAAGCTTTTCGTAACGAACAATCCCACGAGGTGCAGCGTCCGGTTCAATTTACCCGAGAAGATCCGTGGCCAGAACTAAACGATCCCTGATGGCTTGGTCCCATCCTGTTAGCGTAGCGGCAATCCCGCGGTTCCGTCCGATACTCGTCCTTTCTAACGACGAGGCATCAGCCTCCAAGGGCTCCTCTCAGGCTGTGCGGCTACTTGTCGTCGAGGATGATTACCTCGTCGGTTCGCAAGTGGCATATGCATTGGAGGATGAAGGATTTGTGGTTGCGGCGGTGGTCACGTCAGCCGAAGAGGCGATTGAGTTCACGCGTTGTGAGCCAATTGCACTGGCCATCATGGACGTCCGTCTGGCAGGTGAGCGTGACGGTGTCGACTGCGCGCTGGAGCTGTTTAGAGAGCATGGCATTCGCTGCATCTTCGCGACGGCGCACAGCGATGAGCAAATCAAAGCGCGGGCGGAACCGGCGCAGCCGCTCGCATGGATTCAAAAGCCGTACTCGATGGCCTCCTTGATCGCGAGCGTTCGCAAGACGCTCGATTCCCTAGAGTGAGGCTGCAGGCGACGCCGGTACCGAAGGGGGGAGCAAACCGTTCAAGGCCACCTTTAGCCTTTCGACTTGGAAAGGCTTCTGCAGCGTGGGGCGGCCGCGGAAGCGTTCGGGTAGGCTAGCCGTACGTAGCCCGTGACGAGCATGAAAGGTAAGCCTCGATCCACGAGCATGTCCGCGACAGGGAAAATCTCTTGTCCGGCAACGTTAACGTCCAGAATTGCGGCACTGAACCGGCGTGCTTCGACCTCGCGTTTTGCTTCGGAGATTGAACCCGCTGTGGCTGTGACGGAAAAACCGAGTTCGTCGAGCATGTCTTCTAGGAGCACTCGGATCAGGTCCTCGTCTTCAACGACGAGAAGGTCTGGAGCGGGACGCATCATGTGCTCTCTCTGGTCCGTCGAAACGTCCCGCTCTACGGGCCGTTGCCTTGACCTACTCGAAATGTGCTAAACTTGCGACGCACTAGCAACAACTTTGCGTGCTTCAAGCCCACAATAGGACGCCCCCCGAGCATCCTCCTATGCAGCAGATGATACCGATGCCGGCACTGCCCTCTTTATAACCCGGCCGTAAGTCGTTAAATTGGGATTTGAGAGTCTCCGCCCGGCTATCGCGAAATGCAGCCTTGGTATCCATCCGGACTATCAACGATCCCTCAGCTTCAGCGGGGCAGCCATATCGCCCATTTTTTCACCTCGGGCGACGACCTGCGCGACGTACTCGTCCCTTATTTTAAGGCTGGCTTGGAGAATAATGAGCAATGCCTCTGGGTCACCGGCCAAGCGTTCAAGGCGGAGCAAGCTCGCTCAGCCTTACGCGCAGCGGTCCCCGATTTGGATCAGCGCGAACGTTGTGAGCAAATTGAAATCGTGGACGGCGATCGTTGGTATGCGAGGGGCGCGAAGCTGCAGCCCGAAGATCTCGTCAATCAGCTTCTCCACCGTGCGGACAGCACGGTGTCCGGCGGCTATGCCGGTCTGAGGACAAACGGGAACTGCGCTTGGGTCTCGGACAATCAATGGTCAGATTTCCTGGAATACGAACGGCTCGTTCAGAAGGCTGTTCGCGGGCGGCCCATGGTTTGCATGTGCAGCTACTGCGTCGATGAATTGCGAGATGGCTCGCATGTCGAGGTAATGAGCTGTCACGACCTGGCATTGCCAAGCCCCTCGCGCCAGCCTCTGCACGTGAGACCGCGGCTCGTCGGGTCCGAGATCGAATTAACTCAAACGGGGGACATTCAAAACCGCACTTTTGATCTGGCGATGAAGGCGTCGCAGATGGGCACGTGGCGCTACACCATCGCCGACAACATCTGCATTTATGACAAAAATGCACAGCAGCTTTACGGCCTGACGCAAGCGCGTTTCCTGCATGACGCCGAGGGCGTAAAATCCAAATTCCACCCCGATGATATGGATCTAATGTGGTCGCGCGTCAGTAAAGCGCTCGATCCCGAAGGTGACGGCCGCTACGAAGTTGAATACCGGGTCAAGCAAACTGATGGCAGTTGGCGCTGGTTGAGCGCTTGGGGGCTTGTCGAATTCGAAGGTGAAGGTCCAGAAAGGAAGCCGATTGGTATTTCGGGCGCCAGCAGGGACCTGACCGAACAGAAACGGGCTGAAGAATTGCAGCGCCTGCTCCTAAACGAATTAAACCATCGCGTAAAAAACACATTCACGACGATCCAGGCTATCACGGCTCAGACACTACGTTCCGCACGCGATCTGCCGTCGGCGAGCAAAGCTCTGGATGATCGGATTCGCTCTCTCGCCCAGGCGCACGACCTTCTGACGCTGCGTTCATGGACCGGCGCGAACCTAGCCGACTTGGTCACGCGGGCTCTCGACGTCTTTGCTGCGTCGCAAGTTGAAATCTCCGGGACTGCCGTCGAGCTTCCGCCGAAGCACGCGTTGGCGTCGTCGCTTATCCTCCATGAACTTGCAACCAATGCCACGAAGTACGGAGCCTTATCTCGGCCCCAAGGCCGAGTATCTTTGAAATGGCGAATGCAAGGGGGAGTGCTGCATTTCGATTGGCAGGAGAGCGGAGGCCCCCCAGTGGCTCCGCCCGCTCATAAAGGGTTTGGGAGCCGCCTTTTGGAGGAATTGGTTGTCCACGATTTGGGCGGCCAAACACAACTGATCTATGACCGGGCCGGTTTGCGATGTGCCATCGCCATGCAGGTATAAACGGATACGGGCCGAGATTAAGAAGCGCACATGAGGTTCAAATACTGGCGTAGAGCACGTTGAACCAGTTGCACTCGATTATAGCATTCGAAGGGCGACAGAGGTTTTATAGCAGGGCTATCTCCGGGAACCGCCAGCGCCGGCGGACGCGAGATTAATGGGCAAACTGAGCGGTCGGCACCTTCTTACGGGAACGAACCCCAATGATTTCAATGGCGGACACCAGACTACGAATCTGGGGGTCAGAGGTTCGAATCCTTTCGGGCGCGCCAAGCACTTAGGTCGATTGGCAGATCACCGATAAAGGCACCACCCCCAAATTCTTTGCTGAACATAGCGGCAAGCGACAAATACTTACCAGTAAGCTGGGATCGCGCGTTCTCGGAGATCGGTGCCGAGCCAAAGAAGCTCGATCCTAAGTCGGTCATCATGTACACGTCGGGGCGTGCGTCGCTCGAAGCGAGCTACATGTATCAGTTGTTCGGCCGCAGGTATGGCACGAACAACTTTCCGGATTCCTCGAACATGTGCCATGAGTCGACATCCGTCGGCCTACCACCCGTGATTGGCGTTCCCGTCGGTACGGTGCGTTTGCCAGATTTCGACAAGACAGACTGCATCTTCTTCTTCGGTCACAACACGACGACGAACGCGCCTCGGATGCTGCATCCCTTACAGCGAGCAGCGAAGCGGGGCGTCCCCATCCTGACGTTTAATCCGCTCCCGCGGCATCGGGACTGGTCGCTGGGCCGTGCGCATCGGTTGCTGTGCGGCGACTTTAGCGGCCAGTGGCAGCAACCGACCCTGTAGGACGCAGACCAGCAGGATTCGTTAGCTCAGCTCCTGGCGCAAAGCGGACCGCAGCGGGGAAGGCGCTCCTGATCCAGGCTGTCATTGGCGCTGCAGTCTCAGCCGCAGACTGCAGCATTCAAAGCCTTGGCCTAGGACGAGGTGACCGCCCGTCAAACAAGTTGGATCATGTTAGAAACTAACCGAACTCTCCCCGAATTGAGCCATTCAAAACCAGTTCGGTCGGCGCATCCAACGACGGAACCATGCGTGCCCTCCAGCGTTTTGGCAGCCGAGAGGGAGGGCGATATGGGTCAAGCCGACGAATTCAGGAAGCAGGCAGCCGAATCTCGGGAACGTGCCAAACAAGCAAAGTCGCTCCGCGAAGGTGCGCGGGATCGGCGTCGCGCTGACGGCCTGGATCAGCTTGCTGAGAACGAGGATTGGCTGGACGGAAAACCGCGGCCCCAAGGCGTGAGCCTCCTAAGCGAACGGCGGCACGTCAACTAAACCGCCGATCAATCGCAAAAGCGCCTGTTGTTCCGGTCCGTCACCCAGACGCAGGAAGTCCGTCAACTCAATGTGAGAGAGCTTGCCGCCAGACGGTGCATTGGGTTGGTGAATAACGAATGCGCGCCCGTTTTTGGGCTCGCGGCCAAGGAACCAGCAGTCCCCGTTCGGGCTGTGGTAGAGTTCTCGCCTGTTGGACATGTTCGGCTCTCCTCACCAGACGAAGCAAAACCCGCGACGGACCGCCGCGGGTTCGCGAATTCGCTTGTCAGTACATCCGTGACGAAGCGGATTACAGCTATAACGATCAAGCCGCTCGAAGGTTCTCGGCGGAGGTCTTGCCGCTCTGGCGGTCGGCGATCGCCTCGTAGGAGACTTTCTGACCTTCGTTCAGGCTGCTCATGCCGGCGCGTTCGACCGCGCTAATGTGGACGAACACATCCTTGCTGCCGTCGTCGGGCTGAATGAATCCGAAGCCTTTTTGACCGTGAAACCACTTCACGGTTCCCGATGACATGTGAGACCCTTTCTTTCAAAATGAGTAAATGGCCAGCGCGCGAGCGCAGCCGGTTATCCGAGTTTTTACGACTGTCCGAGTTGATCGCTAGACTGACTTCTGGCTCGCGAGTTTAGCCGCGGAACAAAGTTCAACCGCGAACGTTCATTAAGATCGCCCTCCGTACAGGTTTCGCGTTGCCAGCCACATTAGATTTACAGCTCCTCATCGATTCCGTCGTCGATTACGCCATCTACATGCTGGACGTGGATGGGCATGTCATGAGCTGGAATGCGGGAGCCCAGCGCCTCAAACAATATTCTTCTGACGAGATTATCGGTCGACACTTTTGTAATTTCTACACCCCGGAAGATCGCGCTGCCGGCGTCCCGACCCAGGCGCTGAAGATCGCCAGGGAAACAGGTCGCTTCCATGCTGAAGGCTGGCGCGTCAGGAAAGACGGCTCGCGCTTTTGGGCGCTGGTCGTCCTAGATGCCATTCGGGACGAGAGCGGACAGGTTGTCGGTTTCGCGAAGGTCACGCGCGACATCACCGACCGTTTCGAGGCCCATCAGGAGCTTGCGCGTAGCGAGGGGCGGTATCGCCGGCTTGTCGAGGCGGTGGTCGATTATGCAATTTTCCAGCTCGACACCACCGGCCACGTCGCGACATGGAATCGAGGCGCTCAGCGCATCAAGGGCTATGAACTTGCCGAGATAGTGGGTCAGCACTTCAGCCGGTTCTATACCGAAGAAGACCGTGCCGCCGGCGTTCCACAGTTGGCGCTGGAAACGGCGGCAAAGACCGGCAAGTACGAAGCGGAGGGGTGGCGCGTCAGGAAAGACGGTTCTAAATTTCGCGCGCTGGTGGTGATCGATCGCATCCAAGACGAGGAAGGCAATCTGGTCGGATTTGCCAAAGTCACTCGCGATGTGACCGAGCGCTATGAGGCGCAGCAGGACCTCAAAGCTACTCAAGAGAAACTGTCCGGCGCCCAGAAGATGGAGGCGGTCGGTCAACTCAGCGGGGGCATCGCGCACGATTTCAACAATCTCCTGATGATCGTCATCGGGAATTTGGAGACGGCGCAGAGCCAGGTCGTAAAAACCCAGGCTTCGCCTGTTTTTGGGCGGGCGATTGCCAATGCAATGCGAGGCGCCCAGCGCGCTGCTGCGCTGACCAGCCGACTGCTCGCCTTTTCCCGCCGCCAGGCCCTCGACCCCAAGCCGATCGATCTGAACAAGTATCTCGCCGGTACGACCGAGTTCCTGCAGCGTTCGCTCGGTGAGACCGTCCAGATCGAGGCGGCCGGGTCAGCGGGGCTGTGGATGATCGAGGCCGATCCGAACCAGCTTGAGGCCGCGCTCGTCAATCTCGCGATTAATGCTCGCGACGTTGCCTGCGCGGACGCTCAATCGGCAAAAACCGTCCTCGCGCAGCCCGACCGCTCCATCAGCCTCATGCTGACCGACATTGTCATGCCCGGCCAGAATGGAAAACAATTAGGTGACGAGGCGCTGGCGCTGCGTCCGGGCCTGAAGATCATTTATATGACCGGATACTCAAGGAACGCGGTTGTCCATCAAGGCAGGCTCGATCCGGGTGTGGATCTCATTCAGAAGCCTGTATCGCAGGCGGATCTGGCAAATCGTATCAGGCAGGCGCTCGACCGCCGCTTGTGACGACGGCGATGCTATGCTGAATTATCGGCCAAGACAGCGATGGGGACGCTCGTGACCTATTTAGACGATGGAACGTCCGGCCGGGGGCACGAGCGCCTGGCCGACTTCATTCGGCATAATCACGCCGCCATCGTCAAGGAATGGACCGAATTCGCGCGGACCCGGCGGCCGGCCAGCGATGGCATGTCGAAGCTTGCCCTCCAGGACCACGTCGTCGATATTCTCAAATTCGTGGCTGCCGATCTGGAATCCCCGCAAACGCGGACCGAACAAGTTGACAAGTCGCATGGGCTGGCCCCGGGAGAAGGTCCGTTTCGCCAGAGCGCAGCGGAGATTCATGCCGCGCTTCGTCTCGCCGACGGTTTCGACATTGACCAAATGGTATCTGAGTATCGAGCGCTGCGGGCGAGCGTCGTCAAGCAATGGGTGGCGCAGCACAAGATCCTTGCGAGCACGGATGTCGAGGATCTTACGCGCTTCAACGAAGCAATCGACCAGGCCGTGACAGAGTCGGTCGCTCATTACACGAAGACGATCAATCACTCGCGCAACATGTTTCTTGGAATCCTAGGTCATGACCTGCGCAATCCGATAGGCGCTGCATCCATGGCTGCGCGGCGCATGGAGCAGTCGGGGACGGCAGATCCGAAGCAGGCGAAAATCGTCTCCGAGATCGTCAGGACCACGACCGGGCGAGGCGTATCCTGAACGACCTTCTCGACCTGACACGCTCGTCTTTCGGGACGGACATCCCACTCGCCAAAGCGGAGATTTCCATAGCGGCGCTATGTCAGGAAATCGCGGATGAATTTCATGGCATCGACGAGAGCCGGCATGTCGAGGTCAAGATTGAAGGTGATCCCAAGGGTCTCTGGGATGCGGTGCGAATGGGACAGGTGCTCTCAAACCTGATGGGAAATGCGATCCAGTACAGCGACGCCTCTAGCCCCATCACGGTCGCAATACACGGCAATGACGCCCATAAAGTGAGTGTCAGCGTTCACAATTATGGTCCGCCCATTCCGGCTGGAAGCCAGAAGATGATTTTCCAATCCTGGATGCGTGGTCAGGTTCAGGAGACTGGCGATAACGCGCATCTCGGACTCGGACTTTACGTATCCAAATTGATTGTCGAAGCTCATGGTGGCGAGATCGATGTGGCCTCTGATGAGAAGAGCGGCACAACGTTCAGGCTTCAGCTTCCACGCAGATAGGTGCTGCGGTTTTCGGAAGGGAGAATTCAGCGAGCGTGCTCAGAGCCGTTTCTGGAGGAGAGGGCTGTAAGACATGATGGCCAGACCGCTACCGAACTAGAACAAAGCGCGGCCCGCCATTTTAGCCATTTGCTGAGAATGATGAATTCCCGTTTTGTTCGTGCTAATGCGGTGGGTGATCCTTAGAGAAAGTACCTATGCGCGGGCATGGCGGAAAGCTTTACAGGCGCTCCGCCAATGGCCACAGCCTTGAATGGTCCGCCTGTGGCCGATTGTGTTCTCTAATGTGTCAATGAAGCGGCCGCGAAGCTAGGAGAGAGTGATCCGGACAAATTGTGCGAGACAGCCCTTCAGGCACTTGGCACTAAAGCTGTATTTGAACGATAGATACCCGCCGGGTTTGGTCACACCAGTCGTAGAGCGTGCATCGGTACCCATCTGAGCATCGCCGGGGTCGCGACTGCGCTCTTCGTCGACGACAGTGGTGGCCCAGCACGATAGGTCCATGGTTGTCGTGACCAACGATGTGGAACGAGTTCTTGCCGATATCTATGCCGAAGAGGGTGACGGCGGCTTGCGCGTGCTGGACATGGCGTGCCCCTTGTCGTGGGGCCCTGGCCGGCTTCGGTGAGTGGTGAGGCAGGAACACGGCCGGACCATCCCCTTAGAACGACGAAAGGGGGCGTGCGGCTCGCCTCAGGTTCTAAACCCAATGTCCAAGCCAACTGCGATTGCTTATCAGTCACAACCTCGTTCATGAGGCCTCAAGGCTGCCCCGATCCGCCCGCGGCCCCGTAGATCTGGCCGGTGGCAAAGCTCGCGTCTTCCGCCGCAAGCTGCACGTAGAGGGATGCCAACTCCGCCGGCTGGCCAGGGCGGCCGAATGCGGTCTGCGAGCCGAACTTCTGCAGCTTCTCCTGCGAGGCGTCGCCTGACACTTGCAACGGCGTCCAGATCGGGCCGGGCGCAACTCCGTTCACGCGAATGGCCCTCGGCCGGGCTGCTTCGCCAGTGACTTCACGTAGTTCATCGTCGCCGCTTTGGTCTGCGCGTAGTCGTAGAGATCGGGCGTCGGATCGTAGGCCTCCTCCGACGTCGTCGCGATGATCGCCCCCTTCTGGATTCAAGGCCGCGCTGCTGCACCTCAAACCCGGCGCGACCGCGTAGATGTTCGTCTTCATCGTGGCTCGAAATCCTCGCTCGAAACATCGAGGTTCGAGTCATGGGCCTGCTGCCGGCCGGCATTGCAGACGAGCATGTCGAGGCCGCTCAAGGCCGCGATCGCGTCGGCGACCAGCTTCGTGCAGAAAGCCTCCTCGCGCAGGTCGCCGGGCAGGGGAATTCCTTTGCGGCGGGCGTCCGAGATCAGCTTGATCACGTCGCCGGCGTCTGGCTCCTCCGTCGGGAAATAGTTGATCGCGACATCTGCGCCTTCGCGCGCGAAGGCGATCGCGGCGGCGCCCCATGCCGGAGTCGCCGCCGGTGATGAGCGCCTTGCGCCCGGCGAGGCGGCCCGAGCCCTTGTAGCTCGTCTCGCCTTGGTCCGGCGGCGGATGCATCTCATTGGCCAATCCTGGCCAGGCCTGCGACTGCTTGGCGAAGGGCGGCCTCGGATATTTGTCGATCGGACTTTGAAGAGGTGCGCGTTCGATCACTATCTGTAGTTCCTGCGCTGATGTGGCCTGCGGTCTGGCCATGGCCGCGAGACCGGCGCCGGCAGCACCGACCATGCGGCGCCTTGTCATCGCGTTGTCGCCGTCATTTGCTACGTCGATTCCTTTCGATCGCTGCGGGGGTGGCGTCAAGTCTTCGCCGTACCCGGTGCCGCCATCTTGCGATGCTGCTCGGCGAGCATGCCGGACGGCATGATCGTCGCGATCGCCGATTGCAGCTTGTTGTGCCAGCCGGACACGACGTCGCCATCGCCGTTCATCATCGCCTTGAAGCCGGTCTCAGCGACATCGGCCGGATCGTCCTTCTTCTGCGTGCCAACCTTGGTGTCGAGCATGTCGGCGCGCTCGAAGAAGTCGGTCTCGGTCGCGCCTGGCATCAGGCAGGTGACGGTGACGCCGGTGTCCTTAAGCTCCGCACGCAGCGCGAAGGAGAAGGAATCGAGGAACGCCTTGGTGGCGTTGTAGACCGCCTGATAGGTGCCCGGCATGAAGCCGGCGATCGAGCCGGTGATGAGGATGCGACCCTGGCCGCGGTTTTTCATGTCGCGGCCGATCTTCTGAAGGAGATAGACCGTGCCCAGGACATTGGTGTCGATGACATAGCGGACGTCGGTCCAATCCTGGTCGAGGAAGGCGCGGCCGAGGCCGGGCCGGCATTGGCG
>Ga0265338_10007345_pt1 | contig 13727 bp, 11 predicted proteins | sample 42126metaG_FD_193579 | JGI IMG/M metagenome (GOLD analysis project Ga0265338, IMG submission 193579) | Rhizosphere microbial communities from Carex aquatilis grown in University of Washington, Seatle, WA, United States - 4-21-26 metaG | ecosystem: Host-associated > Plants > Roots > Rhizosphere... | reverse complement strand
ACTTCTGGAGTTAAAGTTTCAGATATAACTAAAAATGGAAAATTTGCAAAAGCGGGAGTTCAAAAAGATTTTATTATCCTTAAAATTAACAACAAAATAATCAATGAAATATCTGATATTGATATAACTTTAAGAACTATAGAAAATAGTCTGGATAAAGAAAATGCGTTATTTATTTCGGGAATTTATCCGAATGGAAAAGCTGCATATTATGCCATAAATCTGCAAGATCAATGATGTTAAGTATTTTTTATATTGCAAATAAGCGGACAAGTGTTCGCTTATTTGTTTTAAGAAAGTTATAAACAAGTAATTCACAAATAAAGAATAATAAACTTTAACATGAAAATTAGAGAACATTCTCCATCTCTAGGTGTTTTACTGAAAAGAGAAAATGATTAAGAAAACAGTGAATATAGAAATAATAGGCAGTTTTATAAATTAATTTGTAGAAGAATTAAAGCCTAAGTTCTAAATTACATTTGTTTTTGTCATAAAAAACACTAGCTTTGCAAGCTTAATTTTTTACATACTAGATGAGACAACTAAAGATAACCAAATCAATCACTAACCGCGAGAGTGCATCACTTGACAAGTATTTGCAAGAGATTGGCCGTGAAGATCTTATTACTGTTGAAGAAGAAGTAGAATTGGCTCAACGGATTAAGAAAGGCGACCGTATTGCATTAGAGAAACTTACCAGAGCAAATCTTCGTTTTGTTGTTTCGGTTGCTAAACAATATCAGAATCAAGGATTGAGTTTACCTGATTTGATAAATGAAGGGAACTTAGGATTGATTAAAGCTGCTGAAAAATTTGATGAGACGCGTGGTTTTAAGTTTATTTCTTATGCCGTTTGGTGGATTCGTCAGTCTATCCTTCAAGCATTGGCAGAACAATCTCGCATAGTTCGTTTGCCTTTAAATCAAGTTGGTTCTTTAAATAAAATCAACAAAGCTTTTTCGAAATTTGAACAAGAACACGAACGTAAACCTTCATCAGAAGAATTAGCTGAGGAACTTGAAATACCCGTAGATAAAATTGCTGATACTTTGAAAGTATCGGGAAGGCATATTTCTGTTGATGCGCCATTTGTTGAAGGTGAAGATAACAGCTTGTTGGATGTATTGGTTAATGATGATTCTCCGAACGCTGACAGAGTCTTAATAAACGAATCTTTAACAAAAGAGATTGACCGTGCCTTATCAACATTGACTGAGCGTGAAAGCGAAATTATTAAAATGTTTTTCGGAATTGGTTATCAAGAGATGACTTTAGAAGAAATAGGCGATAAATTTGGATTAACTCGCGAGCGAGTTCGTCAAATTAAAGAAAAAGCAATTAGACGACTTCGTGCAAACTCTAGAAGTAAACTTCTAAAAGGATACTTAGGATAGTAGTTCAAAAACAAAACATATTCATTATATAAAAAAAGAGCATCAATTTGGTGCTCTTTTTTTATATAATGACGTTAGGAGGACAAGATTCATTATAAATCCTTCAACTCTAATTAAACAAAAGAAGTGGTTTTAAAGATGATGTGAGGGAATATTACTCTAACATAATAAAATACATTCAATTGGATGGAAAAGTGGTCTAAAGCATTAAAAACACGGGCTGTATTGAGGTTACAATATCTGACATGAGCCGGTGGTATAAAATAGACTATAAAGAGTAGCATACTAAGCTTTAAAATCTTAAGAAGCTATCATACTAACCCCAATAAAAACAAAAAAGGCAATCAAATAGATTTGATTGCCTTTTTCTATATTGTATTTATTTCTATTTCAATACCATTATCCAAGCATCAGGATATTGAGATCTCATTTTTTTCACTTGAGAGACTGCCGAACCAACACTATTAGATGTATACATAATTACGCGATACATTCCTTGTTCATTTTGAACAACATAAGTTACATAATTTTGTTTCTTTAATATATTTGATAAGCCTTCTGCATTTTCTTTGTTTGAGAAACTACCTACTACAACACTATATCGTTTCAATGGCGTGTTTAAATACGCTTCAGTTTTCATTGATACAGGTTTCTTCGATAAATTTTCATCTTCTTTTGTTTTGGTTATTATCGGCTCAATTATCGGTGTTTTTGTTTTAATCGTTTCTGTAGGCATAGATTTAGTTACATCACTTTGAACACCTTTTAATGTATCTTTAGAATCTTTGAAAGATTGAGGACCTGCATTTTGTCCCATTTTCATAAAGAACTCACTAGACTGGTTTTTTTGTTTAGTTAAAGCTGTTGCTTTAGCTATACTGTCTATTTTTAATTGATTTTTAATAGAATCTTTTACAAGAGAGTCTTTTTTAGTTTGTTGAACTAGAAGTTCTTGCATTTTTGTCTTAGCTCCAACTTCTTGATTTTGTTGATGTTGATAATTAGCAATTTGATCTAATTGATAATTTACATAACTTTGATTGCGTATATGCATCTTAGACCCTGCAATTTTATAACGAACATTTAGATTGGCCGTATAGAAATCTTTATCTATCTCATAAGCTGGAGGATTATATCTTCCATTTGTATTCCATCGATATTGAGCTTCAAGTCCTATTGCAAATGTTTTGTTAATATTATATTCTAAATTTATGCTAGAACTTGTATTTAAATTTACTATGCTACCTTTTGTGCCAGAAGTTTGTTCCCAGTTACCAAAACCCATACCTGCTCCAAAATTTAAGTACGCGTTTAGGTTTTGCCAAGCTCCTCTTCGGTATTGAGCAGTAAGATTTGAAATATTAAGAGACCCGAAAACAGTAGCTTGTTGTATGTCAGAAGTAAAACTTTTCCAACTGTGGTTGTTATTTTGATACACATATTCTGCACCAATACCAATAAGTGGGCTAAATGTATATTCAACTGCACCACCAAATTCTGGATTATAATCACGATCCCAGATAGTTCTGTAAAGTCCTTTTATTGTATTAAGCCCACCTTTTGCCTGAATTGACCAATGATCATATGACATTTGTGCAAATATACTTCCAATTGGCATTGCAACTGCAAGCATGATAACCAGGATTCTTTTTTTCATTTTGTACCTTTTAAAAATTGATTTCAATGTAAATAACATGCGAAAAAACAGGAAAGCGCAAATATAATAATATTTATTTAATAATATTTTTTTTTCTAAAAAAAACGCCTCTTTATAAGGCTTAAGATAAAGATTTAACTTTTCACAATTTGCTTCTTTGTATTTAGCTTTAGTTTTCAAAAAATATCATTATATACCATTTAACCAGTCAAACATGATTCGAAAAACATTCTCTCGAACCTCTTTTTGAGAAAGAAAAATATCATGTTTAGCATTTTCTATTTGCTTTAATATAACAAATCTTCCGAGTGAAGGCCCAAATGTAATGATGTCTTTTATATCTAATACGATGTCTGCTAAATGAACTTCTGGAGTAATTTTCTTGGGGATAAATGATTTAGATGAGTGAAGAAGAAGAATAGGAACTTGTATTTCTGAAGTTTCTCTTAGTTTTTTTTGAGCAATGTCAATGGCGTGTATCCAACTATAATATGCAGGAAAACCTTCGATAGGCTTGAATTTTAGGTTGAAATTCCATTCTCCTTCATAATCTTTGTGTAGACTTATTGGATATATTGGGTTTACAGCATTGTTTATCTTAGCATAAGGAAACAATTTAGAGATAGGGCCAGCTATAACTTTACCTAAAAAGCGTGCAGTTTTAGACTGAATATTAAATTCTAAAAACGGTGAATTGAGAATTAACTTGTTTACAAGATTTCTTTCTTTCCCTGTGTTTAAATACAATGAAGCAATTAATCCACCCGTAGAATGTCCAAGCAAGGTGATAGGAGTGTTACTTTTTTTATAAATCAAACGAATTGCAATATCTAATTCTTCAAAATATTCTTCAACGTTACGACAGTAATTTGGATGTTGATGAGGCAGTAGAGAGTTTCCACATTTTCTGAGCTCTAATGCATAAAAATCATATCCTTTAGTAAGAAAGGCATCTGCTACATGGGGATGAAAAAAATAATCGATAAAGCCGTGCAAATACAATACCGCTGGTCTATTACCTGTGTTTCTGTTGCTAGAAATTAAAGTAGCAATCACTTTTCCTTCATAATCCTCAATTAATGGAATTATTTCGTGGGTAAATGATACGTCGTTCATATTTTGCAAATAGTTTCAGACAAAGATGCAAAGAATTTTAAAAAGAAAAACCCGAAATCTCTTTCGGGTTTTAATTGTTTAATGTGTTTATTATTTCATCGGCTTCTTTTCGAAGTTTATCATCCATTGGATACCGAATTTGTCTGTCAACGATCCATAATATGCTCCCCAAAAGGTATTTTGCAGATCCATCTGAACTTTACCATCAGCAGATAGTGCTTTATATAATGTATCAGCTTCTTCTTCGCTATCAACATTTAGATTAATGTAAAAATTATTACCTACATTTATTTTGAAGCCCATCGATTCGGGGGCATCGGTTCCCATCAATACATAACCATCACAAATTGGTAACGAAACATGCATGATTTTGTCTTTATCATTTTCCTGTACATCTTCTGACTCAGGTATGTCTTTGAAGCGTTGTAACATTGAAAATTCTTTACCGAAAACGGTTTTATAAAAGTTGAAAGCTTCTTCGGTATTGTCTTTGAAATTTAAATAAATGTTCATTGATTTCATAATCGTATTTTTTAGGTGAATTAATAAAATATATATTTAATGTTCAGACTTGCATTAGTTTTTTGTTTCTACTGTTTCTATAAACATGTACAAAGGTTTTAACCAAATACAAAAAATTGAACAGTTACAAACTTACTCGGCTCTATTAGAATAAGCGTTATATATTTTTTTGAGAAAGTTATAGAATTCACACATTTTTCAAGTAATTAGATTCTTTTATTTTAAAAATTGGAGGAAATAAATTGTTGTTATTCACCACAATATCTTTCCTATATTTGCAACACAATTAATATTTGAACTCTGTGTCATCCTCAATCACACCTTCCAAACGCTATACTGATTATGCTTCAGTACTTCACCACTTATTTACCGAGCGGGTGCAGAAGATTTCTATCAATGCCGGTTTTACTTGTCCTAATAGAGATGGGAGTAAAGGCGTGGGAGGTTGTACCTATTGCAACAATCAGTCATTTAGTCCTGAATATTGCCAGTCGATTAAGTCTGTTGTACAACAAGTGACTGAAGGTATTGAGTTTTTTCGTCATAAATATACCACCCAGCAATACTTGGTTTACTTTCAATCCTATACCAATACGTATGCTGATATTGATAAATTGAAAGATATTTACGCCGAGGCTTTGGCCGTATCCGGAGTGGTTGGCCTTGTAGTAGGAACTCGACCAGATTGTGTATCTGATGAGTTGTTGGATTATTTCGAAGAGCTGGCTAAAACCAAATATGTGATGGTGGAATACGGTGTAGAATCCACTTACGATAGCACGCTATTATTAATTAATAGAGGACATAGTTTTGTTGAGGCTCAAGATGCTATTAAGCGTACGGCAGATAGAGGTATTTACATTGGAGCGCATTTAATTTTAGGTTTGCCCAATGAAACGAGAAAAATGTTGCTTGCTTCTGCTGATATGTTGAACACATTGCCTATAGACTCGCTGAAGCTTCATCAATTACAACTTATTAAAGGGACTGTAATGGTCGAACAATACAAAGAACAGCCTGAGTTGTTTAATTTTTTTGAATTGGAAGACTATTTAGAATTGCTTGTTGACTTTTTGGAACGCTTAAATCCGGCTATTGCTATCGAACGCTTTGTTTCACAGTCACCTAAAGAACTACTTATTATGCCGAAATGGGGATTGAAGAATTTTGAATTTACTGATAAAGTGGAAAAGCGATTACGAGAACGAGATACCTTTCAAGGAAAACTTTTTCAATGAATAATGAATAGTTAATGATTAATAGTTTAAATTTGTTTTGTTTATCTCTAATCGTTAACCTCTTATCGCTACTATATTATGCTAGATCTCCAATGGGATAAAATCCTTTTTCTAGATATAGAGACTGTGCCACAAACTGCAGATTACCAAGACATGTCTCCTGAAATGGCACACTTGTGGGATGAGAAGGCACAGACCTTGCAAGCTCGTAATCCGGAACGATATCCTGCTGATTGGACATCTCAAGATGTGTTTGCTAATGGTGCAGGTATTTATGCGGAATTTGGTAAGATTGTGTGTATCTCGGTAGGCTTTATTTATTATGATACAGTGAAAAATCGTTGTTTCCGCACCAAATCTTTTTATAGTGATGATGAAAAGTCTTTGTTGATTGAGTTTTCCAGTTTACTTACAAAATTTATGTCTTCTAAAGACCATACACTTTGTGGCCATAATATAAAGGAATTTGATGTGCCATATATATGTAGGCGAATGTTGGTAAACGGATTATCTCTTCCTTCTACCTTGCGTATAGCAGGAAAGAAACCTTGGGAGATTCAATTTCTCGACACGCTTGAGTTATGGAAATTTGGCGATTATAAAAACTATACTTCACTCAAACTCCTTACGGCCATTTTTGGTATACCAACACCTAAAGATGATATTGATGGAAGCCAGGTAGCCAATGTGTATTACAAAGAAAGAAACTTGCCTCGCATTGCCACCTACTGTGAAAAAGATGTGGTTGCAACAGCACAATTACTTCTTCGTTTAGTCGGAAAAGAGCTCATTCAGTCTGAATTTATTACAAGCGCAGGTATATAATAGTTTTTTTGATGAAAAGAATAACCCTTCTATTTTTAATAACTCTTATCTTTTTTTCTTGTAAAAAAGAAAAGCAGGTAGTGCCATTAAGTGATTTGGCGTTAATTAAAGCACGCGATACATTAGTGGTGGGTACGCTATATGGTTCATCTTCCTATTTTACTTTTAAGGGGGAGGATATGGGTTTTGACTATGAGCTTTGTGCTAAGTTTGCTGAAGATCAGGGCTTGGCTTTGAAAGTTGTTGTTGCTTCGAGTGAGCCAGATTTAATAACTATGTTGAAAAATGGGCAAGTGGATTTGATTGCTTATCGATTGTCCATCAGAAATGATTTGAAAAAGGACTTACTTTATACCAGTAATGAGTATATAAATAATCAGGTGTTGATTCAAAGGGGTTCAACGAAGATGATAAGTAATGTGGTTGATTTGATAGGTAAGGAAGTTTATGTTTTGCCCGGAACAAAATATGAAGAGCGTCTTGTCAATTTGAATGCAGAAATTGGTGGTGGAATAATTATTAAAAAAGCAAACGATTCCCTTAATGTTGATAACTTGATAGAAATGGTTTCAAATGGAACGATTGATTATACAGTTGCGGAAAATGATGTGGCGTCACTTAATAAAATATATTTTCAGAATATTGATTGTAAGATTCCTGTTAGCTTTAATCAACGTTCGGCGTGGGCTGTTTCAAAGAACTCTCCTCTATTGCAAAAAGCTATCAATAAATGGTTAGCTAATGAAGTGGAAAAAGCGTATAGCTCTGACTTATATGACAAATATTTTGAACGTAGTAAGTTTTTTGGCGAACGCAAAATCCACATTCCTAAAGGAGCAGTATCTCCTTATGATAAGCTTTTTAAGAAATATGCCAAGCAACTAAAATGGAATTGGATGCTTTTGGCGGCTCAGTCATATTCTGAATCAAAATTTGATTCGAGTGCAGTTTCGTGGTCAGGAGCTCGGGGTCTTATGCAAATAATGCCACGCACAGCAGCTATTTACGGATTGGATGATACATCAGTATCGAATCCTGAAGATAACATTGAAGCAGCAACACGCTATTTGAAATCAATAGATGCCTGCTTTTGTAAAGTTTCTGATAAAGAAGAGCGTTTGAAATTTGTATTGGCTGCTTATAATGCAGGAACAGGAAATGTATTAGATGCAATGGCTTTGGCAGAGAAATACGGAAAGAATCCATATATATGGTTTGATAATGCAGAGGAATGTATGCTTTTGAAAAGTCGTAAGGAATATTATTCCGACCCGGTGGTAAAACATGGTTATTTTAGAGGAGTACAAACATACCGCTATGTGCGTGATGTCTTGGCAAGATTTGAGAAATACAAGAAACGAAAATAAATAAAAGAGGCAAGTGAAAGCTTGCCTCTTTTAATATAAAATTAATTTGTTTTCTGATTTTGAAGAACCTCTTTCAATTCTTCTGCTGTAATATTCTCAGCTAAAACCACACCATGTGCGTCTAGCAAGAGGTTTCCAAAATTGTCTCCAAGTTTATATGTTTTGGCTAACTTGGATTTAAATCCGTTTGTAGCGTTCACATTTTGCACGAAACTTAAACCGTCTCTTTTCACTGTTTCGTTAAACACCGATTGATAAGTGTCAAGAGATACAGATACTAGTGCAAAACCGCTTGCGTTTTTAAGCTTTTCATTCTCGCTATTTTTCATCAAATTCGCAAATTTGATGTTTTCAATTCTTGAACTTGCATTATAAGAAGCCCAAAAATTGATTAAAACAAGATGTCCCTTGTTTGCTAATAATTCGTTTTTAAGTTCATTACTACTGATGTCCAATTTATCTCCTTTATTAATGGAGGTGTTTTGTCGAGCATCTTTTGGTGTAAATGAAAATAAACACAAAAGAACAAACAACGAAAAAGCTGTTTTTAATCTAGTCATAAAATTTGTTTTGGTTACTACTAAGTCAAGGCTAAGCTCTGACCGATAACTCAACTTAATCCGTTGATTAAGTCCTAATCATTTATCAAACAATTGTCTTCTAAATAACATAACAAATTTACGGCTTATCAGTTTTCAAAACAAGTATTTGTGGATAAGTTTTCGCTAAAACATGTTTTTTAGCATATTTTATCCCATTTCACCGAGGTTTCTGGCATAACTAAAAAATGTTAAAACCGCCCTGAATTAGGTTGATTTTAACATTTTTAGTTACATTGAAGATTGCTTTTTAGTGATTGAAATCACTTATTTTGGTGTATTAGCCTGCTTAATCGATTAATCCCCTAATTATTGCTTTCGGATCCTACAGCAATAGAATCTGCTACTATATCAACACTGTCAGCTATGATCTTAGGATAAGGCGTTTGGCATTGATATGATTTAGTAATTTTCTCTTTTGGTTTAGGGAATTTGGCTCGATAGTCTTTCAAGGATTCATCTTTAAGTACCTTTTCCATGAAAAAACCAAAGATTGGAAGTGCTGTCTTGCTTCCTTCGCCAAGCTTGCCTGTTCGGAAGTGAATGCAGCGATGTTCGCCACCAACCCATGCGCCACCAACTAACTTAGGTGAGACACCTACAAACCAAGCATCCGAGTGATTGGATGATGTTCCTGTTTTACCACCAAACTCAGTACCACTATGGAAAATATCATAAGCCCAAAGAGCTTGAGATGTGGCCATTGGTTCGGTAAGTCCGGCACGGAGCATTTGTGTCATAAGAAATGCGGTTTCGTAAGGGATAGCTTGTTTTTGTTCCGGTTGTTTGTATTCAAATAAGACTTTACCATCTTTGTCTTCAATGCGTGTTACTAATACCGGATCATGTGTCATACCATCATTAATAACTGTACAATAGGAGTTTACTAACTCAATCAAAGATACATCCGATGAACCAAGACACACTGATGGAATATGATTTAAAGGAGTCTTAATACCCATGGCATAAGCCGTCTTGATAATATCTTCAATTCCTACTTCTTTTGCTACTTGCACTGCAACACTATTGAATGAGCGTGCAAAAGCATATTTAAGTGTCATCTCTTCGTTAGAATAATTACCATTTGCGTTGCGCGGTACCCAATGTTTTGGTTGGCCTTTTTCCAAATAATCCCAGGCAATGTATTGATCTACTCGTTTGTCACAAGGAGAAAGCCCTTTGTTAAAGGCTGTTGAGTAAACAAAAAGTTTGAAAGTAGATCCGGGTTGTCTTTGAGAGGTAACTTTATCATATTTCCAAAAGCCAAAATTAATATCACCCACCCATGCTTTTACAAAACCTGTATTTGGTTCCATCGCTAAGAAGCCTGAGTGCATAAATTTTTCCATATAGCGGATTGAGTCCATGGAACTTAAAATGGTATCCCGTTGTCCTACTTTGTAAGTAAACACTTTCATCTTGTGTGGTTTGTTCAACCCTGCCCAAATAGAATCCGGTGAATTTGGGTATTTTTCTTGCAAGCTTTTATATGCAGGAGACTTTTTGGCTATATCTTCAATGAAATTTGGAATCTCTTGTTGTTTTTCATCACGCCAAGGAATTTCATTACGCCAGTGAATATCGAAGTTTCTTTGAACAACACGCATTTGTTTGTCCACAGCTTCTTCGGCATATTGTTGCATGCGACTATCCACGGTAGTATAAATTTTCAATCCATCGGAATATAGATCTATTCCATTTTCTTTACACCAGGCTTTTAAAGATTCTGCAACGGCTTCTCTAAAATAGAGTGCATTTCCGTCGTAGCTTTGTTCTACTTTAAAATTAAGTTTGATTGGGATTTGTTTTAGTGAATCACATTCTCTTTTAGTGATTATATTATGACTTGCCAAATTCTCTAATACTACATTTCGGCGGTGTTTGCTATTTTCGGGATTTGTACGCGGATTGTAAGTAGTAGTCGCTTTAAGCATGCCCACTAATGTTGCCGCTTGTTCTACGGTAATGTCTTTGGGATTGTTGTTGAAATAAGTTCTGCAGGCAGTTTTAATGCCGTAGGCGTTGTTGCCAAAGTCCACGGTGTTGAAGTACATAGTTAAGATTTCCTTTTTATTATAAAACATTTCAATCTTTACGGCAGTAATCCATTCTTTGGTCTTCATAATAAGAAGCTTCACGCCGGGAATATATCCAAACAGACCTTTTGAGTACTGCGTGCGTGTTTTAAACATGTTTTTTACCAGCTGTTGAGTAATTGTGCTGGCACCACGAGCATGTCCTCGTGTCATGTCTTTCATTGCTGAAAAAACACCTTGAATATCAATGCCCATGTGTTGATAGAACCTTTCATCTTCAGTCGCTATCAATGTTTTAATCATAATAGGAGCAATCTCATTATATTTAACAGGAGTACGGTTTTCTCTGAAGTATTTGCCAATAAGCTTGCCATCGGCACTATAAACTTCAGATGCTTCGCTTTGTTGGGGTTTACTTATGCTAATGAGTCCCGGTGATTTACCAAATAACCAGAGGAAGTTAATATCGACAATAAAAAGGTAGAGGATAAATAAAAGAATAATTTTAAGACTGATGCGGAAAATTTTTTTGTACCAAGGGGCTATTTTATAACTGGCTTTGCGTTTTGCTCTCCATGTTTTAAATTGCGTGTATCTTGCTAGTAGCCACTCCTCAACTTTTTTAATCTGCATGTGTATTCTATTGGTTTTTTAGGTTGGTCGGTATCTTAGATTTTAGGTTGTATTTTTTGTGCCTGCAAAATTACTCAAAAAGGTTTTCAATAATGAGAAAAATAGTTAAAATAATAATTACAATGAATAATTAATAATTAACGATGAATAATGCGAATGTAAGCGTTGAACTCAAAACCACGAAGTGGTGATATTTATATAGTAATGTAAGCGAAGATGAGGTAAAAACCACGAAGTGGTGACATTATTTATGTCATCCCTTCGGCATTTTGAGTGATTAAGATACATTTTCTTTTAATATTTTAAACGCAAAGACACAAAGATACAAAGTATAAACTTTTACTCTTTAAATTTTTCTTAGCGCCTCTGCGTCTTTGCGTATAAATAATTATAATCATTATTTTTGCATTACATGATAATCAGGTAATGATAAACACTTACTTGCACAAAACGAATCTCAATTTAAACTTCTTTTTTATCTTTGTGGACCAAACCATTAAAAACAAAAAACAAATGATACGACACATTGTTCTTTTCAAGTTAAAATCTTTTGAAAGCGAAACTTTGAAAAACACGAAAGCACAAAAAATAAAATTGGATTTAGAAACACTTCCGGCAATTATTCCGGAAATAAAATTAATGAGCGTGGGAATAAACACGAATCCGGAGGAGCAGTTTGACATTAGCTTGCTGACGGAATTCGCTTCTATGGAAGACCTACACACCTATGCTGTACATCCCAAGCATGTAGCAGTGGGAAAAATAATTCGTGAAGTACTTGAGAGTAGGGCTTGTGTGGATTCGGTTATATAAAAATAATCTTTATAGAGACGCAAGGTATTGCGTCTCTATAAAGATTATTTCACTATCTCGGTTTTTCTGACTTTTCTCCTTTTGGAAGTTTGGTGAGTATATCCGCCTGAAATAATGCTGATATTACCATCTACTTCTATTACCGCTTGATCTACCTCGCTGATTTTGTGTACACCATGTTCGCGTATGGCTTCTTCCAGTTCCTCCAAACTCAACTTTACCTTGGTTAAATTTTGTTCCAGCAGTTTTCCCTTATAAACAAGCAATACCGGATGTCCTTGAATGGCTCCACCAAAACGAGGAAACTTGTAGATCGCCCATTTAAAAACATAATTGACGATAAAAAGTGAACCCGCAGCCACCAACCCTCCCGACAAACTGGTATCAGGCCCTACCATGGCATTTTGAACAGCATTACTTATTAACAAAATAAACACCAAATCGATAACCGATAATTGTGCTAATTCCTTTTTTCCGAATAATCGAATTGCTATAATGATAAACAGATATACTACAGTACTGCTCATCATTATTTTGCCATAACTTACCAGGAAATCCATATTCTTAAAGTGTTAGTTTGATTTGTATTTTTCTCTCTACCCTGTCAGCGGTCGCAGACCCTGACAGCGGTTGTATTATATTTGATTATATTATTTCAAACTATGTTTCGTATAAGATATAATCTCATCGCTGTATAAGATATAATCTCATCGCTGCCGCACGATTGAACATAGATTCGCGCGCTAGCGCAGATAAATTTAAATATAGCTAATAGGCTTATTTTTTAGATATTCTTTCAAAGCTGCTTTTGCAATATTTTCTTCTTGAGGATATAGTAATTCTCTTGTTATAGGCTCCTTTTGTTCATTTAAATGCTTATATACTTTCTCCCTAAGATGTTTGTGTATATTCCAACAAATGATCTTTGGTGAATATAACTCCCTAGATTCGTCATCTTGAGTCTCTTTAAAATATGCTTCTAAAGGCTTTTGTGGAATATCATTATAATTAAAATGGATGAAACAACCATTTTGGGCTATCACATTCAAATTGGGCTGATAAAAAAGTACATTTAAATTAGGTAATTTTTCTGAACGATAAGCTGGATCCTTAGTATTATAACCATCGATATAGCACACACCTTCTCCATATGTTGTATATTCAAGATGATTAAAATCGGCTATTATCCTATCTTTTTGTGGTGTAGGTTCTGTTATTGTAAAAGCATATTCATAAATAGGAATAAGTTCGGATACATTATCTCTAAGAACTCTTTTCCTTTCTATTAATCGTGTTGTATCTAAGGCGTAAAATGAGAAATAATTATCTATCTCATTGCATGCAGAATCAGTTAACTTATCTACAGCGAAAAACAATCCATAATCAAAACTTTTAGTCCAATCTAAAAGGGGTGTTGGTGCTCCATAATGTTGCAAAAAACTCAAAATAGAAAAATCATTAGGAGTACAACCAAATGCTTTAAAATAAGTTTCTAATAGTCCTCCTTGATATTTTTCTGCATTT
>Ga0265338_10007344_pt1 | contig 13730 bp, 9 predicted proteins | sample 42126metaG_FD_193579 | JGI IMG/M metagenome (GOLD analysis project Ga0265338, IMG submission 193579) | Rhizosphere microbial communities from Carex aquatilis grown in University of Washington, Seatle, WA, United States - 4-21-26 metaG | ecosystem: Host-associated > Plants > Roots > Rhizosphere >... | reverse complement strand
CCGCCTCTCCGGTTACATGCTCGAGAACGCCCTCTCCTCCGGCATCCTCTCCCTGGGCGTGGACGTCCTGTTCATCGGCCCGCTGCCCACCCCCGGCGTCGCCTACGTCACCCGCAGCCTCCGCGCAGACGCTGGCATCGTCATCACCGCTTCCCACAATCCCTACGATGACAATGGCATCAAATTTTTCCGCGCGGACGGCTACAAACTCGACGACGAAGTCGAGGGCCGCATCGAGCGCCTCGTCTTCAGCGGCGAAATCGAAAAAATCCGCCCCACCGCAAAGGAAATCGGCAAAGCCGTCCGCATCGACGACGCCCTTGGCCGTTACATCGAATACGCCAAAAGCTCGTTCCCACGCCAATTGACCCTCGAAGGCCTTCGCGTCGCCGTCGATTGCGCCAACGGCGCCGCCTACAAATCCACCCCCTGCGTCCTTCGCGAACTCGGCGCCGAAGTCTTCATCCAGGGAAACCATCCCGACGGCCTCAACATCAATAAAGACTGCGGCTCCATGCACCCGGAAAACGTCTGCCGCATGGTCAAGGAGCACAATGCCGACCTCGGCCTCGCCCACGATGGCGACGCAGACCGCGTCGTCCTCTGCGATGAAACCGGAACCCTCGTTGACGGCGACGACATCATGGCCATCCTCGCGTTGGAACGCCTCGCCGAAGGGACCCTCGCCAAGAATACTCTCGTCACAACCGTCATGAGCAATGCCGGCCTGGAAGCCGTCATCCGCGAAGCCGGCGGCTCCGTCGTCCGCACCGCCGTCGGCGATCAAAACGTCCTCGCAGAAATGGTCAAGCAGGATCTCAACATCGGCGGCGAGCAAAGCGGCCACATCATCCTTCGCGATTTCAGCACCACCGGCGACGGCCTCATGGCCGCCCTTCAAATCCTGCGCGCAATGAAAGCCAGCGGGGAAAAACTCTCCAAGCTCGCCCGGCGCTGGACCCGTTTCCCGCAATTGCTCACCAACATCGTCGTGCGCGAAAAAAAGCCCCTCGAAACCCTCGATTCTGTCAATAGCATGCTCGCCCAGGCCGAAAAAGCCCTCCAGCCCCAGGGCGGCCGCGTCCTCCTCCGCTACTCAGGCACAGAACCCAAAATCCGCCTCCTTCTCGAAGGACGCGACGCCGCGACCCTCGAGCAATGGAACCAGAAAATCGCCGCGGCGCTCCGCCAGGAATTATGTTGACGCCATCTCCGTTTATTTGACAGATCGCAGAAACCCGCGGATCACCGGATGCGGCGCCCCGGCCCTCGAGTTGTGCTGCGGCAAAAAAAGCGTCCCAAGAAAAAACGGATGCCCCGCCAATTCCACCGCCCGGATTTCCCCCTCGCCGTCCGACGCCGCAATCCGCAGCCCGCTCGACCGCAGCGTCTCCACAAAATTCGGATTGACTCCAAAATTGCAGTAGTAACCTTCCTCCGCCGTCGTCCGTCCATACAGCCGCGCCAGCATCGACTCCGGCTCAACCGTAATCTTCATCTTCCGCCCCTTGAGCGAACACGCCAGCCGCGAAATGAACAACTGCGCCGCGCCTGGATTCGATTCCTCGTGCTCCGCGTCCGCAATCCCGAGGACGTTCCTCGCATGCTCCAAAATGATGTGCTGAAATCCGCCGCACGTCCCCAGAAGCGGAACCCCGTTCTCCCTCGCAAATCGTATCGCCATCAGCGCCCCCTCCATGCTTCGATACGGACTCGCCGGCGCGATCCACAATCCGTCGCAGTCCGCCAGCGCCGCCTCCGTCACCTCTTCCGTCCCGATCCATCGGGCGTCGACCGCTTCCTCCGCGCAGTGTTTGACAGCCTCATTCGTCGCCGCATGCGACGCATTCGCCGGATTGAAATCTCCAACAATTCCAATTCTCACAACCTTCAGATCATTCACCAGCCGCCCGGAAAGCCTGCGCGCGAACCGTGTTTGACACACGAAATCCCGCTTCGCCTTCAAGACGCGCCACGATTTCTCGGACCGACCCGATCAATCCCCGGCGCTTTGCATCGACAATCACCGCCAATAACCCAGCGATGCGCAATCCTTCGCGCCTTGCCACAGCCCGACCAAGCTTTTCATCGATCAGAAGCAAATCCGCCTGCAGTTCCTTTGCAAGAACAATCGCCTCCGCTTCACCAGCATCCAGTTCCCCTTCCAGACGGCGAACCGCCTCGCGATTCAAAACCCGGCGCATGTCAAGAAATTCAGGCAAGGACCGGTGCGCCCGCAGCAACTCTCGGTGAACCGCCTCTGGAATCAAAACCCCGCCATGCAATTCGCGGAGCAATTCCAGTTGCCCGATTTGGATCAGCGAAGTGACAGCGGACGTGTCGCTGACGACGATCATCTCGGCGGCAGTTCAGCCAGCGTCTTAAGATCATCTTCCAAATCACTGACGTCGTAATGAATTGGAATCCCCCGCCGGCCAAGCTCGCGCTGAAAAGCCATCTGGGTCATTTGAGAGATCTCGGCCCCTCGTCCGAGCGTAATGCGCTGGTCGGTAAACAAGCCGACAGCCAAATCGAGCAAGGCCTGGGCTTCGGTTAATTCCAAGCCTCGGAGCGCCTTATCTTCAATCTCGATTGTCATTTCTCTCTTAGTGTAAAGAACAGCTTCGCATCCCGCAAGCGTCGAGCCGTCATTCCGTCATTTTCCCGCCTTGCACTCATCAAACAACCATGCCCGCGCATACGCCCACCATCTCTTCGCCGTCGGCTCCGAAATGCCCAGCGCCTCCGCGGCCTGCTCAATCGTCAAACCCACGAAAAATCGCAGCTTCACCAATTCGGCCTTTTGCGGCTCCTTTGCCGCGAACTTGTCCAGCGCCTCGTCCAGCGCCAGCAACTGCTCGTCCGCGACTGGCGCGGCAATCTCCGCTTCCTCCAGGTCAACGCGTTCGCTGCCGCCGCCGTGCCGCAGCGCCGCCTTCCTTCGGGCGCGATCAATCAAAATTCGCCGCATCGCTTCCGCCGCGGCCCCAAAGAAATGCGCGCGACCGCTGAATTGCGGCGCCGCATCGCCTGTCAACCGCAGCCACGCCTCATGAACCAAAGCCGTCGGCTGCAATGTCTGCCCCGCCGATTCCCGCGCCATTTTCGACGCCGCGAGCTTCCGCAGCTCTTCATAAACCAGCGGCAGCAACTCATGGGCGCTCTTTGCGTCGCCATTCTCAACGGCGCGGAGCAATCGAGTCACGTCGGTCATTTGCCGAAAACCTTCCGCGCCTCGCTTGCCAGCACGGCTGTCGTCATCTGCTCATTCCAATCCGAACCGCTCAACAAAAGCCCTTTGTCATCCGCGACTCCAGTGTCGGCGTTCTGGCCCAATTTACTCCGCGCCATCGCCAGGACAATGCGCGCCTGCCGTTCCGCGTTGGCGTTGGGCTGGCGGTCGACGTAAGCCTGAAGGCGGTCCGCCGCCTGCGCAAATTGTCCCTGCCGATATTCCGCCAGTCCCTTGGCCAATTGCGCCAGCGGCCGCGGCGGCCCAATCCCAGGCCTCTCCACGGCAGCGTCAATCAGTTTGACAATCTGTTGCATCTCCTCGTCCGTCGCCGGCTGCAACAAGACGTCCAGCCCGATCCGCTCCGCCACCTCCGGCTCGCCCGTGTAGCCAAACTGCATGAGAGCCTGCCGCCGCCAATCGTCATAAGCCGCCTTTCGACCGGCCTGAAGCAGCAGCGGCAACAGGCAATGGAAACTTAAATCGTTGGTCCGTTGCGCCGTCGCCCCCTTTTCGTAATTGGTGATCGCGTTGGCCAGCCGCCCCCACCGCGCATGATACATCCCCAGGACGTCGTAAATGGCGGCGGCCTGAGGGATCATCGGAACCTCTTTCATCAGCTCCTCCGATTGCGCAAACTGGTCCTGACTCATCAAGACGCCCGCCTGCCACAACTTCTGTCCCACCTGGGCGTACTCCTTTTGCTTGCGCTCGATTTCCCGGCCCCTTTCCGCCTCCGCCCTCAATTTGCTCTGCTCTTTTTCCGCCGCCACCGCCCGCTGCAATGCCGCCTTCTCCTTGACATACAAATTCAGCGAAATCCCAAACCCCAGCGCCAGCGCCGCGATGATCGCGCACGCCGCCGCGAACGCGGCCTTGTTCCGGCGCGCCAGCTTTTGAAACCGGTAAAGGTTGCTCGGCGGGCGCGCCTCCACCGGCTCATTGGTCAAATACCGTTGCAAATCCGCCGCCAACGCGTTCGCGGTGTCGAATCGCCGCGTCCGGTCCTTTTCCAGCGCCTTCATCACGATCCAATCCAGGTCGCCCTTGACGGAATGCACCAACCGCGGCGCCTCCACGCGATGCCGCCGCGCCGTCTCCGTCAGATCCGTGTCAATCATCGTGCTCAGCCGCGTCGATGGAGACAGCGGCTCCTTCTCGCGGATTGTCCGGCGCATCCCATCCAGGCCCAACTGCAACAGTTCCTGCGAATCAAACGGCGTCTTGCCTGTCAGCAACTCATACAGCAGCACTCCCAGGCTGTAGATGTCGCTGCGCGTGTCGATGTCCAGCCCGCTCATTTCCGCCTGCTCCGGGCTGATGTACGCCGGCGTTCCGATGAACTCATAAAGCTGCGTGTAAATGGTCTGGTCCGTCAGCCTGCCCTCGGTCGCCTTGGCGATTCCGAAGTCGATCACCTTCGGCACAGGAATGCCGTCATGCAACGTGACAAGTATATTGGACGGTTTGATGTCGCGATGGATGATTCCCTTTTGGTGCGCGTGCTGGACGGCGTGGCAAACCTGGATGAACAACGCAATCCGCTCCTCGGTCTTGAGATTGTGCTGGTCGCAGTATTCCGTGATTTTGATGCCGCGCACCAACTCCATCACAAAATACGGACGGCCCGTCTCTGTCGTTCCTGCGTCCAACACCTTGGCGATATTCGGATGGTCCATCATTGCCAGCGCCTGGCGTTCGGCATCGAACCGCGCAATCACCGAGCGCGTGTCCATTCCCAGCTTGATGACTTTGAGAGCCACGCGCCGCCGCACGGGTTCCGATTGCTCGGCGACATACACCACGCCGCAGCCGCCTTCGCCTAATTTCTCGCGGATTTTATAGCGGCCAATCATGTCGCCCACCTCCTGGATCGGCGCCGGCACGACCATCGTTCCCGCCGGGCCGGCTGCAGCCGGGGCCGCCTCCAAAAACCCGTCTGATTGTCCGTAAGCGCGAAGCAGCGCTTCGACCCGTTCGCGCAACGCGCTGTTCGACCCGCAGGCTTCAGCCAGATAAGCGGCGCGTCTTTCCGTCGGAAGCGCGATGGCGCCGTTAAAAACTGATTCCTCAGGGCTGGACGCGGCCATTTCGGGTTCAGCTCTCATGGAATCAAGCCTATCGCGTTGCACGGTTCTATGGAAGGCGATTACTGACCCGCGGGAGCCGCCGACGCGGTCGCCGCAGCCAGGTGGTTCTGCAGCTCCTGGTTATTCGGGAACAGCGCCGCGCCGCGCTCCCATGCCTGCCGCGCCAGGTCGGCCTGGCCGCTCTGCATGTATTGCTTGCCCAACCAATCATACGTCCCCGCAAACTGCGGCTCCGGCGCCTGCTTTTCCTGCTGCGCAATCAGAGTGTTGAAATTGTCAACGATTTCCGGGCCCTTGTTCAAATCCGAGGGCCAATACGTCATGGCCACCGCCTTGGTAAAGCGCGCATCCCAATTGGCCGGGTCAAGGTTCAGCGCCGTCTCAAACGATTTGTCGGCGCTCATCGCCCAAATGGCTTGCGCGCGAACATCCTTGGTCGTCCCGCACAACCTCAAATACGCCTGGCCCAATTCCGCCGGATAAATCGGGTTGTTCGTGTCCTCCGACATCCGCCGCTCCAGTTCAGCCGTCGCGTCCTGCAACCGCCCCGACTCCGTCAATTGCTTGAGCGCCGCCTGGCGATCGGCATAGCTGGATTTCGGCGACACAAGCGCATCCACCGCGGCAGCGAACGCCACGTTGTCCTGTATGGTGACAGCCGGCTTCTCCGTCGGCTGATTCGAGGCTGCCGCAACCGGCGCGGGCGTTTTCGGGGTGATCTTCACTGCCGCCGGCTGCGAAGTGTGCGCCTGGGCAACTTGAGTCGCCACAACTACCGGATCAGTGGCAGTCGTCTTGTCCGGCCGCGCCGCCAAGAAAGCAGCCACAGCGACCGCCGCCCCGAGTCCTGTCAATATTAGAATAGATCGTTTCATAATGCCTTTCTATCCAACAGTGCGTAATCCCGCGGCGAAAGGGATCATCGGCCCAAAATAGAAAAAGAGCCGGGAGAAATCTCCCGGCTCTCGTGTCAATTGTTATGTCTCAGCCGCGCTTAGAAGTGAACGCGGAAGAACTTGGCGGCGCCGTTGGGCTGCACCACGTACGGCGATTGGTCAGTCACGTCAGTGTAAGGGCCGGCAACGCTCGTCGCGGATTGCAGCATGCCTTCGCTGAATGTGAGCGTCAGGGCGCTTCCGGTCTTCGCGTAGCTGAACGTAAACGGAACACCGACAAAGCTCAGATTATGCGTAATGCCGGCGGAATAGAGCGAAGCGACCTCCAAAGGCGAGAGGGCTTTTCTCCAGACACCCAGATCGTTAATGCTCCCAGTGCCATTCTCTGCGTAGGCTCCGGTAGGATCTTGTCCAATGACAAACACATTGGTTGAGTTCAAGTCCCCGACATCAGCGATACTGGTGCCAGCTTGATTATCGGGATGCGAGGGTGTGTTAGGGCCGCCACCGCTCACGCCGTCAATGTAGGTGACCTCTCCATGGCCTCGGCGACGGTCAAATACCATCGCCCAATGGTGCCATGCGTCGTCGTTCAGGGTTGACTGATCTCCATAAACGCGCACGCCGTTTCCAGCAGCGTCATACAATGTGTACGCCCATGCTCCCGGCCAACCCAGTGTCGTCCCAACCGTTTCTCCGAAGGACGGGGCAATGTCCAGGCCAATCCCGCCCAACGACGTGGGCGCATCGCTGAAGATCGGCAGGTCATTGAACGGATGAGATCCGAAGTTGGCCGATGGCATCTTATACCAGAAGGCCACCGTGAAGTTAATGTTCGTGCTAAACTCCAGGTCAGCGGGGGCGCCGATAACTGCGTAATTCGTCGGTCCGCCGTTGGTGTCCGTCTCATACTCATAGGCCGTGCCGCCAAGGGCGCCATTCGGATCCCAAACGACGCTCCCATGCGGCGTAGCGTTATGACCGCGGCCGGACGTGTCGGTAAAGTTGCCCGACAGTGGCAGATGCAGAACCAAGCCTGAAACGGCGGGCGCCGTCGTCGGCGGCGGCAGGACGGTCAACGTCACCGCCACGCTATCGGTTCCAGCCGGTAGAACGGGATTGCTGATATGCAGGACATACGTGCCCACATTGGCCGAGCTTACTGACGGAATGTTCAGTCGGCTCGAATTGACTCCAAGCGACGAGCCGTTAAAGCGCCAATCATAAGTGATCGGCACGGTTCCCGCCGCGTCAGCCTGAAAGGTCACCGGCAACCCCTGATAATTTGTCAGCGACACCGGCTCAACTGAGAAGAAGGGCGCCAGACCCGACCCATAGGCAGCCGCATAGTGCGCAGCGACCTCATCCGCAGTGAGGGCTTTGTGGTAAATCGCCACTTCATCGATTGATCCAGAGTACACCCAGTCATAGGTCGGCAACACGCCGGAGCGCTCGCCGCCAATGCTAATGCCGGAACTCGATTGCCGTAAACCGGCCAGTGTGCCGGCGCTGCCTTCCTCCACTCCGTCCACATAGATCGAAGTCTGGCCCCCTGCGCTGTCGTAGACGCCCACGATATGGTGCCATCCCCCATCGGCCCCAGTCTGAGAGATTGCCGTTTGGGCAGCGGCATTGGTCTGGCGCACCAGGAACGAGTAAGCCGAGCCGTTCACTTGGATTGCGAACTGCTCAGTCGCCGTCGATCCTCCGACGGTCCCCGTGCCCTTTGCAATCAAACCCGCGCCATCGATTTGTCCAGAGCCGCCATTCGCCCAAAGTTCAACAGAAAACTCCTGGTTCGGGCCGCCAAAGTCGACTCCCGTCGCTGTAGATCCATCAATGCTGCCGACGTATGCTCCGACTGACCCAGGGAACGAGAACGCTGTATTCGTGTCGATAACAGAGTATCCGGGCACTCCCAGAGTCTCGCCGAATATCGTTCCATTATGCCCGCCGGCGAAATCGTGAGCCACCGAGCCGCTGGTTTCGTCGAACCGATAATAAGCGATAGGACTATCAGCTAAGACAGCGGCGACGTAATTGTTTGGCGCCGTGAGCAGGTTGAGCGACACGGGAGCGCTAGTCGCCGTGCCGAATGAGTTGCTGATGATCAGAGTATAGGCTCCAGCAGTCGCCACAGACGCGATGCCAGTTATATTGGAGGCATTAATGCCAAGCTCTGTCGCGCCATGGAACCAATGATAATCAACAGCGCCACTCCCCACGCTTGAAGAGTAGAAGTTATAGGCCGTGCCGTTCCACCGCGTTTCCGATCCCGATGCGATCGTTACCGGCGGCAGCGTGGGCGTGACTGTCACGACCACGGGAACTGTCACCGTTCCGTATGGATTTGTTACTTTGATGGCGTACGTGCCGGTGTTGGCGGCTGTCAGGCCACTCAATGTAAGATTGGTCCCCGTTTGGCCGAGCGGACTGTTATTAAGCAACCATGAATATCCAAGTGTCGGGCTACCATCGGCCCACACACTAAAGGAAATCGATCCGCCAAGATAGAGCGGACCGCTTTGAGGCACAGGAGCCCGTGTGATCACGGGTGGAATCTGGACCGCGTTGTACAGTGACGAAACGGTGTTAGCGTCTAACGCTGTATTAAGAATGGCTGGTTCATCGATGTAACCGTTGAAGTAAAACCCATTGAAAACATCCGGGTTTCCGCGGGCGCCTATACCCCAGGGGGCGCTCACTGAGACAGGTCCACCGGTTCCGTCCGGCTCGGAATCCATCAAAACGCCGTTTCGGTAAAGGTTCCAATTCGCGCCATCATAGGTGCCGACGAGGAAAACCCAGTTGCCAATATCCCCAGCGGGCACAGGATAGATGGCCGCGCTCAGGGCTTGTGCGCCGTTATAGCTCCCAAACTCATAATAATAGACATCAGGAGACCCATATCCAATCCAGTCGTAAGTGAGGTCCTCGCGCAAAAACGTCTCGGCGAAGTTGGCATCAAGACCTTGTTCAATGATGTTGCGGACATAGCCAGTGGAGCCAGCTTTCACCCAAGCCATAAGCGTAAATGCGTGGCCGACAATGTTCGGAATGGCATTCACATTGGTCAGCACGGTCGAGCCACTGACGCCGTCATAGAACACACACTGGTTTCCAGAGCCAAAACCGGTATAGGGCACGCCAGCCTGACCGGCCAGCGTTCCAAGCGTGTTCGTTCCGATATCACCCGCCGAACCGAGGTCGGCCGCAGTCGGGAATGTGCTGGAAGGAGGCGTCGTGTAAGCGGCCTCGTCACAGTTCCAATAGCCAACGGGACTCGACGCAAGAACAAGGGCGTCATATCCGGAAGGATTTGAAGTGGCTGTGGAATAGTGGGTTGCGATTGTGTTGCTGCTCAACAGAGAGTTATAAACCGCCACCTCATCCAACCAACCGTCATAACAGCGGTTGCCGTCAGTGAGAATCCCCCCTCCGTTCAGGGTGGCCGTTCCGTTCAAGGAAGTACCGCCAAAACGCGTTACTGTCCAAAGATTCGGCTTGAACGCCGCATTCGCTGCGCCACTGGCCTTAAAAGCGCCGTTGATGAAGATTCGGGCCGTCGTCCCATCAAATTCACCCACGACGTGGATCCATTGATTGGCGGCAATTGCGAAATTTGCCGCAGCCGTCGCAGCATAGCCGGCTTCACCACCCAACCGCAGCGTTATCCCGCCCTGGTTAATGTAAAACAGATACCCGGACCGACTGCCGCCGCCCGGCATCGGACTCATCGACGAAAGTGCGCACATTCCAGTGCTGTCCGATGAAAGACTGTTCGGTTTGGTCCAAAATTCAACAGTGAATGGAGGCGCCGGATTAAGAGCCGGTGTCGGAGCAATATCCACGCTCGAACCGCTCAACCCGACAGTCTCGGCGGTGTTGAAAATCCGGACCGAATTGCCGACGATGCCAGGCTCACCTGTCGCAGCCCCGGCCCGAATGTAGCCGGTGGCGCCCACGCCGGCGCTACCGAGATTGGCCACGAAGTTGATTGCCGGCGAGCCGGTGGTTTCATTAAATCGCCAATAATCCAAAGGAGCAAAGCCTTGGATCATGCCTGGATAATCCGCCAGCGCCGATGTCGCGCCGACGGCCGCAACTAGCAAAACGGCTGGAAGCCGGTAGCTGAAGGTCCGCTGTGTGAGTCTTTTCATAGGGTTCTTTTTCGTGTTTCTGTTGGAGTTACCTGGTTGATTAACTGTCGGAAATGCCCGGCCACGACCCCCATAGCGCCTGTCGATGGCTTGGCATTCGACGAGATCCTTCGTCTAATTTGGGCTGTCCACAGCATGCACGCCTCCCGCGTTGCATGGCGCGGACTGTCATAGAGGGAAACTGGGGCATTGTTACTTTAATGCTACATCGATGCGCGGCCTCAGTGCGGTCGCGTCGTTCGGAATTGAAGCCAGAAAACGTCCATGTCATTGCGCACCGCGTACGGCCAATTCATGCTCGTCGGCGGATCTGTCAGCATGGTGCCGGCGGGCGCGGCCTTGACGAGAGTTCTCTTGTCCTTCCAGGAATGCACCTCGGCATGCCCGTCGGCAAAAGACAGCCCAGAAGCGTTGTTATGGTACAGCGCCGGCATATCCTGGTCGAACTCAAACAAATTAGGAGCGTAAGGAAGCTTGTTGATATCCGCCTTGTTCCCGTCATAAAAACCCGTCATGTCCGTCATATAGTTTCCCCAGTTGATGCAATCCGGCCGTTCATCAATGAATATCCATGTGGTGGCGGGCCCTGGAGCCTGCTTGGCATTAGCCAACTCCGTTGCCTTCAAATACGGCGGATAATACGAGCCCCAACTTGAAGCGCGGTCGCCCGCCAAAGTTGCGTCGCCGCCCCCAAATCCTCCCAGAAAGAAGTTCATGGATATGCTCCGAATTCGAGGCAGGAACGGTCCATTGGCAGTGTTCGAATGAACCACCGAATTATCCGCGGGACAAAGCATGATCTGGGGATTTCTCAGGTACGGCCCCAGCGGATGTTGCAGCACGTCCGACGGGTCCCAATTCGGTGAATAGGTTGGATCATAACTGAGATGCTCAACCGTCCACGCATACGCGCTATTCTTGGCGAAGGGACTGGCGTTTAGGCCATGCCCAGTCGAGCCATAATCGCTTGCGAAGATCATGTAATCACGGTTATCTTCCGCGTACATCCGCCAGGCAAGCGCGAGCTGCTTCTCGTTGCTCAGGCACTTGATGCCCTGGGCTTGCTGCTTGGCCTTAGACAGAGCCGGCAGCAGCATCGCCGCGAGGATGGCAATAATGGCGATGACCACCAGCAGCTCGATGAGTGTAAACCCGCGTGCCTTTGGGTTCTGGTGGGACTTGAGACCTTCCTTTGGAGTCATAAATGGTGATTTCCTGGTTAGTTCGGGGGCGGGGGTCTGACATGACGTTGTTCGGAGTCTCCGCATGTTATTATGCATATTCAATTAATCGACTTTGGTTTGTCGCTGCCTATAGGTTGACTATGCGCGCGGCCTACAACCCACCCACTCGGCGGGCGCGGACGCGCGACACTGCAAACCACACTAACTCAACCTGAAAAGTAGAGTTTACGCTCTACCCCATTCCGGTTAAGCGTTTTCTGTTTGTTCTTAGTTGTTTCTTGTCACCAATTTCTGTGTTGGTTCAAAAAACAAAACGGACTTCGGTTTCAAACAGCCCGAACCCAATTCGGGCTGGTCATTTCCAGAACTTATTAGGCAATTGGATGGATAATCGGCAGGCAGCCTCGAAGCCGCTCCGGTAAATCTTCCCGGACAACGTATTCGAGAAAGCAGTGGACACGTCCGCCGTTCATTGAAAAACAAGCGAAACTGCGCAGCCGGACAATTCATGTCAGCGGGCAGAGTGCGGCGCCTGCCCTCAGAAGTCAAGCGGGAATCTGAATCTATTCACCGGCCTTCTAATCGTTTTAAACTCTCATTAATTTCATTAATATTGAACCCAACTCCGCAACGGGAACCCTTAATACCCCAAAATCGCGGCCGCAGATCGCTCGCTTTTGGCCTTTTAACTTCTTCCCTCACGTTCTAGTCTTCCAAAAAATGAACCGGTCGCACCGCCCAATTGTTCGGTTGATAGCCCTGGCTGTCGCGCTCCTCGCCCTGCCGACGCCCTCCCCCGCCCCCCTCATCTATCGCCCAGGCGAAGGCTGGACCTATGAAATGCCAGGCGCCAAAGGCGACTGGCGGCGCATGCGGGCCAAAGACCAGATCAACGCCGCGCAGGACGCCTTTGACAAACATAATTACAAACTCGCTCTCAAAGCCGCGCGCCGCGTCATCGCCGTCTGGCCCCTTTCCGATTACGCGCCCCAGGCGCAGTACCTCGTCGGCCGGTGCTACGAAGCGCGCAAAATGGACGAGAAAGCCTTCCTCGCCTACCAGTCATGCCTTGAAAAATACCCCAAACAGGTCAACGCCTCGGAGATTCAGCATCGCCAATTCGAGATCGCCGTCCGCTTCCTTCATGGACAGTGGTTCAAGCTTTGGGGCTACATCCCGTTTTTCCCCTCGATGGACAAAACCGCTGATATGTTTGACAAAATCGTCCGCTACGGGCCTTACGGCGAGCTCGGACCGCCCGCACAGATGAACATCGGCGCGGCAAGGGAAAAGGAAAAAGACTACCCGCTGGCCGTCCAGGCTTACGAACGCGCCGCCGACCGTTACAGCGAACAAACCCAGGTCGCCTCCGACGCGTTATTCAAATCAGCCGGCGCCTCCTATAAGCAAGCCCGCAAATCCGATTACGACCAGAGCGTGGCCGACCAGGCCATTTCCACCTATAAGGATTTCATTTCCCTCTACCCGGACGACACGCGCGTCACCAACGCCCAAACGCTCATCGAGTCCCTTAAAACCGAACAGGCGCGCGGCAATTTCAACATCGCCCAATTCTACGAGAAGAACAAAAAATGGGATGGCGCCCTCATTTATTACAACGAGGTGCTCATCCGCGATCCGTCCTCGCCACTCGCCGCCCAGGCCCGCCAGCGCATTGAAGCGCTCAAGAAGCGCACCCAATCCGCCGCCAAAAAATGAACCTCGCCTCTGACTTCGCGGCGGCGCCTCGCCGAGGCGTCCTCCTTGTTCCGCTTTTCTGCCTCCTCCTTTCAGGTTGCGCCGCGTACAAACTCGGCCCGACCAACGGCATGCATGCCGGCGCCAAATCCATCGCCATCAAACCTTTCCTCAATAAAACGCACGAGCCCCGCGTTTCCGAATATGTCGCGATGTCTCTCCGACGCGAGCTCCAAGTCGACGGCTCATACCGCCTCGCAACGTCCGGTTCACCCGACTTGGTCGTCACAGGCGAAATCGTCAATTTTCGCCGATCCAGCCTCGCGTATTCCCCAACCGACATTCTCACCCCGGAAGAATACACGCTGACGATGACCGCCCACATCATCGCTCGCGAGAGCGCCACCGGGCGCACGACCTTTGATCGCCAGGTCTATGGCCAAACGTACCTTCTCGTCGGAAATGACCTC
>Ga0265338_10007343_pt1 | contig 13731 bp, 13 predicted proteins | sample 42126metaG_FD_193579 | JGI IMG/M metagenome (GOLD analysis project Ga0265338, IMG submission 193579) | Rhizosphere microbial communities from Carex aquatilis grown in University of Washington, Seatle, WA, United States - 4-21-26 metaG | ecosystem: Host-associated > Plants > Roots > Rhizosphere... | reverse complement strand
CTCTTGCTCTCAGCCGTTCAACCTCCCGGACCGTTTGATCTTCGTTCTTTACTTCGACGGCATGAAGCTGCTTGTCGAAAACAAACTCAAAGTTCGGTATATATGTCGTGGCGCCGGGAATCGTCGCCTTCGTCACAAATCGCAGCACGTTCTCCGAGGTAGAAAGAAGCAGATCAATGAACGGATGGCTGCGGAAAACGCTGCAAATTTCGTCCAGGTCCAGGCGAACATAATACAATTCCGCGTTGGAAGCGGGGAATCCAAAACCGCGCGTCGCCGAGGATTCCGTTTCCCCGCGAATCTTTGTGGGGTCAAGGACGACGATGGTTGGAATGTTGTCGGCATCTCCACGACCGACATCATTGCTTCCGATAAGGACCAATTCGTCTTTGCCGTCGTTGTTGAGGTCAACGGCATAGGCGCCCCTGAAACCGCCAAAATGCCAGTATTCACCCAGCACTTTTCCGGAAGCATCATATCGAATGACAACCGTTGGAGATCGGCCATTATCCGCGACAACAATAATATTTTTCTCTTTTCCCGCCGCGACGACCGTGGGCGCGTTTGGGTTGAATCGAGCATCGTACTGTCGGTCGCGGAAATGGACGGGGCGAACACCGTATTCGACGTGCGCAAGAACATTCATCTTTCCATCAATAATCCGGAGAGAATTTTCAACGTCGTCATTCGCCATCCGGACGGTTGAGATGACAACGTTGTGGCCTTCTCCCTTAAGATCTGCAACCAGGGAGCTCTTCACCCGCAGGTCTTTGTCGGATTGTTCCGCTCCTTCAAGGTCTCGAGCCGGCATCTCCCAGAGTTTTGTGTTTCCTTTGTTGTAAACCTCTATCAGTCCAGACCCGATATTGTAGTGAACATACGAGGGATTTGTATCTTTGAATAGACTCGTTGCAGAAAAGAGGATGACAAGCGATAGTACACCGATCAGCGCAATCGAGCCGACCGCAGCCGTCATAGGCCGATGAACAATCGCACTCCTTGTTTCTTCCCACCAGGTCGCATGCGTGCTCGGCCTTTTGCTGATAGCCGTGTGATACGAATCCCAAAGGTCCATCTCTCGTTCTGTCCGGACAAGCGCTCGCTCGGGCGCTGCAAACCCGGCCGGTGATTTTCTTAGCTCTTCGTCTATGCTGGAGTAAAGGGACTTGATCCGCAGTTCAAGTTCCCTGCATCCCGCGCAGATGCGAAGGTGCGTCTCAATCGATCGCTTCTGTTCATTCACGGAATGATCGCCGAGAACGTAGAGCTCGATGGTATGTTCGTCCAGATGTTTCATCTATATGTAATGTACTTTCATCTCACGCTGCCGACTGAAAACTGCTCCTTATTCCACAAACTCACTAATAATTCCGCAATCGCAACAACTTCATCCGCGGGCCCAAAATCGATGTTAAGAAATCTGCCTACAGTAGTTCCTCCTGCAGGCGTTTGCGCACCTTGGTCCGGCAAAGCCGCGCCAGGTATTCTATGGTGTTCCGGTGCCGCTTCTGAAATTCACGTGAAGTCAGGCCGGGCATTACTTTCTGCAGCGACTGAAAGAGCGCCGCGTCATGGCCATCGACCCCCATAACAAACTCAAAGACATGGTGTTCAATCGCGGTAAAATAAGCGTCGAACATTCCCTCTTCGATTTTTTTCGTCTGAAGGTATTTTCGGCGTGTTCCCTGCTTTACCTCTTCGCAGACGGAATGCACGGTCCGGCGGGCATCGTCTCTCATCAGTTTTGCTTCGACCGTCGGTTCGGCAGCGTGATCTGACTGCAATCCCCGCGCATAGAGGGCACGGAAGGCAAGGGCGGCGCTGATCAACGGCACGCTTCTCCGGTGCGTTGTCTGTGCACGCAGGAAAATCGCAAGCTTAGAGAGCATCTCCGGAATGTTTTCCGAACCCCTGACCATCGGTCCAAATTCACGGACCAATCCGTCGACGTCAATGGTCGTGCATTCGTCCAGCGGGTCACACTGGATCGGCGTTATCTGCACTTCGTGAAAGCGTTCTGTCTCCTGGAAATTCCTGACGACCTGGATTGAAATCTTGATGTTGCGGAGAATTTTTCCCAGCGTGGGATCGCTCTCCTGATAAATCCTGAAAAGGCCTTGCTGAGTTTTTGATTGAACGATACGGCGAAGATGGGCCAGCAGTTCCTGCTCGCTCAGGCCGCTTGTCGGGAGGCTTTTGAAATAGCTCTGGAGCTGAACAAAATTGCCCGCCTCGTCTTTGCGGAACAGGTCCGCAATGCAGTCGTACGCAATATCGGTACGGCGGAGACCGAGGTATTCCTGATTTGCGCTGCCGTCAACAACGGCATGTTTCAAGGATGCCGCCGCAATCGCATGACACAGCGCAACAACTTCGTTCAACTGCGTTGCTGTTTGTGTATTGGCGAGAAGCGAAAAGAGATTGTCGCGAAGATCCTTTAAGGCAAGGGGCGACGAACCCATGACGGTTATGGCGATTACCGAAAATAGTCTTAAGCGGTTGCTTATGCGGGAGAAGTTTACTGAAATTTTGGAAGGATATCAACGGAAGACAGCGGGGCGGGACCTTTTTGCCGAAGGACTACAGAGTTACAGCAAACATCCCATCTGTCCGCTCCCCACCCGATGCACGGCTCCGAATCCAGACTGCAACCTTCAGACAAACTGAACGCCGGCCGTGCATCATCTATGAGCGAGACCGAAGATATGTTACAATTCCTTTATCTTCTTCGCTGCGATGAAATAATAGACAATAAGTCCAAGGCCACCAAAAATGAGAATCATGCTCGGGAAGATCATCTCCTCAAACCGATACCAGCTGTACAAAATCGTCGCAGCTGTGTAACCCAGCCCGGCAAAGAGCGCCAGCAGACCCCACTTCAGGCTCGACAGAGGGTTGCTTGTGTATGCCTGGCGTTTGTACAATTCCATATAATCGGATGGATTCAGACCCTTGTCGATGATCATATTTCGTTCCCGATGCTTGGAGTCGATGAACTTCCAGCTGATTATTGCAACAACGATAAACAGTGTAATAGGAACCAGTATCCCGATCATAGTCACCTCCTTGTAGTCTTGTTATATGATAATGCTGGAATGTTGGAAGCTTGGAAGCTTGGAATGCTGGAATCTTGGAATGTTGGAATGTTGTAATCTTGTAATCTTGTAATCTTGCAATCCTGCGATCCTGCAATCCTGCAATCCTGCAATCCTGCGATCCTGCACTCCTGATTGCCCTTCCCTTGCTTCTTTACTATCTTTGACTAGAAATTCGGGAGCAAGGTTGCACGAAATGAAAATCGTGAGTGCGCAACCCTTACCCCATTTTTGCAGTCTAAGCAAGTATATGCACACTGTGCGAATTTGATGGATGCGCTGCCCGATTATGAGATTATTAGCCGCGTATTAAGCGGACACACCCGCTTATTCTCTGAACTAGTCGATCGACACCAGGATAGGGCGATGTCGCTTGCCATGCGATTGCTCCGGAACCGTGAAGAAGCTGAAGAGGCCGTTCAGGATTCATTTGTGAGGGCTTTTAAGGCGCTGGAGAGGTTTGAAAAGCGCTCGGCTTTTTCGACTTGGCTTTACCGGATCGTCTATAATGTTTGTTCGACTGCGCTCTCAAAACGCGGGGAATTGTTCGAGCAGACTTCATTGGAGAAGGACGATGCGGCAATTGAAATTCCGGATTTCAGCGAGATTCCGGATTCCGTGGTGGAGGGAGAAGAACTCAAACAGAATGTGGTTGATGCAATGAACGAACTTCCTCCGATTTACAGCGGCATTGCTACGATGTTTTACCTGTACGACCTAAGCTACGAAGAAATTGTCAAGATCACCGGATCGCCTCTTGGAACCGTCAAGGCACGCTTGTTCCGTGCACGCGCCATGCTGCGCGACGGAATTATCCGGCGAACCGGCTTGAGGGAGCTGGCAGGATGAACCACCCTACATCGGCGGAGCTTTTTGAATTCATGGATCGGCGGCTGGGCGAGAAGCGGGCCGGGGAAATTGCGGCGCATGTTGCTTCTTGCGATCAATGCCGGCGGAGGGTTGCATTGGAGCGCTCGACGCGAAATATTGTCCGCTCCGAATTCCTCGTCAAAGCGCCGGCGGGCTTATCGTCGTCGATCATGGTCAACCTTGGCACGCCGTCGCGAGACTCGCTTGCACTGAGAATTTTGAGCAAGGGGGGCGCCGTCGTCGCAATGTTGATTGTCCTCTCGGTCATCGGATTCGTTATCGCGCAGGTGTCGAATGCGCCGGATAATTCCGAGGCGACCACTTCCCCGGTCACAAAATTTATTTCTCCATTGTCCGATCTTTTTACCACGGGGACGCAAAGCTTCATCGACCGATCCTCGGCGATCTCACAGACAATTGAATCCAAAGCTGCCCCCGAATTCTGGAAAACGTTGTGCTTCGTGATCCTGGCGATTGGAATTCTCGCCGCGGCAGACAGGGTGTTTGGAAAAAGGTTTATCAAACTGAGATCGTGAGGCGGTGTGATCCTGTCTTCGTCGCCCGAATGCCTGGAACAATTCTCCCTCTTCACTTGGGATACACAAAGCCGGTCGCTGCCTCCTTCATTTTGATCGGGCGGACTTCAACCCTCGCCGTTGTTCCAAATTCAAATTCCGGATTCCCCTTCGCGATGTCAACGGCATCGCTCAAATCCGCGGCGCGGATATGATAGTAGCCGACGATGACTTCCTTGCTGTCGCTGAAGGGTCCTTCCTTCCACTCTCCCTTTGAACCGGAGACCATCGTCCCCTCTCTCACCATCGGCTGCGCTGAGATCAGTTTCTCCTCCGATTTTAACTTCCCGATATACACTTCGCATTGCTTCAAGAACTTTTGATGGACCTCGGTCGGCCACTTCGATTGGTGATCGATTTGGTTGCGAATGAGGAGCATGAATTCCTTCACAAAGCCTCCTGAGGATGGTTGGAGTTTATTGTTGTTTGAAGCGAATCGACAACATTTCTGATTTTGTCCAGAGCCGCCGGATCGGTAAACCTCCCATGATCATCAACCCTGCTTCGTGCGCCTTGAAGCAGAAGTTTTGACTGATCCGCGACATTGGCCCCGAGCGTTTGCAGGATTAGCTGGAGGGATTCAAAAGCCTTTTCTCCGCCGGTAGACGCGACAATCATCGCGGCGGGTTTATTGGAGAATAGTGTGGTAGAAAGCGTCCAATCGATAGCATTCTTGAACGCTCCCGGAAGGGCGTGAACATATTCCGGTGTGCAGAGGATTACTCCTTCGGAATGTTCAATTGATTTTCGGAAGCGGCGGACCGTTGCAGGGACATCGTCATTGTCCAGATCGGGATTGAAGTGCGGCAGGCCGGCAATGAGCAGGTAGATCTCAATTTCAAGCGTCTCCGAATACAAAGCAGCGATAGCGTTCAGGATAGACTCGCTGGTCGAATGCTTTCGTGTGCTGCCGGAAAGAGCGAGAATCTTCTTTTTTCGCGCAGTTGTTTTTCCGTCGATCATGACAGTAGAACAGATAAGTCCTCCCGACAGTTCTCCCGCCGAGACTCAAATCCATTCTACTAGCAGTCATCTCAATAACGATCATACAATCCAATGCGGTGCTGGCATTCTTACCTCGACTGTCGCAGGACTCTGGACAGAATGACGGCTTAGGAGGTTTTGATATGACTTTTATCTCTCATCCCCCGGGTTGAATAGATAAGACGAATGCGAAGGGCAACATTGGTGCACGAGAATCAACGGCATCGGCGTGTTGTATTTCATCCCGCCATCATTGCATGGAACGCGGCGGCGCCAACGATTGCAAGGGCGAGCACGAGTTGGCCGGGGTTTTTGTGCAGAGAAGGAAGCCGAACGTGGTGATGCGACGAACTCTTACTTGATGCTTACAATTCAACCTGGGGTAAATCTGGTTTTTTCTATTGTCCGACTCCTGCGAATCGTTCCAGACTGCTTTTCGTCTTGCTCAGCCAGGACCATAAATAGCCGTAGGCCGCTATTGCTACGAAACAGCCCATCGGCATAAGGAAACTGACGGACATATTGTAGACATCACCAAGATAACCCATCAACTTGGGCATGATGGCGCCGCCGATGATAGCCATGACGATGAAACCCGACGCCTTTTTCGCTTCCGTGCCGAGACCGTAGATTCCCAGTGCGAAGATCGTTGGAAACATGATCGACATGAACAAGAAACTGAGAAAAACAGCCGCGACCGATATCCAGCCCAGCTTTGCCGCAACAATTGCGCAGAGCAGCACATTGACAAGCGCGTATGTTCCGAGCACTCGATGCGGTTTCAACTTTCTAAGAATCCCTGCGCCGGTTGCCCGCCCGAGAAGGAAGAGGGGAAAACCAACAGTCCCGAGGAGAAAGGTCGCCCCCTTCTCGTTGATGAAGTACCCGCCCCCGCGCAAACCCACTCGGCCATTGAAGAGCCAGCTGTCTGCTACCCCTCCTGGAATCGAAGGAATTTCCTCAATCGCATAATTGATGAAGAAACTGAAAATGCCCGCCTGTGCAGCGACATAGAGAAACTGCGCGATGACGGCGCCGGTAAAATGAGGGTGCGACCAGACGGAACGTTTCTGATCGACGGCCGCCGAATCACTCAAATGGTATTCATCTTCTGTATTCAAATCCGGAACATTGGCAAAGTAAAAAACCGCCGCCATGAGAAGAACAATGCAGGCCACCGCCAGGTATGGAATGTAAAGTTGTGTTTGCGCAACTTCGGCTCCGCCGGAAGAATAAAAGAATGCACCGCCGATGATCGGACCGAGGATCCAACCGACACCGTTGAACGATTGTGCAACGTTGATGCGTGTTGCCGCGAATTGGCGGTGGCCGAGAACCGTTGTATACGGATTTGCCACGGTCTCCAGAACTGTCAGTCCCATGGCGATGACACATACTCCAAGAAGAAATGCCCAGAATGCCGCGATGTGCGTGGCCGGAATAAACCAGAAGCCTCCCACGGACACCAACAACAATCCCGCGATGATCCCCCCCTTATAACCCAGCTTGCGGGCGAGCCAGCTCGCCGGCAGCGCCATCACGAGGTACCCCACATAATGCGCAAACTGAACCCACGCCGATTGCGCTTTGGAAAGATGCAAAAGATCCTGGAAATGTTTATCCATCACGTCGATCATGCCGTTGCACGTTCCCCACAACAAAAAGAGCGTGCTGACAAGCGCAAACGTCGCGAAGTAATTCTTACCGTCCTCAGTTCTGAAAATCTTGGATATACTCATGACAAATTCCTTCGTCAATGAACGCATGACCGCGAAGCATCTCGATCGCAGACAACGCGACAAATGCTTTTCGTGCACAACGCTACGGACTCTTTCTTCTGATCTTAATCTTCATCGCCCCCCTCATTGGCTTGTCCGTCACAAATATGAGGTACCCGCCTCCGCCCGCGCCGGATAATTTCCAGCCAAGAGCTGTCTTTGTGTATTTATTGATGGTTGAAAATGTGTTTGGAGAAACCATGTTCGGGAACATTTTGATCTGTGCCTGAAAGGATCCTCTGAAGTGTTCGCCAAACTCCCTGAGGTTCCTCTTCACAACAGCTTCCCAGCACTTTTCAGCGGCGTCTTTGAGGGCTTCAGCGTTCTCGCGATTTATTTCAGTGTCTTCGAGCACGTCATAAGTGGACTCGCGCGGCCCGAGAGTGATGAGAGACAGATGTTCTTCAATCCATGAAAGGATGTCTTCGTCGTGCACTGATGTAATGTGCGCCGGCCAGTACCCTCCGTCGTACTCAATTTTGTTCAAACCCGGCATCACGATACCGATGGAATCCTGGGATCCGGCAAAGACTTTTGTTCCGGGCGGGTTTTCGTATCGGAAGAGAATCTTGGCAAGCTGTTCTTTGTCTCCGGCCGGGACATCGGAATGCCAGAGTTCAATCGCCTTTTTTCTGGTGCTCGTGGCCATTCCGCTTCGTTCATTGAACTCAACGGTCGGCTCTATTGAAATGGTGATGACCGGACCCTGCGCATACTTTCCGACATACGGCTGATCCAGCCATCCGCCGGCGAGATCAATTCTGTATGGCATGGTACATTCGTCTCTCAGAGATGTTGTAGAGCGGATCGGCAGCATGCCGTGCGGAATCCGTTTGAGCACGACATACTGGATTCCGCGTTCCCGGCACAACTCTTCCTTCGCGGGCGTGTTTCCATCTTCGTTCACAATGAAGATGTCCGGATTGACGCTCTCGATTTCTTTCAGAAAATCCATGATCCCCGAGCCGGAATTAATGAAGCATTTCTTTACGCTGGCAAGTGCTTCAATCATGTATCGTCTCTCGTCCTGATTGTTCACCGGATACCGGCCTTTAAGCTGAGAGACGGTCTCATCCGAACCGAGGCCGACATACACATCTCCATACTGGGCCGCTTCCCGAAAGAACGCGATGTGGCCGCTGTGAAGCATGTCAAAGCAGCCTGTTACAAAAACCTTTTTCGTCTTGCTCATAGATACGCTGTTGTATTTTCAGCTGCGGAGAAAGAAGCGGTTCGTTCAATTCGACCCGATCGTTGCGCGAAGCGCTTGCTTCAGATATGCCATTTGTTGAAGAGTATAATCGGAGGTTTTTTCGCCCCTGGAAAAAGAGGGGCTGAGCATTTATAGAAGCGCTACTTCTGCCGTTTTTTTACTTGTTCCTCCACCCAGGGATATGTCAGGCGAATGCCCTCTTCGAGATAGACGTTTGCTTTCCATCCGAGAGAATAGATGCGCTCGTTGGAGAAATTTCTGGATTGAACGCCGACGGGGCCCTCAACGTGTTTAATCGCTATCTTCTTCCCCGCGATCCTCGCCACCGTGTTTGCCAACTCATCGACGGTGACGTATTGCGGACAGCCAATGTTGACTGCGCCGTGCAAATCCGAGTGCATCAGACGAAAGATCCCCTCCGCCATGTCGCTGACATATGTATACGAGCGGACGGCGGATCCATCACCCCACACCTCGATTGTTCCTTCATCATGAGCCTCGGCCACTTTTCGGCACATCGCAGCGGGGGCTTTCTCGCGGCCTCCAACCCAGGTGCCTTCCGGGCCGTAACAATTCTGGAATCGTGCGATGCGCACCTGCATGCCATAGCGGCGTTCATACGCCTGGGCGATTCTTTCGGAATAAAGCTTCTCCCATCCGTATTCGTTGTCCGGATGCGCCGGAATCGCGTCGGCCTCCTTCATCTCCGGTTCGCCGTGTTTCATATCCCGATAAACACAAACAGAGGAGGAGAAAAAATAGCGTTGGATGCCCATCCGTGCAGCGAGATCGGTCATATAAATATTGATGAGAGCGCTGTTGTGCATTATTTCCGTCTCCGCCGAATGAATGAATCCCATTCCTCCCATATCGGCGGCGAGCTGGTAGACTTCATCAAACGAATCATTGTCGATCGTGAGCGCCCGGCGGCAATTTTCTTCATTGCGAAGATCAAGCAAGAGAAACTCGTTCGCTGCGTCCGGCGACCATTCGTGTCGTTTGATATCTACTCCGCGCACCCAGTAACCTTCTTTTCGAAGTTTCTTGACGAGATGACACGCGATGAATCCACCGGCGACGCAGACTAAAGCTTTTTTCATTGCATCCTCATGATTAATGGACTTTTTCTTTTTGATCTGCCATCATAAGACCGAAGCACCACAAAGTAGAGCTTTTTCTGCTGTGGATCAACGACGGCAGCAATGAGAGGAGATAAAAGTGCGGAGGAAGCAGCGGTCTTGCAGGCCAGGGGGACGTCAGCATGACGATTTACTTAGATTCGGTTTCTTCAGACTTTAGCATCCGACCCCTTGCATTGACTTTGCCCGGCATCTTGGCTAAGTTTGCTCTGAATACTGCCGGCCAAAACGATCGACGCCCCCTAATGGTCGAAGAAGGATCGTTCCTGATAGCGGGCGGAAAAATTTCAAGAATAAGGCTAGGGAAATTTATGGCCAGACATACGACAAAGAGCAAAAAGGAACAATCAGCTTCACGGATATTTGACACTGTCTACGCATTCCGGTCCGCGCGTGTTCTTCTTACATCATTCGAACTCGGCATCTTTACGGCGATCGGCGACAGTCCAAAAAAGTCCGGGGAGATTGCAGGGGCACTTGGGACATCCGAGCGTGCAACGGACAGGTTGATGAATGCTCTCTGCGGGATGGGATTCCTAAAGAAAAAAGGAAGCATGTTCCTCAACACGCCGCTCACGGCCAGATATCTTGTGAAAGGTAAGCCAGACTATCTGGCCGGCTTGATGCATCAGGTTGCGCTCTGGAAGACGTGGAGTACGCTTACCCAGGCGGTACGCGAAGGATCACCGGTCACAATCCGCGGTGAGATCGGCGATCGGGGAGACGAGTGGCTCGAAGCTTTTATAGAAGCGATGCACATGCGGGCACGCGGACAAGCAGATATAGTGGCAGGGTTAATCAATCTCCGCGGTGTAAAAAAAGTCCTCGATGTCGGCGGCGGATCCGGCGCTTTCGCAATGGCTTTCGTGAGAGCAAGAAAGGACATCCACGCGGTCGTTTTCGACCTGCCCCAGGTGACTCCTCTAACGCGCAAATTCCTCGAAAAGGAAGGTTTGAGCAACAGCATCGAGACCGTGAATGGAAACTATGAAACCGATTCTCTTGGGAGCGGATTCGACATCGTCTTCCTCTCTGCGATCATCCATAGCAATTCTGTCGATGTGAACCGGCTGCTGTTCAAAAAAGCAAACGATGCGCTCATCCCGGGAGGGCGCCTTGTTGTGCTGGATCACGTCATGAACGAGGATCGGACGGCTCCGCTTGCCGGCGCCTTCTTCTCGCTCAATATGCTTGTAGGAACAAAAGCCGGCGACACATACACCGAGTCAGAGATACGGGAATGGATGACCGAGACCGGGTTCAAAGACATCCGAAGGAAGCGCACTCCATTTGGCACGGAACTAATGATCGGAAAGAAGAAAATAACACGTTGAGGATTTCGCCGGCCTCTCTCGTGGTTTCCATCTTCAGATGTATGAAAGTACTACTAAACTTTTTGAAGAAAGTAATATGGAATCGAAGAAAGATACAATAACATCGATGGCCGGAAAGCGGGTCATCATTACGGGACCAACCTCCGGTTTCGGAAAAGAAATTGCCGTTCAGCTTGCAATGAACGGGGCGGAAATCGTGCTTGCATGCCGCGACGTCCAGCGGGGCGAGCAGACGGCGGCTGAAATCGGGCGCCGCACCGGTACGACGAAATGCGTCGTCATGCATATCGACACATCCAGTCAACAGTCGATCCATGAATTTGCAAGGGAGTTCCGCAAAAGGTACGCGCGCCTCGATGTTCTTGTCAACAATGCGGGCATCAATCGGTCAATGCGGCAGATGAGTGTGGACGGCATAGAACTTACGTTTGCCACAAACGTGCTCGGTTACTTTATTTTAACACGAGACTTATTCGATCTTCTTCGGGCGAGCGCGCCGTCACGGATCGTAAACGTGGCTTCTACTTTCGCAAGCGAGCTTGATCTCACCGACCTCCAATTTGAGCGTCGGATCTATGAAGGGCGGAAGGCGTATGCGCAGTCAAAGGCCTGCAACCGAATGCTTACCTGGGCCTTCGCACGACGGCTCACGGGAAGCGGTGTCACAGCCAACGCCATGGCGCCCGGCCTCGTCGTGAAAACGGGACTCTATCGGGACACAAGTTTCCGCATTCGATTGATACTGCGATTTGTGAGCCTTCTTTTTGGGCGAAGTGTTTCTCAGGGGGCCGATACGGCCGTCTGGCTGGCGAGCAGTTCAGACGTTGAGGGAGTGAACGGCAAATTCTTTGATCAGAGGCAGGAAGTATCCTGCAACTTCAGGAATGATGAGGCCGAAGAAAAGCTGTGGAGGATCTGCGAAGGATTGACCAAATCAATCTGAAACGCCTTTCGGCAATTGGATGTGTATTGCCGGTTATTTCTAAGAAGAGATCCAGCTGCGAAAGAAAATAGAGACTGTATTCTGGTCTCCTTCGGTCTTTTTGAAGGACTCCTAAACCTCTAAGAAACCTTCGCAGGAAAAGGTGTCCCTCTCCTGCGAATACAATTGTTCCCCTTTTCTCCCTCAGTTCTTCTTCCCAGGTCCTTCTCGTCTTATGTTTTTCTCTTTCAATGCCTGGATATATTCTCCAAACCATGCACTGAGAGTGGCGATCGCAATGATCGCTATAATCCAATACGGCGTCCTGAACTCGAGCCCCCCGCCCCACACTTTCTCGATTGCGGCCAATAATACAATAGAATAGACCGCACTCGCAATGGTTGCTTCCCAGATCGTTACTCCCTTCGATTTATACCCTATCATGAAACCTATCACCGCCATCCCGCCAAAGATCCACACGGAATAAATTACGTTCATTGCCGGTGAAATAACGCGCAGCATGTAAATGATGTGGGACGGCAGCAGATGAAACGAGACAAAGAAGCAGAAACCCAATCCGATCCAGCGCCAATCGAGCTTAAAGATCTTTGAATAAGGAATTGTTTCCATAAAAATTTCCCTTCCTTCGATGAACGGCTATTCAAGACAGGAATTTCATCGTTGCCAATTAATTGATTTTAGCCGGGATGACGGCACCAGGCGATATGTGCATCGTATACTCCGGAAAACTGCCGTCACTCAGCGCAACTTTTCCGATCCCCTCGCATATCAATGTCGTGTCGTTAACAATCTGAACAACAGAAAACGTACCGGCATCGGTAGAACCCGGCATTCCAAGTTCCCGAAGTGTGACTGGAGTCGTCCCGACCGGATCTAGCCGCGACCGATATGATTTCTCTCCGCCGCCCGCTCTTTTGGGAAGACAATAGTATTCATTGGCCTTATGCCCAATCCTCGATAGCTGGGCGATCACAGCAGAGCGGTTTTGATCCATCGTGTTGTCCAGCACGATCACGTGATAGATATTGGGACTGACAAAGGCAGAAGAAATATTTCCCAGGATGAGGTAGACGATAAGCACTCCCGAGAGACCAAACAAGAATTTCGCCGGGAGATGGCGTTTGGGCTTCTCTCCGATCGCCATTTGTTGAGATTTCTTTTGAAATAAATAACGCCAGCTGCAAAGAAAACAAACCGGAAGAATGACAAATTCCAACAACAAGGAGAGAAGAAATGACGGTCTTGCCTGCAGAATCACATCCTCCAATGGGAAACCCTGGAATTCTTCAATACCATATTCCACCATGATACCGGAGGCAATAAACTGAGGCGGCGCCAGAAATACTTTGGTATCCCGAAATGGCGAATAATAAGGAGCGGTGCCGAAAACCAGGAGCAATGTTGCGCACGTAGTGATTATCAAGCCCCGGGTGAATAATGGGGAGAACTCGCTGATGCGTGGAGCTCCCTGAGATTCAGTTTTCTCGTTCATAGTGAACTCCTTTCTCCCGCAATTCTGCTCTGAATTGCAGCCGTCCTATCCGACCGTTGTAGTTTGCGTAGCTCAAATCTTTTCCCCGCGCAACGGTGTCAACCATAATAAGCGTGACAAGCGAATCGGAGACATTATCAAGAGCCGAAAGGATGAACTCATCACCCTGAAATCTATATACTTTGTCATGGATTCTCTCTTTGTTGACAGCGAGGAATATTTTTCCGATAGGTAGCTTCGCCGGCGCACGTTGCTCATAGTATTTCCGGAGAGACGGATACATCGCATCGTACGCCGCAGACTCCATG
>Ga0265338_10007342_pt1 | contig 13733 bp, 8 predicted proteins | sample 42126metaG_FD_193579 | JGI IMG/M metagenome (GOLD analysis project Ga0265338, IMG submission 193579) | Rhizosphere microbial communities from Carex aquatilis grown in University of Washington, Seatle, WA, United States - 4-21-26 metaG | ecosystem: Host-associated > Plants > Roots > Rhizosphere >... | reverse complement strand
GCGTGGTCAAGGACGCCAAGGGCAAGGGGTTGGAAGTCATCTTCCGCGTCGAGGACCCCGGCACCTTCACAATGCCGTGGAAGGGTACGGTCACCTATCGCCCGAGCCGGGGCGGATTCGAGGAAATCGTTTGCGCCGAGAACAATCGCACCTTTGACGGCAGCGCCTTCGGCCATATGCCGGTTGAGGCGCATCCGGATTTTTGATTGAAAGCGCCCATATCCCATTAGCGGCTGCGTGATGGCATCGATAGACGTTCCCTCGCCCAGTTTCGATAGGAAAAAGGCTCCGGTTTTTGCCATCGGTTCGCCGCGTTCGGGAACGACGCTGCTGTTCCACAGCCTGCTGTCGGCGGGAAATTTCGCGGTCTTCCGCAGCGAGACCTGGGTCTTCAACGCGCTCGTCCCGCGCTACGGCGATCTCGCGAACCCGCGAAACCGCGAACGGCTGGTAGAGGACTGGCTGAAAAGCGATCTCCATAAGCTCTCGGGACTCGAGGCCGGCGATATCCGGGCCAAGCTGATGGCCGGGTGCCGGAACGGCGGCGACTTTCTGCGCATCGTCATGGAGAACGTGGCGCTGAAGCAGAATGCCGGCCGCTGGGCGGAAACCACGCCCGCTCATCTCCTCTATATGCGCGAAATCAAGAAGACCATTCCCAACGCGCTCTTCCTCCACATCATCCGCGATGGGCGCGACGTCGCCAATTCGCTCGCCCGCCAGGGATGGGCGCAGCCATTGCCGTGGGACCGCAAGAAACCGGTCGTCGTGGCCGCGATGTATTGGAACTGGATGCTGCGCCGGGGCCGAGCGGACGGCGCCGCACTCGGACCCGATTATATGGAAGTCCGCTACGAAGACCTGGTGGAAAAGCCGCAACCCACACTCGACCGCATCGGCGCCTTCATCGCGCAGGAACTCGATTACGAGCGCATCCAGAAGAACGCCATCGGTTCGGTGAAGAACCCGAACACGTCGTTCTCCGGTTCGTCGAGCAGCTTCGTCGGCCGTTGGCGCGAGACGATGCAAGCCGACGAATTGGCCGAGGTCGAGTGCGTTATCGGGCCGTTCCTGCAGGAGCTCGGCTACGAACTGAGCGCCAAGACAAAGCCCAAATCCGCAGCGAGGCTCAAGACGTCGAAGGCCCTCTATATGCCGTATCTCGATTTCCGTTTTCACATGAAACACATGCCGCTGCTCGGCCGGATGTTCGCGACCGCCGAGATTTTGACGCCGGGCTATGTTTCGGGCCTCGCGCACAGCCTTCCCTGGGCGGGCGCCGACCGCTAGGCCGCCAGTTTTTTTCCGCGCACCACGTCCAGCATGTGATGCGGGCATAGAGCGCCGCGCCATACACGCGACCGCTCAAAAGACACGCAACATCGCGGATGATGCTTCTATTCTGTGTACTGACTTTTATGGCGGGTACCGCGATTGTCACCCGAGAAATGTCAATCCCAAGAGCCTTCGGATCGGGTACCGGTTCGCCACGCTGACGAGACGGGGCAGGAACAGGAGTTGGGCCATGGGCACGGACATATGAGTTTCCCAACCGAATAATCGTGCGGGCCTCCCTGTTCGCCGCCGGCCATTAAGCCGGACGAGCGCGAACGAATCGCCGGACGATAGCGACCCACGACTTCCTCACGGTCGAACAGCGAGCGCTGAACTGAGCGCGCCGCCCGGAGAGAAGTAACCCTAACGATGAAATCAGCGCGCTATGCGCTTAAGCGGTTTCGGCCGCAGGAGAGAACCAATGGCCAGTCTTACCGTCGGTGCAGGACAGGAATACACCACCATTCACGCCGCCGTCGCAGCCTCCCATGACGGCGATACAATCTACGTTCAGGCAGGAACCTACGTAAACGACTACTCCGAGATCACCGACAAGATCAGCCTCGTCGGCGTGGGTGGAATGGTGCACCTTGCCACCGATAAGGCTGCTCCGAACGGCAAAGGCATTTTTGTCCTCGTCGCCGACAATGACATAACGGTCGACCATTTCGAGTTTTCGGGTGCGACGGACGGGAGCTTGAACGGAGCGGGAATCCGCTATCAGGCCGGAAATCTCACCATCACCAACTCCTATTTTCACGACAACCAGGAAGGATTGCTCGCCACGCCGGACCCGGCGCATTACGGCAAAGGCAGCATCACGATCGACCATAGCGAGTTTGCCCATAACGGCGCAGGAGACGGATACAGCCACAACATTTATATCGGCAAGATCGCAAATTTCACGATCACCAACAGCTATGTCCATGACGTGGTGACCGGTCACGAGATCAAGAGCCGCGCCGTCAATACCGTTATTGAGAACGACCGCATCATCGACGGTACCGGAACGGCCAGCTACAGCATCGACATTCCCAGCCGCGGCAACGCCATCATCGAAAACAATTACATCGAACAGGATGGCAAATCGATAAACAAAATCATGATCCGATATGGCGAGGAGCACCAGATCCCGCAATGGCCGGAATCCTCGCTGCTGATCGAAGACAACACGATCGTCAATAAGGGCATCCGAAATCCCATCGGCGTGGTCAACGGCGCCGCCGACATGACCGCCCAGATGATCGACAACCAGATTTACGGACTGACGGCCGCCGAAGTGACCGGGGGCGTTGGCCCCGTTTCACAGACCGGCGATACCATGCTGACTTCGGCTCCGATTGCGGACACTTCGCACCCGTTTCTGGCCAACGTTTGGGCCGGCCTCATTTCCGGCAGCGCGGCGGCAAACGTTCTCACCGGCACTGCGGGCAACGATCTCTTCGTCGGCAATTCGGCAAGCGACACTTTCGTCATTCGCGCCGGCGGCGGCAGCGACACTATCGCTTCTTTCAACAGCCCAGGGATGCATGACGTCGTGCGCCTCGAGGGCTACAGCATCACGGACTTCGCGGGCGTGCAAGCGGCCATGACCCAGGTGGGAGCCAATGCCGTCCTGACTTTCGCGAACGGCGAGACGCTCACGTTCCTGAATGAGAACATCAGCGACTTCAGCGCAAACGATTTTACATTTGCATCGCGGCCCAGTGCGTTCACGGTCCCGACCAGTCAAGGCAGCACGACCACCATAACCGCCGATCCCGTTACCGGCGTGGCCACCGGCACCGACGGCAACGATTACCTTATGGGCAGTCCCAATCCAAAAGTCATGCAGGGCGGCGCCGGCGACGACACCTACAACATCAACAACGTAAGTGATGTCATCGTCGAAAATCCCGGCGGGGGAACCGACACGGCCAATGTCGAAGTCGCGAGCTACGTGCTTGCCGACAATGTGGAGGACATGACGCTCGGTTTCCAGCCCGGCGCGGCCGTGACCGGAAATGCCCTCGACAATCGAATCGGCGAAAACTCGGGCAACGATACCATCGATGGGGGCGCCGGAAACGATCTCATCTGGGCCGGAACCGGGGCGAGCGTCCTCACCGGGGGGGCGGGCAACGACATGTTCGTGTTTCCGTTCGTGGGCGGGCTCAACGTGATCACCGATTTTCATCTTGGGGAGGACATTGTCTCCTTCAGCCCCATGATGAGCAGCGCGGATTACAACGGCGCCGACCCGGTTGGCGACCACGTCATCTCGCTCGCACCGGACGGCAGCGGGGGAACGCTGATCTCCGTGGATCCGACCCGCAGCGGGACCATGCATGCCGTCGTCGATATCCTGGGCATAGCGCCCACGATGCTCGCTGTCGGCGCCGGCTACGGCGTTTCCGGCGCAAGCTCGCTCACCGGGGTCACGGGGTTCACGCTGGCCGATATCGCGCGGCCCGATCCGTTCACGCTCGCACTCGGCCATGGCACCAGCGGCACCGTCAAAATAGCCGGCACCGCGGGTAACGATTATCTGACGGGCACCACCGGTGCGGACGTCATGCAAGGCGGCACCGGCGACGATACCTACATCGTCAACAATGCGAACGATAGCGTCGTCGAAAGCGCGGGCGCAGGGACCGACACCGTCACTGTCCAGGTTGCGAGCTATCTGCTTCCCGACAACGTGGAGAACATGACTCTCGGATTCAAAGGGGGCGCGTCCGTGACCGGAAATTCTCTCAACAACCGGATCGCGGAGAATGCAGCCAACGATACGATCGACGGGGGCGCCGGAAACGACCTTATCTGGGCCGGAACCGGGGCAAGCGTGCTGACGGGCGGGGCGGGCCACGACATGTTCGTTTTCCCGACCGTGGGCGGCCTTAACACGATCACCGACTTCCAAGTCGGGCAGGACCTCATCTCCTTCACCTCGATGATGAACACCGCCCATTACAACGGCGCCGACCCGGTTGCCGACCACGTCATGTCGATCGCTTCGGACGGCATGGGCGGCTCGCTCATCTCGGTAGACCCGACGCGCAGCGGCACGATGCATGCCGTCGTCGACATCCAAGGCGTCACGCCCGAGATGCTTTATGTCGGGCACGACATCCTCTTCGCTTAACCGAAGCGGAAGCTTACGCGAGACGGCGGCCCCTTCGGCCGGTTCCCCCAGGCGGCGCCCTCAGCGGCGAGGCCCAGGGGAGCCGCCCACGGCCTTCCCTGGGTGGGCGTCGGGCCGCTGGGCGGCCAGCTTTCTTCTTACGCATCGCGTCCAGCATGTAATGCGGGCATAGAGCGCCGCGCCATGCACGCGACTGCGTAAAAGACAAGCAATACCGCTTATACATCTACTCCGTGTGCTGACTGTTTCGTCGAGACAGCGATCTCACCCGACAAATATCAAGATCAAAATTGCTCACATCGAATACTTATTCATCACGACGGTACGGTCCGTCGGGAGCAGGTCCGGTGTCATGAGCACTGACGGATTGGTCGAGAACCAGCCGATTGTCACGACGCTCTCGTTTGCCTCCAGCCACATAGCCTGGCCGAGCCGCGAACACATAGCCAAACGATAGCCACGCCTTACTCGCCGTTGAACAGCGAGCGCCTAACTGAGCGCGCTGCCCGGAGAGAAACGACTCTTCACGATGAAATCAGCGCGTTGCGCGCTTTAAGCGGCTTCGGCCGCAGGGAGACAGCTATGACCATTCTTACCGTCGGCATAGGACAGGAATTTTCTCGCATTCAGGACGCCGTCGCCGCCACTCATGACGGCGACACGATCTATGTGCAAGCAGGCACGTACCTGGAAGATCATTCCACGATCAACACCAAGATCAGCATTATCGGCGTCGGCGGCATGGTGAATATCGTCTGCGGCGGACTGCCGCCGAACGGCAAAGCCCTCTTTATCGTCAACAACGACCTGACGATCGATCACCTCGAGTTCTCGAATGTTGGCGGCTTCGACCTGAACGGCGCAGGCATCCGCTATCAGTCCGGAAACCTCACCGTCCTGAACTCGTATTTTCACGACAACCAGGACGGAATTCTTGCCACGCCGGACCCGGCCCACTACGGCACCGGCAGCATCACGGTCGAGAACAGCGAGTTCGACCATAACGGCGCCGGCGACGGCTTCAGCCACAACCTCTATATCGGCAAGATCGCAAACTTCACGATCACCAACAGCTATATTCACGACGTGGTGGTCGGTCACGAGATCAAGAGCCGCGCGATCAATACCGACATCGAGAACGACCGCATCGTCGACGGCACGGGAACGGCCAGTTACAGCATCGACATTCCCAGCCGCGGCAACACCATCATCAAGAACAACTACATCGAGCAGGATGGCGGGTCGGAAAACAAGATCATGATCCGCTACGGCGAGGAGCACCAGATTCCGCAGTGGACGGAATCATCGCTTCTCATCCAGGACAACACGATCGTCAATTTCGGCATCAGGAATCCGATCGGCGTGGTCAACGGCGCCGCCGATATGACCGCCCAGATGGTCGACAACCAGATCTACGGAATAACGGCAGCACAGCTCACAGGAGGTGTCGGCCCCGTTTCGCAGACCGGCGACAGCACGCTGAGTTCCGCTCCGAAGGCAGACACCTCGCACCCTTGGGCCGCGAACACGTGGGATAATCTCGTCTCCGGCAGTGCGGCGGCAAACATTCTCACCGGCACGACCGGCCGCGATCTCTTTGTCGGCAATTCCGGAAGCGACACCTTCGTCATTCGAGTTGGCGGCAACAGCGACACAATTGCAGCGTTCGACAGCCCGGGCCTGCATGACGTCGTGCGGCTCGAAGGCTACAGCGTCACGGACTTCGCAGGCGTGCAAGCGGCCATGACTCAAGTGGGAGCCGATGCCGTCCTGAATTTCGCCAACGGCGAGACGCTTACGTTCCAGAACGAGAACATAGGTGATCTCACGGCGAACGACTTCACGTTTGCCGGGCGCCCCCGTCCGTTCGCCCTCCCAACCAGCCACGGCAGCACGACCACCATCAAAGCCGATGCGAAGACCAATTCGCCATCGGCACGAGCGGCAACGATTATCTTACGGGCGGCACCGCCGCGAAGCTCATGCAGGGCGGCGCCGGCGACGACACTTATGTGGTCAGCAACGCGAAGGACACCATCGTCGAAAAGCCCGGCGAGGGAATCGACACCGCCAATGTCGGGGTTGCAAGCTATGTGTTTCCGGACAACGTGGAGAACATGACGCTCGGATTCAAAGGGGGCGCGGCCGTGACCGGAAACGCCCTCGACAATAGGATCGCGGAAAATTCCGGCAACGACACGATCGATGGAGGCGCCGGAAACGACCTCATCTGGGCCGGAACCGGGGCGAGCGTGCTGACCGGCGGTGCCGGCAACGACATGTTCGTGTTCCCGACCGTGGGCGGGCTCAACACGATCACCGATTTTCATCTTGGGGAGGACGTTATTTCGTTCAACTCGATGTTGACCGGCGCGGGTTACACCGGCATCGACCCGGTCGGGGACCACGTCATGTCGCTCACCTCGGACGGCATGGGCGGCACGCTCATCTCGGTCGACCCGACGCACAGCGGCACGATGCACGCCGTCGTCGACATCGAAGGCGTGGCGCCCGAACTGCTTTATGCGGGCCGAGGCAATTACCTGTCCGGCGCGACAGCGCTCACCGGCATCACCGGTTACACATTGGCCGAGATCGAACGGCCCGACCCGTTCACGCTCGCGCTCGGCCATGGCACCAGCGGAACCATCAAAGCCGACGCAAAGACGGGTCTCGGGATCGGCACCGCAGGCAATGATTACATGACAGATGGTACCGGCGGGACCACCATGCAGGGTGGGACCGGCGACGACACTTACGTCGTCAACAATGCGAAGGATAGCCTCGTCGAAAACCCGGGCGCAGGGACAGACACCGCCATTGTCCAGGTTGGAAGCTATGTGCTTCCCGACAATGTGGAGAACATGACGCTCGGATTCAAAGGGGGCGCGGCCGTAAGCGGAAATTCCCTCAACAACCGGATCGCGGAAAATGCAGCCAACGATACGATCGACGGGGGCGCCGGAAACGACCTCATCTGGGCCGGAACAGGCGCAGCCGTGCTGACCGGCGGCGCGGGCAACGACATATTCGTCTTCTCGACCGCGGGCGGCCTTAACACGATCACCGACTTCCAAGTCGGGCAGGACCTCATCTCCTTCACGTCGATGATGAACGCGGCCCATTACAATGGCACCGACCCGCTGGCGGACCACGTGATGTCGGTTGCCTCGGACGGCGTGGGCGGCACGATCATCTCGGTCGACCCGACGCACAGCGGCACGATGCATGCGGTCGTGGACGTCCAAGGCGTCACGCCCGAAATGCTCTATGTCGGGCACGACATCCTGTTCGCTTAGCCCAAGCCGAAGTTTACGCGAGACGGCGGCCGCTTCGGCCGGTTCCCCAGGCGGCGCCTCCAGCGGCGAGGGCCGGCGGAGCCGGCCGGAGCGCACCGCGTTGCGCTCCAAGGCCAGGACGACGCATCGCCAGGCAGCGTTCGTTTCCGCCCGGATTACGGCCCATGCAAAAATTAAGTAAATTCACTTATATCCGTATACTGATATTTCTTCGGCGAAGGCATGAATGACCTGACGAAAGTCAACATCGGGATGGAACGAATGGCGTATCAGTTCACCATGATGGGGATCATGGACGTGAACAGGAGTAACCCGATGTGCACTTACGTATGAAACTGCCGGCTTTCGGCGATCACCCGGCGCTTCGTTCGATTTTTAATCAAATGAAGCCGCCCGTCACGGACAAATGCAAATTACACAATAAGAGTCCGTCAACCGCGATTGAAGACTCGCAGGCGCAAACGCGCGATGTGAATTGACGATCGACCGGCATCGCCGCATACACAACTCACCTCGCGGTTGAACAGCGCGCGCCGAAATGAGCGCGCTACCGTAGAGGGGGGCGAACTTCACGACAAAAACCAGCGCTTACGCGCTTACACGGCCTTTGGCCGCAGAGGACAACTATGGCTATTCTTACCGTTGGTTCAGGACAGGAATTCACGACCATTCACGACGCTGTTGCCGCATCGAACAACGGCGACACGATCTACGTTCAGGCCGGAACTTATGTAAACGACTTCGCCACCATCAACACGAAGATCAGCATCATCGGCGTAGGCGGCATGGTGAATCTGGTCGATACCGGAACGATTCCGAACGGCAAGGGCATTTTCGTCGTCAACAACGATTTGACGATCGATCACCTCGAATTCTCCGGTGCGAAGGTGACGGACATGAATGGCGCCGGCATCCGTTATCAGGCCGGGAATCTCACCGTCACGAACTCGTATTTTCACGACAATCAGAACGGAATCCTCGCCACGCCCGACGCGGCGCATTACGGCACCGGCAGCATCACCATCGACCACAGCGAGTTCGACCATAACGGCGCGGGCGACGGCTACAGCCACAACCTCTATATCGGCAAAGTCGCCAATTTCACGCTCACGAACAGCTATGTGCACGATGTCGTGGCCGGCCATGAGGTCAAAAGCCGCGCCGTCAATACCGACATCGAGAACAACCGCATCATCGACGGCACGGGCTCGGCCAGCTACAGCATCGACATTCCCAGCCGCGGCAACGCCATCATCAAGAACAACTACATCGAGCAGGATGCCGGGTCAGTGAACCACACCATGATCCGTTACGGGGAGGAACATCAAATCCCGCAATGGACGGAATCCTCGCTGCTCATCGAAGACAACACGATCGTCAATATCGGCATCAAGAAGCCGCTCGGCATCGTGAACGGCGCCGCTGACATGACCGCCCAGATGGTCAACAACCAGATCTACGGCATGACGGCCGCACAGCTTGCGACAGGCGTCGGCCCGATCTCGCAAAGCGGCGACAGCACGTTGAGTTCGGCGCCCGTCGCCGACACCTCGCATCCGTGGATCGCAAATAGCTGGGCCGATCTCATCTCAGGCAGCGCGGCTGCGAACGTTCTCACCGGCACCGCGGGCCGCGATCTCTTCGTCGGCAATTCTGGAAGCGACACCTTTGTCATCCAGGCCGGCGGCAGCAGCGACACGATCGCAGGATTCAACAGCGCAGGGCTGCATGACGTCGTGCGGCTGACCGGCTACAATTTCACCAATTTCGCTGGTGTGCAGGCGGCCATGACCCAACAGGGCACCGACGTCGTATTGCACCTCGCGAAGGGTGAGACGCTTACGTTCCTGAACGAACATGTCAGCGACTTCAGCGCCGCCGATTTCACGTTCGCTCAGATGAACGCGCTATCGGGCGCAAGTACGCCGGCGGCGCTCGCAGGGTATACGCTGGCCGATATCGCGCGGCCTGATCCGTTCACTCTGGCACTCGGCCACGGCACCAGTGGCACCATCAAGGCCGACAAGACGGGCCACGGGGTCGGAACCACCGGCAACGATTACATGACGGACGGCGGCGGCGTGGCCACCATGCAAGGCGGCGCCGGCGACGACACCTATATCGTCAACAATGCGAAGGACAGCGTCATCGAAAAGCCCGGCGAGGGAACCGACACTGTCAATGTCGGGGTCGCGAGCTATGCGCTCCCCGACAATGTGGAGAACATGACGCTCTCCCTCAAAAGCGGCTCGTCCGTGACCGGAAATGCGCTGAACAACCGGATCGCGGAAAATTCCGGCAACGACACGATCGACGGGGGCGCCGGAAACGACCTTATCTGGGCCGGAACCGGGGCGAGCGTGCTGACCGGCGGCACGGGCAACGACATGTTCGTCTTCCCGACCGTGGGCGGCCTCAACAAGATCACCGACTTCCATGTCGGGCAGGACCTCATCTCCTTCAGTTCGATGATGAACACCGCCCATTACAATGGCACCGACCCGCTGGCCGATCACGTCATGTCGATCGCTTCGGACGGCGTGGGCGGCACGATCATCTCGGTCGACCCGACGCACAGCGGCACAATGCATGCGGTCGTCGACGTCCAAGGCGTCACGCCCGAAATGCTCTATGTCGGGCACGACATCCTGTTCGCTTAACCCGCCGGTTGTCGCGATAACGAACGGCCCCGCCATGCTTCATGGCGAGGCCGTTTCGCTTTTGGGCCGGGTCAGCGCGAAGCGGTCGTCGTCGCGTGCGGCAGCAGATCGTTGCGGATGATCTTGCCGCCCTTCATCACGAATTTGACGCGCTGCAGCTCGGTGATATCGGCAACGGGATCGCCCGACACCGCGATCAGATCGGCATACTTGCCTTTCTCCAGCGAACCCACGCGATCCTTCCACCCCAGCATTTCGGCATTGCCGATAGTGCCTGCCTGAATAACGCGAGCCGGCGCGAGATGGGCCTGCTTGACCAGCGCCACATATTCGAGGGCCTGTGTCCCATGCGGGAACGTTGCGCCGTCGACGCCGCTGCCGACCGTGATTCTCAGCCCCTTGGTGTTGGAGGCCATGGTGACGGCCTTCTCGAATATCGGGATCATCCGGTACTTGCCGCCGGTGCTCTTGTTGTCGTTGTCGTCCATATAGGGCTCGGTGTAGCGCTGCAGCGTCGGGTCGTAAGTGAGCCCTTTCGCGACGATCATATTGGCCTGTTCCTGGTCGAGGCCGAACGCGTGTTCGATGCTGTCGCAGCCGGCGATGATGGCGTTCTTCTGACCTTCGCCGCCATAGACATGACAGGCCGTCTTGTGGCCCAGGCGATGGGTCTCGTCGATCAGCGCCTGCAGCACCGGCATGGGATAGGTGAGCACATATTGGGCCTTGCCGTCGGGCGCGAAGGAATAGGCGCCCGTCGGGAACAGCTTGATCCAATCCGCGCCGTGCTGGATCTGGTCGCGCACCGCGGCGCGGGCTTCATCGACATTGTGGACCACCGCACTCGCGAGCGGATTGGCCGGCTTGTTGTCGCCGGGCGGACCCCAAACGATGCCGCGGGTCGAAACCTGCTGCCGCGGGCCTTCGATCAGGCCCTTGTCGATGGCATTGCGGATATCGACATCGGCATAGCCATTGCCATGGGTGCTCATGTCGCGAATGGTGGTGAAGCCGCCGCGCAGATCGGCCTGCGTGTTCTGGATCGCGATGAGAGTGGACATTTCCCGCGACATGCCGGGCTTGGGCGTGTTGAACATATGGGTGTGGGCGTCGATCAGGCCCGGCAGAACCGTTTGCTGGCTGAGGTCGATGACCGCGGCATCGGCCGGAATTTTCACCTGCGCCGCCGGTCCCACCTCGGCGATGCGCTCGCCCTGAAGCACCAGCACCTGATTGGTCAGCATCTGGCCCGTGTTGCTGTCGAACATGTGCCCTGCGCGGACGGCGATCGTTTCCGAACCCTGAGGACATTTGTTCGCGCCCTGGTCGATGGCTCCGAAACAGGGTTGCACGCCTGCCCCGCGCCAGGGCTGCCCTAGCCCGCCCACGCCTTGGGCGTGAGCCGTGACCGCCAGCGTGAATGCTGCAACGGCGCCAAGCCCTGTTGTCCGGAATGCCGATTTAACCCGCATCGAATCCTCCCATTCTTGGCCGGGCCGGAATGGTTCTCTTGCCCAGCGGCCTCCACTATATACCAGCGCCAGCCGGTTTGGTGACGTATTGCGGGACCGCGGCGGGCGGCCTATGGCTCTTTCCGGGTTTCCGGGCGGCATAGGCAATGGATCTTTCGCATCTCGAAGCGGGGCTGACCGGCTCGGCGGAGCTTCTCGTTGGCTTCGAACACACCGCGCCCAGTGTGGGAAGCGGCGTTGTGCCAGTGCTCGCCACGCCGGTGATGATCAACCTTTTCGAGGCGGCCGCCTTGGCTGCGGTGGAGCGGCTTCTGCCCGCGGGCCATCAGAGCCTGGGCATCCATCTCGACGTCCGCCATTTCGCGGCAACCCCTATCGGCATGCGCGTGCAGGCGACGGCCGAGCTTACCGGCGTCGAAGGCCGCACACTCTCCTTCCGCGTAGAGGCGCATGACGAGCGGGAGCCCATCGGCGGCGGCACGCATCAGCGCGTCGTGGTCAATGTGGCGCGCTTCGATGCGCGCGTGCAGCGGAAATTGATCGCACCCTGAGGCGCTCATGCTTCGGCAAGCTCATGCTTCGGCAAGCTCAGCATGAGGATTGGTTATGTCCTCATCCTGAGCTTGTCGAAGGATGAGGAGCGGCGACGATCTGGGTCGCCTTGCCGCTGAATTGCGCGCCCCAGGTGAGGATGTTTGGAAAACGCTCCAGAAGCGGGAGTGCGGGCGCGAAGAGGTCCGGGCGGCTCCCCAGTTGCGCAAAGAGGGCGGCAACGCGAATGCGGGGTGCAAAGGATTTCCGCCAGGCCGCGGAATAGGCGCGGCCGGCCTGCGCCAGCGCATCGGCAGAGAACCCGCTCTTCGCTTCGAGCAAAGCCCGCGACAACAGCCAGGCCGATTGCATGGCCATGCTGATGCCCTCGGCCACGATGGGATGGGCTTCGCCGGCGCTGTTTCCGGCAAAGAAAACGCCACCCGAATGGCGTGGGCGAATGCCGGGGCGAATGGGCCCCGCCGAGAGCCAGGCGTCCTGAACCCGCGCGCGCCCGAGCGCGTCGCGCACCCCGACCGAAGAGGCGGCGATGTGGGCAAGCACTGCATCCCCTGCGCGCAACCCCGGATGCGTGCGGCGGCACGCGGCCAAGGAGTCGCGCCGGATGCAGCAGGAGAGCGAAACGCGGCCCTCGTCGGTATGGACCATGCCGCCATAGCCGCCCGTAAACACCAGAAGCGGCATCAGATCGGCCGAAAGCTCGCTGTTCTCGAAATGGGCCTTGAAGGCCAGAAGGTCGCCAGCGCGATGGGCCGGAGCAGCACTTTGCGAAAGCGGGCTCTGTTCCCATGAACCGTTGGCCGCGATCAGTACCCGTCCGGTCAGTTCCGCCATGCGCTCGCCGGAGGCGATGGTGCAGCGATGCCCGTGCGGGTCCGATTTCACTTCGGTAAGCTTCCACGGCTGCCAGAGTTGCGCGCCTGCCCGCACCGCCGCGTCGCGAAGAAGCGTATCAAGTTTTTCGCGCCCCAACGCCCTCCCCCATGCGGCCACGCCGTTTGCGGCCGCCGGCATGGGCGAGGACAGCACGGTCTCGCGCGCGAAAAATCCGACGCGGCGGATTTCCGGGCCCGCCTGGGCGAGAAAAGCCTCGCGCAACTCCGGCTCGTCGAACAGGGGAAGGCTCGTCGCCGAAATGAATTCGCCACACACTTTGCGGCGCGGGAAACGGGTCTTCTCGACGATGGCCACCGACCAGCCGGCGCGGGCGAGAAGACGCGCTGCCGTAGCACCCGCCGGTCCTGCGCCAATCACAACGGCATCGAACATCATGACGCCCCGTCCCGCCGCG
>Ga0265338_10007340_pt1 | contig 13740 bp, 11 predicted proteins | sample 42126metaG_FD_193579 | JGI IMG/M metagenome (GOLD analysis project Ga0265338, IMG submission 193579) | Rhizosphere microbial communities from Carex aquatilis grown in University of Washington, Seatle, WA, United States - 4-21-26 metaG | ecosystem: Host-associated > Plants > Roots > Rhizosphere... | reverse complement strand
TGTCGCCGGCCATTGAATTGTGCCACCGCCTGCAAAAGGAAGGCGCGGAACTGCGCGTGCACGATCCCAAAGCGATGGATAAAGCCAAAGCGCTGCTCCAGGACGTGACCTACGTGGACGAGATGAACGCGGTCGCCGACGGTTGCGATGCGTTGGTGATTGCGACGGAGTGGGAGGAATTCAAGCAACTGGATTTGGAGCGCGCGCGCAAGTCCCTGTCCCACCCCATCCTGTTCGATGGCCGCAATCTGTTTGACCCGGCGCGGATGGAGCAGCTCGGATTTATTTATAAGAGCATCGGACGGTAATTTTGATTTTCGATTGTTGCAAATGAGATCTTTGGCAAATGGCACAGCGGTGTTTGAATCGGCACCGGCCGGGGCACAACGAACTGACCGCGCAATGGAACGCGCAAAACCGATTTCCGTCTGTCTGCTCATCAGCAGTCTCGAATTCGGTGGCGCGGAGCGGCAGGTGGTGGAAATGGTGCGCTCATTCGATCCCAACGTGGTGAAACCGATCGTCTGCTCGCTTTCGTCCAAGGTGCCGCTGGCGCGGTTTCTTCCCGGCAAACCGGGCGAGCTCACCATCATCGAGAGACGCGGGCGTTTTGATTTTACAACGATCTTTCGCGTGGCGCGCCTGCTCCGCCGCCATCGGGTGGACGTCGTCCACGCATTTTTATTCGATGCGGAAATCGTGGCGCGGCTCGCGGCGCCGCTCGCCCGCGTGCCCGTGGTCATCGCCTCGGAACGAAACACGGAATATGTCCGGCCGCGCCTGCACACCTTCGCGCTGAAATCCACGGAGGGCTTGTTCGACGTAATGGTAGCGAATTCCATGTCGGGCAAAAAATTCAATATCCGCACGCTCGGCCTGACGGACTCTCAGATTGAGGTGGTCCATAATGGCGTGGACGTGGAACGGTTCCGGCCGGATCGCGCGACGGGCCTGGCCTTTCGCGAACGGCTGGGAATCGGGCCCGAAACCCCGCTCATCGGCATGGTGGGAAGTTACAAACGGCAAAAGGCGCAGGATTGTTTTCTGCGCATGGCGGCGCGCATCCGGGTGGATGTTCCCAGCGCGCATTTCGTGCTCGTGGGCGAACCGCTGCGCGATGATTTTGAGGACACCAGCCGGTTTCAAGCCGAGGTCCAGGAATTAGCCAAAACGTTGAAACTCTCGGAGTGCTGCCGCTTCCTCGGCAACCAGCAGGATATGAAAGCGGTCTACAACGCGTGCAACGCCACCGCGCTGCTTTCCCGCCGCGAAGGCACGCCCAATGTCGTGCTGGAATCGATGGCGTGCGGCGTCCCGGCGATTGCGACGGATGTCGCGGATAATTCGCTGATTATTGTGAATGGAAAAACGGGATTTGTCGTGCCGCCCGAGGCGTATGAAGCCGCCGCCGCGTGCGCGAGCCGCCTCCTCCTCAATCCGGCGCTGCAGCGGGAGATGAGCGCCGCCGCACGCACCCATGCGTGCCAGCAGTTTTCATTACGGACCGCAGCCGGCAAGCTGGAAAATATTTACGCCCGCTGCTTGCAAAGCAAACGCGGGAATAATGGCTCCGCCGCAGGAAATTGAGTTATGCAAACTGAATCTTCAAGCGCCACGATCGCGCCCCCCAAAAATTCCAAGATGCCGGAGGCGACGAACATGGCCTACATCCTGGCCGTCAGCTACTCCGGTTCGACATTGCTGGCGATGCTGCTGGGAGCCCAACCGGAGGCGACGACCGTCGGGGAAATGCGCGCGCCGGCGATCGGTGAGCCGGACGAATACCTTTGTTCCTGCGGCGAGCATATCAAGAAGTGCCGTTTTTGGCGTGAAGTTGGAGAACACATGGCGAAGCAGGGAATCCCGGATTTCGATATCACTGAAGCCCGGCTCAGCATCCACGATGCGGACGATGCTTACCTCCGGCGGGTCCTTGACCCGTTGCCGCGGGGAACCATTCTCGAAGCGGCACGCCGGACTGCGCTGACCCTTTCGCCCGCCTGGACCGGCCATCTCCGCAAGGTGCATCATCGCAATGTCGCTCTGGTAAACGCCCTACGGGAAATTACGGGCGCAAAAGTGGTGGTGGATTCGTCCAAAATCGCGCTGCATTTGAAATATCTTCTGAAGAGCCCGGATTTGAGAATCAAGATCATTCGTTTGGTGCGCGATGGGCGCGCGGTGACGACGAGCATGCTGGGGCACGGGTTGAAACGGGCGACCCGGCGGGAGTCCATGGCCGCCGCGGCGCTTTCCTGGTTCCGCAATAATGAGGCGGCGGAACGCGTATTGGCGGATTTGCCCGCCTCGCAATGGATGCACCTGCAATATGAGGAGCTATGCCGCCAGCCGGAGGCAACCTTGCGCCATATTGGTGACTTTCTGGGAATGGATACGCGCGCGATCGTCCTGGATTTCCGCGCGAAACAACAGCACGTCCTCGGCAATGAGATGCGGCTCAAATCCGGTTCGGAAATTCGCCTGGACGAACGCTGGCGCACGGCTTTATTGCCGGACGACCTGACAGTATTCGAGGAAGTCGCCGGAGCCATGAATCGAAAATACGGCTACCAATGAACCCGAAACCGGAATCCCGCTATGCCTTTAGCGTATTCACGCCCACCTACAACCGGGCGCATTTGCTGCCCCGCGTCTATGAGTGTCTGGAGAAACAGACCTTTCGCGATTTCGAATGGCTGATCGTGGATGACGGGTCAACGGACAACACCGGAGAGGTCGTTAAAGAGTTGGGAAGCAAGGCATCCTTCCCCGTGCGCTATGTGGCAAAACCCAACGGCGGGAAACCCACCGCTGTGAATCGAGGCGCCCAGGAGGCACACGGATTTCTGTTCGCAATTCTGGATTCCGATGATTGGTATCCACCGCAAACACTGGAGCGGTTTTGGCACCATTGGCAATCCATCCCGGCGGATCTTCAACCGGGCTTTGTGGGTGTGACGGCATTGTGTTCCTATCCGTCGGGCGAAATGATCGGCACTCGTTTTCCGCGGGATGTGTTTGATTCAGACGCTATCGACCTGCGATACCGGTATCGAGTGGAGGGAGACAAGGGCGGTTGCGTGCGGACAGATATTCTGCGCCAGTATTCGTATCCGGAGGATCTGGGAAAATTCGTTAGTGAATCGCTGGTCTGGAACCGAATATCCAAAAGCTACCAAACGCGGTTCGTGAACGAAGTGCTGACCATCAAGGAATATCAATCCGGCGGCCTTACCGACGCGGGCCGCCTGCTTCACGTTCGGAATACCAAAGGCAGCCTGCTGTTCGCAAAGGAATTGATCGGCTTGGGGAAGCGGCTTCCCGTCAAACCGCGCGTGCGGGCCTATGCGAATTATGTTCGTCATTCGCTTCACCAGGGCATTCCTTTGCGGCGACAGGCCGCTGAAGCGCCCTCGAAGATGCTGTTTGTTCTTTGTCTTCCCATAGGTGCCTATTTGAAAACGTCCGATTTGAAACTTATCGAGAGCGATAAATCCGCAAAATAGTCCGGGAACCAAAAAAATGATTCGTGGAAAATCTAATTGAAAAACTTCCACGGTTACAGCGTGACGGGCAGTTGGCAAGGGCGTTGATTTATGAATTGCTGTCGAAAACCGGACTCGGACATCTTTTCAATTTCAAGACCCAAGGCGTGCGTTTGAAAATGTTTCCGAGTGATATGACATCCGAGGCTTTCAAAAGTCCGGCAACCTATCGTTCGGGCGACAAAGCCTTCCTTGAGCAGGTGTTGAATCCCGGCGCGTTGGTCGTGGATGTCGGCGCGAACATCGGATTGATCTCCATCCGCTCGGCAAAACTGGTTGGTAATTCCGGGCGTGTCATTGCAATCGAGCCCAATCCGAAAATTGCGCCTTTTTTACAGGAAAATGTCCGATTGAACGGCTTGAATAATGTTACGGTGTTCCAGACCGCTCTGGGGGCGAAGGAAGGTGTGACACCTTTCAATTGCGATCGCCGCGACGACTGCAGCCGGATCATTGAAAAGGGCGGGATTACGGTTCCGATGACGACCCTCGATAAAGTCATAGAAATCGAACCCACTCGCGACATCGATCTTTTGAAGGTTGACGTGGAAGGTTACGAGTTCGTGGTCCTGGAAGGCGCGTCAAAATCTTTGAAGCGAACCAAATTGATCTACATTGAAGTGGACGCGGCCAATTATGCTATTTACGGCCGGCGAACTGAGGAGATGACTGAGTTATTGGAAGCAAACGGTTTCGACACATTTATCTCGGACGAAAATGGCAACTGGCATTCCGTGACAGGCGTCATTACCGGCTGCGCGAATGTTATTGGGAAACGACGCCAGGAAAGTCTCGCCGCGAATGCCTCCTCGCCTGCTCCCGCTTCGCAATCTTGATCCATCGATTTTGAATTCCTAGAATGGAGACTGCTTCCACCATTGTTCAGCCGGCCGCAGAGGCGGCTGAGAAAATTGACCGGACTGGCCGTTCGCGGTTGGTCTCGAACGTCCTGTTTACCTGGGGCGGGCAAATGGTGTTTTTCGTGTCGGGATTCATCATGCCGCGCTTGATCGACCATAAGCTCGGCCAGGAAGTACTGGGCGTATGGGATTTTTCGTGGTCGCTAGTGACCTATTTCCGCTTTGTGGACATGGGGGTGACTGCTTCCGTGAATCGTTATGTCGCCAGGCACTGGGGAACGAACGATATCGAGGGAATTAATCGCGTGGTTAGTTCAGCTACGTTTGCGTTGGTCATCGCTGCCGTGATCATTCTTCTCGCGACCATTGGCGCGGTGCTCACGATGCCCTATTGGTTTGGCGCGGACCTGAAAGGTTACCTCTCCGTCACGCAATGGTCGGTGTTCTGGCTGGGCGTGATGCTGTGCGGGGGCACCGCGCTGGGGGCATTCAATGGCGTTTTGACCGGCTGTCATCGATGGGAATTGCAAACGATGCGGAATAGCACCTGGCAATTTATCTCGGTAACCGGGATGATCATCGCCCTTTACCTGGGCGCGGGGTTGGCCACGCTGGCGGCCATCACGGCGATCTGCCAAATCCTTGGGCAATTGACGATGGTCACGCTCGCGTATCGCGCCTGCCCGGGATTGGCTCTCAAACGGTCTGGCATCCACAAGAGCACCATCAAGGAACTCTACATTTATAGCGGGAAAACGCTGCTGCCCACGATTTCCGAAATGCTGCTGAATCAAACCACGAGTGTTTTGATCACGGGCAGTGTCGGCCTTTCCGCGCTCGCGGTTTTCACCCGCCCGCGGGCCTTGTTGCGCCAATTGGATAGCCTGGAACGGAAGATGGCGATGATTCTCACCCCCACCACGAGTTCCCTGGAAAGCTGTGGCGACGTCAAGGAAATCGAAAATCTTCTCGTCAAATCGGTGCGCTATTCCATTTACCTCGTGCTCCCCACGGTGTTGATCCTGGTGGTGTTCGGCGGGGAAGTGATGCGCCTTTGGATGGGGCCGGCGTATGCGAATTGGATGCTTCCGGCGATTCTGGCCGTCGGCTTTCTGGGCACCTGCATCCAGACGCCGATTCTTTACATGCTCGAAGGTTTGAATGCGCACGGGCGGGCGGGCCTGGGGCAATTCATCGGCTCCGCGCTTTCGGCGGCGGCGGTTTTTATTGCGCTCAAAAGTTTCCACGGCGGATTGACCGCCACGGCGGTGGCGGTAACGGTGCCGCTGCTGGTCGTAAACCTCTTTTATCTGCCGATGCTGTTGTGCCGGCGCCTCGGGCAAAGTCTGGGAAAGTTTTATCGCCTGGTGGCCGTGGGCCCGCTGCTGCACGCGTTGCCTTTTTCCGCCTGCCTCGTGATTGGCCGGCTGCTCTTTAAAACGTATCCGGTGGCCGCCCTCGGCGTGTGCGCGGCGGGCTGCGCAATGCTGGCGGTTCTCTATTGGCGCAGCGTGTTGCCGGGAAGTTTAAAAAACGGCCTGCGCCGGCGTTACGAAAAGATTGGCCGGCGCGTGGGATTCATTGGCGCCGGCGCGCCCGCGAAATAAATTGTGCTTTAAAGTGACTGCCAAAATTTCTCGCGAAAACTATTCCTGCAAACGCCAAGCGCGTCGCGGTGTTCCAAGACCAAAGGACCTCGCCCACAAAAGTTAATAACCGGCTCCAAACGTTCATCATCATATGGGTCTTGATATAAATGGCGTACGCTTTCTTTTTTTTATAAAAAAAGCGGGGGTGGATTTTACTAAAACTGCGATGCTCGGTCGTCAGCAGGTGACGGCATCCGAAAAGGAACTCGATTCAGTGCTTCGCGATTTTGGTGTACTCGCGAATGCGGCAAAATTACTTAGCGAGGAAGCCGGCTACGCTGAGCCTTTGTTAAGGGTCTTGGGCGCCAAAGAAATTTGCTCGTTTGATGCAAGCAGCTACGAAAAAGCCACCTACGTCCACGATTTCAATTTACCCACTCCGCCGGATTGGGACAACCGGTTTACGGTGTTTATTGATGGCGGCTCCCTGGAACACGTCCTTAATTATACTATCGCTGTCCACAGCTGCATGAAGATGGTCCAGGCACAAGGCCACTTCGTCGGATTAAATCCCGCCAACAACTACTTTGGCCATGGCTTTTATCAATTCAACCCCGAATTGATGTTTCGAGTGTTTTGTGAAAAGAACGGGTATGCCGTTCGGCATTTGATTGTTTCGGAATTTCGGCGGCCGAATTGGTTTGAAATAGCGGATCCTTCGATTCGAGGCGAACGAATATATTTAATAAACTACCGGAAAACCAATTTGCTGATGATGGCGCAGCGCATTGGGGAGGTTCCGGCCGCATTGGTGACGTCCCAGCAAAGTGATTACGTGCAGAATTGGCAGCTTCCCAAACGCAAGAACAGCGAGCTTTCGGCGGCGAAATATTTTCTCAAACGCATCGTGCCGGAAGGATTGCGCGAAAGAATTCGGTTCTATCGCCGTTACTATCTCTGGAAATGGAACTCCGGCAGTTTTCGCCTCGTGAAGTATGGCAAGGACCAAACCGAAAATGCCGCGTTCGCGGAGAAATCCGGAAATCGACCGGTCCAACCATAACGAAGACACTCATACCTATGGAAATGGAAGCAATCAAAACAGAGTTAAGAAACTACATTCGCGAAAATTATCACATTCCGCAGGACGACCCGGATTTCAGTGACAACGTCCATCTTTACGATTACGGATACGTGGACTCGTTCGGTTCGGTGCAATTGAAGTCGTTCGTGGAGGCGAAATTTTCGGTCCAGTTCAGCCAGAAAGATCTGACGACGATTCCGCTGAACACGGTTGAGCAGATGGCTGGCTTTGTGGTTAAACGCAAAAAAGGAGAAATTTAATTATTATGGCGCAAGTAGCAGTTCCCATTAACGGCATTGATCCGGATTACCGCTCGCAGCTCGAATACGCGCTGTCGTTTGCGGATGAAGAAATCGTTTCGTACCGGATCAACGACGCATCTTCCATGATCGAGGCGGAAGTCTCGGCGAAGGCCGATCACGAAAGCGTGACGCGCAAGATTCGCGAACTCGTGCAGCGCTATGAAAAACGCGAACTGGGACTCGCCAAAACCGTGGATTACAAAAACGAGCGGGATTTGCCGGCGGTGGACGCCTGGTCCGCTCTGCTCGATCGCAAATGGGTCACTCCAGTCGGGCAGGGCCACGTGATTCTTCGCGGTCCCGCTTCGCAGCTCATGAGCCTGATCAATTCAAAAATTGAAAAGACATTCGTGAGCGCCTTCAAATCGGAGCTGGAGATTTACCCGGCGACCATCCGCTGCAAAACACTGGATCGCTGCAATCATTTCACCTCCTTCCCGGAACACATTGATTTTGTCGCGCACCTGAAATCAGACGTGGATGTGCTCAACGATTTTTCAAAGGACTGCAAGGAAGGCGGCTGGTCGGAGGAGCGCCACGAGGGCAGAATGGCGGAGAACGATTTCGCCATCAGCCCTTCCTGCTGCTACCACTGTTACGAAGGAATGGAAGGATGGGATTTAACCGCGCCCGGCCGCTGCACAACCATGACCGTGGGCTGCCATCGCTACGAAGGTGCGAATCATAAGACTATGAGCCGTCTGCGCTCGTTCACGATGCGTGAAGTGGTCTGGGTCGGCCAGCCGCGGTTCGTGATTGAGGGCCGCGCCAAGGCGGAGGAGCTAATTGTTCAATGGGCAAAAGATTGGGAAGTGGTCGGCACGTTCGAAACCGCGAACGACATGTTCTTCACCCAGGATTACGCGGTGAAAGCATCGTTCCAGCGCCAGCAGCAGGCGAAAAAGGAGTTAAAGCTGCTGATCCCGTTTGAAAATCAATCCATCAGCGTGTTCTCGTCGAACTTCCATGCCATGACTTTCGGCAAGGCTTTCAACATCAGTGTCGGCGGGCGCCCGGCCACGAGCGGCTGTTTGGGTTGGGGATTTGAGCGGTTCGTTTACGCAATTTTCAGCCAGTTCGGTTTGGATGCAAACCTGTGGCCGGAACGGTTGCGGGAGGAATTTAAAGCCCACACCGCCAACAGTTCTCTTTGAAATTTGGTTCCCGACGCGAAACTGTGAAAAAAAAGCTGAAATATTGGATGGAAAAGAATTTTTCCAAGTTCCCTCCCTACCAAATCCTGATGGGCGGGTATCTGTCCTATCGATTGAAGCAGGAAAACGCCTACGACCCGAAACAGTTCCTGTATTTTGGAAAAAACGTTCGCGTCGAAGCCGGTGTCGGCATTGCGGCGCCGGAACGCCTTTATTTGGGCGACAATGTCGGCCTCACGCAGAAGTGTTATATCAATGCAGTCGGCGGATGCCACATCGGCCGTGGCTGCCAGATCGGCGGCGAAACGATCATTCATACGACCGAGCATCAATACACCGGCGGCGAGTCATTGCCGTACGACCGGGTCCGGCTGGTGAAGCCGGTTTTCATTGAAGACTACGTCTGGATCGGCCATCGCGCTTCCATTGCTCCCGGCGTGCGCATCGGCCAAGGCGCCATTGTGGGAATGGGCGCGGTGGTGTTCGAGGACGTTCCGCCGCTGGCGATTGTCATCGGCAATCCCGCGAAAGTTTTAGCCTACCGTTCGCAGCAGGATTTCGACCGGCTCAAAGTTGCCGGTGAGGACATTGATCCGTTTAAAGAAGTGCCCATTCTGAAAGTAGCGCCTTTCACCCGCCGAAAATACAAAACCGAATTGAAGACTTTCGGATTCGATGTTTCGGACGGCCAGGAATTTTTCCATTACGATAAGTTTGCCAAATCGGGTGAACGCTTGAAACCGGTGCCGGGCCGCACGCAAAGCAAGACATGAGCAGCCACTGGTTAGTGACGACGGTTGCCGGGGTTCTTTGTTTTTCCGTTGGTTTGACCGCCGGAATTGGGCTGGCGATAGTCAAGCCACAGAAAATCAGGCAATGGGCCCGGTCGCTCGGATTTCCTGACTCGAACATGCAATGGTTCCACGCGCAGACAGTTAAGTTCCATCTGCGCATCGACGCCTGCGCGCCCCGCGGCGCGGTGCTTTTCATCGGGGATAGTTTCATCCAGGGCCTGTGCGTGACCGAAGTGGAACCGGGCGCGATCAATTTTGGAATTGGCGGGGACACCACGGACGATGTGCTCGCCCGGCTGCCGCGCTACACTTCAGTGGCGCATGCGGGAGCGGTGGTGTTCGCGGTGGGAGACAATGATCTGCGCAAGGGTTTCTCGCATGAGCGAATTGTGGTCAATTATCGACAAATGCTGGCGATGATTCCCGCCGAGGTGCCCGTCTTTTTTTGTTCGCTAACGCCCACCGGAGAAGGCGTGGATGGCAGCCCGATCAACAAAAAAATCGCGGAACTCAATCGCGCACTCACGACGGTCTGCGCTTCGCGGCCGCAATGTCATTATGTTGATTTGAGCAGCCAGCTTGCGGATGCGCAGGGACGATTGCAGCCTCAATTTGATGACGGCGACGGTCTTCATCTGAATGCCGCGGGAAATCGGTTGTGCCTCGAAAAGCTCCAGGAATCCCTGGCCGTCCGGCAAGGCCGGTAAATGCGGGCGACTGCGGCTGACACAGTTTTCGAATCCCGAATTAAATCGGGACAGTGTTGTCGTAACAACGGACGCCAAACATTTTTTGAACGTAAATTCCGATGTGGCGCTAATCGCGCCGAGGATAGGCGCGCGGCTCAGAATTGAAACATTTCAAAGAAAATGTTTGGCCGCAAAATGGGGTTTGAATTGTTGGGGAGTGGCACGGATGGTGCTATTTTAAATTGTGATTGTGAAATCTTCTAAGTGTCGGTTTGGCCTCCCAGCAGCCCTTTTACGGCACCCATGCCAGAGAGTTTTTGCCGCATTCGCCTCCGTGTTGGTTTTAACTGCCGCGCTGCCGACTATCGCCGTCGCCGGGTCAGCGACCGTCGGGGGTCCGGGGACACTATTGCCACTTCCCTCGTCCGCCCTCGCCCACTCGATCGTTGGCGACCAACCGGCGGATGGCTCTACGCAAGGTTACAACCCTCCGATATTCAAATGGGTTTATACGGAGAATCCCACATACACTCTTCAGACCGTCGTGCGGACTTTCAAATTTCAACTGAGTACCAACGCGGATTTCAGTTCGTTTTATTGGAACATCACTTGTTCAAATAATTTTTACAATTTCCTGCCGCCGATCACCAACTCAGACGGTTCAACCTACGCCGGCACGAATTTCTGGCGCATCGTTTATATGAACTCGAACGCGACGGTGAACGTCGCCACGGGTGTGGTGCATACTTTCGTGCTCTCCCCCAACGCGACACCTTGGAACCGAAGCATGCTCGCCGATACGAATTATCTTCTGGGGATAGCGACCAATCATCCGCACATGTGGTTTTCGCAAGGCAACCTTGGCGCCATGTCCAGCTTCCTGCAACGCAACAACTGGCCGACGTACGGCAGAAACTGGTCCTCGACTATTAGAGACGCAACCCAAGCTCAAAGCCAGACGTGGTGGAATACGCCCGCCATCACCAACCTCTCGGGAAACGCACTCATGATGGCGGTTCAAGACGCCCAAATGGTGGCGTTCAGCTATTATATGAGCGGCAGCAATAGCACCTGGGATATACAAGGCGCAGCGGGAACTTTGAACTGGTGTTGCACTTCGATTTTAAGCCACGGGTATGATCAAACGGACCCCTACTCGTTTGATCTCGCCACCGAAAACTCCTTGGCCACCTCCTATGATTGGCTTTTCCCATTCATGTCCAGTTCGCAGCGTTCAAATGTTCTCTATACTATTTCCAGCATTGTGCAATTTACGGCTTACAATGACTGGTGGGGATATTCAATGGTTCCCGCGGTCACGAACCGGGTTTATACCAACGCCTTGACGGTCACTTATTCAAGCGCAATGAAACTCGCTTCTTCGCATGAGCGGTTTTGTGCACCCGTCGGATTGGAAGATTGCATCGCGGCCATGGGTGAAAATCCGCAACTGCTGGCTCTGTTCCCCATGTTCATGAATTATTCCATCGCCCAATTTGACCCCTACCAGGGGGACGAGGGCAGAGGATATTCCGAACAATGTAATTTCAAATTCGATCGGGAATTTGGAGCCTTCGCGCTTTCCACCGTCCAATTCCCCGAGGCAAAATTGTGGATGAACCCGGTGCTGACCAATCTGGCTTCCTTTTTTGCGAATTGGGAGCCCGTGGGGTATCAGGGCGTCTTTGAGCCGTGGGGCGACTTGGGTTTCGGCTTCCAAAGCCAGTGGTTCAACACCCGTTATTTCGATCTGGCCTTGCTGACGCAAAATGGAGCGGTACTCCGGCAGTTTAACCGGTCGTCGGTAGTTAGATTCAATTCGCCGGATAGCAGTCCGCTGTTGGGTGAAGCATTCCTTCCCTTTTACTATCCCAAACCGATCGAGACGGACTGGTCGGACACGACTTATCTCGATTTGGATCGCGGATGGGCCATGTCATCGGCGTATCCGCCCACCTTTTGGAACGCATTCACGAACGGTGTGGGCTTCGTTTTTCAGGCCCGTCCAGCGGGGAGTCGGATTGAGCATTCCAGCTTTACCGACGGCCAGGTCGAATTATGGGCTTACGGCGCCAGTTGTACCGCCGGCGGGGCGGCTGGTGGGTATGCCAAGCATCCGATGTACTATAACGGATTAATGGTAAACGGCATTGGGATGATGAATCCGCAGTCGCCAATTAGCGACCTGTACTATAACCAACTGACTCAATTCACGAACGCGCCGGATTTTACGTATACGGCCGGCGATTTGACCAAAGGGTTCAATCGTAGCAATTATGACACGGGCGGGTTGGGCAACATGACTTATCCGTTCTACACCTACTCTTCGAACACCGTGCCTTACGTCAGCAACGTTCAACGCCACGTCGTGTTTCCGCACAAAAAATATTTGGTTATTTACGACCAGATGCAGACCACCGCGAATTCCACCTTTCAATGGCTTTGGCACGTAGCCGAACCCACCGCAGTCGTGAATACCAATGGTTGCTCCTTCACCTACACCTGCACGAATCATTACAACAGCAGCAACGTCACGGTTTACGTTCAACATATTGTAGATCCGTCTTTGATGTCCTTGAAGAACATTGCCGGCACCAAGCTGTCTAAATTTAATCCCTTTACCGGCGAAAATTATTTTGGGTTGGATAACGACACCGGTCCTTACTACAACAGCACCGTATGGATCTACAACCGGACCCCGACAACCAACTGGCATTTCCTCTCTGTGGTATTCCCGGTTAAATGGGGCCAGCCAGCGCCGACTATCACGCGGATTAACGATTACACGGTTCGGGTCCAGCAGGGCAACGACGACGACACGATCAGCGTGGATGCCACGACCCAGCCTCCGCAATTCTCGCTGAACCTCTCCGGATCATCGCTCGGCGTGAGCCGGCTTGCGCCACCGCAAAATCTCCAAGTCAGTCCTGGGCCATAGAATGTTCGCCGACACCTGCCTTCCGGAGCGCTGAATTCCCGCGGGTGAGCGGTTGCCCAACCTTTAAGCGCGCCGCATTCAACGTGAAATGTTCATCAAGCCCAGAAACAATTCGCGCCAGCGATTGGCGCACGGTGTGACGGCGTAAACGCCGCGCTCCTCGACGATTTTCCCGCAAATATAGATTCATGAATCGATCTGTTCCAGCCGTGGTCATAGTTCGCGATCGGGCGAGCTCTGGCGGGGGCATTTACAATTACTACAACGCCATCACGCCGCACATGGGCGCGGCCGTGACGCTGTGCGATGCCGGCCGGCCTTTCACGTTTTATGGCGACCATCGGTCTTTGGTTTCGTGGCTGCTCAATTTCACACCAACCCGGCTGCTGTTGGATTGGTCCGGCCTGGCGCTAAAAATCGCCCGCCACCGGCCGGCGGTCGTGGTCGTGAATCCTTGCATGGATCCCTCCACTTTTTTCCGGTCGTTGCGGCGGGATGCCGCCAACCTCCTGATCGGGCGGCTGCTGGGCCGGCGGATTCTTTGTTTCTGGCGGGGCTGGGAAAACGATTGCTGCGGAAAGCCCGAATTTCCCGGCGGCAACAAAAGCCTCTTGTGCCGCATCTACAAAATGGCGCAGGCGCATATCGTGCTTTCGGAACGCTTCAAACAGGATTTACTGCGTTGGAATTTCACAACGCCGATTCACGTGGAGACCACCGTAGTGGAAGACCAATGCCTCGCCGGATCTCCCGTCCCACCCGGACCCGGCAAGGCGCATACCAAT
>Ga0265338_10007339_pt1 | contig 13741 bp, 13 predicted proteins | sample 42126metaG_FD_193579 | JGI IMG/M metagenome (GOLD analysis project Ga0265338, IMG submission 193579) | Rhizosphere microbial communities from Carex aquatilis grown in University of Washington, Seatle, WA, United States - 4-21-26 metaG | ecosystem: Host-associated > Plants > Roots > Rhizosphere... | reverse complement strand
CCTCGATGATGCTTTTGCGAAATGAAGATGCGTTCCCAAGGGGGCTGGTACTTCTATTGGTACCTCTAAACGATACGTTTCATGGTACTTCTCGAAATAGAACAGGTACGCCGCCCGCGCGGAAGCTGGGCATCAATCACCGGCAGGCACGAGAGTACAAATCGACAACCTCCCTGATCCGATGCCGCACCCAGTCTTGAGGCCTACGGGCCAATGAGTCCTTCCGCACGGCCTCGTATTGCCGTGGCATGTATTGGCTCAACAGTGTAAGGGGCACCGGCTTTGCGGACAGGTTTGTCAGCAGCATTCCCAGCCGTTGCTGTAGCTGCGGCAGGCCCCAGTAATAGCGGGAGCGGTCACTGAAGCCGAATGTGCGTGAAATCCTCTGCTCCACCTCACTCCCACGAGAGTAAGGCTTCCAGTGCGCAGGATCCTCCAGCATTTCCTTCTCGAGGTGCTCCCGCATACGGGCCCGATCCTCCACCCGTTGGATCATCTCCTCTTCAATGCGGTCGAGCGCAAGAATGGCCTCCCGAAAGGCAAATGTGAGGGCGGGGCCCACTTTGAGTATGCAAAAATGGTCACGGACCATTCGCCTCAGTGCCGTGCCTTTCTGGTAGTCTGTTGAGTGCGCCTCGAATACGAGCCTGGGTACTTGCTGGATCCAATGTGACAGAGCGGCGGCCTGTGCAGGGTCGTATTCAGTAACGGAATCATTCGTGAATTCCACGCCTGGCTGGACTACAACCGCAATTGTGCGTCCCCACGCTTCATCCAGGCTCTTCCGGTGGAATGCGTCCCGCGTGACCTCAATCGTGCGCTGCACGTCTTCTGCCGCGGTCGGCGCGACCGCCTCCGCTGGTTCCTTCGCCCCACCCGGGACCGGCACTTCGGTTCCGATTACGTAATAAGGGGGCGACCCACCCCGCTCTTGGGCAGCCTCTTCGCCTGCTTGGGCGAGGAGAGCGGTGCGCTCGGCCACCACCTCCTCAGGCAGGCGCCCGGAAACGACACCAGGGTCGCCGGCAAGGTGCATGCTCGCGTCGAGGTGTATCTTCTCATAGCCCGCCCGTACGCAGTCCCGCACAAGGTCCGCGGCATTCGCCATGGCCGGACCTTCGCCCAACCCCCGCCATCGGTTCGGCCCCAGGTGGTCGCCGCCGAGGATTACCCGACCCAGGGAAAGGCCGCAGGCGTCTGCGACCTGCTGCACGAAAGCACGGAAGCGGGCAGGTGTCATGCCCGTATACCCGCCGAACTGGTCCACCTGGTTGCTGGTGGACTCTATGAGCACGATCGAGCCTTTCTCTTTTGCATCCTCCATGCAGGCCTCGAGCACCATCGGGTGGGCGGAGCAGATGGAGGCTATCCCTCCCCTTCCAGTCTCCCGGTTGGCCTTCAGGATGCCCAAAATCTCCTTACGCGCCTCTGACATGCTGCTTTTTCTCCCGCTCATTGTGGTCCCCGTGACACCCGGCCAATTAAGATGACCTAGTGACGCATGCCTGTGAGCCACCGCCGAGACAGGTTGAATGACGTCATTCTCCTCTCCGGCGTTCCTGCCCGCGGGAACGAAAGCGAATGAATCGAGATCCCGGCCCTCACGAGCGCTTCTGCCCGATTGCCCGAGCGCCTTTTTCCATCAGGCCGCGGACGCTCCCGGCACTTATGTCGCCTTCCATTGGCCCGAAGGCCTGGGCATTGATGGCTCCAACCGCGGCCGCCATCAATGCTGACTCCCTCAGATCCCGCCGTTCGAGCAGACCGCAGAGAAACCCCGCATCGAAACAGTCTCCAGCTCCCGTGGGGTCAACCTCGCGGACCCTGAACGCTGGCAGCTCGAACTGTTCGTCCCGGGTGAAGACCGCGCACCCACGGCTCCCCCTTTTTAATACAAGCGTCTCCAAAGGGTACCGGTCAAAAAGCGTACGCACACTCTTCTCCGGCGCATCATAGCCGCTTAGCATTGCAAGTTCCTTCTCACCCGGAAACAGGATAGAGCAGCGGGACAGGACCGGACCGGCGATTTCTTCCACCGTCCGGTTTTGCAGAAGTTCGAATCGAATATTCGGGTCGAACGTGATGCGGGCGCCTTGAGAGACAAACAACTCCACGGCGTCGAACACGCGCATACGGAACTGGTCGTTTGCCATGAGGGAGCAGCCCATGACATGGAAAAACTTCGGCGCCTGCACGAGCGACCGATCCGGCACGGAAGCCATCACGGCGGGAGTGCCGTCCCAGTGGAAGATAAACCTTCGGGAGCCGTCTTTGAAATAGGTGACAAACGCGACCCCGGTCGACATGGCAGGAAAAACCTTCACGAGATCAACACTCACCCCATCCCCCCGCAGCCGGTCCAGGATGCAGCGGCCAAAGTCATCATCCCCGACACCGCTTATGATCGCCGCGGAGTGTCCGAGCCTTGCAACGGTATCGATAAAGATTCCGGGAGCTCCACTCGGGTATGGTCCGAGGAAGGGTCCTGCGGTTCCCAGCGGCAAACCGGCCCGGGGACGCATGATCTCAACCAGCAACTCACCCATGATCCATATGTCGCTCATGCCATTCCTTTCCCTTCCCCTCAGACACGACCGAGCCTCTCTGCCGTTCCCCTGCAGGAAATCGCGTGAGTCGAAGGCCATCGCGCATTCCCGCCAGGATACTCCGATCCTCGAGTTCTCAACCTGCGAAAACTCCTGGTGAATTTCCCTACTTCAAGAAGGCGTGTTTTAGGAACTTGAGAGAATTCTTTATCTCCCTGTCCATTCTTTCCGCAGTAGCATTTCCACTGAGATCTCGCCACACCTTAATGTCGTGTCCGACCTGGCCGCCCTCAAGAACGAATGGTTCCATGACGACACCTTTGTCGTAATGAATATCCCGAAGCGCCTTGCCGATTTCATTCCACGGGAGATGTCCCTTCCCGGGGACTTTTCGGTTGCCTTCACCAACATGGAGATGGCCGAGGTACGGGCCAGCAAGACGGATTGCATCCCCGATATTGTCTTCCTCTATGTTCATATGAAACGTATCGAGCAGGATTTTCACCCTCTTGCTGTTTACAGCTTTGCAGTACCGCACGGCCTCCTCGCTTGTATTGAGGATGTACGTCTCAAAACGATTGACCACTTCGAGACATAAATCGATTCCGAGCGATTCGGCCGTTTTTGACAGCTCTCGTACGCTGGCAATCCCCAGTTCCCAGGCCGCCTTCTTGTCGACTTCGACAAAATCACATGGCCAGTACGAGTACAAGACTCCAGCCAAAACCCGCGAATCCAAACGATCCATGGCGTGCATTATCCTGGTCAGGTTTATGATTCCTGCCTTCCTGACCGCCGGACTCTTCGACGAAACGTCTTTGTTCTTTGCCGGACCAATGTTGGAAGTGATGCTGATGCCAAGATCCTTGGTCAGGCTCCGCAGTTCATCCAACTCCTTGTTCGACATCTTGAGCAGCTGGCCTGCTGAAACCTCGAGGATGTCGAACCCGATCTTTGCAACCTTCTTCGCAAACAGGACATAGTCCCCTTTCCATTCCCGTACCCAGTACGCAAACAGCGTTCCAAATTTCATATTCTGGTCCTCCCCATTTTCAGCCAAGCAGGCTCGTGCGAATTGTCCGGAGCATCTCCGTAACGTCCCCGGCACGAATGAGTGAATATATCTTTTCCGTGCCGATTTTTTTTGACCCATCTGTCGCAGGCGACAAGGTCTCTCAGGCCCACAGAAATAACGCTGAACTTCGGCTCAAGTCCCATTCTTCCTCCGCTTTGTTCAGGATTCCCGCTCTTGCGTGATCTTCTCCATGTATCCGCTGCCGCGGAATGCTGTCAGTGGATCAGGGTCCCGGCCCATCTCCCTTCTGACCTCTTCCAGCAGCGGCCTGACGTCCGTCAAGTATGCATCCTTCAGGCACTCCTCGGCCCGGATCACCTCGCCCTTGGCCTGCATCTCCCCGAGGTGTCGGTAGTCCACAAGAAGCGCCCGCGCATATGCCACCTGCAGGGCGAGGACAGACTGGATGGTTCCCTCGATGGGATTCTTGAAATTGTGGTTTTCATCGATCATCAGGGCCACCTGCCGTGCGCAGGCGCGGGTCTGTAAATCGTCCTCCGCTGATACGAGCTCGCAGAATATGAGGAAGAGCTGGTAGGGGTTTATGGCGCCGACGGTGAGATCGTCGTCGCCGTATTTCTTGTCGTTGAAATGGAACCCGCCCAGCTTGTCCTCGCTCAAGAGGAGGGCTACGATATGCTCGATGTTCGCCCCCTGCGCGTGATGTCCTAAATCGACGAGAACCCTTGCCTTCTCCCCCAGCGCGCGCGCGAGCATGTAGGAGCCGCCCCAGTCAGCAAGATCCATGTGGTAAAAGCCTGGCTCGAAGAGCTTGTATTCGATGACCATCTTCATGTCGGTCGACATCGTTTTGTACACCCGGGCTAGGCCGTCAAGGAGCCGCTTCTTCCTGGCTCGAAAGCTGTCCTGGCCAGGGTAGTCCGTGCCGTCTGCGAACCAGAGACTGATCACCGAGGCGCCGACTGACTTCGCGATCTCCACCGCCTCAATGAGCTTGCCGATGGATTTTTCCCTCACACGCTCACTTGGGTTGCAAAGCGAGCCAAGGACATAATCGTCTTCTTCGAAAAGGTGCGGATTGATGGCTCCGATGCGAAGCCCGCGGTCGGAGGCGTAACGCCTGATTCTGCCCCAGTCATCGCTCGTGTCCCACGCGGTGTGCAGGTCGACATATGGGCACACGCCGGTGAGCTTCTGGACGACGGCAGCGTCATCCAGCTTCTCCTCCAGAGTCCGGGGACGGCTTGCGCGGCGGAGCACGTGGAACCTCGTTCCCGAATCTCCATAGCCCCACGTCGGAGTGCCGATCTTTTGTTCCTTGAGCCTGGCTTTCACCGCTCCCGCATCGATTTTCATCTCCCTCTCCCGCCCCTCAACGGAGCTCACCAGTGCGCCGGTGAACACTTCCAGACGAGTGCCATACGAATAGGTAGGATACCAGTTTGCTCGGTCGAGGCCTCATCGTAGGAGGTTTCCTGATTCCAAGCCTTATGAATTCAGCGCTTCGAATACAAACGCCGGAGGGTCATCGCAGGGTCAAGGCCACCAGGCATCGGCAGCTTGCGAGCGCGCATGATCTTCTCCATTTTGTTGATTTCTGCGCCCGGGATCTCGCTGACCTTTCCAACGGACATTGCCACCCATGCAGAAAAAGCCATCATTTCAAGCATCTCGAGCAGCTCAAGCGCCCGCTGGATACCCACGGGACTGCAGATCATCACTCCGTGGCCCTTCATCAAGAAGGCGTTTCCCTTACGTGCCACGGAGTCGAATTGGCGCACGAGCGCCTCGGAGGTTGGTTCTGTATAATCCAGACTGATGACTGGTCCCAACTCGATGGTCAATTCCGGATGGATGGGCCTGGAGAGGATATCTATACCGGCGAGCGCAAACCCTGTGAGGACGGGCGGATGGGCGTGGATGATCCCTCGGACATCCGGGCGACGACGCATGATCTGCAGATGCACCGGAGCCTCGCTCGTTGGTTCGAGCCCTTGTCGAGCGTCCTCAACTTTTCCGTCAAGCCGCACGACCAGGATGTCCGCAGCGCGTATTTCCTTTTTTTGAAAACCCGTCGGAGTGATAAGGACAGAGTCCTCTCCCACACGATAGGACAGGTTGCCCCCTCTGGAGGTTGCGAAACCAAGATCAGCGAGACGCCGACTGGCCGACGCCAGCTCCTCTGCTTGTTTCCGATATCTTTTACGCAGTCCACTCACGATCCCCGCTCCTTTCATTAAATGCTTTTATTGAAGCGCGCGAGCAACGGATACAGCTCGCGGAACTTAGCGAACTTCTCTTCGTACAGGACACGCAGTTTCTCATCCGGTTCAAAGGAGTCCTGTATGGCAACCATTGCCTGTACGCCTTCCTGCACGCTGGAGAAACTCCCCGTTGCGCATCCAGCAAGAACCGCTGCTCCCAGGGAAACTGCCTCCCGGGTTCGGGGCCGAAGCACGGGCAGTCCGAAGCAGCTCGCCTTCAGACGGAGCCACGCATCGGACTTGGCGCCGCCTCCGACCGCATGGATGGTCCTGATAGGGATCCCGTTGGCTCGCAACCGCTCGATGTTCAGTTTCATCTCGAAGTTGATGCCATCGATGATGCTCCGGGTCACATCGGCTTTTGTCGTCGAGATTCGCAGCCCGACAATCGCACCCTTCGAGAAAGGATCAAGGTCCGGGGTGCCAGATCCGACGAAATGGGGAAGCACGTAGAGGTCTTTCGGAGTGTTCGCCATCCCGGCCAGGATCATGTCATATGCACTGATGCAGGCCTCCTTCGCCTTCTGCACTTCCATGCCACAGAACGTGTCCTGATACCATTTCAGAAGGAGCCCACCGGTGAGGTTGAATCCGATTGTGCAATACAGTCCAGGTATCGTATAAGGGTAAACCGCGTAGTTGTCCTGGAGCATTTTTGCGGAAAACGCCGGATTTTCAAATACCGGACAAATTGCATCAACAGTGCCGGTTGCATTCATCGCGGTTCCGCTGCCGATTATGCCGGCACCGAGAGCCCCGCATGGCTGATCGTGCCCGCCGGTTACTATTGAAACCGTCTGAGCGAATCCAAGTTCCGCCCGTAACAGGGGGTGCAGCTCGCCGACCTTGGTCCCTGATGGCACAACCCGTGAGAGGAGATGCTCGTCCACCCCCGCAGCCTCCAGAATCTCGGCTGACCAACATAGCTTTCTGACATCGAAAGCCATGGTTCGCGCTGCGAGCGTGAAGTCGATTGCGTATTCTCCGCACAATCGCGCGATGACAAAATCCTCAACAAGCGGAAATCTGCTGGCATTTTTGAATACATCGGGGCGGTTTTCTTTGATCCACAGGATCTTGTTTATCGAGTACATCGGGTGCAGAGGCATTCCCGTGATACGATATATTGCCTCGCGGCCAAGCCTCTTTTCCCAGAAACTGGCCTGTTCGATCGTGCGATTGTCAAAGGTGACAATGAAGTTGCAGAGGCTATTCCCCTTCTCATCAACAGCGGTCACCGTCTCGCCTTGGGAGGAAACACCGATGCCGGTCACCGGATCCGCGGAGAGCCGGGAACCAGCTTCTCGAAGCACTTCCAGCACCGCTTTCCAGATTCCCTCTGGCTCCAACTCCACCCAGTCTTCGCGGAGCTGCACGAGCGGGTAATCCCGGTAGGCTGAGGCTAAGATTCGGCCCTGCAGGTCGAAGGCGACTGCCTTGCACCCCGAAGTGCCGACATCAATTCCCATCAAGCTCATACGCCGCCTCTCTCGACTATTGCGTGCATCACCGAGGGGTGCATCAGAGAGCCTTCTGCCAGTACGCCACGCTCTGCTTCATCGCGTCCATTGCTCCTTCTTCGTTAATAGCGTGTGCAGAGAAGAAATACTCAAAGACGATGATGCAACGCCCCGCGTGCGCATTTTGAAGTGCTGCAAAGACTTTCTGGGGCACGATAACCCCTTTCTCGTTATATTCCGCTGTGAATGGCCAGTGACGGCTCCCTTTGCCGTCAGTCTGCTGCATGTGAATTGCGGGAGAGAGATGCCCGAACTCTGACAACCAGGCGTACGGATCGCTGTCGCGCGGGTCGGGAGAATGGATCCACCCGTGGCCTACATCCAAGCACAGGACGACGGGGACCGCAGATCCCTCGTTCGCGCGGCGAAGAAGCTCTCGGGTTTCCTCGATGGTGCAAGGGATTTCCCTTGGTATCGACATGGGCTCCCACATAAAGAATCTCTGACCCTCCTGGCGGGCGATCTCCGTCAGGTGAGCGATTTCCTCCATGAGCACGGAAATCAAATACTCCCTGCGGCGAACATCCTTGTGGTCCCTCACGCTCAAGGTGCCCAAGTACACCCCCGAACCTTCGGCTCCCAGGATAGACGACGCCCGCACCAGATTTTCGTACCAGCGGAGGTAACATGCACGGACGGCCGGGTCCGGATCCAGCAGGGCATTAGATTTATGCGGAACTTCTCCCGTTATGGCGGTGTCGATTCGCACTCCGTTTGCCGCGGCCAGCTCGGCGATGCGGACGCACTTCCTTTGCACAACATCCCAGTCAACTATCACTGGGTCTAGCAGGTCGAACGAGAACTGGACATGAGAAAGCCCCAGTTCCTCCTTTACTACCCGCAGCCATTCCTCTGGCTCCGGGTAACGGCCAATCGCAAAGCAGGTGTTGATCCCCAAGGCTATTTCTGCCACTTCTTGTACCGCCTTTCGTCGTCTGTGGACGCGCCTGCCAACGTGCTCGATTCCGCAATGCTTTCCACGACATCACGAATCCGCCCGAGGTGGCATCTGTCGTTCATCAACAACAGCTTTGCGCGCCACGGAGTGAATTCGAAAACGTTTATCGCGCCAGTGTCCTGCTTCACGCGCCAAAACCCTGCTGATGTGAGTCCCAGTACAGAGCATAGAATGAGCTTGTTTACCACGCCATGGGAGACAATCGCTATCGTGCCATCAGTGTGAACTTTGTACAGTCGATCAAGCCCCGCAAGGGCCCTTTTCCTCACCCGGTCCAGCGTCTCACCACCACGTATTCGAGCTTTTCGAGGCTGGTTCACCCACATCTCGAAATCCTTAGGGAACTTCTTCTTGACCTGTAAAACAGTCATTCCTTCCCAGCGGCCAAAGTCCATGTCGATGAACTCATCGGCGCGTGCGACGTTCGTTCTCCAACGGCCGGCGGCAATGATCCGAGCGGTCTGCTGGCACCGCTCAAGCGGACTCGTGTAGATTCCATCTAGAATTATCCCTCGCAAAGCGCGACCGACCGCCCTCGACTGGGTTCTTCCCCGGGCGCTCAGCGACACTTCCGATTTGCCCCTGTAAATGCCCCGGGCATTCAGCTCAGTCTCTCCGTGTCTGACCAGAATCACTCTCATCCGACGATTGATCAGGGATTGACGAAAACCTTTAGCCCTGCTTTTCCCTCCGCAGCTGCTAAAGCCGAAACAAATTCGGAAAGGGCAAACCTCCGGCTCACATACTCCCGTGCCTTTATCCTGCCGTCGGCGATCATGTGAAGTGCAATGCCGCAATGCCGGTTGGATCCCCCATGGGTGCCTGCAACAGAAAACTCCTTATAATGCACGAGGTTGGAATCAAGGCGGATGGTTGGGCTGGATTTTGGGAGCCCTCCGAAGAGGTTCACGCTGCCTCTCTTTGCTACCATTTGCATTGCTTGCTCCTGTGCTTCAGCAACGCCGCAGGCTACGACTACGACGTCGGCCCCGCGGCCGTTCGTCACCTCACGCACCCGCGTCAGCGGATCCTCCCTGGACGAGTCGATAAAGATGTCCGCATTCGTGAAGCGCGCTCCTGCGAGTCGATCCGGAGAACGCTGAATGAGCATAGTGGTGGTGGCGCCGAAGGCTCTGCTCACCTCAAGGCACAGACACCCCGCGGGGCCGGCACCCAGGACCGCAACGGTGTCGCCGGGCTTCACGCGGGAGATCTCACAGGCGTTCACCGCGCAGGAGGCCGGGTCGATAAGGGCCGCCGACTCACTCGGGACTCCATCAGGAATCGGGAAGACACACCCTGCCTCCACGGCACTGGCGGGGAGCGCCATAAGCTCCGCAAAACCGCCATCGCGTTGCACACCGATGGTTACCAGAGAATCGCAGGCCGTCTGCAGCCCGTCCCGGCAGTACGAACAGACCCCGCACGGGATGTTTGGAGCTACGGCAACCCTCATTCCCACAGAAAACCCGTGGAAGTTGCCTTTGATCATCTCGATTCTCCCCGCCAGTTCATGACCTGGTATCAGGGGCAACTTAGCGGCGGCGTAACCATTGCGATACATTTTTACATCGGTCCCACACACAGCGCAGGTTTCTACCCGCACGAGCATACCGTGCCCTGGAATGACGGGTTCCGGCGCATCAGTCACCGCAATGTCTTCCACACCCCTCAAGTACACGGCCTTCATGGCTCACCTCTCTGACGTTAGGGCTTGAAGATGATCTTGTTGTAAACCATTTCTTTCATGAACATCTTCCGGAAAGTCTCGCCCACGGCGCTCATCGGCAGCCGGTGGGACACGAGCGGCCCGGTCTTGATGGCACCCGACGACAAGTATTCCACTGTTGTCTTCCACTCATGATCATGCGGAGAAAAATTCGTGTTCACCGCGCCGAATACAGCCAGTTCCCGTCGAAAAATCCTGGTGAATACTTCATCGGCCAACAGGACATCTGTGTAGGCCCTTCCCACATGAACGATTCTTCCCCTCTTTCTAGCAGCCAGAAGCGCCTGCCTGTGGGTTTCCACCGAGCCGGCAGTCTCGATGAGCAGGTCTGCCCCCTTGGCGTCCGTTTCCTCGAAAATGCGCTTCACCGGATCCTCACGGGTGGAGTTCACGCACACCCCTACACCGAGAGTGCGGGCGACCTCCAGCTTCTCGTCGAAGATGTCCGTGGCGATCACTCTTGCCGCCCCCATCAAAGCGGCCCACTGGCATGCAAACAATCCAATCGGTCCCGCGCCAAGGACAGCTACAACATCACCCGGTGTCACGCCGCCGGCTCGCCGCAGGGCATGAAGGGCTACGCCTGCCGGGTCAGTCATGGCCGCCGCTTCATCACTCAAGGTGTCCGGCAGCTTCACAAGGTTGAAGGCCCGTATTTTCATGTACTCGGCGAATGCGCCGTCAGATCGTGACCCCACATAGTCGTAGTCGTCGCAGAGATTGTACTGTCCTTGCAAACACCACTCGCATCGGAAACACGGCAGCATCGGAGCGGCCGTTACTCGGTCCCCGATTCGCCAGCCGTCCACTCCTTCCCCCAGTTCCGCAACCTCGCCTGAGAATTCGTGGCCGGGGATGCACGGGAAAACCCATGTGCCTTCTACCATTATCCGCTTCAAATCGGAGCCGCAATTGCCCGCGGCGCGAATTCGCAAGAGGACTTCCCCTGGGCCGACAACAGGGATGGGCACATCCTCAAACCTCACATCGGCTGGTGCGTGGAGCACCGCAGCCTTCATTGTTTTCTTCATCTGTCGACACCTGCCCGTGCGGCTACTAGCTTACTTTTCAGGCCTTCAAGCTTGCGTCGTGCAGCGTCTGTATCAGAATAGATGTCGATGTGTTCCAGGAAGAGAGTGTCATCTCCGTAAAAGCGGTAATACTCTTCCATGTTTTCCATGCTGATGCCGCTGACTACGGGCCAGGTCTCCTTGCAGTCCGGAAATCCGGGAATCGGAAGCCGCAAGATCTCGAGGTACCGAGTCACCTTTCTCACCGCGTCCGCACCCCCTCCCCAAATGCCGCCTACGTGAGAGAAGTCTGCTCCGAGCAGCCGTAGAAGCTTGCTGAACAATTCGTAGCTGACGCTGAAGGAGGGACCTGAGGTGAACAGGCCGTAGCCAACCCGATGGCAGTACAGGGGGAGAGGAAAGTTGCGCCGCAGATAGTCGACGGCAGACAACCCAGTGCAAAAGGGATCCAGCATCAATCCTCCTGCGCCGCGTTCCATGGCAATCGACGCAGCCTCATGGAGGGAGGCGAAATCGCTCGTGACGTTGGCCATATAAAGCATCTTTCTGCCGGAACGACCTGCAACAACGTCCAACGCGTCTGCAATGCGAGAGACCCTTTCATGGAGCGGGCATAGCGCCGGATTCACGCAAATCTCATCATCCTTCACGAAATCGAATCCTGCCTCTGCAAGGCTCGCTGCAACTTCGGCTGCCCGCTTGGGATCCAGGCCGAGATTAGGCTTGATGATGGCTCCAAACAGCGGGGATCCATGCACGCCGGTCTTTTCCCGTATTCCTTTCAGGCCGAGCCGAGGCCCCTTGTAGCGCTCCGCGAAAGAAACTGGCAGATTCAAATCCAGCAGGCGCGCCTTCTTGATGAAGTAGAAGTTGAAAACCTCGCCGGCAACCACGGGCCAGAGATTCGTTATGCCTCCGACTTGCCAATCCACGTTAGCTGCGGGAAGCGAAAAGATCACGGTGAAAGCACCGCCCTCCCCTTCTTTGATCGAAACAATCTCTCCTTCCACAGACGGGTCGACATACGGCACGTGGTTGCGCACACGGTCCATGACCGCACCAACCCGGGTGGAATAATACTGGATTCCACTTGTCATCTCGTGGAGCAGCAGATCGAAGGCCCTTTCGGGTGATTCTACCTGCGGCGTTATTTCATAGACTGCAAGAATGCGGCTTTCCATCCCCATTTCCTCTCTTCTCCGGTTATTCGTGCTTCCGCTTTCTCATGAGGGTTGTGCTGAGAACGCCACGGTCTCCCCTGATCTTCGTATTAAAGTACTCCACCTTCAAATCTTTTCGCGAAAACGCAACTCCCTCCAACTGAATAAGCGGTTCCCCTAGGGCGATTCGGAATAAATGCGCTTCCTTGTCCAAGGCCTTCACCGCACGGGCGAACCGCTCGGTCTTGATCACCGGGATACCGTATTCGCGCTCCAGTACGGCGTAGAGGGAGTGCTCGGCGAAATCCTGCTCCTCGAACAGCCGAAACATGCTGCAAGGGAGATAAGATTCCGAAATGAGGAAGGGTTCCTCCTCTACGTACCGGAGGCGCTTCAGGTAGTAAACGGGCGTGCCACTTCTCAGGGCGAGCCAGCCCGCCACATGCCTATCTGCCTTTTGTATCTCCAATTGCAGGACTTCCGTCCTGAATCGTGTGTTGGTCTCTTTCAACGCCTCGTGAAGACTTGCCAACTCCTGCATGAGGGTAAGCCTGACTTCCCCCGAATGCACGAAAGTGCCCTTGCCTCGTTCCCTGGAGAGCACCGATTTTCGAAGGAGTATGGTGATCGCCTTGTTTATCGTGGGGCGGCTGACTCCGAACCTTCTTGCAAGTACCTCCTCGGGAAGCATGCGCTCTCCTGGCGTAATATCACCTTTCTTGACCAACTCCTCTATGAAATCGCTCACCTGACAGTAGAGCGGGAGAGCGCGATTCCTATCCAGTTGCACAAACTGCTCTTCTCTCATTGCTTTTTGGACTTCCTCAAGCCTTTAGAGAATCGCGGCGCAGGAAGCATGCCGTCAGGAGGCCGCCGATAGAGCCATGACCGCGTCGACCATTCCAATGGGCCATATTTCTGCGGTTGCTTGCATTGCTGGAGTTGAGCACTATTGATGTGACACCCGTCATGACGCCTGCGCGAACCTCCTCACCCTTATGGGATAATCATGTAACTATGTAATTACATAGAACCAAATTCAGCCTATCATACCCTCAAAAATCTGTCAATTCGATTCGAACGAACCGAGATCACTTCCAGAGTCATCCGGTGTCAGTTCAAGACTCTTTGATGAGCTCTCCCTTCCAGTTCTGGATGCTCCCAAAATCAACCACATGATTAAAACCTAGTCTCTGCAGTGTCGTCTTGGCAATTTTTGATCGGCCGCCAGACTGGCAGTACACGATTACCAGGGCACTCTTGTCACCGGTGGGAGGGTTCTGTTCGAGCGTAGTCACAGGTATATTGATCGCAGATGGAATATGTCCTTTGGTGTACTCAGGCGGTGTGCGCACATCTACGAGTATATACGGCTCACTTTTTGAAGCGACCAAATGCGCAAGCCCTTCCGGAGTCTTGTAGATGCCCTGGGTTGCACATCCTGCAAGCACCCAGACAATCACAAAGACGGGAATGCCAGTACGAAGCAAGTTCCTT
>Ga0265338_10007338_pt1 | contig 13741 bp, 13 predicted proteins | sample 42126metaG_FD_193579 | JGI IMG/M metagenome (GOLD analysis project Ga0265338, IMG submission 193579) | Rhizosphere microbial communities from Carex aquatilis grown in University of Washington, Seatle, WA, United States - 4-21-26 metaG | ecosystem: Host-associated > Plants > Roots > Rhizosphere... | reverse complement strand
GCACGTCGCCGTGCGCGAAGTTGATGATCCCCAAGATGCCGTACACCATCGTGTAGCCCAACGCGATGATCGCGTACACGCTGCCCAACACCAATCCGTTGATGAGCTGCTGGACGAAAATATCCATTTGATACTCCTTTTCCCTGATTACGAATTTACTGCGAGGGTCCAGCTGATCCATCTCATAGTGCGAGGATCTCACACCAAATTCGTACTGGAACTGCCATTCTTAAAAAGTATGCGAGAACCGCGCGTTAGTCGACAGCGATGAGACATTCGACTGCAACGCGAGCCGCGAATATAAAAACGGCACCGCGAGTACAACCGGTGCCGTCGGGTTGGATCCGAGCGCGTCAACATCCCCGGTCAAGCGGAGACGATGAGCAGCCCCTTTGGCGAAGATGAAAGACGTCATTCGATTTCCTTTTTTGTCGCAAACTTCTGCGCTTCGATTTTCTACGCCACGCGATACTTAACGCGAACATCCGAATGACAACAGCGGGCAAAGTAAGCAAGACGCATACCAGCCCATGCAATGAGATAGCGGAGTCGTGATGATCGACCGCGTACTAGCGGGGAAAACGCGCGAATTGTACCTCTATTTGCGCCCCGGTTAGTGTCGAACGGGCAGAGGGTTTTCCTGCATTGCAACCCGATCTCAATTAACACCGCGCGCGAGTGTTACCGAGTTGCACTGTTCGACAAACAGTGGGTTGCACCCTAAGGCAGAATGTCAACACTGTGCATTGACGGGAAGAAATCGAGCGCGCAGGGAAACGGGCCGACGCATGCAGGCAAGCAAAATCCCGCATCGCGATGCAGACCTGCCCTACTATGGTGCAGAGAAAATATTACGGTAGAAATATTGGGGCAGGAAGAAGTGCGCACCCGGTTTTAGGGCCGGATGCTTAACGAGACAGGCTTACCATGGACTGCGCGATCGCTTGATCGATTAAGGTCGAGTACCTAGGCCGTTATGCCGCAGGCAAATTCAAGCCGCGCGGCAGCGGAAATGAAATCGCTTCTTCGACGCCGCTGAGTTTGCGTACATTCACGATACCTAGCGTACGCAACCGCTCCACGACGAGCTGGGCCAGCGCTTCGGGAGCGGAAGCGCCCGCAGTCACGCCGATACGGCGTTTGCCGATGAGCCATGCGGGATCGATCTGCTCAGGCGAATCAACCATATACGCGGGAATGCCACGCTTTTCCGCCACCTCGCGCAATCGATTCGAATTCGAGCTGTTCGGGCTACCCACGACAATCACGACGTCGCACTGCGGCGCCATGAATTTGACGGCATCCTGCCGATTCTGCGTGGCATAGCAAATGTCCTGCTTTTTCGGCTCGCGGATCAGCGGAAAGCGATGCTTGAGCGCAGCGATAATTTCGGCGGCATCGTCGACCGACAGCGTCGTCTGAGTGACATAGGCGATCTGTGCGGGGTCACCGACCTGAAGCACTTGAACGTCCTCGATGGTTTCGACCAGATGCATGCCGCTGCCGGTTTGCCCCATCGTCCCCTCGACCTCCGGATGCCCCTTGTGGCCGATCATGACGATATCGAGACCGTCGCCGCGCATCTTGGCGACTTCAATGTGCACTTTGGTGACCAGCGGGCACGTTGCGTCGAACACGCGCAGACCTCGTCCTTCGGCCTCCTCGCGTATCGCCTTGGACACGCCATGTGCGCTGAAGATAACGGTGGCGCCAGCCGGAACGTCGTCGAGCTCCTCGATGAAAACCGCACCTTTACGGCGCAAATCCTCAACAACATAGGCGTTATGCACGATTTCATGGCGCACGAAAATCGGCGCACCGAACAAAGCGAGCGCCCGCTCGACAATCTCGATGGCCCGGTCGACACCGGCACAGAACCCGCGCGGCTGCGCAAGTAGAATTTCGGCTTCGAGGGTAGCGCTTGCTGACATGGCAGCTCCTACAGTATTCCAATGATCTGGACTTCAAACGCAAGGGGTTGACCTGCGAGCGGATGGTTGAAATCGAACAGGGCGGAGGTAGCGCCCACTTCCTTGAGTATGCCGGCATAGCGCCCACCCGCGGGCGCGTTGAATTCGACTAGATCGCCAGGGGTGAAATCTTCGCCGACCATGGCGTTTTCGCGCAGCGTTTGGAGCGTGACCCACTGCAACAGTTCCGGGTTGCGGGGACCAAACGCTTCTTCAGGCTCTAGCCGAAAGACCGAGTGGTGCCCCACTTTCAATCCGACCAGAATAGCTTCCAGTGGTGGCGCCAATTGGCCGGCCCCCAACAGCAGGGTGGCCGGTTTGTCGCCGAAGGTACTGACAATATCCGCGCCTTCGAGCTGTGCGAGCCGGTAATGCAACGTCACGTGCGAACCTGGTTTTACTTCAGCGATATCAATCTGCGTCATGCGGCACTCAAAGTCATATAAATGTTATTGCGGCAGGGCCATCCGGCGTTCACCGCATGCGGCGCCTGCGATCGGCAGCGCGGCTCCCCGCGCGAGACCGACTCGCTCGTTAAAAGCCGTACAGCACTCTATTGTAAGCCACGACGCAGATCATAGGCCGCGCTTTGCTGCCCCACCCGCCTACGCGCGCGCGGGGCAGCCGCAAATCGGCGTCGCGAAATACTGGGCGGCGTGCGCCGCCATCGACATTAGCGCTCTATTTCCTGGACACACACCATGACGGCCCGACTCTCAAGCAATCTCCGCGTCATTCCATCGCACCGTGCGTCAACGCACGAGCCCGAGCTCCGTACGACGCAGGGTCAACACGACGGCGCGGCCGGCCTGCCTGCGTTCCACAAAGTACCGCCGGTCTCGCATGTTCCAATCTGCGACTGGCCGCAGCATCAGCGGCCTCGCGAGAAATTGCTCCGAGACGGCGCATCGGCGCTGTCAGACAGTGAATTGCTGGCCATCGTCTTACGTATTGGCACACCGGGGAAAAGCGCCGTTGAATTGGGGCAAGCACTGCTTATCAGATTCGGTTCCGTGCAAGGGCTACTCAGCGCGTCGGCTAACCAACTGAAATCCGTGCGTGGTGTGGGCTCTGCCAAATTCGCCCAGCTACAGGCGGTTCTCGAACTCGCCAAGCGCACATTGTCCCAACAAATGCAGAGCAACGTCGCGCTCGACTCGCCCACGGCAGTTCACGATTACTTGCGTCTACTCATCGGCGGCCGCAATTATGAGGCATTCATCTGCCTTTATCTGGATATCAGAAACCGCCTGATCCGGATCGAGGAGTCATCGCGCGGCACCTTGACGCACACAGTCGTGTATCCTCGCGAAATCGCTCGTGAAGCGCTGGCACACAATGCCGCCGCGTTGATCGTCGCGCACAACCACCCCTCGGGCGACGCGCGGCCGAGTGCCGCGGACCGGCACCTGACCCAATGCCTGAAAGCGACGCTCGAACTGATCGATGTCAGATTGCTCGATCACCTTATAATCGGCGCCAACAGCGTGCTTTCCTTTGCCGAACGCGGCTTGCTGTAAAGTGAGCCCCGCTGAAACCGCGCCGCTTGGCGGCGCGGCCGCCCGTACGAAGATCCAGAAATACATTTGATTTTTCGGAGTTTTTTCTGTTAGAATCTTCGTCTGCTTGTTTCCACCCATTTCAGTAGTTATTTTACGTTCTTACGTAACACCTGAATTTAAGCGTATTAGGAGTGCTCTATGGCACGCGTATGTCAAGTGACCGGGAAAGGGCCGATGGTCGGCAATAACGTTTCCCACGCAAACAATAAGACCAAGCGTCGCTTCCTGCCGAATCTGCAAAACCGCCGGTTCTTCGTGGAAAGCGAAAACCGCTGGGTGCGTCTGCGCGTTTCGAACGCCGGCTTGCGCCTGATCGACAAGAATGGCATTGAGTCCGTGCTCGCAGATTTGCGCGCACGTGGCGAAGTCTAAGGAGCACCATCATGGCTAAAGGCGGACGCGACAAGATCAAGCTGGAATCGACAGCAGGTACGGGTCACTTCTACACCACGACGAAAAACAAACGCACGAAGCCCGAGAAAATGGAGATCATGAAATTTGATCCCGTTGTCCGCAAGCACGTGTCGTATAAGGAAACCAAGATCAAGTAATTGGTCAGGTGCCGCTGCGCGTTTGCATTGCGCGGTTCCTTCAAGAAAAACCCCGCCGCTGCGGGGTTTTTTATTATGCGCTACGTCAGCGTTGCCAGTATCGGCTCACCTCTGCGCATCCTTGCCTAACGGTGTAGCATCTAACGCTTTTATAGGGTCCCGGTTCGCCGGGCACCTGCATCGATCTTCGTGGCGTTGCTCTTCACGACGCGCCGCACCGAGCTTGGAGATGGCCGAATGATGGAATTCGACGTGGTAATCGTAGGCAGCGGGCTCGCCGGTTTGAGCGTCGCATTGAACCTGGCGGAATCGGCGCGCGTCGCAGTGATCGCCAAGCGGTCGTTGACAGAAGGCGCCAGCGATTGGGCTCAGGGCGGCATCGCCGCGGTCCTCGATTCGACCGACAGCGTAGAAAACCACGTGCAGGACACCCTGGTCGCCGGCGGTGGCATTTGTGACGAAGCCGCAACCCGCTATATCGTCGAAAACGGCCCGGCTGCCATCGACTGGTTGATCGAGCAAGGCGTACCATTCACGCGCGACGACACCGCGGAGCTGGGTTTTCACTTGACCCGCGAAGGTGGCCATAGTCATCGTCGCATTATCCACGCCGCCGACGCAACGGGTCACGCCGTGATGACCACTTTGGTCGAACGCGTACGCAGCCATCCCAACATCACGTTACTCGAAGACCATTTCGCGATCGATCTGATTACCGCAGACCGGCTCGGCTTGCCGGGACGGCGCTGCCACGGCCTTTACGCACTCGAAATCGGCACTGGCCGTACGTTGACGATCAAGGCGCCGCATACGGTCCTCGCCACGGGCGGTGCAGGCAAAGTCTATTTATATACGACCAACCCCGATACCTCGACGGGCGACGGCATAGCGATGGCGTGGCGCGCCGGTTGTCGCGTGTCGAATATGGAATTCATCCAGTTTCATCCCACGTGCTTGTACCATCCGTATGCGAAATCTTTCCTGATTTCCGAGGCGGTCCGAGGTGAAGGCGGCGTGCTCAGGTTGCCCGATGGCACTCGCTTCATGCCGCAACATGATCCGCGCGCAGAACTCGCGCCGCGTGACGTGGTCGCGCGCGCGATAGACTTCGAAATCAAGAAACGCGGTATCGATTGCGTGTTTCTCGACATCACCCACCAGTCGCCTGAGTTCCTCGAGGAGCATTTCCCGATGATACTGGCGCACTGCAAGGAATTTGGCATCGATATCACAACCGATCCGATTCCCGTGGTGCCGGCAGCCCATTACACATGCGGCGGGGTCGTCACCGATCTGCTGGGGCGCACCGACCTCAACGGTTTGTATGCGGTGGGCGAAACCGCCTGCACAGGCTTGCACGGCGCGAACCGGCTGGCGAGCAATTCCTTGCTCGAATGCCTGGTGATCGGCCGCGCGGCGGCGGCTCACATACAGCAGGAAGGGTTTTCCTGCGACCAGCACATGGCACTGCCTGCATGGGACGAAAGCCGTGTGTCGGATCCCGACGAAGAAGTCGTCGTCGCGCACAACTGGGACGAGCTACGCCGGCTGATGTGGAATTACGTCGGCATCGTGCGCACCGACAAGCGGCTTGCGCGAGCCAAGCATCGTATCTCGATGCTGCGCGACGAAATTCACGAGTATTACGCCAACTTCAAAATCAGCCGCGATCTGCTCGAGCTGCGCAATCTGGTCGACGTTGGGTCGCTGATCGTGGACAGCGCCCGGGCGCGCAAGGAGAGTCGCGGTCTACATTTCAGCCGCGACTGGCCGGACGCCCTGCCCAAAGGTATCGCCACCGTGCTTGCGCCGAAGCGTACACGTAACCGCTCACTATAATTCGAGCGGGCTTGCTCCACCTTAAGGCAGTTGCCTCTGAAGCAACTGCCTCTATAGCAGTCGCATCGAAAAATCGGCGGCGTGCACGTCTTTGGTCAAGCTGCCAATCGAGATCCGGTCCACTCCGGTCGCCGCGATCGCGACCACGGTATCGAGATTCACGCCACCGGACACCTCAAGTACTGCCCTGCCCGCCGTCATAGCAACGGCCTCGTGCATCATCGTCGGCGTAAAATTATCGAGCAGTATCGACTGAGCGTGGTGCGCGAGCGCTTCATCGAGTTGCGCCAGCGTCTCGACCTCAACCTGTATCGACACCCCGGCGTTCAGCGCATTAGCCGCATCGACTGCCGCGCCCACGCCGCCAGCCGCGGCAATATGATTCTCCTTGATCAGGATGCCATCATAAAGCGCGAGCCGCTGGTTCGCCCCGCCGCCAACCCGCACTGCGTACTTCTGCGCGAGGCGCAGCCCTGGCAGGGTCTTGCGGGTGTCGAGAATACGCGCGCGATGCCCTTCGATCGCCTGCACATAGCGCCGCGTCGCGGTCGCCACCCCCGACAGCAACTGCAAAAAATTCAAAGTGTTGCGCTCGGCCGTGAGCAGCATCCGCGCCGGCCCGCGCAATTCGACCACGGGGGTATCGGCGAGCATCAGTTCGCCTTCACGATAATGCCAACTGGCCGTGATACCACCGCCCAGTTGCCGCAATACGCTGTCGAACCAAGGCACGCCGCATAGCACCGCAGCTTCACGAACCACGATACGCGCGCTGCGCACTTCGTCAGCCGGCACGAGCCGGCCAGTGAGATCGCCGCTGCCGATGTCTTCCGCAAGCGCGGCTGCAACGGCGCCCTCGATCGCCTGCTCGAAGACCGCACCGTATTCGCGTGAGATTTCATCGAACAAAGGCGAAATCGCGTCCTTCCCGGTTTTCAATGGCACTGTCTCAGTTTCCTTTTCCATGTTCGAGGCTCCGGCTCAGGCCGGTCCGACTTGTTCAAAGAGCGCCCCGTCGCGCGCCAGGTCGCCGCTGGCGCGCACCGCTTTTTTCTGGCGAGCGGCAAAATCCAGCATACGATCGATCGGCAAGCGTGCTCGAGCACCCAGTTGCGGGTCGACGTGAATCTCGTTATGCCCGCGTTCCAGCACAGCGGCGAGATTGGCCAATCCGTTCATGGCCATCCATGGGCAATGCGCGCAGCTCTTGCAGGTTGCACTGTTGCCAGCCGTCGGCGCGGCAATGAAGATCTTGTCGGGCGCGGCGGCACGCATCTTGTGCAAAATGCCGAGATCCGTGGCGACGATAAATTCGCGCGCTGGCAGATTTTGTGCGGCGCTGATCAATTGCGTCGTCGAGCCGACGACATCAGCCTGGGCCACCACCGACGCCGGCGATTCCGGATGCACGAGTATCTTCGCGTCCGGGTGCTCCGCACGTAGCAAATCGAGCTCCACGCCCTTGAATTCGTCATGGACCAAGCAGGAGCCTTGCCACAACAACATATCGGCGCCCGTCTTTTTCTGTATATAGCTTCCAAGGTGCCGATCCGGCGCCCAGATAATTTTTTCGCCGCGCGCGTGCAGGTCGGCCACGATATCGAGCCCGATCGACGAGGTCACCATCCAGTCCGCGCGGGCCTTGACCGCGGCACTCGTGTTCGCATAGACGACCACGGTGCGATCCGGATGTGCGTCGCAAAACGCCGCAAACTCGTCGGCGGGACAACCGAGATCGAGCGAGCAGGTAGCGTCCAGATCGGGCATCAGGATGCGCTTTTCGGGGCTCAGGATTTTAGCGGTTTCGCCCATGAAGCGCACGCCCGCTACCACCAGCGTCTTGGCCGGATGGTCACGGCCAAAGCGCGCCATTTCGAGCGAGTCTGCCACGCAGCCGCCGGTTTCTTCAGCGAGATCCTGCAGCTCGCCATCGACGTAATAGTGCGAGACCAACACGGCCTGCTCGCGCTTGAGCAGCGCGCGTATCTGCTCTTTCAAGCGAACCCGCTCCGACGCACTGGGCGCCGGAGCCACTGTCGCCCAAGCCTGGCCGACGCCGCACACGGCGCCTGAACCCGACCCGGTCGAGGGCGCGAAAGGCCGGTCGAACTCGATGGTTTTAACGAGAGTCTGATCCATAGCTGCCAACACTCCGTGAAACTGATTTGCACACCGCTGCAAATCGCTACTTTGAAAGTGCGAAACCCCGCATTAGCGGGGTCTCTACTCATACGAAGTGTAGCGGATTTGGTGCGCTTGCGTACGCAGCGGTGTGGCGACCTAAGGTAGACCTAGATCAGCACCCTATGCACGACTACGCGTAGCTGCGCAGACGTACCGCAAACTCCTGCAAAGCCTTGATCCCACTCGCCTCGGCGCGCTGACACCAATCCTGCAACTGCAGCACCAGTTGCTCACGCGACGCATTGGAGCGCTCCCAGATCGCAGCCAGTTCGCTGCGCAGTTCAAAGTACGTCTTCAGCGCACTGCTCGACTCGAACAGTTGCGGCAGCTGCAACTTCTGCGGCTCCTGAAGGCGGGCTTCGTCCTTATGGAACCATTTGCGCGCATTTTTCGCCAGCACATACGTTTCGCGCGCGCCAACTTCCTTGATATGCGCGAGTTCCTTGCGATACGCACGCTTGAGCGTCTTGCCGTAATGCGCCATGACTTCGTAGCGGTTCGACAACACGGCCTGCAGCGTATCCAGATCGACGATCGCCTTGGCGCCCGAGATCTTCGGCGACGGCGCTATTTTCTTGACCTTGGCCAGCTTGCAGATTTCCAGCGCGCGGATGTACATCCAGCCGATGTCGAACTCGTACCACTTGTTCGACAGCTTGGCCGAGGTCGCGTACGTGTGGTGGTTGTTGTGCAGCTCTTCCCCACCGATCAGGATGCCCAACGGCACCAGGTTCGTGCTCGCGTCTTCGCTATTGAAATTACGGTAGCCCCAGAAGTGCCCCAGGCCGTTGACCACGCCGGCAGCCCAGAACGGGATCCATGCCATCTGGATCGCCCAGACGGTCAGGCCGATCGCACCGAACAACGCGATATTGATGATCATCATCAAGCTGATGCCGAGAATGGCGTGCTTCGCATACACGTTGCGCTCGATCCAGTCGTCCGGCGTGCCGTGACCGAATTTGCGCATGGTTTCCTCGTTTTTCGCTTCGCTGCGATACAGCTCCGCGCCTTGCCACAATACTTTAGGCAGGCCACGCGTTTGCGGGCTGTGAGGATCGTCTTCGGTCTCGCATTTAGCGTGGTGCTTGCGGTGGATCGAAGCCCATTGCCCGGTAACCATTCCGGTTGTCATCCACAACCAGCCTCGGAAGAAATGGCTGACGGCAGGATGCAGGTCGAGCGCACGGTGCGCTTGACAGCGATGCAGGTAAACGGTGACGCCGATGATCGTGATATGGGTCATGATCAGCGTGTACGCGACAATGGCCCATCCACTGGCGTGCAGCAGACCATGAGCCACGAAATCAAACAAATAATTGAGCAAGGTAAAATCCTGGAACGCGACTGTCGAAAAACAAGCCCGCGAAAAGATAAAGTCTTGAAAACAATACAGTATTGATGCTAACACCGATATCTTAGTCGGTCCTTAAGATCGCCCGTCAAGGCTGTCCGTAAGATTGACAAAAACATCGACAAACACCCGAAAGACATACTTCTACAAAACCATTTACGACCCGGTCATCAGGACCGATCGAATTGTGGCATGCAGTGTACCAAACTGGTATCCAAATAAACGCTAAAGAAACCGTAAAATTTAGGGTTTTCTGTGTTGAATCAACTAGTAAGCAGATTTACCTTCGCGGCGGGTCCCAGCCTCAGGCCGCGCTCGGCGGCAGAGCGCTAGCGCCCGGTTGCGCAGGCTTCTGCGGGCTCGTGCCGGCTTCGGCAGCGCTAGCCCTGTCGGCTCGCCCAGGCGGAATTTCCCCGACGATGCGCACTTCCCGCTGTGTAAACGGGATTTCGATACCGTTGGCCGAAAACAACCGCCAAATAGCCTGATTGACGGTCGAGCGCACCAGCGACGTGCCTTGGGCGGCATTCTCGACCCAGAAGCCCAGCTCAAAATTGATGCCGTCCGCGCCGAAACCGGTCAGATACGCAGCCGGGGCGGGATCGTCGAGCAAGCGGGGCACGCCTTTTGCCGCTTCCACCAACAAAGCCATCGCCCGGTCAACGTCGGTCGAATACGCAACTTGCACAGTCAATTTGATATAGCCGCGGGTCACGTAGGATGAGTGATTCTGCACCGGATCGGCGATCAACTTCTCGTTTGGAATGATGGTCTCGATTCCGTCCAGCCCGCGCACTACCGTATAGCGCGTCTTGATCTCGGTAACTAGCCCTTGGTAGCTACCCACCGTGATCTGATCGCCCAGCCGCAGCGAACGCTCCAACAAGATGATGAAACCAGACACGTAGTTGCTGGCAATTTTCTGCAAGCCTAGGCCTAGGCCGACGCCAAGCGCGCCACCGAACACGCCCAGCACCGTGATGTCGATACCCACCAGTTCCAGGCTTGCCAGCAACGCTGCCAGGATCAGAATCGCCTTGCTCACCCGGGCCATGACGACCTTGAGGTTGGCGTCGAGCGAACGCGATTGCATCAGTTGATCTTCGAGCGCCGCACCGGCCCACATCGCCACCACCACCGTCAAGCCGACCCACAACAAGCCCGTGCTCAACGACAGCAAGCTCATATGCGCATTGGCCACGTTGAACTTGACGCTCCCCATCCACCGCAGTAGATCGTCCTGGATCCCGGTGACGTACACCACCATGCCGACCCACACCACCACAGTCAGCACGCGCTGGAACACCAGTAGCAGCTCCGAAGTGCTGCCCGAGCGCGAAAACGCTCGCCGCACGCAATAAAACAGCAAATAGATGACCGAAATACCGAACAGCGGCACCAGCGCCAAGCTGAGCAGGGCCGTCTCGATGAACGGATCGAGCAGCAACTGCGCGCACAACACCAGGATCCAGCCCAGCAGCGGGAACATCGCCTTGTTCAGGCTTTCAACGCTGAACTGCAATACCGCGTTCGCGGTATCTCGGCGCCGGCCCAACATCCGCTTGAAGAAACGCGCCAGCAGATAGGCCGCCAGCAAACAACCGAGCAACACGCCGGCCTGGTAAGCGATGACGGGCTGGCCGAAATCGCGAACCAAGGCACCGAACATATGATTGACGTAGCGGTTTTGTATCATTTGCAGGTTTTATCGAGCGCCATGCAGGCCTCGGGATGAAGCCCTACAGCAAGTCACGAACTCCGCGACGAAGCGCTCCTCAGATCGCTTCCCTGGCTGTGCTTCCCAGCTCGCGCCTCAAGCCATCCCTTCGTGAGCCATCGTTCTCAAAGCCGTATCACGCGCGCCGCTCGAGTACGGCGGCGAAAAAGCCGTCCGTCGCGTGCAGATGCGGCCACAGCGAAAAATAGGTTCCCATCGGCAGGTCGATTTTCTGCTCGGCCAGCACTTCGCCGGCATTGAGCACGTGGAATTCCGGATGCTCGGCGAGAAACGCCGTCACGATAGCCTCGTTTTCGGCTTCGAGCAAACTACAGGTGGCATAAACCAGCCGTCCGCCCGGTTTCACCAGCCGCGCGGCGCTGGCGAGAATCGACGCTTGTTTGGGCGTCAGTTCGGCAACAGAGTCCGGCGATTGACGCCATTTCAAGTCGGGATTGCGCCGCAGCGTTCCCATCCCGCTGCACGGTGCATCGACCAGCACCCGGTCGATCTTGCCCGCCAGGCGCTTGATCTTTGCATCATGTTCGCTGTCGATAAGCACCGGATGCACGTTCGACAAACCGCTTTTCGCCAGGCGCGGTTTGAGCTTGGCAAGCCGCCGGTCGGCCACATCGAACGCATACAGGCGGCCGGTCGAGCGCATCATCGCGCCCAGCGCAAGCGTCTTGCCGCCAGCGCCGGCGCAAAAGTCCACCACCATCTCGCCACGCTTGGGCGCCAGCAGGTAGCACAGCAATTGACTGCCCTCGTCCTGGACTTCGCACCAGCCTTGCTCGAATACGGGGAGGCGATTGAGCGCGGGCTTGCCGGCCAGACGGATCGCCTGGGGTGCAAACGGCCCCGCCTCGCAAGCAATTTCGGCCGCCTGGAGCGCGGCCATGACCTGCTCGCGGCTAGCCTTGATCGGGTTGGCGCGAATATCGAGCGGCGCGGGGTGGTTCAGCGCCGCGGCCAGCAAAGCCAGCTCCGCTTCTTCGAAACGGCTGGCCAGGGCGCTGTAGATCCACTCGGGCAAATTGGTGCGTACGCGCAACGGCAAACTGGCGGGATCGATCTTCGACACGTGCTCCAGCCAATCCGCTTCGGTCTGCGACAGAAACGGCTTCAAGGCAGTACGCCCTGCCGTCTGCATCAGCCCCAGCAGCGCCAGGCGCCGGATCGGATTGCCGGAACCACTTTCAGCCAAATGGCCGAACTCCATCTTACGGCGCAGCACGGCGAACACAGCTTCGGCAATCACGCCGCGCTCGTTGTGCCCCAGTTTCGGGTGGGCGCGGAAAAAACGACTCGTGGCCGCGTCGGCTGGGCCGGCAAATTTCAGCACGTCGGCCAAAAGGGTTTCAGTCTGACCAATCAGGAAACCATGCAACTTCATGCGCCTTCTCCGATAAAAAACCATTGCGGCTCGGGCGGAGTCAAGACGACATGCCCGCTTTGCAGCGCCAGTCGTCCTTCGACGAACCAGCGTACAGCACGCGGATAAATAAGATGTTCAACTTCAAGCACGCGCTCGGCCAGTGCCCGAGCGTCGTCGCCGCTACGCACGGGCACGGCGGCTTGCAGCACGATGGGGCCGTGATCGAGCGTCGGCGTCACGAAATGCACCGTGCTGCCGTGCAGCTTGACACCGGCATCGAGCGCCTGTTGATGGGTTTTAAGTCCCGGGAAGCTAGGTAGCAACGACGGGTGAATATTGAGCATGCGGCCGCGATAACGCTCGACAAAGCCGTCAGTCAACACCCGCAGAAAGCCCGCCAACACCACCAGGTCAGGTTCGAACCGGTCGACTTGTCGCGCCAATTCGGCATCGAAGGCCGCACGGTCCTGGCGGTAACGCGTGTGATCGACGACCGCAACGGGAATCCCATGCGCCTGCGCATGTTGCAATCCGGCGGCGTCGGGACGGTTGGAAATGACTGCTGCAATCTGCGCTGGCCACTGTTCTTGCGTGCACGCGCGCAAGAGTTCGGCCATATTGGAACCACGGCCGGAAATCAGGATAACAATTTTCTTCATCGCCGGATTTTATCATCCGGACCCGTGTTGGCCCGCATGAATCCCGGAAGCCGGTGCGAGCGTTTATAATCTAGTGCTTTGCGGCCCTGGCGCCGCGGTAATTGACCACCTATCCAGTATCGCTTACGTGAAAGTATTCAGGGGTCTTCCGAACGCTGAAAGTCGCGCGCCTTGCGCGTTGACGATCGGCAATTTCGACGGCGTGCATCGTGGCCATCAGGCGCTGCTGGCCCGGGTGCGCTCGGCGGCAGACGCACGCGGGCTGCCGGTGTGCGTGATGACCTTCGAACCGCATCCGCGCGAATTCTTCAATCCGGCGGGCGCCCCGCCGCGCATCGCGCTGTTGCGGGACAAGCTCAAAGCGCTGCAGTGCAACGCGGTCGACCGCGTCGTGGTCGAGCACTTCAACCAGACCTTCGCCGCGCAGTCGGCGGAAACCTTCGTCGAACGCGTACTCGTCAATGGCCTGCACGCGCGTTGGGTAATCGTGGGCGACGACTTCCGCTACGACACGCGGCGCGCCGGCG
>Ga0265338_10007335_pt1 | contig 13746 bp, 12 predicted proteins | sample 42126metaG_FD_193579 | JGI IMG/M metagenome (GOLD analysis project Ga0265338, IMG submission 193579) | Rhizosphere microbial communities from Carex aquatilis grown in University of Washington, Seatle, WA, United States - 4-21-26 metaG | ecosystem: Host-associated > Plants > Roots > Rhizosphere... | reverse complement strand
GGACCGGGCGCGCCGACGTTTCATTTTCACCAGCATCGTTCGCCGGAACTCAGCGTGCGACTGGTGCTCAAAGGCGGCGGTTGTGAAAATGTCGGCGCACAATATTCGCTGCCGAACGAGAAGTTGATCGCGAACCGCGACCTCGACGGCTGCCGCAAAGTGATCCTGGACGCAGTGTTGCTGGCGCAGGGCAAGGGTTGCGGTCCGGGCATCCTGGGCGTCTGCATCGGTGGTGATCGCGCGACCAGCTACGAGATGAGCAAGACGCAATTCTTGAGGTTGATTCCCGACCGGAACCCGAACCCGAAGCTGGATGAACTGGAGCAGGACATTTTGAAGACGGCGAATGAACTCGGCATCGGCCCGATGGGATTCGGCGGCAAGACGACGTTGTTGGGCGTGAAGATTTGCGCGGCGAACCGCCTGCCCGCGTCCTATTTCGTGAGCATCAGCTACATGTGCTGGGCGTATCGGCGTCAGGGCGTGACGCTGGATGCGGAGGGGAAGATTGGGAAATGGCTTTATTGATGATTCACAAATACCGCCGTTCCTTTCCAGCCAAAATTGACTTTAGCGCATTTTGCAACGGGACTAATGAAATGCCACGGGAAAAATGGATATTCACTGAACTTACGGTGAATTTTTTTGTTTTGGGAGACTTGGCAAACCAGTCAAAATAAGAAAGAAGCGCGACCTGATAAAGGAGCGGGGCTAAATGGTTGAGGAGTGTAACCTTGCCGTGATGTTTTGGATTTTTATATAGAGCATCATTTGGTGTCACTGGATTGCCGTGAAGAAAATCGTTTCGAGCTTCGTAAAGTCGCCAATATAAAAACTCAACAGCTTTTCCATTTATTATTTTTCCACGGTATTTAATTTTTCGCCGCCGTTTTAATATGCGATCTCCCAATTGAGCTTTTGAAAGCAAAGTCCAAACTGCTGGCGCATCGGATTTTCCATTTTTGCCCGGATGGACTAAAATCTCAAATGTGCTTACCCACAATGCAATGCTTATTCCTAGATCGTAAAACAAAAGACCGTTCTTTTTGGGCAAGGAACAGGCGTGATAGGCAATTGCCAAAGAGCGAAATAATTTATTGTAGCGCCAATTTTTACGGCCTTTTTCAAAACGGTTCACCCAAGCCTTCCTCAAGAAATTAAAGATAATTTCGTGAGGTTCTGGTCGTAAAAAGTTGTCTGTTATTAAAATGTCAGGGTATGTTTGCCCTCGAAAATTATCCGGTGAATCAAAGGAATTAAGTGCATGTCCCATTAACAAGAGGTCTTTGCCGTCACGCGTTGGGCCAAACGGATAAAAATCAAAATAATCGGAATACAAAGTTCCATTAGCATTTAGACTTCCAACTGTGAATTGCCAGCCACGCAAAATGCAAGAGATGGCAAAAATATTTCTAAAGCTGACCAACGCATTTATATTTTTGACCGAATCCGGTGCGTCGTCATGAATGACCATCACACTCACATTACATTTGTCACCGCTTCTGTCTGAAAACCCATTGATGAGCGCAAAAACAGCGGGGTCACGTTTTGCAATTTCAACCACGCGATAATCGGTGTCAGGAAGTAATCCAACAAATTTAGTTTCAATGGGTTTTTCGATGCGAAGATTCGGCAAGACAGAAAATACTTTTAGCTTTTCGTGATTGCCCAAGCCTTCTAATTCGCTTAATGGTTTTTCACTCATTTATGAGCTATAATAAATTATCTTTTCCCTTCACCGAAGAAAAAATCCGGGCGCTGAAAGTCGGCGACGAGGTTTTGATTTTGGGCATCGGGTTCACCGGGCACGAAACGCGGGAGTTGCAAACCGGCGGATTTCGGGTTTAATTCCAGCATGTCAAAGCTCGAACAAGTCGAGGATCAGGTGAAGCGGTTGTCTGCCGCCGAACAGGAAGCGCTGCGCGACTGGCTGGAAAACCTGCTCGAAGACCGGCTGGAATTGAAAGACGAGTTCAAGGCTGAAATCGAAGCCGGACAGAAGGACATCGCGGAAGGGCGTTATCGCATCCACCGCCCATGAATTCTCCGGGCGGCGCGGCGACGCAGATTTGTTCGCCCCAGTTTGACCGGGGGTTTTTCAGTCTGCCTGCGGGAGTGCAACAGCAGATTCAACGCAGGATTGACGAACTGGGATGCAACTTGCGTGGTTTTTCACATCATCGGATGCAAGGCGTGGATGCGTTCCGGTTGCGGGTCGGAGATTTTCGAGTCATTTACCAGTTCAATGTGGAAAAGAATGAATTGCTTTTGATCACTGTTGGAAACCGACGTGACGTTTATAAAACACCGCTCAATTGAAAAGGCTGTTGCCATGATTAAACTTTCCTTCCCCTTCACCGAAGAAAAAATCCGCGCGCTGAAAGCCGGCGACGAGGTGCTGATTTCCGGCATCGTGTTCACCGGATGCTGGTTTATCGAATTTGATCCTAATCCCCGGCAGATTGAGGCCGTGGCGGCCAGAACCGCATAAATCACTGAAAATATGGCGTCTCGCCCCTGTTGGAAAACAACTCGGTCGTGTCGGATTGCATCTCGGTCGCGTTGGGAGGCGTTTCGCCCCAGATAAATCCCATCTCAACCCCGCTGGAACGCAACTTGCCCCGGTTGGAATGCGTCTCGTCCCCGTCCGATTCAAGCTCGCCCTGGTCGGAAGGCATCTTGGTCTCGTTGGAACGCGTCTAGCCGCTGTCAGATTGCAGCTCGCCCCTTCCGGAACCGCGCTCGGAATCGTTGGGACGGCGCTTCGGGTCGTCAATTTCCTCCTCGCCCTCGCTGGATTGGCGTTCGTTCCGGTTGGAACGTCCCTCGCCACGGTCAAATCGCGGCTTGGTTTTGCCACAGCATTACTCGCCCGCGTCCGACCACGGCTCGGAGTTTCCAAACGGAGGTTTAATCGCGCGCCAACGATGCCTCGCGACGCAGGCGGGAGGCTCGCCGCGGTTCGCAAGCATTTCGCGGTGGAAATAAGCCGTCAAATTGTTTAGGTTGCGGCCATGATTAAGTTGAGCTTCCCTTTCACGGAGGAAAAAATCCGCGCACTGAAGGTCGGCGACGAGGTGCTGATTTCCGGCGTTGTGTTCACCGGACGCGATGCGGTTCACAAATATCTTCACGAAGGTGGCAAGCTGCCGCCGGGTGTGAATTTAAAGAACGGCATCCTGTATCACTGCGGACCGGTGGTGATGAAGCAGGATGATGGTTCCTGGAAGGTCACGGCCGCCGGTCCAACGACTTCGATCCGCGAAGAGCCGTATCAAGCGCAAGTCATCCGTGATTTTGGACTGCGCGGCGTCATCGGCAAGGGCGGCATGGGCGATCGGACATTGGCGGCCTGCAAGGAATTCGGGTGCGTGTATTTGCACGCGGTTGGGGGTGCGGCGCAGGTGCTGGCCGAGTGCATCAAGAAGGTGCGCAATGTTTATATGATGAAGGAATTCGGCGCGCCCGAAGCGATCTGGGAATTTGAAGTGCAGGATTTTCCAGCCGTTGTCACGATGGACGCGCACGGAAACTCGCTGCACAAGGAAATTTTTGCGAAGAGCCAGGCCGAGCTCGCAAAGCGGATATAAAACTCACCCAAGAAACTGTCCGCAGATGGCGCAGATTGATATATTGCGAAAATGAATCTGCGTCATCGGCGCAATCTGCGGAGAAAACTGCTTGGCGTGAGGCTCAAAACTTATAATTCCATTCGCGGGCGGCATATTTCTCTCGTGCCAAGGCGGCAATCTTTTCCAGCGGCGGCTTCTCCAATTGTTCTTCTGCTTTCCAGGCCTGTCGCAGGGCGGCCTTCACTGCGTCCGCCGGAACGTTCAAATTGGTCAGAAAGCCGGAATGTGGGCGGTGTTCCCGGTAATCGGGCTGTTTGGAAGGCATCGGCAACAGTTCACTGACGAGCGCGAGGTCAAAGTTCAGCAGAAATGTGCCATGAAAAAGCAGAAATTTTTTTTTGCGGCGCTGCGAGTTGCCGGAAAATTTGCGGTCGGCAACGGCCAGATCGGTGTAGCCGCGCACGCCGACGGGCCGGCCTATGGCCGATTCCAGCGCGGTGCGATTTCGGCGCATGATGAAATGGTTGGCCCGGCTGATGTTGTGGAACGGGCCGTCGTCCGTGATCCGCAAAACCAGGGAATAATTCAGACAACCGGAGCCTTGCAGCACGGCGCCGCCGCCCGAGGGCCGGCGCAGCACGGGAATCTGCCGGGTCTCGCAGGCGGTCAAGTTCACTTCTGACGCGACTTTGTTCGCGTAGCCGACGACGACGAAATATTCCCGCGGTTCCCAGAAGCGCAGAACCTCCACGCCATCGCCATCTTCGCTCCAATCCAACAGCGCCTCGTCGCAAGCCAGGTTTTCAGCCGGTGATGGGAAGGTTAAATCAATCTGCTTCACGTTTGTAGGCGTGCTGATTTCGCTGGTGTTGGGTGCATGGTTTTGTTCCAATGTTGCTAGCGCTTTTGGAGCGTTAGGAGAAAATTGATTAACACAGTGAATACCCAAAAAAAAGACATTTACGATTCGCGTTCACCAGGTGCTTCGGCCCCGGCCAGCGGTGGCAATGGGGACAAGTGGTCGGAGTCGTTGCGGTCCGTTTTTGAACTGGCACTGGAGAATCAGGGCCCGGAGCGCACGGCGCAATTGCTGGAAAAACTCGCCGACCGGCTGCGGGCGGCGACGCATGAATCCGCCCGCGGATTCAACACGCCCTATGTCAATACGATTCCATCGGAGCAGCAGGCGCCGTTTCCGGGCGACCGCGACATTGAACGCCGGCTCAAGAGCCTGATGCGTTGGAACGCCATGGCGATGGTGGTGAAGGCCAATTCGACCACGAACGTGGGCGGTCACATTTCGACCTACGCCTCGGCGGCGACGATTTACGAGGTCGCCTTCAATCATTTTTTCCGCGGGCGTACGGAGAATTTTCCCGGCGACATGGTTTATTTTCAGGGCCACGCGGCACCGGGAATTTATGCGCGTGCATTTCTCGAAGGCCGGCTGCAGGAGCGGGACCTGCAAAATTTCCGGCAGGAACTCGCCGAGGGCGGCGGACTGTCATCATATCCGCATCCGTACCTGATGCCGGAATTCTGGCAGTTTCCGACGGTTTCAATGGGGCTGGGCCCGATCATGTCCATCTATCAGGCGCGGTTCAACCGCTACCTGCAGGCGCGCGGGCTGACCCAATGGAAGGAAGAGCCGAAAATCTTCGCGTATCTTGGTGACGGCGAATCGGACGAACCGGAAACGCTTGGTTCCATCACCCTTGCGTCGCGCGAGAACCTCGACAATCTGGTCTGGGTCATCAACTGCAATTTGCAGCGGCTGGACGGCCCGGTTCGTGGCAACGGCAAGATCATCCAGGAACTGGAAGCCGCCTTCCGCGGCGCCGGCTGGAATGTCATCAAGGTCATCTGGGGCTGGCAATGGGACGAATTGCTCGCCCAGGACAAGACCGGGTTGCTGGTCAAGCGCATGGAGGAGTGCGTGGACGGCGACTACCAGAAGTACACCGTTGAGCCCGGCAGCTACACGCGCAAACATTTCTTCGGCAAATATCCCGAGCTGCTCAAGCTGGTGAACCATCTGACCGACGAGCAGATCCAGAAGCTGCTACGGGGCGGCCACGACGCACGCAAAATGTACGCGGCCTACAAGGCTGCGGTGGAGCACAAAGGCCAGCCGACGGTGATTCTCGCCAAGACGGTGAAAGGTTACGGCCTGGGCGAGGCGGGCGAAGGCCGCAATATTTCGCATCAGCAGAAAAAAATGAACGAGAAGGAGCTGCGGGAGTTCCGCGAGCGCTTCAAGATTCCCATCAGCGACGACATCATCGCCGAGACGCCGTTCTTCCGGCCGCCAGCGGACAGTCCAGAAATCAAATATCTGATGGAACGCCGCCAGGCGCTTGGCGGCTTTCTGCCGGAACGCAAAGTTCCTGCCGGCCCGTCGGGGCTGGAGGTGCCAAAGCTCGACTATTTTGCCGAATTTTTCAAAGGCTCGGTCACGGAAGCTTCCACCACGATGGCATTCGTGCGGCTGGTGACCATTTTGCTCCGGCACAAGGGGGTCAGCAAAAACATCGTGCCAATCATTCCTGACGAGGCGCGCACGTTCGGCCTTGATGCGTTGTTCCGCGAGATCGGGATTTATTCCTCCAAGGGACAGCTCTACGAACCCGTGGACAAGGCGTCGTTGCTTTATTATCACGAAGCGAAGGACGGCCAGATTCTCGAGGAAGGCATCACCGAGGCCGGTTCGATGGCGTCATTCATCGCCGCGGGCACGAGCTACGCCACGCATGGCGTGCCGACGATTCCGTTTTACATCTACTACTCGATGTTCGGCCCGCAGCGTGTCGGCGACCTGTTCTGGCTTGCGGGTGACATCCGGGCGCGGGGATTTTTATTGGGTGCGACGTCCGGCCGCACCACGCTCAACGGTGAAGGGCTGCAGCACCAGGACGGTCACAGTTTGCTGCACGCGAGCACGATCCCGACCTGCCTGCCCTACGATCCGGCGTTCGGATTTGAGCTCGCCGTCATTGTGGCGGATGGCTTGCGCCGCATGTACGTCGAGAACGAGGACATTTTCTATTACCTTTCGCTCTACAACGAAAATTATTTGATGCCGCCAATGCCTGCCGGTGTCGAGGACGGCATCCTGAAGGGGTTGTATAAATTCAAGCCCGGTGCGGAAGGCAAAAAACTGAAGGCGCACATCCTCGGCAGCGGACCGATTATCAACTCCGCGTTGAAGGCGCAGGAAATTCTGGCCGAACGTTACGATGTGTCCGCCGATGTCTGGAGCGCGACCAGCTACAAGCTGCTGCGCACCGATGCCGTGCGTTGCCAGCGCTGGAATATGCTGCATCCGACCGCCGCGCCCAAAAAGAATTACGTTGAGACTTTGCTGGCGAAAGAGCAGGGGGTGTTTGTGGCAGTGTCCGACAATGTCCGCACGGTGCCCGACCAGATTGCTCCGTGGGTTCCGGGAGGATTGATGACGCTGGGCACGGACGGTTTTGGCCGCAGCGACACCCGCGCGCGATTGCGCCGGTTCTTTGAAGTGGATGCGGAGAGCACCGTCATCGCCACGCTATACGAGCTGGCGGAGAAAGGCTTGGTTGAACGGGAAGTCGTGGCTCGGGCGATCAAGGAATTGGGTGTGGATCCGGAGAAAGTGCAACCACAATTGGTCTAAGCAGCGCGGAGACCGGTGTTAACTTAGTGTTTGTCTGTTTGTTCAGGCCGGACGGAAGCATCGGTTGTGTTTTGAAGACCGGGGTTTCCGACATGGCGCTGGCCCGCCCCCGCCTCCGCCCAATGCCATCCGGCCAGTAACACGACCGCCGGCAGGACATGCAACAGCAACCGATCCAAGGTCACGGGGATCAGCGCGGTAAGGTTCCATGGTGTCACGCAGTAAACGAGTGCATAAATCATCAGGTGCAGTCCGAGTAAAATCCACAAGGCCAGCACGGGGCGCTGTGCAAACGCCCGCCATCCCAGCAACGCCAGCACCGGCAGTAGGATCCAGAGCAGGCCCCAGACATGGAAGTCCGTGGTTTGCACCAGCATCGTGGGAATGATTTGCTTTAATCCGGACAAATGATTCACAACCGCCGGGGACAATAATCTTGACCCGTAATCTTCATGGGTGCGCGGCAGGTTCCGACTCCAGACAATCCAGGCTGCATCCAGAGCGAACAGACCCGCAAAAAATACCACGGCTCCAACTGCCGCTTGTCGCCGCTTGTCACAAAGTCCAAATCCGAGGAGTACCACGCCATTAATCAGCGCCAAAACCGCCCCTTCGCTTTTTGTGAACGCGATGAAGGCGCTGAACAAGATGGCCAGGAAGAGGTCCTGCGTTTGTTGCCGGTCAATCCACTTGGCCACATAAAAAATGCTGCCGGCATAAAACATCGCCAGCGGCAGGTCGGCGCACCCGACGCCTCCGTACCGGAACATCACCGGCAACAAGGCCACCGTTGTACTCAGGCACGCCGCCGGCAACCGCCGCAGTCTCCAGCGCAGCCCGAGATACACCATCGGCACGAGCAGAACATCCAGAAACGCCGACAACAATTTACCGGTCTGGTCATCAATTGTTCCCATTGCGGCATACGCTCCGGCCGTCAGGAAAGGCAACATCAGCGGATAATCCAAATGGCTATAACTCAAGCTCAGATCATGAAAACAGGCCGGGGTTGGGCGCAAAGCTTCGTGAGCCAGTACCTTGGCTTTGAATCCCCAGATGGCGAACGCGTCCCATTCCGTCAGCGGCGACGACACAGCACCCATCACAATTATTGCGAGAGCCGCCAGTGTCAGACCCAATGGCGCGAGGACCCATTTGTCGCCATTCTCCCAGTCGGATGCCAGGATTCTTATCCGCACCAGCCGGTTCTTTTTCGTTATAACCAGCAAGGTTGCCAGCGTCAGAAAACCGATGATGCCCAACACGGTTCGCGAGGGGATGAACCCGATCAATGAAATCCAAAACAACAGCAACCCCATGGTGCCCGCGCCGAGGGCCGAGCCGAGCCCCAACAATTGAACAACGGTAATTTGATTTGAGGGATGGATCGCCGCGATGACGGTGTATCCCACCAGCAGAATCAACAACAGATACAGGCAGCAGGCCAGAAGCGTCATCATTTACCTCCTGTTCCGGCGGGTTGTGTCGTGTCATGGCCCTCTTGAGGTGGCAAGGGTTCCAGCCTTGGCGTTTCCTCACCGGGAAAATCGTTGCCAAATATCAACACGGAGCGGACATCGTGCTGTTGCAGCCATTGCTGGCCGGGACTGAATCCAATTCGCATGATATCGTTGCCATCATTGATGACCTGACCGGCCGGCGCGGCGAACAACCGCCGGGGGAACAAAAGGTAGCTTGTCCGGAAATAAAAATAGCCCAAGGAATTGGCAACCACCGGATTGGTCTTGGCGTACCCGGCCAGTTTCAGCAGTGTGTTGCCGTCACCCACCTGCGCGGCAATCCGGTCGGATGGTTCCTGCTCCACCTTGGCGGTGCGTTGAGCAGGCGATTCCATTATCATGGCATAGAACCGTCGGAATGCCGACTCAGGGCGTAATTGCAACCAACACAGGTGCGCCAGCACCAGCAGCACGATCGCCCAGGCGGTGTGCTGGAAACGTTTGCCATCAACAGGAACAGGTCGGTTCAAAATCGTCTTACAATTAATGCGGTTCAGGCGGGAACTTTCTGGCACAGCCCGCCTATTTAAAATTCAACCTTCATCACTCAACAAATATTTTTCGGTGGTTTGGATGTCCTTGATGGTGCCGGTCTGGAACCATTGGCCGTGATGTGGCAGGCAGAACAGGCGGTTTTGCGCCAGTGCCTGGTGCCAGAGGATTTTGACCGAGAATTTTCCGTTGGGAGCTTGGAGCAAAATCCGGGGATGGAAGATCCCAATGCCGGCAATGATGTAAGGCGCTTCTTGCTCGTTCCACTCGATGGTGTTGTCGCGTTTGATAAAGAGGTGATCTTCGCCCCGGTCATGCCCGATGGCCCTGGTCTTGGGTTGCGCAAGGAGCAGAAAGTCCATTCTGGCGTCATCCCAGTGTTGGGTCAGGCGATCCAGGGCGTTTTCCTGCTCGTCGGTCCAGATGATGTCGCTGTTGATGGCAAAAACCGGTTCGTTTCCCAAAAGTGGCAACGCCTGTTTCAGACCGCCGCCCGTTTCCAGCGGTTCGACCTCTTCCGATATTTTGACGGCCAGATCATCGAACGTGGACAAGTATGCGGTCAGTTGATGTTTGAGGTGTGAGACATTGATGATGACTTCCCCGATGCCGTAGGTCCGCAAATGGTCGAGGGCATATTCAATCATCGGTTTGCCCGCCACGGGTACGAGGGGCTTGGGCATCCGGTCGGTCAACGGCATCAACCGGGTTCCGTAACCGGCGGCAAGCAGCATGGCCTTTTTGAGCTTACCGTGCATGACGCTCCATCCAATGTTTCACACCGGCCAGTCTGGGATGGCTCAAGGCCCTTTGCAACAGCCGTTCCACGCGTGGTGAGTGAAGTTTTTTGTAACCAGGTTTTCCTTCCCGGCTTAATTTTTCAAAAATGGCCAGCACGCGGGTGTGGCGCAACGCGGCGAGAATGGCCAGGGAAGTTGCAAATTGTTTTCGATCGAGGGCGGGGGACCGGGCCAGATAGCGCGCCGTCATTTTTTCTCCCAGGTTGTCCGGGACATCGCGCCGGGCGTCTTCGAGCAGCGACACCAGGTCATAAGTGATCGGGCCCTGATAGGCGTCCTGAAAATCCAAAAGTCCGGCCTGCCGGATGCCCCGGCGCTCCGGCAGCAACATCAGGTTGGCCACATGATAATCGCGCAGCAGGAGCGAGGCGGGAACCTGATGGGCGAGGGGCAATATTCCCCGCCAGACGGTTTTGAATTCCGCCCGCCCAGCCTCGGAAATCCCCGGGGTGCACCATTCCAAAAACAACGCGATGTCCTCGATCATTTTTTCCGGATGATAGGTTCGGAAATTCTCCGGGATGGCCTGGGGATGCTGATGCAGGGCAATCAGCACGTCGGTGGCCAGCGCGTAGAGTTTTTCCGGTTCGGACTGGTCATCCAGGAGTCGGGCAAAGGTGGCATTGCCAAAATCCTCCAGCAACAGGAGGCCTTTTTCGTCAGAACGGGCGAGGATGGCCGGTGCGCTGAAGCCAAGCTGGAGCAAATGCTGATTGATTTGGATGAACGGTGCCACGCTCTCCGGAATGCGCGAGGCATCCATCAAAACTGCGCTTTGGCCGCCCTTTCGCAGGCGGAAATATTTGCGGGTGGAGGCGTCGCCGGCAAGAGGTTCGCAGACGGCCTTGCTCCAGTCGGTGGCGTCAATAAATTCGCACGCTTCAGAGGCTAGCATTGTTCCTGCGCAACGATCCGGATTCATGGCGGTAAAAAATCAACCACTTTATTAGAACCCGACTTCGGGTCAAACGCGAGTCTCAAAAATGTTCACGCGGTCAAGGTCCGAGCCTCACCCGGTAGAAGCGATTGGTGAATGCGTTCACGATGGTGTCGGTCACGTTGAATGGCAGGGCTGCCGGCGTGTTGGTCAGGAGATTCACCCAGTTGGTCTGGCTCAAGGAATTGGTTGCCTGAAGAATGTAATCCGGGCCGGCCGGACCGGTTATCTGCATCCGGAACTGGTTGGTGGTTTTGACGGTGGGAATGAGCGTGACGGGAGTCAGCGTGTTGATCTTCACATAAAAACTCTGTGTGGCCGTGAATGACGGCGTGCTGTTGGCGGTGACGCGGGCTTGAATGTTGTTGGAACTGCCGGAACTCGTCACCGGCGGCCGCCAGCTAAACAAACCGCTGCCGGAATTGATGGTGGCGTTGGCCGGGGCGGCGCCCAGGCTGTAGGTCAGCGTGCGGGTGCTGTCATTGTCTCTTCCGGAGGCCGTGAAGGAAACCGTCTGACCGGCATTATTGGTGAAATTGCTGATCGGAGCCAGTGACGGTGCAAAAACGATCACGGTGAAGCTGTTGGTCGCGGTCAGGTTCGGATTCACCAGGTCAAAGGGATTGTAATTGGTGACAACGGTGGTGATCGTGTTGGTGCCGGGGCCTTGCGTCTGGCCGGGGGTCCAGGTGATGACGCCGTTGGTGCCGACAACCATGCCTGCCAGCGGGTTGATCAGCGCGTAGCCGGAGTTGGTGGAGTGGATGTTGGTTTCCGTGGCCTTGTTGGTGACGGTGAGCAGGGCCAGGGCGTTGACGTTCGTTGCGGCAATGACGGAGAGCGTGGGTGCCACGTTTACTTCCCGGACGATGACAATGAAAGTGTTGGTCGCGGTGAGTGATGGAACGCCGTTATCCGTTGCGCTCAGGCTGACGGTGTTCGTTGAGGGACTGTTGGTCTGGGCGGGAGTCCAAGTCAGCACACCGCTGCTGGTATTGTAAATCATGCCGCTCGGTGCGGCGAGAAGGTTGTTGGTCAGCGTCTGGGCGGGCGTGTCGAGGTCGGTCGCGAGGTTGGTCAATCGGAGCGTGGTGAGTTCATTCACGAACTGGGTGGCAACCGCGGCATATTGTGGACGGGAGTTCGACACGAGCAATGAAAAGACGGTGGCTGCGTAATTGGTGTTCCAGGCCGCTGCGAATGGCAGGGCGGTATTGGTGAACAGGCCGGTTGCGGAACCGTACGTGAGCACCGCGAACGTGTTGCCGCTGACTGGCACATACCCGTTGTTCAAGTTGGCGCCGACGGTTCCGCTTAATCCCGCGGCTCCGGCCAGGCTGATCTTCCCGAAACTGCCCAGGCTGCTGATGCCAAAATTCAAGGTGCCGTTGGTCAGACTGTAGCTGGCCTGCAAACTCAACGTGCCGGACTGGGAATCGAGGGTGCCGCTGTTGACCAGCGACACACCGCTGCCCAGGGCGGTGACGTTGACGCCCGCCGATTTGCGAAGCGTGCCAGAACCCAGGTTGACGAAATTCACGTTGCCGCCGTACGAACTGTTATCCAGGGTCTGGTCGGACTGGCAATCCCACAGCCCCAGGTTGTTGATGAAAGTGCCGCCGCCACGGATATGGCCGCTGCCCCAGGCCACGGTGCCGCTGTTCGTAAAGATGCAATTGGGGAGATCGTTCACACCGGCGCCGCCCGAAATGTTTAACAAACTGTTGCTACCCACGGTGACCACCGCGCTGTTCCAACTGCCGGCCACCCAGGTGAGCCCGCCTCTGATGACGTTGGTGCCCGCCAATCCACCGCCGGTCAATTGAACGTTTGTAGTAGTGGTGGTGCCGTTGATGTTATAGGTGCCGGCTGCCAACTGGATGATGCCCGCAGCACTGGTGACGCTGCCGCCGTTAAAGTTACCCCCGCCACTCAAGAACAAAAAATTCGTCTGCGCATCCAGGGTGCCGCCATTGTTTAGAATCAGTCCGGTGCCCAGGGTCGTGGCATTGGTGCCCGCGGACTTGCGAAGTGTTCCAGCGGCTGAATTGATGAAATTCACCGTGCCGCCATACGACCCATTGTCAAAAAGAAGGTCGGCCCGGCAATCCCACAATCCCGAGTTATAGATCAGCGTGCCGTTGTCGCCGCCGCGAACATGTCCGCTGTTCCATGCCACCGTGCCGTTGTTGGTCAAGGTACAATCAGGCAGATCGTTCACGCCGGCATTGCCCAAAATGTTCAGCAAGCTGCCGTTGGTCACAGTGACCACTGCACCGCTCCAACTGCCAGCCACCCAGGTGAGGCCGCCATTGATGACATTGGTTCCCGTCAGGGTGCCTCCGTTCAATTGCACGTTGGTGGTCGTGATGGTGCCGTTGATGGTATAGGCACCCGCCGCCAATTGGAGGACTCCGGAAGTGCTGGTGACCGAACCGCCGTTAAAGTTGCCTCCACTATTCAATGACAAATAGTTTGTTTGCACATCCAATATGCCGCTGTTGCCGAGAACCAAACCCAAGCCCAGGATTGTGGTGTTGGTGCCTGCCGATTTGCGAAGCGTACCGGTACCGAGGTTGTTGAAATTTATGGTTCCGCCATAGGTGCTGTTGTCAAAGACAAGGTCGGCCCGGCAATCCCAAAGTCCCGAGTTGACTATCAGTGTACCGCTGTTGCCGCCGCGGATATGCCCGCTGTTCCAGGTCACCGTGCCGTTGTTGGTAAATGTGCAATTGGGAAGGTCGTTGAAATTTGTGCCACCCAGGATGTTCAG
>Ga0265338_10007334_pt1 | contig 13747 bp, 11 predicted proteins | sample 42126metaG_FD_193579 | JGI IMG/M metagenome (GOLD analysis project Ga0265338, IMG submission 193579) | Rhizosphere microbial communities from Carex aquatilis grown in University of Washington, Seatle, WA, United States - 4-21-26 metaG | ecosystem: Host-associated > Plants > Roots > Rhizosphere... | reverse complement strand
GGGCGATCGTCGCCAGGACCCGCCACGCCGACGGCCTGCTGCAGGGCCGCACCGCGGTGGTGATCGACGACGACATCCGCAACATCTTCTCCATGGCCAGCGCGCTGGAAGAGTACGGCATCGTCCTGCAGTACGCGGAAAGCGGCCGCGCCGGCCTGGAGCTGATGGACTCCTTGCCCCAGGTCGACATGGTGCTGGTCGACATCATGATGCCCGACATGGACGGCTACGAGACCATCCGCGAGATCCGCACCCGCGATCGGTTCGCCGACCTGCCGGTGATCGCCGTCACCGCCAAGGCCATGAAGGGCGACCGCCAGAAGTGCATCCAGGCCGGGGCCTCGGACTATGTGTCCAAACCCGTGGACGTGGATCAGCTGGTGTCGGTGCTGCGGGTGTCGCTGCAGCGGGTGGATGCGGTGCGGCTGGCCTCCGAGCGCGTGCCGGCGGCGTCACCCAACGCGGGCTGACGGATGGGTGTGCTTCAGCAGGTGTCCGCGGTTCCCGACAACAAGGGGACCGCGCCTCCCTCGGGGGCGCGGGTCCTGATCGTCGACGACGACGCGCGCAACGCCTTCGCCGCCGTCCAGGCGCTGGAGGAGCTCGGGCACGAGCTGGTGATAGCCCATTCGGGCAAGGAGGCCCTGCGCGAGCTGCTCGCCGGCGACTTCGCCGTCATCCTGCTCGACCTGCACATGCCGGAGATGGACGGCTACGAGACCGCCCGCTTCATCCGCGGCCATCCGCGCACCAAGGACATCCCCATCGTCTTCGTCACGGCCGTGTTCCGCGACGAGGCGCACCTGTTCCAGGCCTATACCGTCGGCGCGGTGGACGTGGTGTTCAAGCCGGTTGATCCGTTCATCCTCAGGTCCAAGGTCTCGGTGCTGGTGGACCTGCACCTGAAGACCGCAGAGGTCACCCGCCAGGCCGCGCGGCTGCAGACGCTGGTCGACGAGAACGCCCGCGTCCACGCCGAGAAGCTGGCCGCCGAGCGGGCCCTGCGCGCCACCCAGGAACGCCAGGAGGCGATCCTCAGGTCCTTGCCGATCGTGATCCACGCCCGCGCGGCCGAGCCGCCGTTCGCCCCGATGTTCGTCTCCGACCAGGCCAACGCGGTGTGCGGCTTCCCGCCGGGCCGTTTTGTTGACGAGCCGGAGTTCGGCTTCAGCCGCGTGCATCCGCAGGACGCGGACCGGGTGTCGGAGGTCCTGCGCGGGGCGCTCGAGCACGGAGAATACGTCTGTGAATACCGCTGGCAGCGCGCCGACGGGTCCTATCGCAGCTTCCTGGACCGCGGCATCGCCGCCATGTCCGAGGGCGGGGCCGTGCTGTTCGGCAGCCTGCAGGACGTGACCGAGCAGAAGGCGCTCGAGGAGCAACTCGCCCAGGCGCAGAAGATGGAGGCCGTCGGCCAGCTGACCGGCGGGGTGGCCCACGATTTCAACAACCTTCTGACCATCGTCATGGGCAACGCCGACATGCTGATCCGGCGGTCGGAGGACGACAGTCCGCTGCTGCCCAAGCTGCAGGCCATTCGCCAGGCCGCCGAGCGCGGCCAGGCGCTCAACCGTCAGCTTCTGGCCTTCGCCCGCCGTGATCGGCTGCGCTCGGAGGTCACCAACGTCGATGCCCTGATCGGCGACTTCCTGCCCCTGATGATCCAGGCGGTGGGCGAGGCGGTCACGGTCAAGGCCGTGGCGGCGGAGGCCGAATTGCGGGTCGAGGTCGATCCCGCGCACCTGGAGACGGCGCTGCTCAACCTGGCGGTCAATGCGCGCGACGCCATGGCCGAGGGCGGCCATCTCACGATCCGTACACGCCGCGTCTCGGACAAGCCGTTGGCGGGCGGCAAGGCCCGGAACGAAAAGACGGGGGGCGGCTTCGCGGTGATCGAGGTCGAGGACACCGGCTGCGGCATGCCCGAAGAGGTCGCCAAGCACGTGTTCGAGCCGTTCTTCACCACCAAGGAAGTGGGCAAGGGGTCGGGCCTCGGCCTGGCCCAGGTCTACGGCTTCCTGCAGCAGTCGGGCGGCGAGGTGCGGGTGCGCAGCAAGGTGGGGCAGGGCACCGTGTTCGAGCTCTACCTGCCGCTCACCGACCGGCCGTTGCCGGCGGCCTCGGGCGCCCCGTCGGCAGCCAGCGCCTTGGTGGGCGGCTCCGAGACGGTGCTGGTGGTCGAGGACGACGAGCAGGTGCGGGCGCTGACCGTCGATATGCTGAGGGGCCTGGGCTACGACGTGAGCGTCGCGGCCAACGCCAAGGCGGCCCTCAGCCTGCTCAAGGGCAAGCATCAGTTCGGCGCCCTGATGACAGACGTGGTGATGCCCGGCGGCATGAGCGGCATCCAGCTGGCCAAGACCGCCCGCAAGCTCAGGCCGGAGCTGCCGATCCTGCTCACCTCGGGTTACGCCGGGGGGCAGGGCGCGGCCGACGGCGAATTCGCCTTCCTGTCCAAGCCGTACGAACTTGGCGTCCTGGCGTCACGTCTGCGCGACCTGATCGAGCCCGTCGAGCCGGCAGCTTCGACGGCGTAAGGCCGCACTTGCCCAAGGCGGCGCCTTTTTGAGCAGGCCCAGGGCGCGATAGGCGAAAGTGTGTGCGGCTTCGCCGCCCGAACGCGCTCCGAACTCTGGATTCTAGAGCATGATTCAGCGGTCAGGCGTTCGCCTGACCCCATCATCCTCTAGGGAGCGGCCTTGTCCGGCACGACGGTGGTTGGTGGCGGGGGCAGGGGCCTGAGGCGGGGGGCGGTCAGGCGGTCCAGCGCGTTGGGCAGGATTTCCCATGGGACTGCGCCGGCGGACTTCACCCGGTTGAACGCCTTGGCCGGATCGTAGAGATCGACCCCGCCGGGGATCAGCCGATCCGCTTCCAGCAGGCCCATCGACGACAACAGCTCGGCCTGGGCCACGTAGGAGTCGTGCCGGGCGGAGGCGCTGCTCAATTGGGATTGGACCAGGCTTTGCTCGATGTAGAGCACCTCCAGCGTCGACCTGAGGTCGGCGCGGCGCTCCTTCTGCACGCCCTCGTAGGCGACCGTGTTGGCGTCTTCCTGGTCCTTGGCGTTGGTCACGTTTTCATGGTCGGCCAGGTAGGTGCTCCAGGCCTGGCTGATCTGCTGCACCATGGCGCGCCGGGCGCTTTCGGCCTGCATGCGGGCGCTGGTCTGGCGCTCGATCTGCTGGCGGATCTGGGAGTCGATCACCCCGCCGGCGAACAGAGGCTGGGTGACGTTGATCGTGGCGGATGCGTCACGGGGGTAGATGTGGGGTACGTACGGCGACTGCGGCCCGGAGAAGCCGTACTGGGCCTTGAGCGTGACGTTCGGCAGGCGCTGGTCGCGGGCTTCGGCGGTGCGCAGGCGCGCGGCCTGTTCGGCGTATTGCGCGGACCGCAGCGAAGGGTTGCCCAGTTCGCCCGTGGACAGCGCCTGGTCCAGGTTGGCGGGCAGATTGGACAGCGGCGGCAGCGGCTCGAGGTCGCCCGGGCGCTGGCCCACGACGGTCGCGTAGTTTGACCGGCTCACCTCCAGCTGGGCCTTGGCGCTGGCCAGCTGCACCCGGGCCTGGAAGAAATAGCCCTGAGACTGAGCGACGTCGGTGCGGGTCAGGTCGCCGACCTTGGCGCGCGCCTGGGTTTCGTCGAGGATGCCCTTCAGTGCGTCGAGGTTCTTCTGCTCAATGGTCAGGCCTTCCTGGTCTCGGATCACGTCGGCATAGGCCTGGACCACCTGGGCCAGGACGTTGGCTTCGGTCGAGCGCAGGATCTCGCGCCCCGACAGGATGTCGGCCTCCGAGGCGCTGACCGCCGCGGCCGTGCGCCCGCCGGTGTAGATCGGCTGCTGCGCCGTGATCAGGGCATCGCCGGAATTGGTGGTCTGCTGCACATAGTCCTGGCGGGTGGCGTCCACCTGCACGCTGATCTGCGGCCGGAACCCGGCGCGGGCCTGGACGTAGGTCTCGTCGGTGATCCTGAGCTGGGCCCGCTGGTTCTGCAGGGTGGGGTTGGTCTTGTAGGCAAGGGCGATGGCGTCGGCCAGGCTCTCGGCGTTGGCCACGGAAAAGCCGGCCAGACCACCCACGAGAGTGGTCAAGCAAAGCAAACCGTTCAGGGGTCTGATCGCCAAGGTGTCCGCCGTTCGACTGCCGGGAGGGCGGCCCTGTGCTGCCGCCGTCGCAAGCCCCTGTCAACGGGAACGGCGACGGCAGTTCGGAAGTTCCTTTCGGGCGGTGGTCCGGCGCGGTGCATCGGGTCGGAAACCTCCAGGCTCCTGCACAACCTCAAATCGCAGGGGCCGCCTGTTCTGCGATCCAGCTTGACTTTATCCTAGCAAAAATTACGCCTGAAAATCGACACGAGTTCCGATCAAAGGGGACGCCATCTTTCCGAGAGGTCGGCGCGACATTGGGGACACATGCCTGAGCCTGATTGCCTTGAGAGGGCGTGGTCTTGAGACTCGCGACGCTGTCTTCCGAACATCCGTTGATCGCCGCGGTCCGTTCCTGCCGCGCCCATTTCGTGTGGGCGGCCGCGTTCAGCGCCTTGCTCAACCTGCTCTACCTGGGGCCGACGCTCTACATGCTGCAGGTCTATGACCGCGTGGTCCCGTCCCGTGGCGGCACGACCCTGCTGTTCCTGACCCTGGTGCTGGGCTTCGCCCTGGCGACCCTGTCGGCGCTGGACGCGGTGCGTTCGCGGCTGTTCGTGCGGGCCGGCATGCGGCTGGACCGTCAGCTGGCCGGCGCCATCCTCGACGCCACCCTAAGCCAGCCGCGCGACGGCGGAGAGGTGATCACCCGTCAGGCGATGCGCGACTTCGACACCCTGCGCCAGACTCTCACCGGCGGCGCCCTGATGTCGCTGTTCGACGCGCCATGGATCCCGATCTACCTGCTGGTCTGCTTCCTCCTGAACCCGCTGCTGGGCCTGCTGGTGCTGATCGGCGGCGCCCTTCTGCTGCTGATCAACTGGCGCAACGAACGGGCCACCAAGGGCCGGATGCAGCGCGCGACGGAGGCGTCCAACTACGCCTACGTCAGCCAGGAGCAGTCCGCCGGCGGCGCCGACGTGGTTCGGGCCCTGGGCATGCGCCGGGCCATGGTGGCGCGGCATCTGGCCGAGCGCGCGACCGCTTCGCGGCTGCAGCGCGAGGCCAGCTTCGCCACCGGCGGCTACATGGCCGTCACCCGCTTCGTGCGCCTGTTCCTGCAATCCCTGGCCCTGGGCGTCGGCGCCTGGCTGGTCATCGAAGGCAAGCTTTCGGCGGGCGCGATCTTCGCGGCCTCGTTCCTGGTCGCCCGGGCCCTGGCGCCGCTGGAAGGCATGCTGGGCGCCTGGAGGACCATCGGTCAGGCCCGCGTCTCCTGGCGTTCCCTGTACACCCTGCTGGAGCGGGCCCAGGCGGCGCCCGTGACCATCCTGCCCCATCCCGAAGGCGCGCTCGAGGTCGAGCGGCTGGTGGTGATGAAGCCGCGCGGGGAGGGCCCCATCCTGCAGGGCGTGCAATTCCGTATCGCGCCGGGCGAAATCGTCGCGGTGATCGGACCGTCCGGCGCCGGCAAGTCGACCCTGCTGCGCACCATCGCCGGGGCGGGCGGGGCCTATGGCGGCGCCATCCGCTTCGACGGCGCGGAGATGGGCGACTACGACCTCGAACGCCTGGCCCAGCGCATCGGCTACCTGCCCCAGGACACCGGCCTGTTCTCCGGCACCGTCAAGGAGAACATCGCCCGTTTCGCGCCCTATCTCGGCGCGGACCTGGCCGAGGTCGACGAGAAGGTGATCGCCGCCGCCAAGGCCTGCGGCATGCACGACATGATCCTGCGCCTGCAGGACGGCTACGACACCCTGCTCGGTCTCGGCGGCAAGGGCCTGTCGGCCGGACAGGCCCAGGCCGTGGCCCTGGCCCGCGCCCTCTACGGCGAACCCAGGCTGCTGCTGCTCGATGAGCCCAACGCCCACCTCGACAGCGAGGGCGAGGTGCGGCTGCTGCAGACCCTGCGCGATCGGAAGAGCCAGGGCGTCTCGGCCCTGATCGTCGCCCATCGCACGGGCGTGCTGGCCGCCGTCGACCGCCTGATGGTGATGCGCGACGGCCGGATCGAGCTGTTCGGGCCGCGCGACGAGGTGCTCGCGCGCCTGTCGGGGTCCAACGTCACCGCTCACCCGAATCCCAACCGGGCCCAAGCCTCATGAGCAATGTCCTCATTCCCGGCCAGGCCGGTTATCCGGTTCCCGCCGAGTTCCCCTCCGAAACGAACGACGACGGCCGCCGCGAGATCTGGGTCGGTTGCGCCATCGCCGGCGCCTTCTTCGTCCTGTTCCTCGGCTGGGCGGCCCTGGCCCGGCTCGATCAGGCCGCCTACGCCCAGGGCGAGGTGGCGGTCGAGGGCCATCGGCAGAGCGTGCAGCACAAGGAGGGCGGCATCATTTCCGCCCTGGAGGTCAAGGAAGGCCAGAAGGTCCAGGACGGCCAGGTGCTGATCCGGTTGGCCGGAACCGACGCCCGGGCCCAGGAATCCGCCCTGGCGGCCCAGGTCTTTGGCCTGAAGGCCCAGCAGGCTCGGCTGCGTGCAGAGCAGTTCGGCGCTGCCCAGATCACGTGGCCAGCCGAGTTCGCCACCCTCAAAGGCGACGACCTCACGGCGGCCCAGAACAGCATGAAGGTGCAGCAGACCCAGTTCGAGACGCGCAAGGCCGCCCTGGTCGCGCAGAAGAACGTGCTGCACCAGAAGGCCGCCGAACTGGGGCAGCAGGTCCAGGGCCTGCAGCGCCAGGTCGAGGCCAGCGATGAGCAGAACCGCCTGATCGGCGAGGAGCTGGAGGGGGTCAAGTCGTTGGCCGCCGAAGGTTTCGCGCCCCAGACCCGCGTGCGCTCGCTCCAGCGCAACCAGGCCGAACTCTCCGGGCAGCGCGGCCAGTACGCCGCCAGCATCGCCGAGGCCAAGGAGCAGACCGGCGAGACCCAGCTGCAGGCGCTGCAGCTCGACAAGCAGCACGCCGACGACGTGGCCACCCAGCTGCGCGACGTCGAGTTCCAGCTCAACGACTCCGAGCCCAAGCTGCGCGCCGCCCAGGACGCCCTGGCCCGCGAGGAGGTGCGCGCGCCGGCCAGCGGCACGGTGGTCGGCCTCACCGTGTTCACCGTCGGCGGCGTGATCGGGCCCGGCCAGAAGCTGATGGACATCGTGCCCGACAACGTCGGGCTGGTGATCGAGGCGCGGGTCAATCCACAGGACGCCGACGACGTCCGCGTGGGCAAGGAAGTCGAGGTGAAGTTCCCCTCGCTGCACGACCGCACCCTGCCGGTGCTGAAGGGGACCCTGACCAAGCTCTCGGCCGACAGCTTCCTCGACGACAAGACCAACCAGCGCTACTTCGAGGCCGAGGCCACCGTGCCCCAGGCCACGCTGGAGCGGTTGAAGCTCGCGGAGAACGGTCAGTTCCAGTTGAAGCCCGGCCTGCCGGCGCAGGTGCTGATCCCGCTGCGCAAGCGCACGGCCCTGCAGTACCTGATGCAGCCCCTGACCGAGGCGGTCTGGCGTTCGTTCCGGGAGAAATAAGGCTTCGGACGGCGTCCAAGGCGGATTTCGCGGATGTGTCGGGGGAGGGAAGTCGCCCCGGCGCCGTGGGTTGGGGGGCTGCTCCGGCGCCGGGGCTTCTGAACGTGGTTAACGTCCGAGCATGAAAGGCGCGCCAGGCCGCCGCAGTTCCCATGGCGAAGCTCGATATGAGACAAAATGCAGTCGATCTTGCAAAAGGATCGATATTCAGCAGCAAGTCTGAAGCAGATTTTCGCTTCGCGGCCGCGAAATACAGGAATTGATCTCTGCCGTATCAGTGCGCCAACCTCGGCCCGCCAGGGGCGCGAAATGGCTCCTGGCCGTTTGGCAACCACCGCCGCACGGGTTAAGGGTCATCCCATGAAGCGATCGATCCTGGCCGCTGTCTCGGCTGCGCTGGCGCTCTGCGGATGCGCCCAGGCGGACAAGTACGTCTTCCACGGCGCCATCGCCGAGGCGCACGGCCGCGCCGTCAACACCCGCCAGACCAAGATCGACGTGAAGGCCTGCGGGGCCGGGCCGGGCTCGGAATGGTGCCGTATCGCCGCCGACAACGGCAATCTCGACCGCACCTTCCCGCTGGACATGAAGCCCGCCCCCAAGGGCGTCGCCTACGTCTATGACGCCAGCCAATGCGACGGAACGGTTGAGCACGGCTTGTGCCATGGGACCTCCAAGCCTCGCATCGCCGCCACGCCGATCTGCCACGGCGAAACCATCGATGGCGTCTGCGCCGGTCCGGTGTACTGAGAACGCAGTCCTGGCAAAGCCGTCCTGAGAGAGCTGATGCGCGACGAGGCTGATTCCTCCGATTCCCAGGCCGCGGCCGTGCGGCGGGTGAAGACCACGCCCTATCTCGACCAGAAGCCGGGCACCTCGGGCCTGCGCAAGAAGGTGGTGGCGTTCCAGCAGCCGCACTACGCGGCCAATTTCGTCCAGTCGGTGTTCGACGCCGTGCCGGCGCTCAAGGGCGCCGTGCTGGTGGTGGGCGGCGACGGCCGCTACTTCAACCGTGAGGCCATCGACCTGATCCTGCGCATGGCGGCGGCTAATGGCGTCGCCAGGACCATCGTCGGGCGCGGGGGGCTGCTGTCGACGCCGGCGGCCAGCCACGTGATCCGCAGCCGCGGCGCGGCGGGGGGCCTGGTGCTGTCGGCCAGCCACAATCCGGGCGGCCCGACCGAAGACTTCGGCATCAAATACAACATCGCCAACGGCGGTCCGGCGCCCGAGGCGGTGACCGACGCGATCCACGCCCGCAGCACGGTCATCGAGCACTATCTGCTGCTGGAGGCGCCGCCGGTCGACATCGATCGAGAGGGCGAAAGCCGGCTCGGCGACATGGTGGTCGAGGTGATCGATCCGGTCGCCGCCTACGCCGACCTGATGGAGAGCCTGTTCGATTTTCCCGCTCTGCGCGGCCTGGCCAGCGAGGGTTTCACCCTCAGCTTCGACGCCATGCACGCCATCACCGGGCCCTACGCGGTCGAGATCTTCGAGCGCCGGCTGGGTTTCGCGGCCGGCTCGGTGGTCGGCGGCGAGCCGCTGGAGGACTTCGGCGGCCACCATCCCGATCCCAACCTGGTGCACGCCCACGAACTCTACGAGCGGATGATGGGGCCGGACGCGCCGGACTTCGGCGCCGCCTCGGACGGCGACGGCGACCGCAACCTGATCGTCGGCCGCGGCCGCTTCGTCACGCCTTCGGACTCCCTGGCCATCCTGGCGGCCAATGCGGCGTTGGCGCCCGGCTATGCCCGGGGGCTGCGGGGGCTGGCGCGATCCATGCCCACCAGCGCGGCCGTGGATCGGGTCGGCGAGGCTCTCGGCATCCCGGTGCACGAGACGCCCACCGGCTGGAAGTTCTTTGGCAACCTGCTGGACGCCGGCATGGCCACCCTGTGCGGCGAGGAGAGCGCGGGCACGGGTTCGGACCACGTGCGCGAGAAGGACGGGGTCTGGGCCGTGCTGCTGTGGCTCAACGTGCTGGCGGCGCGGCGCCTGTCGGTGGACGAGATCGTGCGCGACCACTGGGCGCGCTTCGGCCGCAACTACTACACCCGCCACGACTATGAAGGCGTGGATCTCGAGGCCGCCAACGGCCTGGTCACAGCCCTGCGCGAGGCCCTGCCGACCCTGCCGGGCCGGGCGTTCGGCGGCCTCCGGGTCCACGCCGCCGACGACTTCGCCTACACCGACCCGGTCGACGGCTCGACAACCTCGGGCCAGGGCGTGCGCATCCTGTTCGAGGGCGGCTCGCGCATTGTCATGCGGCTGTCGGGCACCGGCACGGTCGGGGCGACCCTCAGGGTCTATATCGAGCGCTTCGAACCGCCCGCCGGCGATCTGCACCAGGACACGGCCGAGGCCTTGGCGGAACTGGTGGAAGCGGCCGACATCATCGCCCAGATCCGCGCGCGCACCGGCCGCGCGGCGCCGGACGTGATCACCTGAACCGAGTCAGAGCAGGGCCTGGCCCAGCCAGATCGCGCCGCGCTCGGTCAGCCACAAGGCGCCGGCGACGGCGGCGACGATGAGCAGGCTCGAAGCGGCGAGGAAGGTGTAGGCGGTCAGAGTCCCAGGGATTCTCTTCTGCACGGTGGTTCCTTCCGGAATGTGCGCCACTAGTCGACGCGCCCCGGCTCAATGGAAATGCGCACGAAAGCCTTTCGCTGCAAGGGAAGGGCAGGTCCGTGGCGCCAGCGCCTTGCGCTGACGCTCCTCATCGCGTTTGAAGGCGTCTGTATCCGGAAGTGATCCCATGTCGAATGGACCTCTAGGCGCCGGGCCGACGGCCGGCGAGCTGATCTACGCCATTGGCGACGTACACGGCCGCCATGACCTGCTGGAGGCGTTGCTGGCGCTGATCGTCGGCGACTGGCGAGCCCGTGCGCCCGGCCGGCGTCCCCTGTTGGTCTTGTGCGGCGACTATGTCGACCGTGGGCCGCGGTCGGCTGAAGTGATCGACACCCTCATCGCGCTGCAAGGGCGCGACGACATGCGGACCGTATTACTCAAGGGCAACCACGAGCAGGCCCTGATGCGTTTCCTCGACGATCCGACCCAGGGCGCCAAATGGCTGCGCGTGGGCGGGGTGGAGACGCTGGCGTCCTATGGCGTGCGCGCGCCCCGGCCTGACGACCCCTCGGCCTGCTTCCAGGCGCGCGATCTCCTGCTCGAGCGCATGTCCGTCTCGCACCGACGCTTTTTCGAAGGCCTGGAGCTGATGCTGGTGGTGGGCGGCTACGCCTTCGTCCATGCCGGGGTGCGGCCCGGGATCGACCTGGCCGGCCAGTGCGAGGACGACCTGCTGTGGATTCGCCGGGAATTCCTCGACCACGAGGGCCCGTTCGAAAAGGTGATCGTGCACGGCCACAGCTGGATCGACGATCGGGCCCAGCGCCTGCCGCACCGCATCGGCATCGACACCGGCGCCTTCGCCACCGGCGTGCTGACGGCGGTCCGGCTCGACGGCCAGGGCGTGGAGCTGATCCAGGCCCGGGACGACACGGCCATCGCGCCGGCCTAGCTGATCAACTCGGCAGGTGCAGCCAGCGCCACAGCACGCCGCCGAGGGGCGTGTCGATCAGGCCCAGGCCCAGTTCGGCCAGGATCAGCACCACCACCAGGATCTCCAGCCGCAGGAAGCGCGAGGTATCGTGCATGTCGAGCAGGACGCCGGCGGTCGAGCCCACCACCGCTAGCTTGCGGTCGAGGGTCTCGGACCGCTCGATCAGTTCGTATTCGTCCTCCAGCCGCGCATAGAACCGTTCGAGGTCCGGCCGGTCCCACAGGAAGTCCGGCTTCTCGCGCACGGCGACGCGCCCGGACAGGCGATGCTGGGCCAGGAGCGAGCGGCCGATCAGGCGGATGATCGTCTTGCGCCGTCCAGGCCCGCGGCCGCCGGCGGCCAGGCTCTGGGCGAAGGGCTCGATGGATTCGGAGACCGCGGCCATTTCGCGCTCGTCCTGGGCCAGGGCCACGCTCTTGGCCAGGGCGTCGGCGACAATCAGCTGATGCTCGACCGTCGCGGCCTTGAGCTGGATGGCGCCGGAGGCGGTGATGTGTTCGTCCTGGCCAGGATCGACCAGGATCTGGGCGATCTCTTCCTCCATCGGCGCATGCGGGCCCGACACGTGGTCCGCCACGTCGGCCAACACCCGGGCCTCGGAGTCTTCGTCAAGGCCGATCAGCACGGCCGCGCCGTAGCGGAACAGCACCGCCAGTCCGCTGGCGCCGACCCGGATCGCCAGGGGCGTGGTCGACACCTGGGCGGTGCGCCTGAGGCCGGCGGTGTTGAGCCGGTCGCCGAGCAGGATGGCGCGGACGCGGAGGTGGGTCGGAGCGGCGGCGGACATGGCCCAAGTCTGAGCCCACTCGCCGGACAAGGCTAGCGGGCCTAGCCGGCGGTCTCGGCGCTGTAGCGGGCGATCAGGCCGGTGCGCATGGCGAAACGGTAGACCGCGGCGAACACCGCGAAGGCCAGCACGAAGTAGATCGCCGTCAGTCCGCCCGCCAGCGCCAGGGCGCCCCAGTCCGCCGGTTGACCCGCAAGGATCGCCCTCATGCTCTGGAACACGTAGGACGGCGGCAGGGCCTTGCCGATGGCCTGCATCCAGCCGGGCAGGGTCGAGAGCGGGTAGAACACCCCCACGAACGGCGAAATCACGCTGGGGATCGGCCAGATCAGCCACTCCGACGCCGGGCCGAAGCGCAGCACGATCGCCGTGCCCAGCACGCCGAGGGTGATGCCCGACAGGAACAGCACCAGCACGAACGGCGCCAGGGCCGCGCCATAGACGAAGAACGACAGGCCGAACACCGTCGTGGCCAGGATCAGCATGGCGGCGAGACCCAGCAGGCTGGTGAGCACTCCGGTCGTCACCAGACCGGCCAGATATTCCAGCACCGTCAGGGGCGTGGCGAACAGGTTCAGGAAATTGCGTGACCACACGTCCTCGAAGAAGGCGGTGGTGACGCCCTGCATCACCCGGGTGAGGAAGTCCCACAGCAGCACCGCGCCCAGCAGGGCCGCGGTGAAGTTGAAGCGCGGGCCGGCGACGGCGGTCAGGTAGCGGCTGAGGAAACCCCACAGCACGATGTCGATGCCGACCCAGGCGATCATCGGCAGGAGGCGCACCGGGCTGCCGCGCAGCAGGTAGAATTGCCGCAGCACGATGGCGAAGACGCGCGACGGGATCATTCGGCGTGGCCCGCGGGCGCGCCGAGGCGCTCGTGCGCCACGCTGACGAACAGGTCTTCCAGGTTGGCGACCCCGTGCTGGCGGATCAGGGCCTCCGGCTCGCCCTGCAGCAGGATGCGGCCGCGCGCCAGGAACATCACCCGATGGCAGACCTCGGCCACCTCGTACATGTTGTGGCTGGTCCACAGCACGCCGCAGCCGTCGGTCTTGGCCGAGGCGACGATGCGGGCGCGGATGTCGCGCGCGGTGGCCGGGTCGATCGAGGCGGTGGGTTCGTCCAGCAGCAAGAGCTTGGGGTGGTTGAGCATGGCCTTGGCCAGGGTCACGCGGGTCTGCTCGCCGGAGGATAGCAGCCCGCACTTGGTCCTGCGATGCTGCTGCAGGTCATAATCGGCCAGCAGCGCTTCGATGCGCCCCTTGATGTTTTTCACCCCGTAGATCAGGCCGAACACCCGCAGGTTCTGCTCAACCGTCAGGTTGCCAGGCAGGGGGGCGTAGGCGGTGGCGAAGTTGGTGCGGGCCAGCGCCTTGGTTCTCTGGGTCGAAAGGTCCGCGCCGTCGATGCGCACCTGCCCCGCCGAGGGTTCGAGCACGCCCAGGATCATGCTGATGGTGGTGGTCTTGCCGGCGCCGTTGGGGCCCACCAGCCCGACGATCTCGCCCGGACAGACCTCGAACGACACGCCATCGACGGCGATCAGGCCGTCATAGGCCTTCTTGAGGCCCGAGACGGTCAGGACGGGATCAGCAGGCGCGGTCACCTGCGTTGGATAAGGGAGCCCGCGTCAAACGTCCATCACGCGCCCGATCAACGGGCGGTCTTGGCGGCGGGAGGCCGGCCGAAGCGCCACACCAGGGAGGGCAGCAGGAACAGGCTCATGACCGTGGACGTGATCAGGCCGCCCAGGATCACGATCGCCATCGGTCCCTGGATTTCGCGGCCGGCCTGGCCGGTCTGGATCGCCAGCGGCAGAATACC
>Ga0265338_10007333_pt1 | contig 13747 bp, 18 predicted proteins | sample 42126metaG_FD_193579 | JGI IMG/M metagenome (GOLD analysis project Ga0265338, IMG submission 193579) | Rhizosphere microbial communities from Carex aquatilis grown in University of Washington, Seatle, WA, United States - 4-21-26 metaG | ecosystem: Host-associated > Plants > Roots > Rhizosphere... | reverse complement strand
GACCTCGGCCATCAGGCGCTGGGCCTCGTCCTCGTCCTTTCGGCCCTTGGCCTGGCCGATCAGCTTGGAGAGCTCGTTGCGCCGCGCCTGGGCATCCTGCAGGCCGGTCTGGGTGGCTCTGAGGGCCGCATCCAGGGTCAGGAGCCTTCCCACCACGTCGGCCGAACCCGCGACGCCACGGGCCGACCATCCACGGACATAGCGTTCCGGGTCGTCGCGGATGGCCCTGATGTCGTGCATGCCTTGGTCCAGGAAGGGCGGGCGGGAGCGACCCGTTTAAGGCGCGTCGGCAGGGGAGCCAAGGGCGCGTTGACCCATGCCGACGCGTTGTCGGCCGCAAGGCCGTTACCAGCGCGCGCGCAGGCCGATCAGGAACGATCGCGGTGCAGCGGGCGTGATGGTGCGGGGATCTGGGTCCGTCGGCAGGGGCGAGGGCGACAGGTTGTTGAGCGCGTCGGTCTCGAAATAGGTCCCATAGGTCGCGTAGTCGCGGCCCAGCAGGTTGTCGATCCGGCCATAGAGTTCAAGGTGTGGGCCGATCCGATAGGAGGCGCGGGCGCTCGCCGTCCAATAGGAGGGCAGGCGCGCATCCTGGTTGGCTTCGTCGCCGACCAGGAACTGGCTACTCACGGCCAGGAGGTCGGCCCCGAGGGTCAGGGCCGCCGTTGGCTCCAACTCCAGGCCCGCCTTGAAGCGGTTCGCGGGCACGCCGCCGATGTGGTCGCCCGGGACGACCTGGATATCGCCGTCCCCGTCGGCGAAGGGGCTATTGGGCGAGGGGAGGTCGCCGGCGAAGCGATAGGTCGCCTCGATGTGGCTGTAGGACGCGTAGGCGAGCCACCGTTCGGCGTGGAATTCGGCCGAGGCCTCCACGCCCCGCCGCCGGGTCTTAGGCACGTTGGCGTAGGAGCCGCGGCCCTGGATGGCGCTGGCCAGGGCGACGATGTCGTTCTCGTTGTCGGTCTGGAAGACGCCGAGCCGCCATTTCAGCCGCCCCGCACCCAGGCTGGGCGCGCCCCTCAGGCCGGCTTCCCAGCTCTTGGCCACGACCTGCTTCAGCGGCGGGTCGGCGACAAGCGCATTCTCCAGGAGGCAGGGCCGCAAGGGGTCGCTGCAGGCGAGCTCGAGCGGGGTCGGGGTCCGGTTCGCTTGCGAATATCCGCCGTAGAGCGTCAGGGCGGGAGAGACGCGGTAGGCTAGGCCCGCGGCCGGGTCGAAGCGGCTAAAGGCGTGATGGCCCGTCAGGTCGGGACTGATCCCGGTTAGGTCTGTCATGCCGATCCTGGCCACGTTCAGCCGGCCGCTGAGCGTCGCGGAGAGCCGCCGGGTCAGGTCGAAGGTGTCCATCGCGTAGAGCCCGTAATAGGTCGTGGTCGCGCTTAGCTCGACGGGGCTGTAGGCGATGGCGCCGGCCGTGTGGATGATCTCGCCCGAACCGGGGATGGCGGGATCCGGCCCCACGAAGAGATCCGGATTGATCAGTCCCAGGGTGCTGTCGGCGGAAAATCGGATGTCGCCGTGATCGAGGCTCGCCCCGAGGGCGAAGACATTGTCATGGCCCGCCAGCTGTCCGTTGTCGGCGATCTGGAGCGAGCCGCCCCAGCCCAGGGAATCGATCCGGGTGCGGTCGAGCGTGCCATAGGGGATCCCGTCGCAGGGTCTGGTCTGGCCGGGAGCCAGCGGCGGGCAGCCGACCGGCGTCCCCGACGGGCCGAGCACCTGGAAGGCCGCGGCCGGCGGCCGGATCGCGGTCGGGAAACCGTCGTCCTCGACGCAGAGCGTGGCGTACAGCGGACTGGCCGGGTTGCGGCTGCAGCCGTCGAAGTTGGCGTCGTTGCCGTCGAGGTGGTGCTGGTTGAACTTGCGGACATAGCCCAGGGCCTGCACCGACCAATGGTCCGAGAGATCGACCTTGCCGGTCAGGGCGCCCAGGCCCTCGTGGTTCCCGGTGGTCTGGGGCCAGGTGTAGACGGCCCGGCGGTCCTGGCTCAGCAGGTCCACGGGGGTCGGCCCCACCACCCCGAAGCTGTTGGCGGCGCCGGCCAGCACGAGGTGCACGTCCGCCGTCCCTTGGGTCCAGCCGATATCCGCATAGCCTCGCGCGACGCTCGAGGGGGAGTGAAGCCGCCAGCCGTCCTCGTGGCCGCCGTCGACTGCGGCGTAGACCGACCAGGGACCGCTGGAGCCGCCGAACTCGGCCGAGCCGTGGACGCGTCCGAACGAGCCGCCCTCGATCTCGCCGCTCGTCCCGGGCGAGTCCCGTCCGGTCTTCATGGTCAGGGTGACCGCGCCGCCGAGGGCGTTGAGCCCGAAGGCGGGATTGCCGGTGAAGAGGTTGGCGCGGGCGATCGCGGTCTCGGGCACCAGGTCCCAGTTGACGGTGTCGCCGAAAGCCTCGTTCAGCCGCACCCCGCCCATGTAGACGGCGATCCCCTCGGGCGTGCCCTGCAGGGGCGACGCCTGGAAGCCGCGGAAGTCGAAGCTTTCGGTGAAGCCGTTGCCCTGGGTGTCGGCCAGGCTGACGCCGGCGATGCGCCGTTGCAGGGCGTCGGTGGTGGAGAGCGAGCCGGAGCGGGCGAAGTCCCGGGACGACAGGCTCTCGACCGTCACGGGCAGCTTGTCGGGATCGACCTTGACGCCGGGCAGGGGCGTCGGCGCCACCACCACCACTTCCGCGACGGAAGCGTTCTGGGCGAACGCGGGCGCGCAGGGGTCCGCGAGGGCCAGGCCGGCGGCCAGCCATGCCGCGCCCATGTTTGCGGCTGAGGATTCCACTGGAACCTAGTTGGCCGCCACGGCGTCCTGGGCGTCCGCGCGGCGGCGGCGTGCTTCGATCAGACGCACGCACCAGATCGAGGCCTCGTAGAGCCCGTAGATCGGGATCGCGAGGAGGAAGGGGCTGACCATGTCCGGCGGGGTCACCAGGGCGGCGACCACGATGATGCCGACGAAGGCGTAGCGGCGGCCGCTGCTGAGGGTCCTGGCCTGGATCAGCTCTGCCATGCCCGCCAGGGTCACGATCACCGGCAACTGGAAACAGAGGCCGAAGGCGAGCAGCAGCTTCATCACCAGGTCCAGATACTCCGACACCTTGGGAATGAGCTGCAGCTGGACGTGGGCGGTCTCGATCTGCTGGCTCAGCGAGAACCACAGCACGAACGGCAGCATGATGAAGTAGACGAGGCTCGCGCCCATGACGAAGAGCACCGGCGAAGCCAGCAGGAAAGGCAGGAAGGCCTTGCGCTCGCGCCGATAGAGGCCGGGCGCCACGAACCGGTAGAGCTGCCAGGCCAGGATCGGGAAGGTCAGGACCACCGCCCCGAACATCGAGAGCTTCATCTTGGTGAAGAAGAACTCCAGCGGCGCGGTGAACTGCATCTTCAGCGGGCTCACCGCCGCCTTGACCTGATGCAGGCCGGTGACCGTCATCACCAGGTCGAACGGGCCGTTCTGGTGATGAAGCTTCTGCTCGGCGCGCAGGGCGTCGGCCAGGATGAACGGGCGCAGCAGGAGTTCGTACAGCTGCTCGGAGAAGACGAAGCAGACGATGAACCCGACGGCGAGGGCGAAGGCGCAGATGATCAGCCGGCTGCGCAGCTCGATCAGGTGGTCCATCAGCGGCGCGCGGGAGGCCTCGATCTCGGCCTCGTCGTCGGGCATGCTCACGACCCTGTCTCCGCCGGCGGCGTGCCGTCGGGCGCGGACTCGGGCTTCGCCTTGGGCTTGGCCTTGCGCCTGGGTTTCGGCTTGGGCGCGGCCTCGGGCTCGGGCGGCGGCTCCTCGGAGAGCAGCTCGCCGAGCGGGCCGACATGCGGCTGGGGCGTCTCGTGAGGATTGAACATCCCCGCCTCGAGCTCGGATTTGATGTCGGTCAGGCCGACCGACTGCATGGCGGCGTGGGCGGGCTGCTGGGCGGCCGCCCGCATGGCCTCCACTTCCTTGCGCAGCTCCTCGAGCTCCGACTGGCGGGCGAGTTCATCGAAGCTGGCGCGGAACTCCGCCGCCATGCCGCGCATGTGCGCCAGGAACTTGCCGAGCTTGCGCATCAGGATCGGCAGGTCCTTGGGACCCACCACGATCAGGGCGATGGCGGCGATGACCAATAGCTCGGGTACGCCGACTTCGGGCAGCATCGGCTAGGACCTAGAGCGGAAGATCAGCGACGGATTTCGTCCTTCTCGGGCTCGCGATGCGGGATCGCGCCCGTCGGCTGCTGGTGCTCGTCCTCGCCCTTGAGGCCGTCCTTGAAGGCGCGGATGCCCTTGGCGGCGTCTCCCATGATCGAGGACAGCTTGCCGCGGCCCCCGAACAGGACGGCGACGACCACCACGATGATCAGGATGTGCCAGATGCTGAGGCCCATGGGCAGCAAGGGAGAAGCTCCTGTATCGCTGACCGCGCCCCCGGCGGCCTTCAAGGGACATATAGGCGATCGCGCCGCGCCGCGCCAACCGCTGCGACGAGGCGTCTCTACCTCTCCGCTTCGCCCAGGTAGTCCTGGTGGAACTCCGGAGAGTCTTCCGGACCCAGCGGATCCTCGTCTTCGGCGGCGCGGGAGGGGTCGGGCAGGGCGAAATCGGGCGGCAGATCCAGGTCGAGCAGGCCCGCGGCCTTCATCTCCTGGGCGCCCGGCAGGTCGGCCAGATTGGCCAGGCCGTAGTGCTCGAGGAACCGGTCGGTGGTGCCGTAGGTGATCGGACGGCCAGGCGCCCGGCGGCGGCCCCGCATGCGCACGAGTCCGAGCTCGAAGAGCACGTCGAGCGTGCCCCTGGAGACCTGAACGCCGCGGACCATCTCGATGTCCGCCCGCGTCACCGGCTGGTGATAGGCGATGATGGCCAGGGTTTCGAGCGCGGCCTTGGAGAGCCGCCGCGCTTCGGTGCGCTCCTCGGTCATCAGGGGTTCGAGGTCTACGGCGGTCTGGAAACGCCAGCGCCCCGCCACCTCGGCCAGTTCGACCCCGCGCCCGGCAAAGGTCCGCTGGAGTCCGGCGAGGGCCTCGGCGACATCGACGCCTTCGGGCAGCCGGCGGACCAGGTCCTCCTGGCTGAGCGGGCCGGCGGCGGCGAAGAGCAGCGCCTCGACCATTCGCTCGGCGGCGGTGGGATCGCTCACGCCGCCTCCTTGCGCGTCCTGGCGCGCAGATAGACTTCGGCGAAGGCCTCCAGCTGACGCGCCTCGAGCATGCCTTCCTTCACCAGGTCCAGGCTCGCCGAGAGGGTGGAGGCCAGGTACGACGCCCGGCTGGGTCCTTCGCCGCCGTGGCGGAAGGGAGCGATGCCGGCCAGCGGCGTCCAGCTTTTCAGCTCGGCCATCAGGCCATGGATCCGCTCCCGCGCGTCGTCGATGGCGTAGGCCCGAGGCTTCTGCGGCTGGTAGCGCCGGGCGACCGCCCGCTTGGCCTGTCCGGCGTAGGCCTGCATCAGCTGATAGAGGTCCCCTTCGATCTGCATGGAGGGAATCACCCGCACCGCTTCCGGATCGCCGCGTCCGAAGACGTCGCGGCCGAGCTGCGGTCTTTGGCCGAGGGCGTCGACGGCCTGGCGCATGGCGTCGAGCTTGGCGATGCGGAAGGCCAGCGCGGCGGCCATGTCGGCGGCGGCCGGCTCTTCCGACGACGTCTCGGGCTTGGGCAGCAACAGCCGCGACTTCAGATAGGCCAGCCAGGCGGCCATCACGAGATAGTCGGCCGCCAGGGTGAAATCGCGCCGCCGGGCGTGCTGGATGAAGACCAGGTACTGGTCGGCGAGCTGGAGCACCGACAGCTTCAGCAGGTCGACCTTCTGCTTCCTCGCCAGGGCGAGGAGCACGTGCAGGGGGCCTTCGTAGCCGTCGATATCGACGATCAGGGCCTCGCCGTCGTCGGCCGCCGCCTCGGCGGAAGCGAAGTCGAAGCTCTCGTGGCCGGCGTTGCTCATGCGGCCAGCTTTCCACCGAGCCCGAGTTCGTCGAGCCGCGCCTGGGCCGCCGCGGCGTCGAACGGGCGGGTCCCCCGGGCGGCGGCCCTGGCGTCAGCGGCGCGCTCGGCCGCGCGGCCATGCAGTTCGCCGGACGCCTCGGCGACCTGGGTGATCTCGCCCATCAGGTCGCGCACGGGCTCGCCGACCAGGGCGCCGTTGCCGTAGAGGGCCACGTCGCATCCGGCCCCGATGGCGCGGCGCGTCCGTTCGGCATGATCGCCGCCCAGGGCCTTCATCGAGAGGTCGTCGGTCATCAGGAGCCCATCGAAGCCGATCCAGCCGCGGATGATGGTCTGGATGACATGGCTGGAGTGAGTCGTGCAGGTCTCCGGATCGGCCTCGGTGAAGGTGATGTGGCCGGTCATGCCCATGGGCGCGTCGGCCAGAGCCCGGAACGGCTCGAAATCGGTGGCCTCGAGCACCGGCAGGGGGGTCGAGACCCGCGGCGTCTCGAGGTGGCTGTCTGCAGTGGCGCGGCCATGGCCGGGCATATGTTTGATCACCGGCGCCACGCCGCCGGCCAGCATGCCGTCGAGCGCCGAGCGTCCCAGGGCGGCGACCGTGGGGGCGTCCTCCGCGAAGGCGCGATCGCCGATCACCGCATGGGTCTCCGGATGGCGCAGGTCCAGGCAGGGGACGCAGTCGGCGTCGACGCCCGCGGCGGACAGCTCCCACGCCATCAGCCGGTGGCTCAGGAACACCGCCTCTAGCCCCGCCTGGGGGTCGCGCCGATAGAGCTCGCCGAAGCGGGCGGCGGGGGGCCGCAGGCGGGCCAGCGGCGGCTTCAACCGCTGCACGCGGCCGCCTTCCTGGTCGGTGAAAACGAGGGCCGCTTCGTCGCCCACGGCATCGCGCAGCTCGTCGGTCAGGGCGCGGACCTGGTCCAGGCTCCCCACGTTTCGGCCGAAAAGGATGAAGCCCCAGGGCCGGACGTCGCGGAAGAAGGCCCGCTCCTCGGCCGTGAGCCGCTGCCCCTGACAGCCGAGGATGCAGGCCCTCATGCTTTGCTATTTCACCAGGCAGCTGTGGTTCTGGGCTTTCAGCTCGGCGCAGAACGCCTGGGCCTCGGCCTTGGTGGCGAAGCCGCCGATGTAGCCTCGGTAGAGGGTCTGGCCGTCCTTCACCACCGGCTCCACGCTCTTGGTGCGGCCCACCATGGCGCCGGGCGCCAGCTTGGCGACATCGTTCCAGCCTTTGTCGGCGAGGGCAGGTGAGGAGAAGGCTCCGATCTGAACCAGCCTGCCGGAGCCCGGAGCGGCCGCAGTCTCCGCCGTCGCCTGGGCCGCGGCCTGCGGGGCCGCGGCGGCCGCTTCAGGTGTCGCGGCTGGGGCGGAAGTGACCGGCCCCGGCGCGCCCGGCGCGGTCGGGCCCTTCAGGCCATGGCTGGCGGTCACGCCCTCGCCTGGCGCGGACCTCGGCTGGGGTTGCTCGGGCGGCGGGGCGAAGCTGGGCGAGGCGGAGGCGACCGGCGCCTCCTCGGCCTTGTAGATCGAGAGACCGGCGGAATCGTCGGTGGGCTGGGCCGAGGCGGGCGCGGCCTGCTTGATGTCGCCAAGGGGCTGGCCGACCACGGGCGGTTCGCCGGCGTGGCGTACGCCCGAGCGGTAGTAGATGAAGATGCCCACGACCAGCACGAACAGGATCAGGGCGCTGATGATAAGGGTGGTCGGCGCCCGGCCGCTCTGGCGCCCACCCTGGCTGCGGGGATCGAAGGCGAGGGGGGCCTCTCCCGAAGGCGCATAGGCGCCGCGATCGCGGTCGTAGTCGGTCATGCAAGGCTCCGAGGCGGCGCGCGCGAATCAGGCGCAGCCGCGGGTTGAGACTAGCGGAGGGGACCGGGGCGCCGAAGCTTCAGCACGCGCGTCTTGGTCTCAGCTCCAGATATCGAGATTGAACAGCTTGCGATGCTCCTCGATGGCGTAGCGGTCGGTCATGCCGGCGATATAGTCGCAGACGACGCGCGCCCGTCCGGCTTCTCCGTCCTGGGCGGCCTTGGCTTCGGCCCGCTGCAGCCACTCATCCGGCAGCACATCGGGCTCCCTCATGAACAGCCCGAAAAGTTCGGCCAGAATGCGACGCGCCTGGCTGCGCGTCCGATTGACGCGGAAGTGCCGGTACATCCGCGAATGCAGAAAACGGCGGAGCTCGGTGAGGTCCCGGTCCATCGAAGCGGAGAAGGCGACCAGCGGCTGGCGCGCGGAGCGGACCTGCTCGGCGCTGGCGAGGCCGAGGTCGAGCGCGCGGCGTCGCGTCTCGGCCAGCACATCGTCGACCATGGCGCCGATCATCCGCCGCACCGCTTCCAGCCTCAGGAGCCGGTCGTCGATGTCGGGATAGGCCCGCCGGGCGCTCGCCAGATTGGGTCCGATCAGCGGCACGTCGGCGATGTCCGCCAGGGTGAACAGGCCCGCCTGGAGTCCGTCGTCCACGTCGTGGTTGTTGTAGGCGATGTCGTCGGCCAGGGCGGCGACCTGGGCCTCGGCCGAGGCGAAGGTGTCGAACCTCAGGTCGAAGTCGGCCGCGTAGTCCGCAATCGCCCGGAAGGCCGGTTCGTCCAGGCGATGGGCGACGGGGCCGTTGTGCTTGACCACGCCCTCCAGGGTCTCCCAGGTCAGGTTCAGCCCCTCGAAGGCAGGGTACCTGCGCTCCAGGCGGGTGATCACGCGGAAGGTCTGGACGTTGTGGTCGAAGCCACCGAAGGCCCCCATGCGGGCCTGGAGCTCGTCCTCGCCGGCGTGGGCGAAGGGCGGATGGCCGAGATCGTGCGCCAGGGCCACGGTCTCGGCGAGGTCGTCGTCCAGCCCCAGCGCCCGGGCGATGGAACGGGCGATCTGGGCCACCTCCAGCGAATGGGTCAGCCGGGTGCGGAAATGGTCGCCCTCGTGGGCGACGAAGACCTGGGTCTTCTCCTTCAGCCTTCGGAAGGCCGAGGCGTGGATGATCCTGTCGCGGTCGCGCGCGAAGGGCGTGCGGGTGCGGCTGGGCGGCTCGGGGTGTTTTCGCCCACGCGATGCCTCGGGGTTCTCGGCGTAGGGGGCGCGGGCGGACGGGCTCGCCAAGCGGTCAGCCTCTTTCGCTTAAGGGATCAGGACCGCATATAGGACTACAATGCCAGTCGCTACGCTTCCATGACCGATCCAGAGATCACCCTGTCCGAGGCCGCGGCGCGGCGGATCAACGACCTGGCCCAGAACGAGGGCCGGCCGCTGATGCTGCGCGTCGCCGTCTCGGCGGGCGGCTGCTCGGGCTTCCAGTACGAGTTCGACCTCGTGCCGGAGTTCGAGTCAGAGGATCTGGTGCTCGAGCGCGACGGCGCCCGGGCGGTGGTCGATCAAGTGTCGATGCTCCTGCTCAAGGGCTCGGAGATCGACTTCGTAGACGAGCTGGTGGGCGCGCAGTTCCGCGTGCGCAATCCCAACGCCAAGTCGAGCTGCGGCTGCGGGGTCAGTTTCTCTCTCTGAACCCGGCTGCCGCGACCGGGTCGATCAGCCCGGGAGGTCCGCCGTGCCGACGCCGAGATCGTAATAGGCGTCCTGCACCGTCGGCGCGCCGACCTCGTTCACCGCATGGTTCACCGCCCGCCGCACGCAGCGCTGATAGTCGGCGGTGTCGGTGAGGTCGCGGATGCTGGACGAGGGCGAACACACCTGCGTGGCCGCGCTGCGGATGCGCATGAGCAGCGTGTAGCCACCCTGCGGCGAGTTCAGGTCGAGGTCGTCGAAATAGACCGGCGTGCTCTTGATCTCCCGCCCGCCCGCGGTGGTCCCCGGCGCGATGACGACCACTTCGCCCACCGAAGGGGCGTAGCTGTCGTCGGGGCCGTAGGTCTGGGCGGTGGCGGCGCCGGCGGCCGCGAGGCTGGCGGTCGCGGCCAGGATGGAAAGCGTCTTGGCAATCATGGCTCTCATTCCTCCAAGGGCCGCCGGCGCGGTTGGGGAGTGGCCGGCGGGGCGGGTCGGATGGAGCGGCCGGCGGGGCGCGATATCGTTCCTCGCCGCCCACACCGGTGATCAGAATGAGACAGAACGCCGTTGGTTGCGTGCGCCGGCGACGGAACGGCGGCTCAGGCGGTGGGCAGGAAGCTTACGCTGGCCGCCGCGGCGAGCACCCAGACGACCGGCGCGGACATGAAAAGCCAGGCCAGGGTCCGCAGGCGCCTGGCGTAGGCCACCCAGGCCCCATAGGGCGCGGCGATGCACACCGCCCAGAAGCTGACGATCAGCAGGAAGGCGATCCAGGCGGCGGGGTTGAGCAGGTTCTGGTGGGGGTCGAACACCATGGGCGAAAGGATCGCCCCCACGGCCGCGACCGGGGCAATCATCAGCGAGATCGCCGAGGCGATCCCGAGCCAGATTGGTTCCCAATGCCTGAACATCCACGCCCCAACTCGGCCAGGGGGCGCGTCAGCCTTGCGCGCGCCCGGAGCCTGCCACTATGGGAGTCCTTCAAAAATCGGGCCGTCAATGCGAATCGCCAGCTGGAACGTAAATTCGGTCAATGCGCGACTGGACACCGTCACCGCCTGGTTCAAGGAGGCGGCGCCCGACGTCGCGTGCCTGCAGGAGATCAAGTGCGTCGACGAGGCCTTCCCGAGGGACGCCTTCGAGAGCCTGGGCTACAACGTCCAGGTCCACGGTCAGAAGACCTACAACGGCGTGGCCCTGCTTTCGAAGACGCCGCTGGAGGACGTTCGGCGCGGCCTGCCCGGCGATGACGGCGACGATCACGCCCGCTACCTCGAGGCGGTGGTGTCGGGCCCGACCCCCGTACGCGTCGCCTCGATCTATCTGCCCAACGGCAATCCGATCGGGACCGACAAGTTCGCCTACAAACTGGCGTGGCTGGAGCGCCTTCGCCGGCATGCGGCGGAGCTGCTGGCGTTCGAGGAGCCGCTGGCGCTGCTCGGCGACTACAATGTCATCCCCGAGCCCACCGATTGTGACGATCCCGCCTCGTGGATGGGCGACGCCCTGTTCCAGCCCGAGAGCCGGGCGGCCTTCCGGACACTGAAGTGGATGGGTCTGACCGACGCCTATCTCCAGTCCGACGGCCGGCCCAACGTCTACACCTTCTGGGACTACCAGGCTGGCGCATGGCGGCGGGACCATGGCATCCGCATCGACCACGCTTTGCTCTCGCCCCAGGCGGCCGACCGGCTCCGGGGCTTCGAGATCCATAAGGATGTGCGCGGCTGGGACAAGCCCTCGGACCACGTGCCCATCGTGGCCGAACTGGAACTCTGAGCGTCGCCGGCGGAATCCGGCTAGGCTCGCCCGGTCATGGGGGTGATCCGGGATATCCTGCTTTTCCTGATCGCGGCCGCGTTCGTCACCGCGGTCGCGAGCGCGGCGGCGTGGTGGCTGAGCGAGCCTCGGCGGCTGCGGGGATCGCTCAGGCGCGCGCTTGGCCGGCGGCCGGCGGCGGAGCTGATCGGATTCGGCGCCGCGGCGGGCTTGGATCTGGACGGGCGCCGGGCGGCCTTCGCCAGTTCTGGCGCGGGCGGGCGGGTCGTCGACCTGGAGCGACTGGCGGCCATCGAGATGATCTGCGACGGCCACGTGCTTGGACGCGCCTGCCGGGGCGATGCGCGCCGGCCGCTCGACCGCGTTCCGGAGGAGGCCCGCGAGCTGGTGCTGCGATTCGTGTTCGACGATCCGCGCGACCCGGACGTGCACGTGGTTTTCTGGCGGGCAGGATCGCGGGCGCCGCTCGATGCGGCGGCCCAGGCCGCGCGCGGCTGGCTGTCGCGCGGCGACGCGCTCGTGCGCATACAGGCCGCGCCGCAGGTGCGCGCACCCGTCACCTCAGAGACTGAAGACGACGACGAGGACGACGAGGCCTAGAGCGGGCTCACCCGATCCACTGGAACACCTGATCGAGCGGTGCGCCGAACACCTGGGCGATGCGGAAGGCCGCTTCCAGCGAAGGCGAATACTTGCCGGCCTCGATGGCGGCGATGGTCTGACGGGTCATGCCGATCCGCTCGGCCAGCTCGGCCTGGGTCATTTCCCCGTGCTCGAAACGCAGCCGGCGGATCTGGTTGGCGATCGGGAGGGCCAAGATCAGAAGCCCCGCCGGAACATGACGATCTGTGCGGCGGATACGACCAGGCCGGTGATCACGACGCCGAGCAAGGCGTAGAACATCATCTCAGGCGCCGACGGGTGGCCGAGGTGCAAGGGCACGCCCAGCATCAGCATCAGAACCACCAACACGTAGTAGCCGATGGAATGCGAGCGAGCCTGGATCATCCGCTCTCGCTCGTCCCGGGGCGTGCGCCCATCCTTCGGGGTGGTCCAGGCCGCCGCCAGGGTCAGGACGAGTTGCAGGATCACGAAGGCGCCGACGCACTTCAGCAGAAGGAAGCCGTTCGAGCGGGCGTCGCCGCTGAACCAGTGGGCGAACTCGGTCCCGAAATAGGCCCCGAAACACAGGAGCACCGTGACCAGCGTGATCCAGGCGGACTTCTCGCGGAACGACATGCTTTGGCTCCTGATGTAAAAAATGTTTTACACCATGTATGTATTGGTTTACGTAGCGCCTGTTTTTCTTTCCATCAAGGCCACTCCCGCCGTGGGTTGCACCCCATCGCGGGCGAGAGGAGCCCTGTGTCCAGATCCAAGGAGAAAACCATGAAGCACACCCTCGTCCTCGCGTTCGCGAGCCTGCTCATCGCCGCCCCCGCCGCCGGCGCCTTCGCCCAGACCGCCCCCCAGGGCTACAAGACCCTCGACATGCGCGACGATGCGTCGTCGTGGATCCAGGATCCCCATGTGCACGAGTACTATCAGGCGACGGTCGACGCCTTCGCCCACGGGCCCGGCCACGTCGATCGGACCGCCTTCAACAGGCGTTTCAAGGAGATTTTCGACGACTTCGCGGTGTCCCGTCATGTGCCACCCAAGGCCATGGAGGATCACCTGAAGCGCATCCCCGGTGAGACGATCCTGATCGTCACGCGCGATCCAAAGACCCTGGACAGCTACGACAACTTCGTCCTCGCCCTGTTCGGGCCTCAAGGGTAGGGATCAGGCGCAGCCCGACCGCGGCGGTCGCCGCCGCCGCGCAAACGAAATGCGGCCGCGCCTTCAGGGACGCGGCCGCAAATTCTTTGCGAGATGGTTGGAAGGCGGCTCTGCGCCGCCCGCCGTGGGCCTCAGGCCGCCTTGGACAGCGACTTGTTCAGCAGGCCGATGGCCGCGTCGCGGTCGATCTGCTCGATGGCGGCGACTTCACGGGCCATGCGGTCCAGGGCCGATTCGTAGAGCTGGCGCTCGGAATAGGACTGCTCGGGTTGATTCTCGTCCCGGTGCAGGTCGCGCACGACCTCGGCGATCGAGATCAGGTCGCCCGAGTTGATCTTGGCTTCGTATTCCTGCGCGCGGCGGCTCCACATGGTGCGCTTGACGCGGGCGCGGCCCTTCAGGGTGGTCAGGGCGCGGGTCACGATGTCGCCGGCGGCGAGCGGGCGCAGGCCCGAGCTGCGCGCTTTGCCGGTGGGAACGCGCAGGGTCATCTTTTCGTGGTCGAAGGTGATCACGTAGACCTAGAGGGTCAGACCGGCGACTTCCTGGGTTTCGATTCCCTGGACCTGGCCCACGCCGTGGGCCGGATAGACGACGTGATCGCCGACCGAAAAATCATGACCACTCTTGCTCATCGATAATCCTCTCCGTCTCCCCGCCTTCGGCGGTGGGGCCGCAATGGTCAGCGCCGTAGGCGACAGCACCCCCGCCACACAGGGGCGCGGGATGACAACCTTCGGTGAAGTGGTCTCTAGGACACCT
>Ga0265338_10007331_pt1 | contig 13749 bp, 16 predicted proteins | sample 42126metaG_FD_193579 | JGI IMG/M metagenome (GOLD analysis project Ga0265338, IMG submission 193579) | Rhizosphere microbial communities from Carex aquatilis grown in University of Washington, Seatle, WA, United States - 4-21-26 metaG | ecosystem: Host-associated > Plants > Roots > Rhizosphere... | reverse complement strand
CAGCGTGGGCGCATCGAGCTCGCTCGGCATCCTGAACATCACGAACAATACCGACGGCGCCATGCCCTGTGTCGTCTCAAACCTGAACGTGAAACTGGACAAGAAAGTCGTCCCGGTACGATTCCCCTAGCGACGAATCATAAATTATCACGCCGCCCGGATCGGCCGGGCGGCGTTTCTTAAAACCTGACACCTGAAAACTTGACACTTCGCACTTAAAACATGTGGCGCCCAATCACCATCGATGATGTCCGGCTGCCGGATGCCGAGAAGGCCATGCTCCGGAACATCCAGGGCGGCCAGGACTTTGGCGCGACCGCGCTGCTAAATGTGGTCCGCGAATTCGATGCCGCCGGCAAGGCCGGTGGTTACGAGACGCCTGGCGATGACACCGTGGCGGACCTTTGCCGTATGCACGTCATCAACCGCACCCGCTGGCTTTGGCTCTGTGAATTTCCATCACTCAAAGCCTTCCAGACCGAAGGCCGCAAAAAACTGAATGACGATGCGCTGACATTTTTGAACAACGTCGCCGATCGCAAACAGAACATCGATCTGCCCAATAGCGCAACGCCGGTCCCCAGTTCCGCCAATTGGAATTCCGAGAACCGCCTGATATTACGCACGCACCCGATCCCGCCGGCGAGCCAGCAAATGCCGCCCGCGACACCCGCGCCCTACGCAAATCCCGATGCACCCGCTGATCTATGAGTGCCACCATCGATCACAATTTTAAATATCACCCGCCCGTGGGTTTCGCCAAAGAGATCCACGCGGAGATCCGTGACAAGGCCAAAGCGCTGGCAACGGTGATCGAGGAACTTTTGCCCGCCGCGGCCGGACGCGAAAAAGCCCTGGCCGTCACCAAATGCGAAGAAGCCATGATGTGGGCCTGCGCCGGCATCGCCCGTCACGCTGATAAAATCGAACCAACTCCATCCGCTGTATGAACGCCACTGAATCTTTTGTTATAACACTTACAAAAATGGACTGCCCCGCCTGCGGCGGTGTATTCGCCATATCCCAGTGGTTCATCGATGAAGCCCGCCGCATCGGGAACATGGAAAAACTGTTTGCCTGTCCCTATTGCCATCAGAAGCGCGGCTGGGGCGAAAGCGAAGAAGATCGTCTCAAGAAAAAGATCGAGAGTTTAAATAATCGCGTCACCGACACCGAGCAGCGCGCCATCTATCACGCCAAAGAAGCCGAGCACTTCCGCAAGAGTCGCGATGGGATGAAAGGCGCGATGGTTCGCACGCACAACCGCATCAAGAACGGCGTTTGCCCCTGTTGCCAGCGCACGTTCCAAAATCTACTGAAGCACATGGCCACCAAGCATCCCAAATTTAATTCAGTGGTCAGTGCGGCTGCATCGATCGCAACTCCTAAATCGTAAATCGTTATGCTTACGGGAACAATCAAATGGTTCAGGAACGGCACCGGTCCCGGGAAGGGATTCGGTTTCATCATCCCTTCCGATGAGACCCTGCGCGAGCTGCGCATGGATATCGCCCAGGAGCTTTTCATCCATTCCGAAAACGTCCTGCGGCCGCAGCCGGATGTTGCCGTCTATCTGCTGGAGGGTGACGAAGTGGAATTCAACATCGGTCATTCCAGCCGCGGACCGCGCGCCCTGGATCTCCGCATCATCGGCCGAGCGCAACCCGCAACCAGTTCAACGCATGTCTGATAGCGAAATCCAGGCAATTTTGAAACGGCTGCAAGCTGAAGGGCCGCCGTTGCCGGCTGCCACGCGCGCCGCCCTGGCAAAATCGCTCGCGCAATACAAAGGCGAACTCGGCGCGGACATGATCGATAAAACCGTGGCGAAACTTTTGGACGGTCTCAAATCCATCGCTAAACCCGGGCTAGAGGACCGCGGCGGTGCTCAACCGGTCGAAGTGGGCCAGAATCCAGCCAGCTTGGTCGGCCGCCTGAATGATCTGCTGAAGCGTTTTGATTCCAGCGGTGCATTGGCAGAGACCATGAATCTCCCGTTCAAGATCGATGTAGCCACGCGGGTCACGAATGGCGCGGGCCGGTTCATCACCGACCAGACGGATGTGGATGAATATCCCGCGTGGGAACTCCATCGCATTTACGATCGCGATGTGCCTCGGGGATTTATGCGCGGGCCCAAGGGCGTCTTGGTCGAAGTGCCGGATGATGATTGGCCGGCCCGCTTTGCAGACGCCTGCACGGCCGCCGGCGACGATGAAGCGCTCCGCGTGTTCAATGAAACGGGCCGGATGATCGCGCTGAAAAGTTCCGGCGTGTGGGATGAACTAGGCAATAATCGGGATGATTGCCTGGGCAATCCGTTTCCGCCCTTCGCGTTCAACAGCGGTTACGGCGTGGATGGTGTGCCGCGCCTGGAATGCATCGAGCTTGGTTTGCTCGCCACCGATGAGAAGCCGGAAGGCAGCAAGTTTGATTTCAGCAAACTCTTTTCCCTCCCGGAGGCCGCATGAGCGAGGAAAAGAAAATCCTTTATCCGACAGCCCTTAGCCCGGAACAACTGGCGAAGAGCACGACTCCTGATTTTCTATTCTGGTGTCCTGGCTGCCAGGAAGCGCACGGCGTGTGGACTACTCGCCGGAATACCTGTAACGCGATCTGGAGTTTTGATGGCAATATGGAGAAGCCAACTTTCAACCCATCATTGCTTCTCAGGTACACCAAGACGCCTACTGTTGATCCTGTCACACAAGATTGGACTCGTGGCCCGGATGGAAAATATTTAACGAAGCCTGATGGCAAGCTTTTTGGGGCCATTGATGTCGTCTGCCATTCATTCATCCGCGCCGGCCAGATCCAATTCTTACCTGACTGCACACATGCGCTGTCAGGAAAAACCGTTCCGATGGAGGTGTTTTAAAATGACGCCAAGCATTTCATTTTCTATTCGCGACGAAGCGACGCCCGCCATCGCCGCGAAAGCGGCCAAATGCGATCTCTTGCGCCTGGCGATGTTGCTGCGCGATCCGCTGCGCGCATTTTGGCGCGATCACCTCAAGGGTTTACCTTCGAACAAAAAAGGATGGCCATCCACCGGTTTTTGGGAAGAGGCGGCCGACTCGGTGGACGCCACGGCATCGGAAGAAGGTGTTTCACTGCAAGGCCATAAGATCGGCCTTCGCCAGAGATATTACGGCGGCACGATCGCGCCGGTGAATGCCGATGCGCTGACCATTCCCATTTCCCCGATCAGCTATGGCCATACTGCCAGCGAATTCCCTGGCCTGTTTTTGCTCCGGACCAAAAAAGGCGCGTATCTGGTCCAGAGCGGCGTTGAGATCGATGCAAAAACCGGCCGTGTGAACGGCATCGGTCGCAAGGGCCGTGGCAATGCCGGCCAACGCCGGGTGGCCGCGCTCAATTTCCTGTTCAAGCTCGTGGCCAGTGTCACGCAAGCACCGAACCCGGATGTGGTCCCGCGCCGCGAGGAATTTCTCGAAGTGGGCATGGCCGTCATCGAAAGGGGTGTCGCATGATCAAAGCCGTTAATCCCATCGCCAGCGTCACGGATTATTCCGCGCTCCAGGATGATCTGGCCACCATGCTCATGTGTCATCCGCTTTTGCAGCAGCTCATCGCCACACAGGAACGCAAGTTCCTGTTGGATTCCACGATGAACATCGATGCGCTCTGGCAGACGCCGCGCAATGGCGGCCAGGGCATCGGCCTCGTGGTGGAAGACATTCGGCCGGTGGTCGCCGCAAAATCCGATGGCCAGCTCTATGATCTCAAATGCGGCTTCGTGATCCTGGGCGAGCGCAACATGGCCATGACGCCCGGCGTGGGTTGTTTGATGCAGCCTGAACAAGTCGAGGCGATTGTCGCCGGACTGATGAATGGCAAGCTCATCCAACCTTACGGCGTGTTGCGCGCTGAAGGAAACATCGGCGGTCCCGCTGATGATTGGATCGATGATAAGCTCGGCCTTTACGCCCGTCGCGTGACATTGAAAATTATGGGCGCGTGGAAACGCCCGGACACCTGCGACCTGGTGCAAGTCTCGCAGGCGGCCGGTACCGTCACGATCACCTGCACCGCCACGTCGCCGGACCTGCAAATCTGGTACACCGTCGATGGTTCATGCCCGGCCAACGACGCGGCCATCAATCCGCAAACACAAATTTACTCAGCACCGTTCACCGCGCCGAGCGGCACCATCGTGCGCGCCGCCGCATTTGCTTCCACTCTTAACCAGTCCGCAGTCAAACAAATCATTGTCACTTGATATGAAAAAAACAAAATTCGACCTCTATACCTCGGCCAGCGCTGCGGCGATCGCCGCCGGCGAACTCAAAACCAAATTTGAAATCGAGACGGCCGCGCACAAAGCGTTCGCCGGCAATGATCCGTTGGACTGGGAATATTGGAGCGACACTTTCTATCGCCTGCGCGTGATGTTCAACACGCTGCGCGCCGAACCTTCGCCCAGCCAGGTCGCCGCGGCGGCCGCTGAAGTTGCTGCCGCGCCTGCGCCGGCTGAAGCAAAAACCGAAACCAATCCTGAACCTGTTCAATAATTATGGCCAACGTCATCCTACCTACAGTCATCCAGGGCGAGTGCTATGTGCTGCACGGCGGCATCGCCACTTATTTCAAGAAAGGCCTCACGATCACCGATGATGTGCAGTCGTGGACGCCGGAATCCGATAAGGGCAAGCTCGGCGATCGCCACAAATCGCGGTCCTATAAAATCTCCGGCATCCCGGTCGGCATGTTGACCACCGGTTACCTGGATTATGTTTATGCCGCGCACAAATCTCCCTCGACTAAGATCGGGCGCAGCATCATCACCGGCGCGTGCGTCATCTGCTCCATCGTGGAAGCCAAGCAATACAGTTTCAACAAGGCCGGCATCTTCATGCCGCCGAACCTGATGGCGGGACCGAACGGCACGGCGTTCGAACAAGTCACCTATCTCGCGATCGGCGATGTGACCGCACAACCGTTGAACGCCGCGTTCCTCCGCACGCTCACCAGCTCGCTGACGCCGGACACCACGTTTGATGAAACGAAGATCATCAGCGATATTTACAAAGCCGCGCTCGGCGTACGCACCACGCCGTTCGATGGCATCGGGTCGTTGACCGGATTCAAGCTGCCCTTCAGCCATACCGTGAAATTGATCGAGTCCGGCGACGTGGGCATCGCGGACGCGATCCTGACGGATGTTGGCGTCGGCGCATCGTTCATCCCCTCCAACCTCACGGAAGCGCAGTGCGATGCCATGCTGGCGATCCAGGATACCACGGCCACGTTGCCCGGCCAGGAATACGGCAAGGGCGTTAGCGGCACCAAAGAAGATCTCGTCATCACCGGTACGCAGATCGGCTGGGTCTTCACCCTGAAGAACGCCGGCGCGAAGAAACAGGACCGCCAATACCTCGTGGGCGAACACCGGCACAAGGAGATCCAATTCGTCAACGCGCCCATCACCACCACCGGCCTGCGCGCCGCGTATTTCGCATACACGGCTCCGAGCTGATGAACCATGGCCATCGAACGTGGAAACTGGCAGATACAGATCGGACCCGACCCGGTGGCGGGGCTGCTCGCCAGTTATGTGGAGGGCGTGCAGGCCATGCCGGTGGAGGGCGGCCCGCTGGTCCAGGAGGAGTCTCTCGCGTTGGGCACCGTCAAACAATATTTCGACCGGGGCAATTTCTCCGCCGTGCGGAACTTTGTCATCACCAAGGAATTTCCCGATAACCAGCAATCGTATGATTTTTACCTGATCGGCGTGTTGAACTTTAACGGCGTGAAAGATGTGAAGCTCACCCGCCGCGATTATACCGGCACCGAAACCAAATATAAGATCAGCGCCGCCAATGTGAAACTGAGCATCGAAGAACCCATCGGTGTTACCTGCACCATCAAACTCACCGTCACTGGCGGCAAAGCCGTCCTGCAACCGTAAATTTATGAAATCATTTATCCTTGGAATTTGGATGTTGGTGCTTGGAGCTTTCGTTTGCTCCGGGCAGACGTTGGGCACTCCCTTCTACGCCCAGTTCTACAACGCCGATGGTTCGCCGCAGACGAACATCATCACCATGCAGGTCTGGCCGCCGGATGATAACGCCTTCACCGTGGACGGCACCAACGTCATCTTTGGCGACCGCATCTACACCAACACGCCCACCGCAACCGGTTTCTGGACCAATCGATTGTTTGCGAACACTTACGTGGTGAAGATCCCCAGCGCCGGCCGTTCCTTCTTTGTGAAGCTGCTCGATACGCAGACGTATCTGCCGTTGGCCACTTACGTGACCAACGTGGCCAATGTGGGCACAGCTTTCACTCTGTTTAATTTGCTCACCAACGGGCTTGGATTTATTCCCGCCAACGCTTCCAACCTCAATGCTGGATTCCTCCTCAGCGGCACGATCCCGGATGCGCGCCAATCCGCGAACATGACCCGTTTCACCAATCAGATCGTGACGAGCATCAGCAACGCCTCCGCATCTGCGTTTTTCCTTTCCCGTTGGACCAATGCGGACGGCTCCTTCTGGTACGCCGCCAGCAATGCCGCTGCCATCTGGCACGCGCCGACGCTCGCGGAAGTGGATGCCGCCAAGCCTGGCATCCCCACCAACCAGGCCGCCATCGATCTGTTGAAGCCATTCCTCATGACCAATTACACCACGATGGTCGCAGACATCAATTACGTCCCGGCCACCAACACTTACGCCGCCGCCACGAATCTATTGCAGGCCAGCCGCGCCATAGTGGACATGATGGGATTCACGCCGTTGGCGAACACCTCTATAGCAATCTTTACCGCAATGGGCTTTGTGCCCCCAAACATCACCAATACACCTGGCATGTTCACGGCCGGCCCTGATCTCTTCATCATCACCAACGGTGCGCCCGGACCACACACGCCACTGCTCATCTATACCAATCTCGGCACCGGCATCGCGCCGGTATTCAACGCGCCCAGCGGCTCAGAACTCATCGCATCCAACGGCGCGAGCTATCATATGACCAATACCATCTGGCGTTTCATGCTCAACCAATGAAAACATTCCTTATCCTTTTATTATCACTGGCCACCGCCGCAGCCGACGTGCGTCTGACAAACATCGTCAGCGGCTCGGTGGGTGATTATTCCCTTAATCCACAAAAGCGCGTGAACCTCACTGTCACGCTGCTTTATCCCAATCCGCGCCTGGTGAATAATTTCCTCGTGCGCCAGGATGCAGTCGCGACCACCACTGACACCAACGGCTTCTTCGCCTTTACCAATCTGCAATGGGGTATATATGCGCTGAACGTGCAAGGCTTGAGCGGCACCGGCTTTAAATTCATTGTGGGCACAAACACATCCGGATCTGTCCCTTTGTCAGCGTTGGTGACCAATGCGGCCGCATTGCCACCCAATCCCGCCACCAACTATTACACTCAGGCCCAAGTCGATGCACTGCTGGCCAACGGCAGCGGGGCATTCCCAGGCTATGCCTTGACCAATAATAACCCCGTCACTACACCCTACGCCGTCGCCTTGACTAATAGCACCTTGAATGGGATGCCATTGCTAAGTGCAGGGACGAATCCGGCGAGCGCGTTCGATGCAGCGGGATCAGCCAGCGCGGTTCAGGTCTCGGTCAATGTTTTAGCGACCAATACGCCGACTCTCAGGAAAGTTTCTTCTCCGAGCTTCACCGGCTGGGCGATTCAGCAGACCAATGGCCCGACGCATCCGGGGCCGAATCAATTAGGATTGCTTGACCCATATTTTCTGGACGCGCACACCAATCTGGCGGCTTCCATTGATATATTCGGAGTCTTCAACTTTTACCAGAATCCGGTCCGGGTGAGTGATAGTGCGACGTTTCTGACGACGGCGGATCTGGGGAGCGGATCGCCGTTGGCGCCGGTCGATGGGAGTGGCTTGACGGGAATTTACAGTAACAATATCACCGGCAAGGTGAACCTCGGCCAATTAGATCCGCCGTTGGGTGCGGCCAATGCAATCCCGGTCACGCTGCAATATATCACCAACACGCTATTTGATTGGAACACGAATGTGGCTTTCTGTGCGGTTGCGGGTGATATCCCCGTCCTGGGAAAATGGGTGAGGAAAGGCGGCACCACTACATTCACCAACGCGAGTGGTGATGGAATGGTTTATATTACATCCGGCTCCCTTTCTTTGTCTAACTCATCCTCAGAAGAAGATTACGATCTGGCATCCCCGGGAACCGTCATCACGAATGATTGGCAGAATGGTGATGGTTCCGACCCAAACCCGATCTTCATCTACGGGACGAACAGCCTCAGCTTTGCGCTGGGTGCCGTGACGAACATAAATTTAGGAAACGGGCTCACCGTCTGTTTGAACGGTTCGGGTGTTACCAATGTAAATGTGACGCAGCTTACCGGTAACAAGGTCGTCACCAACTTCGAGACGAGTGTGACACTTAATGGCATCACGATAACCGCCTCGCCCGCCTTCGGTGCGAATGCCGATACCTATGGGATTAACGACACTGGGGCAATCGTCGGGGTGGACACTTTTGGGCATAACCTGCGAATCAAACAAAATTCCGGCGGGGAGATCAATCACATGGATAAGGACAATGGTGTTCCGTTCTGGTGGGAGCGGGAGCACAACGGGTTAAACATGATCGTGATCCCGCCTAATGGGAAGTTCGGTGACGTGGTCGGCTTCACTCCGGGTGGGCGCTATCCGACGGGTGCGGGCGGTGAGATGTATGTCCCGCATTACACCGGCAGCGGTGCGGGGCTGGCGGATCTTCCGGACCCGGTCGGCGTATCGAGCGCGCTGCCGGTGCCTTCGGTGGCGTTCACCACGTTCTACCTGTACAACACGAATGTTTCCGAACTGGTGGTGACGAACCTGGCGCGGATGATTTCCACGAACGGGATGCTGCCGCACATGACCAACTATGGCATCCCGGTGGTAGTCCATTTGGACGTGGGCTGGCAAGGAACGAACCGCGATGCGGCTGGCAATCTGACGGTGCGCAGTGGTCAGTTCCCGAATGGCATGAAACAGACGGCGAACGAATGTCACAGTTTTCTGGTCGGGCTGCGGCCCACGCTTTTATTCGACACGTTTATACCGACCAACGGCAACACGCTGCATGTGGGAGCCAATGGCGGTTCGCCCATGCCTTATCCGCAGAAGCCGGACGCGCAAGGTGCGGGAATAATTGTGGACTGCTCGAACCCTAATACGGTGAACCCGGATGTGGTGTGGCTCTATACCAACAACTGCGACCAGCTCCGGGTGGCGGATTCCGGAAATAATTTCGGGCTGCCGGGCTACCAGTCGCAGTCTCGTCTAATGTGGGCCTATGCGGCGCAGAACCCAGCCGGAGCGAACTGGCGGACATTGGCCAACCGGGGCGTGTCCAACTGCCTGGCAATGGAGTGGCTGGGCACTGAGGTGACGATGCCTCCTTTCATCCTGCGCCTGTCGAACATGCAGGGCACGGACGTCATCCCGGTGGGAACCAACTTTACGGATGAGATTCTGGGTCAACTGCGGCGGTACGATTCGGCGCAGTTCATGAGCTTCGCCCAAGGCAGCGTGCCGGAGTTGTCCTATGATGAGCAGGTATTTAATGCGGACACCAATTCGTTCAAGGCGTTTCAAACGCTGGCCGCGGTGGTGCCTTGCTCGGAAATCATGACGAGCCGGGTCATCACCAATGGCTACGCGGCCTGGATGACGAATGAAAGTGTGTGGTCGGATTTTGCGGCTCCGTTCAAGACGCGGGTGATCGGTCATCCGGTATTGACCAATGGCGTCAGTGGCGATTTTGTGACCTGGTGCCGGCAACTGGACAATGGTGAGATGGTGGTGGGCGTCTTAAACAAGTCCAGCACCTCTAATTCGGTGTCTATTCCTTTCACGGCGTGCGGGCTGAACGCGACCGATCCCTACCTGGTTTATGACGATTGGGGCCAGACGAACTACGGGGTGTTCACCACCTCATTCACCGCCTCGGTCATCGCCGGTTCGGGCAACTTATATCACATCAGCCACCGCGGGGCGGGCCTGGCCAGCTACGCGACGGTCACGGTGTTGGCGGTCACGGGCGGTGGGATCACGAATACCTCCGGCGTGAACATCATCGCGGAGGGTTTTACCGGCGTATCGGTGACGCAATATGACAGTCAGACCAATTCGACGTCGCGGGGAACGATCAGCACGGTGACGGACATCATCCTTCAACCCAACGGCCGGCTGGTGGGTTCCTCCTGTGCGGCGTCCGGGGTGCATCCTTTATGAAAAAAAACTGGAGAACAACAACCGTTGGGGCGCTGGCCATCCTTCTCGGAGCCTGGTCATTCCATATCCACTGGATCCACACGCAAACACTTTATTTCAATATCTTCTATGGGGAGATCCCGTCGATCGGTTTGATGGTGGCGGGGTGGATCGGGCTGCACGCCGCCGATCATAAGAATGTAAAATGATGAACAGGACACCTTTTTAAAATGGCTGACTCCTCCGACAACACGTTAGAAATCCTGATCAACCTGCGCACGCAGGGCGAGGCCGGCGTCAAAGCCGCCAAAGAGTTGCTCGCCGAAACCGCTGGCGCGGCCACCGCCGGCGGCGACGCCACCAAAGACCTCGGCAAAAAAACTGAGGAGGCTACGGAAAGTTTCCGGCTCTTCAACACCCAGAACCGGGAATTTAAATTGCTTTTAGGCGAGGCAAACCAGATCGCGCCCGGCCTGGGCGTCGCTTTGCGCGGACTGTTCAATCCAGAGGTGCTCGGGATCGGGCTGGCCATCCTGGCGGTCAAAACCTTTGTGGACTGGCTCAAGGAGGGCAAAAAATCTGCCGATGAAATGGCGGACGCTATCTCCAAAATAGACGCCTCCGTCTGGCAGGCGCAGATCCAGGGCATCATTGACACGAAAGAACAGCATCGCCAATTAAAGGAAGCTCTCGCCAAAGGCCTGGAAGATCCCGGCGCCATGGATGCCCGCTATACGCACGAGAAGAAGTTGATGGAAGAAAAGCTGGCGCAGCAAAAGAAATTGCTGGAATTCATGGAGGCGATCCAGCTCGCCGATGCGCACGGCGACAAGGGCGCGGAAGATGCCATTAAGGATCGGTTCAAGGGAATTTTTCAAGGGCTGGATAACCAGGGCGGTCAGGCCGAAGTGGACCGCTTGAATCGCAAAGGGCAGGATGAATACAACGCCATGCTGGAATCCAAACGCAAAGCCGAAGCGGCCCAGGCGGAATTGGACAAGGGCAATCCGGGCGCGGCCACCGCCACTCGCGCCAAAACGGAGCAATTGTTGCATGCGGATGATATTGCCACGGCCGCCAAGCTGGCCCGAGAAGCGCACGACATGGAGAGCGGCAATTCAAACATATGGGGAAATTTTTCCACCTGGTTGTGGGGGTCAAAACACGCGAAGGCTTTCGCCGATCAAAGCGACGCCGGCCTGGCTGGCGCGGTCAGCTCTGAGAAAAATCGCAAGAGCGTCATCCAGGCGGATGATGATTGGCAGGAAGCGCACAAAAAAGCGGTGAGAGAAAATACCGAAGCCTACCAGAGGCACAGCGCCGCGCTGAGCACAGCCTCAGTCGCCTTGTTGGACGCCAGCGAAAAGCTTCAAGCACAAAAAATTGAGCAGACTTTGGAAAGCGCGTACAAGGCTTTCAACTTCGTGAACAATCTGATGAGCAAGGTGGATCGCATCGGCTACTGATTATGGTCACTCTCCTCGATGTCACTAATAACGTAGAAAAATCCCTGGCCGCCTGGGGCTTTGAGATTTCTGCGTCGCTCACGCTGCGGAATCAGTCCAACGATGTTTTCGCGGCCACTATTCCCACGGCCACGCTGGCCGATACGGCCGTGTTTCCCTTCGAAGCACAGATCGTCATCAAAAATGATGGCGTGATCGAGTTCACCGGCAAACGATTGGTCGAACTCATCGCCGTCTCCGGAAGCTCTGCCGGCGTCACGTATCAATTCGCCGGGCCGTGGTACGACCTGGAGCATACCGTCTATCAGCAAAAGACGGCCGGGTATAACAACGCCACCAAGCTCATTGAATACACCTATCAGTCTGAGGTGATCCTTTACACGCGGTTGGATGGTTCCAACATCCTGCGGCCCTGCACCAATGGCCAGCAGATCGCGGACATCCTCCAGTTCATCATCGATACTTGCGCGGCGCAAACGCCGCCGGTGCCCGCGCCTTTCCAGCTCGGCACGTTTGACCCGGCCGTAAACATGCCCAGCCAGATCTGCAAACCGATGATGTGCGCCAATGCCATCCAGAAATGCCTGGAGCTTTCGCCGGATTGTAATTTCTTTTTCGATTACTCCACGTCACCACCCACCGCCAACGTGCGGGCGCGCGCCAATATGGCTGCGGCCACGCTGCCGTTGTTTGATGGCGTGTCGCACAAGACCATCCGCATCGAGCCGCATCCGGAGATGGTCTCGCCGTGCGTGATCCTCAAATACAAACGGTCGAACACCATCAACGGGTCGGCCTTCATCACGTTTGATACCGACCAATATCCGCCGGGCGGTCCCACGGCCGGCTTGCGCGTCATCATCGAGAGCATTGACCTGGCCGGGTTTCAATTCACCACCGTGAGCGGTTCACTGGATGTGGAAGCGGTCGCGGCCATCGGAGGCACGCACGCGCAGAAACTAGCGTGGTGGGCCAATGTGCGCGGCGGCGAACAGCAGGTACTCGGCGATCTTAAATATCGTTGCCAGGACAAAGCCGGCGCGCAGACTGCGATCCCCGACGCGACCATCACCGATGAACTCGGCAACACCACCAATCCCGCGACCGGGCACGCCTGGCTCACAGATTTTCCCAATCGCGTGGTGGACGGCGCGGTCCATCCCTGGATGTTCATCACGCTGCCCGGCGGCGGCGGCAACCAAACCGTCACGGCCAAGCGGCTCAATATAAAAATGGGCGTGCCCGTGGCGAAATACGACGTGGCCGGCACCAGCGATACGGATATTACGACCGGAAAACTTATCCAACGCAGCACGCTGAAAGAATTTATCTGCCACATCACGCTCACCAACGGCATTAGCGGTACCTACAGCGCGCCCGCCAGTTTTACGGGCGGCGAAGATACGCCGACAGGCATCGCCCAAGCCGTTTACACCTCGCTCGCGCAGATGCAATACGAAGGCGATTCCGTTTGGGTGCAGAACACCATCAGTGGTGCGCCGACGATGGGCAATGTGTTGAACCTTTCCAACGGCCGCGCCGAATGGTCCACCATGAATGCGCAGATCCAAACCATCCGCAAAACTTACGGGATGGGTTACACGGAAGTCAGCATCGGCCCCGCCAAACATTTGAACGCCGGCGAGCTGGCCAGCATCTTCAACGCATTGCGTTTTCGTCGCGTGTGGTACAACCCGGCCGTCCGATCCAGCGCCACCGGTGGCGGCGGTAATACCGAGATCACGAAGAATTTGCCGAAATCCAACACGGTGCCCGCCAATGATAATCCGATGGATACCACCAACAGCACCGGCAGCACGCCTGCCGATGCCACCATTGAGATGCACAGCAGCGTGGTGGCCACCGTCGTGGCCGGCAAGACGGCCGTGGACGTGGCACACCCGCCGCAAAACGTGAAGATGATCGAGCTGGCCACCTGCGATCCCGAGACCGGTGCCAGCTACAAACGCTGCATGCCCGCCGGAGGAGCGTATACCTAATGAAAAATTTTTCACAGAAGGCAAC
>Ga0265338_10007329_pt1 | contig 13752 bp, 14 predicted proteins | sample 42126metaG_FD_193579 | JGI IMG/M metagenome (GOLD analysis project Ga0265338, IMG submission 193579) | Rhizosphere microbial communities from Carex aquatilis grown in University of Washington, Seatle, WA, United States - 4-21-26 metaG | ecosystem: Host-associated > Plants > Roots > Rhizosphere... | reverse complement strand
GGCCGCGTCCGGGAAGCGGATTGCGGAGACGGGACGATTTGAGGGTTTGTGGAACAAGCCTGATGGGACGATGCGGAGGACCGGCATCTACCTCGCGATGTGGGTCCCTTGGGCCGGGACTTGGCGCGTGAAATCGGAGGCATTCGTGACATTGGCGTGCACCGGCAGCAAGGCCTGTGACCAGGTGGACTAGACGAACAATGTGCGCGCCGAAAGCCGTCATTCACCACCGTCGGCATTGGGTCTATTCTGTTGAAAAACTCTGAGATCGGGTTAGGCGGAAAATCTTAGTCCTTTAGAAAGCCTGAGATTTCATCAAGCCGGGAGAACGGCCGTTCTTGACGATCTCCGCCCTCGAAATCTCATGGTGCGCTATCCCTCAGATTTCGGCGGATTTCCGGCTGCATTTCAATTCAACGAGAAAATCGCTTCGACGCCGGAAGGGAGTTTTTCAACAGAATCGGTCAATGACGACCATCCGAGGACGCTGCCAAAATCGTAAGCGGTTAAGGAACCACGTTCTTCCGAGCTGATTCGATCGGCAGCAAGCTCTTCAGAGGCTTAGGGAGCGGAGGATGCCGATGTCGACACAGATGACGCAGAAGCAGCGGGTAGCGCTGGAAGCGCGCGAGGCGGCGCAGCGCGAAGGCAAGACCCTGAGTGATTACGCCAAGGAACGCGGGTTGGTCATACGCGAGCTGTATGACGCTCTGGCGTGTCTGCGTCGTAATGGCGCTCTGCCACGCTCGGGGCGCAAGCCGCGCAGCAAGTTCGTCGCGGTGCGTGTGGCGGCGGAGGATGCGCCGCGGCAGCTGAACGCGATGGCCGTGTGCCGGATCGTGAGCCGCGAGGGGTATGTGATCGAGTGCGTGCAGTGGCCGCCGGCGAGTTGGCTGAGGAGTCTTGCGCGGAACGCGGTGGATGCTGCGACCTGATGGGGGCATCGAGCGGGTGTACTTGCACCGCGCACCCGTGGACATGCGAAGACAGATCGATGGGCTTGCGATCCTGGCGCGGGATGTCATACAGCAGGATCCTACCGGTGGGGCATTGTTCGCGTTCATCAACGCTCGACGCAACAAGCTCAAGCTCCTGCTGTGGGAAAGGAACGGCTTCATTCTCTGGTACAAGCGTCTTGAGCGTGAGAAGTTTCACTGGCCACGCCCATGCGCTGATACGGTGATCACGCTGAGCGTGGAGCAGTTGAACCTGCTGCTCGATGGCTATGATATCTGGCGCATGAAGCCGCACGAAGCGCTGCATTTCTCGGTGTTTTCGTAAGTTCTTTGTGATCATGTGCGATATAATCATGCGCCATGAGCACGCTGAGCGCGACCCCGGACACGCCAGGCGATATCGCCAGCGTACTGGCGCGTGCGGCTGCCCTGGATGAGCGCAACCGACTGCTCGAGGAAGAGAACCGTTGGCTCAAAGCGCAGCTGTTCGGCCGCTCCTCGGAGAAGATGCCGGTCGAGGATCGCAGTCCCGATCAGGCGTGGCTGTTCAACGAGATCGAGGCGACCGCGGAAGTCCTCCCGGAGGCGCCGCAGACGATCACCATCCCGGCCCATGAGCGGGCGAAGCGTGGCCGCAAGAAGCTCGCAGCGGATATCCCTCGGATCGAGGTGGTTCACGATCTGAGCGCGGCTGAGAAGATCTGTCCGAGCGATGGCACGGCGCTCGAGCGCATCGGTGAGGAGAGCTGCGAGCAGCTGGAGTTTATTCCAGCCCAGATCCGGGTCCTCAAACACATCCGACCCAAGTACGCCTGCCCGTGCTGCCACGCGGGCGTGCGGATCGCGCCGCTGCCCGTGACGCTCTTTCCCAAGAGCATCCTGACACCATCGCTCGCGGCACACATCACGACGGCCAAGTTCGTCGATGGCACCCCACTGTACCGGCAAGAGCCGCAGTTCGAACGGATGGGGATCCCGCTGGGCCGGGGCACGATGGCGCTGTGGATGATGCGCATTGGCACGATCTACGTCGTACCGCTGATCAATCTGCTGAACGAGCGGCTGCTGGCCGAGTCGGTCATCCACAGTGACGAGACTCGGCTGCAGGTCCTCAAGAGCGACAAGGCCCCCACCGCCGATCACTGGATGTGGGTCCGAGCGGCTGGTCCACCGGGTCGACGGATCGTGCTCTTTGACTACGACCCTTCCCGCGGCGGTGCCGTGCCGCTGCGATTGCTGGAGGGCTATCATGGCGCACTCGTCACCGACGGCTACGGCGCCTATGAGGGCGCCGCCGAGGTGCTCGGTCTGACTCACGCGGGTTGTATGGCGCACGTGCGCCGTTACTTCGATGAGGCCAGGAAGGTGGGTTACGAGAGCAGCCAGGCCAAGGTTGCGCTCGAGTTCATCGCCAAACTCTCGCTGATCGAGCGAGCACTATGGGACCGCGACCGTCCCGTCACGCCGGCACAGCGCCTCGAGATCCGAGAGCACAAGTCAGCACAGATCATGCAGGACTTTCACGCCTGGCTGGAGGCACTGGCGCCGAAGGTGTTGCCCGAGAGTCGGCTCGGCAAGGCCGTGTACTACGCGCTCGGCCAGTGGCCAAAGCTCACCGTGTTCCTCAAGCACGGTGAGGTGCCGATGACGAACAACCGCTGCGAGAATGCGATCCGCCCGTTTGTTGTCGGCCGCAAGGGGTGGCTCTTCAGCGACACCGTCAAGGGCGCCGTCGCCAGTGCCAACCTTTACTCACTCGTCGAGACGTGCAAGGCCAACGGCGTCGAACCTCACGCCTACCTGACGTTCCTCTTCGAGCGGCTGCCGCATCTCAAGACCGTTGAAGACTACGAAGCTGTGCTTCCGTGGAACATTCGGCCAGCGTCACGCGCAGTGCCACATCAGGCCGCCACCGTCCAGCACGTGGTTGCTTAAGCGCTTACCCAAAATCAACAATGTAAAACGGGTTCAGGACGTTGAAAGTGCCGTCGCAAGACTTAACTGTGTGCGACAGCCGATACTCGGCGCACAGCTGCCGTAGCAGTTCGACCCTTTCGGCATCTATCGCCCTCTATCGTCCCCAAGCGGAGTGTTTTGGCGGTAGATGTGACGGTAAGTTTGTTGTACGTTGCGAAAAAGACTAATCGATTCAGATTCTTATAAGCGCCGGAGACAATTGAGTGGGAGTGACTTTCCTAAGTCGTTGTATATACGCGAATTAATAAATCTCATACCATGAAATATCGGTATTAGAAACCGATCTTTCATGGTAGCCTAGTGTCCATGATAGATCGTGAGTTGCATGCGCGGCAGATCACGGGCCTGTTGAAGCGATTTCCCGTCGTCGCGATTCTTGGGGCGCGACAGGTCGGGAAAACGACTCTGGCAGCTTCAATAGCCCCCACCTTAAGCGATCGCATCAGTCCTTTCGATTTGGAAAATCCTTCCGATCTCGCTCGGCTCGCGGATCCGATGCTTGCGCTTCAGGAGCCGAAGGGCCTCGTCGTGCTGGACGAGGTGCAGCGCCGCCCGGAGCTGTTTCCGGTATTGCGCGTATTGGCGGATCGCAAACCGGTCCGCACAAGGTTCCTGGTTTTGGGGAGCGCTGCTCCTGATTTGCTCAGGCAGAGTTCCGAATCGCTAGCCGGGCGAATTGCTTACTACGAGTTGCCGGGTCTGGCAGTCCGAGAAGTTGGTTTCGAGCATGCGGATCGCCTGTGGGTGCGTGGCGGATTTCCCAAGGCCTTCCTCGCGCGCTCGGACCGAGAAAGCATGGAATGGCGGCAAGCCTTCATCCGGACTTTTCTCGAGCGTGATTTGCCGGCGCTCGGCGTCAATATCGCCGCAGACACGATACGGCGTTTCTGGTCGATGCTTGCGCATCATCACGCCCAACTGTGGAACGCATCCGAGATCGGTCGTTCCTTCGGCGTGGCGGATACCACCGTCCGCACCTATCTCGACAAACTGACCGATGCGTTGGTCGTGAGGCAGCTGAAACCCTGGCACGAGAACCTTGGCAAGCGGCAGGTAAAGTCGCCGAAGATTTTCATTCGCGACTCCGGGTTACTGCACGCACTGCTGAATCTTCCAACCAAGCGGGACGTCGAGGGGCATCCCAAGCTTGGTGCGTCATGGGAGGGTTTCATCATCGATCAACTGGTGCAACAGTTGGGCGTCTCCCCAGACGAGACCTATCACTGGCGAACCCATCAGGGTGCCGAATTGGATCTACTCGTCGTTCGCGGAGGACTGAGGCTCGGCTTCGAGGTCAAGCGTACTGTCGCCCCGACGCTGACACCATCGATGCGCTCGGCGATACATGATCTGAAGATCAAGTCGCTGACCGTCGTCCATGCCGGCGACCAGACATTTCCTCTTGCCAAGCAGGTTCAGGCGGTTGCATTTCGCGACGTATTGAATGTCATCCGGCCGCTGCATTGAAAGTTCGCACTTTTTGGCTGTGCCAAGCTTGGCGTGGCGACCAGATCGTTCGCGGTAGTGAAGGGTTGAAAGAATGATCCTCTATTCGACGGTTGGTACTTCGGAAATGCAGCGCGCAATCAAATTCTACGACGCAATATTCAGCGCATTGGGAGTCAGTCGTGCTCCGAACTGGAGCGACGGGTGGGCAGGGTGGGGAGGATCCTACGACGAGGGGTATGGATTCTGGGTGTGCAGTCCGTTCGATGGCCAGGCACCTGCCGCCGGGAATGGCACGATGATCGCGTCGCGCGCCAAGGATGAGGTCCAGGTGCAAGCATTCCACGCCGCGGCACTAGAGAACGGCGGCAGTGATGAAGGGGCTCCTGGCACGCGTCCATATTACGAGCCGACATTTTATGTCGCGTACGTCCGCGACCCAGAAGGAAACAAGCTCGCTTGCGTCTACTACAAGCACAAGCCGCACCCTGGGGATTGAACTCGAATCGCTGCTAAGAAAGCGCCTTGATCCCTTTCGATATCTATCGCCGTCTATCGCCCCCAAGCGGAATCTTTTGGCGGTAGATGTGACGGTAAATTTGCCCCATCTTCAGAAGAAATCTCGTATTTTCAGGTGCTTATATCTGCCGGAGACAATTTAGTGGGAGTGAGGGACCCCACTCGATTTTGGCATGGTTCGCGTCTGACGCGTAAGAGCGGAATTGACGGGGAAACTGGCAATAACTCGGCGCGCCCCGTGCACGATGCGATGCAACCGCAGGGCTCTCCTGCAACCCACGGCAGTTCAGGCTGCCGTGATCGGACGCTGGATGATGGGGCGCACCTTGCCGCGGAATTTCTTCTTGGCCTGCCACAGGTCAAAGTTGACTTGCATGCCGTACCAGAATTCCGGCGAAGTGCCGAGGGCCTTGGACAGGCGAAGTGCCATCTCTGGGCTGATGCCGGTGGCCCCGTTCAGCAGGCGCGAGAGCGCCACACGGCCGACTCCCAGGCGTTTGGCCGCATCCGTCACGCTGATCTCGCTCAAGGCTTCCTTGAGTACTTCCCCGGGGTGGCAAGGGTTGTGCATCTGGCTCATGTCGCCTCTCCTAGTGGTAGTCTTCATAGTCAAGCAGCACCACGTCCGTGCCCTCAAATCTAAATGTCAGTCGCCAGTTTCCGTTGACGGTGATCGACCAGCGGCCCGCCTGATCGCCCTTTAGCTCATGAAGGCGCCAGCCCGGGATCACCGCAAGGTCCTGCGTTTGTGTCGCGGCATCCAGAGCGGTCAGCTGCGTGCGCAGCTTCTTGTCATGCTTGGGCTGGATACCAGCTTTGGAGCCGGTGCGATAAAAGCGCTCAAGCCCGGCGTGACGGAATGTCTTGATCACGGCATACTGTATCCTGATAGGATACAGTATGCAATGGTGCAGCGTTCATGGGCCAGTGAGCTGCTGACCCTCCACGGACGCGTACGGCAGATTGCTTAAGCCACGGAACCCTTTCGGCATCTATCGCCGTCTATCGTCCTCAAGCGGAATTTTCTGGCGGTAGATTTTACGGCAAGTTTGGCGTCCCCTGAGGGAAAATCTTGTACTGTCGGGTGCTTATACGTGCCAAAGACAATTGAGTGGGAGTGAGCAAGGCGCCCTCGCTAACTAGCATCTCGATGGGTGAGGCGGAGCAGGCATTTCTTGTTCGCCGTTGCTTCTTCTACCCGACCCGAGGCATAGCGAGGCTGAGCTGCGCTTATATGCCCTCGGCAAAACCAATGAAGGGCGGCGACTGCACATTGCTTTTACGCTGAGAGACGCCGGGCAGTTCATTCGGGATATTTGAACAAGCGTCTTAAGTCCAGCAAGAGAAGCTGCAGGACTCGCAATTCATTTCGGCATCTATTGCCGCCTATCGCTTCCAAGCGCGATTGTTTGTCGGCAAATCTGACGGTAAATTGTCGCGGACGCAAATATTCCATTAACTGAAACAATGAGTGAGGGGGCTGCATACTGAGTTTGCCACGGTTCGCGCTCAATCCGGAACCTCGTAAACCAGTGCGAAACTGGCAAAAACCCCGCTCCGAAATTTCCAGGTAGATTTCGGGGCCTGGGTGCTCGAAGTGTGGTCGACAGTGTATGTGGTAGTTTCGCCTGATGGATAAGACCATCACACGGTTCAACAGCCTGAAGGCGATGAAGTCCGACGAATATCGTGCCTGGCAGCGCCTGCCAGGACGCGAACGCATTCGCGCCGTCATGGACCTCAACCTTGACCTGTATGCGATGAAGAGGCCGACCGCTGATGCACCAAGACTTCAAAGAACTGTTGTCAGCCTTCAACGACGGACAGGTTAGATACCTGATTGTCGGCGGATATGCGGTTTCGTTTCATGCCCAGCCGCGGGCTACCAAAGATCTGGACATTTTGATTGGCGCCGATGCTGAGAACAGCAAAGCCGTATATGCCGCGCTCGTAAAGTTTGGAGCACCAGTCGATGGCTTGAGCGCCAAGGACTTCGCCGAGCCCGATAACTTCTTTCGCATGGGTACGCCGCCAGTGATGGTAGGCATCATGCCGAAAATCACCGGCGTTGAGTTCGAGGAGGCATGGAGCCGGCGAGTTGATGTGCAAATAGACGATGATCTATCCGTACCCTTTATCTCGCGACAGGATCTATTGATTGCAAAGCTTGCGGCTGGCCGAGCGCAGGATTTGATCGATGTCGATGCCTTACGCGAAAGCAGCCAGAGCCAGGAGATCGATCATCAGCGAAGTGCGTCTTCTCCCGCCAGGAACTCTCAAAATGAACCTGAGCAAATCAGGAAAGAGGGGCGCGAGGACTGGCTGAAATTACGGCAACAAAAAGCGCGAGAGAATTCTCGGGATCCTCCTGATCGCCCCGCCGAGAAGGACCAAGATGCCAAGCCGGATCATTTGCCTGGGCGCCTGGATAAAGGGCTCGGCGACGATCTGTAATCGCCACTTACCTGAATTTGCCTTCGAATGGATTCGAACGTACTGGTAGCCTTTCGTCATCTATCGCCACCTATCGCCCTCAAGCGAGTTCTTTCGACGGTGTATCTGACGGTAATTCCAGTGCGGCCTGAAAAGAAGGCTATTTATTTCAGGTGCTTACAGGTGCAGGAGACAATTGAGTGGGAGTGAGGGAGACCCGCGTTTGAGTTTGACACGCCTCTGGCTGCGGCGGAATGGCGGAATTGCGCATCTTCGAGGTGGTCGAGAGCGTTCACGTGCGGTGTCGCGCTAACAGCGCGATTGGATTCCAATCAGTCCGTGCTGGGTTCGAGCTCCGCGCAGCGCACTTTCAGATAGTCTCTCAGCAGCTGCAATGCAGGCGTCAGCGACGCGCGATGGGCAATCACAAGATTTAATGGCACGAGTTCGCCATAGCTTTGGGGGAAAATCTGGACAAGTCGACCCTCCTTCACATCCAGAGAAACATCCAACCGCGACTTATACACCAATCCGTGACCGGCAATTGCCCACCGCCTCACCACGTCAGCGTCGTCACTGATGCGATCGCCGCTCACGGCGATGGTTCTAATTCCGCGCGGCAGGTGAAAACTCCACCGATCAAGAACCTGATCCCCCCAGACGTAGAGTAGACAGTTGTGACCTTGCAGGTCCTCCGGTGCTTGCGGTACGCCGTGGTTTTGTAAATATTCGGGCGCGGCGCATAGCGCGCGGCGATTGTTCTCGGCGAGCGGTTGGGCAACGAGTGCCGAGTCGGACAACACACCGTATCGGATACCCGCGTCGAGCGGCTCGCGGAACAAGTCCGCGGCGCGATCGCTGATGCGCAGTTGGAACGAAATTTTGGGGTGCATCACTTGGAAGGCATCCAGCCAGGGCAGGAGCACATTGCGCCCCAGGTCGGAAGGGGCAGAAAGGCGCAGCGTGCCGGTGATTTCCTGCCGCCCCTTCGCCAAGGCCTTCTGCCCATCGCCTAATGCGCCCAGTGCAGCTCTGGCATGCGGAAGGAACCGCTCGCCGTCGTCGGAGAGTCGCAGACTTCGAGTGGAGCGCACAAACAGACGAACATTCAATTCATCCTCCAAGCGCTGTATCGACGTGCTGGCCAGTGCCGGCGTCATGTCGAGCTGCCGGGCGGCGGCTGAAAAGCTGCCAGCGGCCGCGGACTGTACGAATACCTCAATGTCCTTCAGTCGCATTTATTTTCTCCGAAAAAGAGAAAGTATTTCAAAAATTACACCATTTACCGAAAAAATCGAATAGCTGAACATGACTCTTCCATCTCAACCCGTCAGGCAACCATGAAATTCGTTCAACGAGTAGTATTCGGCGTCGCCCTCGACGTCATGCTTTCGGTTCAGGCGCAGGCGGGCCCCGCCTTGGCCGTTGTGGCTGAAAGCCGTCAGATGATCTGGAATGCCGTGGCGGTTGACGACGCCGACCGGGTCTATGTGGCTGGCCCGCGCTGGAGCGGTTCGCAAGGGCCATCTGTCGCGCTGCTGGATTCCTCAGGCGCGCTGCAACCTTATCCGAACGCAGCCTGGAATACGCCACAGGAGGAGATACCGCCCTCACAGCGTTTCGTGAACGTAAACGCCATCCACCGAGACCCGAACGGAGGTCTGTGGGTGGTGGACTCCGGGGTGACCGGCTTCGGAGGAACAGTGGTTCCCGGCGGTGCCAAGTTGGTGCGCATTGACTTGGGCACGGGCCGGGTCTCGCGGGTTTATCCGCTCGCCTCGGATGTTGCCAAGCCCCACAGCTACGTTGACGACATCCGCTTTCATGGGGCGCATGCCTATTTGACCGATGCGGGAGAACCCGGCCTCATCGTGCTCGACCTCACCACAGGACATGCCCGGCGTGCGCTGGACGGCGCGCCACAAGCGACAGCCACAGGCGGCCGGGAAATCTTCCTCGATGGCGAAGCGGTGCATACGGCGGACGGCGTCGCGTTAGAAGTTAACACCGATCCGCTGGAGGTGAGCCCGGACGGAAAGTGGCTTTACTTTGCGTCCCTGGAAGGCCCCTGGTGGGCCATCGAGACGCGTTGGCTCGACGATGTATCGCTTTCCAATCAGCAACTGAAGAGCCATCTGGAGCCCTGGGCAGATTTACCGCCCGTCGGTGGAACGGTGATGGACCCGCAGGGCAATCTTTACTTTACCGACCTCGCCGCCAATGCCGTGCGCCGGCTGACGCCGGACAAACGTGTGCAGACCGTGCTTGTCGATAGCCGCTTGCATTGGGTCGACGCGCCGACGCTTGACAGGCAGGGCCGTTTATATCTCCCCGTTCCGCAGATGGATCGGGTGGCATTGTTTCATGATGGCAATTCGAAAATCCGATGGCCCATCCGCTTGTATCGCCTCGACATCCCGCCGGCACCCAAGCAATCGCCATGAAGCGCCAGGCACCACTCTGTCATCTTCACCAGACTCGCCTTGCCGGAAGTTCATCATGAAAGCCGTGGGATACTTCAAGTCTTTGCCCATTCACGACGCCGAGGCGCTGCTGGATCTCCAGCTGCCCGAGCCGTGCGTCCCGAAGGCAAGATGGCCCTTATCGATGATCCCAAAGTGCTGGACATCGCGCCGTTCAAGAACAAGTCGCTGTCAGTGCATTGGGAATTCATGTTTACGCGGTCGCTGTTCAATTCCCCGACCCTGTCCCGTCAGCACGATTTGCTGAATCGGGTCACGACCCTGATCGACAACGGGACGATCCGCTCGACCATGACCCAGCGCGTGCAGGGCATCTGTGCCGACAACCTGAAATCGGTACACGCCCAGATCGAGTCGGGTGGCACTCGCGGTAAGATCGTCATCGACGGGTTCTGATCGTGAACAGCGTACACGAGGCCTTCACTGCGCGGAAAAAGCGACGACCGGAAATCACCGTGGTTAGTTCAGCAATGGCCTTTGTCGCGGTTCTGACGCTGAGTTGCAGCCAAGCCGGAACGGCGCTCGCCGAGCCCGTCTTCTCTGCCATCAGCGTCGACCCACCCCGTGACAACGAACATCCGGCGGCGATGTATCAGCTCGGCATTCCAAGTCATGGCTCCACCATGTTCGGGGTGTTTTATCGCGACTCGGGAGTCGCGGCACATCCCACGGTCATTCTGCTGCACGGACTTCCTGGTTTCGAGCAAAATACCGATCTCGCACAGAGTATTCGGCGCGCTGGATGGAATGTGCTGATTTTTCATTATCGCGGCGCTTGGGGCAGTGGGGGCACCTTTTCCTTTGCCCACTGCATAGAGGACCTGCAGGCCGCGATTGATTACCTGCGCACGCCCGAGACCACCGCCTCCCTGGGCGTTGACCCGAAGCGTCTGGTGCTGATTGGGACAACTCTCGGTGGATTCTTGGCCGCCATCGGGACAGCAAATAATCCGGATGTCATCGGCGCCGCCTTACTCTCGCCCTGGGATCCCGGGGTGTTTGCGAAGCCGAACGAACTCGCCGACCAAGCGCTCCTCACCGACTTTCGCTCGGACACCGGCCCGCTCAGAGGTGCAACCGCCGCAGGGCTATTCTCAGAAGCCCGCAGTCATGCCGCTGCCTGGAGCCTGACAAAGGACGACTTCCGCTGGGGCGGTCGACCGCTGCTCATCACCGAGACCGACGATTTTCTGGGCGCGAACGATACGGACGTCGCCGCCGCTGCGCGCAAGACACGGAGAGCGACCGTAACGGAAGCGCACTTCACGACGGACCATACCTATTCGGATCACCGAATCGCCTTGCAGACCACAATCCTGAAGTGGCTCGCTCAATTCGTGCGGGACCCCAAGCCATGAACCCTCAACGCGTCGAGACATCATACCTTTCTGGGACATCGCGTATGCGACGGCCACGATCCGGAAGGAAATGCGGTGGCGTTTCAACAAAGACTTTACAATTCCGGCACGCGAGCGGATTCAGCCGAATAAGATATTGAAGCGCTCAGCTAGAACCCGCAGATTCTTGTCAAGGGTCCAAAGCACGGCGTCGGAAGTCAGCAGTACTGACCCAAGCAGAAGTAGATCGATGGCGCCGCAGCCCGAATCCTGAAGTTGCTCTCGCTCGATCAATGCGAGAGTCTCATCTGTGTTGGCGACGGTAGCGGAACGCAGCTGCCCCAAGTCGCTCAATGTACGCTCCCGCGGTGAGGGCGGCGTGCCGCACGCAATTTCAATCAAGACCATGGGATGGCAAAGCACTTGGTCGGCCGACAGCAGAGTCTGCAGGGCTGAATTGGGCTTGCGGAAATGTGCAACCCAAACCGAGGTATCTGCCAGCACGAGGCTCACTGGTCGTGCATCCTAGAGCGGCCTGCGGCGCGGGACTGATTTCATCCGCGGCGTCTTTCCGCCCAGTGCGGCCAAGCGTTTGCCTGCCTGGACGCGAACAAATACCTTCATAGCCTCCCGAAACAGGTCGGCTTTGTCAGTACCGGGGTCGGCAACCTCCAGGGCGCGCTGAAAGAGTTCATCGTCAATGGTTACGGTGGTTCTCACGATTCTCTCCGTAGCATCAGGATTGATGTATCATAACATCAAAAAACACATCAGGACTGCGCTCATTCCGATGAGAGCGTCTAGATACGCGTTCAGTCGTGACCCATCGGGATCTATCGCCGTCTATCGCCCTCAAGCGGAAACTTTTGGCGGTAGATCTGACGGTAAATGTCGGGCACTCTGAGAATAAATATAATAATTACCGCTACTTATGTGTGCCAGAGACTATTGAGTGGGAGTGAGGGGGCTGCGTACAGAGTTCGCCATGACTCGCTGTCAATCCGAAATGTCGGAAACTAGGGCGAAACTGGCAAAAACCCCATTAGCACCTACGCTAACGGCCCTCAGCCGCCGTTGCGCATGGTGAGCTGACCGCCGATAGAGGCGAATGGCCGGTGTCGGGGGGCGCTACCGCCGCTGTCGGCCAACGTAAGAGACTTTCCACGTACCGCATTGATCGGAGCAAACCGGGCGTTCGCGGTTTCACTTGGCTAACAGCTTATTTCCAGCACTGATCCCTTGCATGCCACATTCCCTCGGGCCGCCAGCGGTCTTCAAAAAAGTTGTCAATCTGATTCTAAAATCGTGGCTGCTTCGCTCGACGACCACGTGAGGTTTTCGCCGTCGTATCGCGAATGCGTCGGGGAGCGGATGACCCAAGGTAGGTTTGAACCGCCTGACCAAGTCTATTTGCGGCCGCCGTCAGCTCCGAGATGTCGTGGCCTGCGAAGCCCAGGACAAATCCATCAGGCCCAGACTGAATGAGGCGCGTCTCCGACAATAGCCAACATTCGATCTGTGCAGCTGCACGAATCTCGGCTGCGGCAACCTTTGGCAAGCCCGCCGGCAGATGGGCCAGCATATGCAAACCTTGTGTAGGCACAGCCAACCGAAGTGCCCCACCCGCGGCTTGCTCCAGCGTGTTCGCAACCGTGTCCCGGGCAATGCGATAGCGCGTGCGCATACGCCGCACATGAGCTGCCAGTATGCCGTCCGCCATCAGATCGGCGACAGCATATTCAACAAGGCTTGGCGGGAAACGATCGTGAGCCGCGCGGGCCGTGATCACCCGCTCCACTGCGGTAAGTGGAAGCACGAGGTAAGCAAGCCGCAGTCCCGCGAACAAAGTCTTCGAGAATGTTCCGATATAGATGACGCGGGCGGCGCCGTCGATGCCGGCGAGCGCCGTTAGCGGCGGCCCACCGTACCGAAACTCACTGTCGTAATCGTCCTCCAACACCCAAGCGCGGGAGGCTCGCGCCCATTCAAGGAGCGCGACCCGGCGCTCCATCTTCATCGTGACTCCGGTGGGGAACTGATGCGATGGCGTAACGTATACCGCTCTCGCTGCCGGTCCCAGTTGCCGACCTGCGGTGACGTCGATGCCCGCCGCGTCCACCGGAACTGGAACCAGCCGTATTCCCGCGGCTGCCAGGGTATTGCGCGTCGCCGGATAGCCGGGATCCTCCACCCAGACCCGATCCCCGGGACGCAGCAGCGCATCGGCGCATAGGCGCACGCCCTGTTGGGTCCCGCTCACAATGACGATACAACTCGGGTCACAGGGGATGCCGCGGCTTACTGCCAGATGTACCGCGATTTGTCGGCGCAAGTCTTCACCGCCGCGTGGGTCTCCATAACCGAGGTGCACCGCTGTCGCTGAGGCGATTCGGCGCCGGGTTGCGCTCGCGAGACGCCGAAGGACGACCGGATCCGCGTAAGTCTGGCCGAGTGCAAATGCACCGCGCCGGCTCGCCGCGACCACAAAAGGCGCAACCTCGACTTGACCTGTCCGATTTGGCAACCGAGACGCAACGTAGGTGCCAGCGCCAACTCGGGCCTCGACAAGGCCGTCACTGAGCAGGTGCTCATAGGCGCCCA
>Ga0265338_10007328_pt1 | contig 13755 bp, 19 predicted proteins | sample 42126metaG_FD_193579 | JGI IMG/M metagenome (GOLD analysis project Ga0265338, IMG submission 193579) | Rhizosphere microbial communities from Carex aquatilis grown in University of Washington, Seatle, WA, United States - 4-21-26 metaG | ecosystem: Host-associated > Plants > Roots > Rhizosphere... | reverse complement strand
CTCCAGGCAGCGAAGGTGTTGTCTTCCAACCACACCAGTGCTCTCACAATGATTGGGGAATTCTCTCACGGTTGGTGCGGTGTCGTACACAATCTTTTTGCGTCCAAGGCTACTGATTTCTTCATCACCGAAGGCAGAAGGGAAGGTGTGTTCTGCCTTTCCTACGACGATCTCCTCGCCGGATTCTCAGCCAGTATCTCGAAGGGCCGAAGAGGCGGCGAGGCGTTCGATCATCTTCACTAACTCGGCCAGGGATCGAGCTTGAATCTTATCCATCGCCCGATCGCGATGAGCTTTTACCGTGTTCTCAGAAATTCCAAGGCGATCCGCGATGTCCTTGTTCAGTGCGCCTGAAGCGGCCATAGTGACCACGTCACGCTCTCTTTGGGTGAGCGATCTAAAACGCCGTCGCAGATCGCCAATCTCAGATTCGTGAGAACGTCGGACCCGATCGCGCGCAAGCCCCAAGTGAACCGTATCTGCGCGCTCCTTGCCACGGACTCCACTTTCGCGGTCTGTGGTGAAGCATGTAACGGATATGATGCGGTCGAGAAGGCTAAGTTTCTGCACTCCGACATCGTGCGAATGGATGTCACGATGCCAGGGATGAACGGGCTGGATGCCACGCGGCAGGTCAAGCAACTACTTCCTGAAACCAGAATCATCATCGTGACTGAGCTTGATGCGCCGGAAGTGTTGCGGCAAGTTCTGGATGCGGGGGCAGTAGCATACGTCGTTAAGTCCCGCCTTCCAGCCGATCTGTTTGCAGCAATTGAGAAGGTCGTCTCCGAGCGAGTCCAGTCCACCCCGACTGCCACTGGCCCAGGAACCGCGTCGCCGTTGCCAGCGATACCTCCGGAATAACTGCAGTCTCGGTTCTGAGGCCCGCGATCAATTGACCTCGGGCTTGCGATCGAGCCGTTGATGCGTGTTCTCCAGGAGGTCGTTCAGTTCCTTCACAAGCCTGGTGAACTCGATCGGATCTTGCTCATCTGCGATTTGCTTGCACAGCCTATCAATGATGGTCTTCTCCTCGTCGGTGGCGCAAGGAGTTCTAACACAGACGTTAAATACAACTTCAAGGAGTCTCCACTTGTCGCGGCAGAGTCATTTCTTCGTAGAAGGTGGGATTGCTTCCTGATTGGACAGGAAGAAGCTGTTGCGTTCGGCAGCGGTCATCTCTCTGCCGAAGACCTTCTTGAATCGCTGGACGATCTCCTCATGGGACATCATTGCCACCTGCTCATAAATTGAAACTGCCAACTTATCCATGCACGACACCATAGACGGTAGGGGTCGGATCGACTGTGCAAAAAAGAAACATATTTGGCTGTCGAAGATCGATTCCAGTCGATACATCAAACAGTTGAAGCGCTATAGAGCTAACTTCAAGGCAGGAGCGCATTCATGGTTGCCAAACGCACCGATCAATTGCCGTTCTGCATCCTCACTACGGGCCAGCGCGACAGCCGACGTCGTGAATAGCTGTCCGCACGCGCTACACTTCGCGGATGCGATGTACTGTTCGCTGTAGGTCGTTTCGATTAGCGTGCGATTCATCAGAGGTCCTAGTCTCGCCGAAGAGTTCTTACGAGTGAAGCGATCGTGATGGTTGAACATCTGACGACCAAGTTCCCACCCACAGCCTCTCATAGGATGCTTCCCAATAGCTGTGATTGCGATCACAGGTGGTGTTGATGCTGCCAAGCAACTCGCATTCGCGATCTACGGCACATAAACTATCCCTGCCAAGTATGTTTACCGCGGCAATACGGTACGGTTTCGGTAGGTTGTCGCTTAATCAATTGCTTTTTGCAGATGGGACACGGTTTAGTCAACACGTATGTCACGGTTTTAACTCCTTTAAGGTTGTTGGCAATCAGGCTTGAGAACGTTTTGGTTAATTGCTTCCGAGCGGAACGAGGGAATGCGTGATCGCATGTACCGAGAGCATGACGCGATTTGGCATACCAGCCTTCCGCATGAGTCGGGAGACGTGTGCTTTCACCGTGCGCTCTTCGATCCCGAGAGGAGCGGCGATTTCCCTGTTCGTGCAGCCTGACACCAGCATCGTGAGCACTTCCTTCTCGCGGAGCGTGAAGGGGCGTTGGCCGACAGCAATACCGTGCCCCGAGGAGCGGAATGCTTGTTCGACGAACATGGCGAGAACTCGCCGTGAAGCCCAAACTGAACCAGACCGCACCGTTCGAATTGCTCGCACCAATTCGTCGACTGATGCCCCCTCGTCGACATAGCCCTTCGCGCCTGCGGCGATACTCTTCACAATGGAAGCGTCATCTAGATCGCATCCAGTAACGATTACATCAAGGGTGGGACGAAGCGCCTTCAGGGTGGTCAGATTCTCGACCACATTTTTTCCGGGATGACTGCCAAGAAGAACGACATCTGCTCCTTGATGCGTAGCAATTTCCCCCAACGCAACTGACTGGATATCGAAATCGGACTCCGAACTCAATAGAGCGCGAAATCCAATAAACCGCACCGCATCGCTGTCGATTACTACAATCTGGACCATTGGTTTCCCAAGCTTCGAGGTTTTCATGAGATTCCTTGTCATTCCTAGATTTGCGGTGGGATCATACCGCAGTGAGTCTCACTCCTTTAGGAGCAGTCGTGATGCCACCGAGTCCCATCGATAACGTCTTTGCTTTGAACGGATTAGGCCGTAAGAGCTTCAGCCATTGTCCACAAACCATCAAAGGTGCCTCAAAATCGGTAAGACAGTCAACTAACTTGAGTGGAGATGCCTTAGTCTGGGAATCGTTGTTCTCCGAAGCCCGTTCGGAAATGTTGGCAAGCCGTAAATGGTCCGCGCAGGATGTTGATCGCGCCGCTGCGTTTCGCCGACGACCACGATTTTTGAAAAGGTGATCCGTAGTGAACAGCCTGAGAATCCCCTCTGGGACATACTTGTCCTCGCCATTGAAGGAGGGACCGTTAGTGGACAGCACCAAAGAACTGACAATGAAGTCTCTCGCTGTCTTCGACGAACACCGTCCAGACGTTACATCCCCTCTCACGCTGGCATTCCGGGTTCAGCCTCTTCAGAAGCCCAAGACCATGCTGATCCAGGTTGAGGGAGAGCTTTCGGATGAATCACTCGTGGCTCTCTACCAGGCGAGTCGAGGGTATCCTACCGCCGATGTCACCATTGTCGATTTGTCAGCAGTGATGGGTTCTGCGGTGTCCTGTGACTTTATCCGGAAGAAGGCGAATCAGAAGGTGGCAATTACCGACATCGATAGCCTTCTCTTCATTGTCGCCCCGCAACCTTACTTCTATGGTCTATGTCGCATGTTTCAAACATTGCGAGAAGGTAGGCCGCCGATGATTGTTGTCGTACATACCTTGGACGAGGCGTTCGTAGCGCTCGGAATCGAACCGCCACACTTTGAACCGTTGGCCATTCCGGCATAGCTGGTTAGTGCGTACGATATCTCGACAAGGCCGTAGCCAGGATAGGGCTATGTCAACTATCTTCAGAGAGTGTTCAGTTATATACAGTAATGAGAATCTATGTAGGTCATGCTGGCGTAACTTATTTAAGGAGTACCCTAATGACCCAGGCTGAGACAAGCACTTCGCATCGATTCCTGCTCGCAGATGGCGATCACACCGTCGGCGGAATGACATACACATCGCCCTCCAGAACTCACAAAGAACAGGTGGCCTCGATCTTGCAGCGCTGTACCTGCGATATCATCGAAGATTGGTTAGGGCGGGTGAAGAAGAGTAAAGAACTCAATCGAGTGACGATGACGGATGAAGAGCGCACTGGGTATCTTCCAAAACTGATCGGAGACCTCATTGTTCGTCTAAGAGCGCCCAACGTTCCCGGCGAAGAAAGCGACTCCCCCCGCTCCGAAGCCGCCGTAGCTCATGGCAAGATGCGAAGGTCGCAGGGCTATTCCCTTGGGATGCTGGTACACGACTCGCGATTCCTGGAAGTGGCGCTCTTCGAAACCTTACACAAGAATATGAAGTCTCTGGATTTCAGTTTGCTACTGCCGGACGTTATGACAATCGCGGACGAGGTCGATTCACAATTGACGCAGTCGATGGGTAGCCACACTGGAACCGAACAGAGCCGAGTGGCGGCATAGTTCCCCTTATTAAGTGAAGTAAAGACAAGTGTCCATAAAGAGCGGCTCAAAGATTGTCTTCCCAGTATCGCGAAGTGCAGGCGAGAGATCGAACCATTCGGTCATCATCATCAGCTCGGCCACGGATCGCGCGTGAAGAAGGCAGTAAGCGTAGCGGCGACGATACTGGAGCGAGAACTCGAACCAACGATCAAGGAGTGGATCAGGAGGGTGAATCTTCTTCCAGCACTCACCCATATCCCGCCCAACGATGAGGTTCGCGCGTTCCATCTGCCCCAGTTATTCCATAGCCCGGGCTTCCTCCGTGATGTCGATTCCCACCGGACACCAGGCAATGCAACGTCCGCAACCCACACATCCCGAAGTGCCGAACTGATCGATCCACGAAGCCAGCTTGTGGGTCATCCATTGACGATAGCGAGCTTTGCCGGAAGTGCGAACGTTGCCCCCGTGGATGTACGAAAAACTCAACGTGAAGCACGAATCCCAACGGCGCCAGCGCTCGGCGTGATCGCCGGTCACGTCGGTCAAGTCCTCGACTGTAGTGCAGAAGCACGTGGGGCAAACCATGGTGCAGTTGGCGCACGTCAGGCAACGGGCGGCGACGTTGTCCCAGCGTGGATGGTCGAAGTTCTGGTACAGCAGCTCTTTGATTCCGGCAGTATCGATGCTTCGCACCTGCTCGCTAGCCGCACGGTCCACTGCAGCTTCTGCGTCATGCAAATCTGCACCGGTGGCCGGACCGGTCTGCAGCCCGGCTAACACTTCGGCGCCGCGCTCGCTCCCCGTCTGCACCACAAATCGGTGGCCGGCCGGTCCTACGAGTTCCGTCAGAGCCAGGTCAAAGCCGCTCTGCGCTCGCGGTCCCGTTCCCAACGAAGCGCAAAAGCACGTTGCCGCCGCGTGAGTGCATTGCACTGCCACAATGAACACACCTTGGCGCAACCCCTCGTAAATTGCATCCCGATACTTATCTCCGATCAGCACGCGATCCTGAACCTTGATGGCCGCCAGATCGCAAGCCCGGACCCCCAGAAGAGCGTATGGCTGCTTGGGTCGCATCTCGTTGTTGAGAATGCGGAAGGTCCCGCCCCGACGTTCCGCCGACCACAGTCGCACTTCGGCCGGAAGCAGGTACCTCTTCCAGCTGTGTGGCCCCACGGCATACCCGAACCACGCCTGATCCTCACGGCGCTTAAGCCGATAAAAGCCGCGTTCCTGTTCGTCGGTCCAGCCTGCGGGCAATTGCGCTGACGACTCGATGCACTCGTAGACAATTGCCCCGTCACGTTCGAAGGGGCCAATGGTCCGGTAGCCTTTGCACGACAACAATTCGATTAGTTTCGCCAGCTCTTCACCGTGCAGGATCCTATGCTGTTCTTCGGCCACTGTGATCACTTCCAATTGCGTTCTAGAGTTTTGTCCGAGGCCCAATAATGATCCCCGCCAAGGCGCCCAAAACTCGCTCCTTTTAAGCACACGCTTGAACAGCTGCCGAAACCAACTTCGCTTCACACTGAATATTCACGTTCAAGATGCTCGAAACTAGACGGTCGCGTCGAGCGGATTCCACAGCCTCTGTGAATTGCCCGTACTCGGAATCGCGTGTTCGAGCGATGATATTGAGGTGTGCCCCAACAATTCGTAATGACTCTCCAACAAAGTCCAGGGTCAAAGCGGTGTTGGTTTCAACCTCGACGGGTCGAATTCCCACCTTGGTCATTTCTACCGCGACCATTCTGGACATGCTGGAAGAAATAGCGGCAGCGAGCATTTCGCAGGGTGAGGTCGAAGCCGCTGGACCCGTGAGCGATCCGAAGGTGTACTTGCTGTTGTTCAAGACCCCGCTCGGAGTGGAAAGCGTGCCTTCTCCAGCGTACGGACCGTCCTTCCAAATCGCGTGTGCTTCGCGCACCATTTGCGGCCTCCCCCGTTGTGGGCTTGATCTATTCCACCCACATTGGCTTTCCGTTTGGTCCCCGAAAGACTATGGTCTCATTGCCCCGAGTCACGGTGCGGCGATCAGGGCCTCGTGTCCGTTGTAGATAATCCTCGACCCGACCACTTGGATTTGATCTCCTTTGCTAAAGATCAATTTCTTGTCGCGAAGAAATCGAGTGGGAGAAACGTGAACCTGCAAGGTGCCGTCCTCCGTTTTCACCAAGAGGTGAGTCCCTTCGTCGCCGCTGATTGGGCAGTAAAACTCCTGCACGTCTTGGACGACGCCTTGTAAGCTTCCTTCGTTGGAGGTGCTGTAAACAGGGACCCGATGCCTCGGGCTGGTAAACAGCAGAGCTGCGAGAACCAAAACCGCAGTGCCCATAACGATCTGTGGAATTCTCATGGCGCTCCTCTTCTTTAGGAGCTCGGTGGCGTACGACCGCATCAAGCTGCCGCAGTTGGAGTCTCCTGGACCTGCTTTGTTGCTTTGGGTAGCTCGAATCTGAGTATCCCTGCCTGCAGTTCGATCACTGCTCGCCCCGGATCGACTTCTGTCGTTAAGTCGATGAGCCGTAATATCTGGTCGGGATACTGATCGGCACGCCCAATTGATCCTGCCGCGGTCTGGGAGGTAGCACCCTCTCTCTTTCCGAGGATGGCAAGACGTCTGGGTTCAATGCTGACGTGGAGTTCATTTTCTGTGAACCCGAGTACATTGGCGTGAATACTGACCCGGTCTTCTGATTCGGAAGTCGCAATTGACACTGGGCACAAGAACTCCGACTCTGCTTTGAACCAGTCTTCCCAGTCGTGGCCATGCTCACGGCCACGCTTTTCGAACAACTCAAAAGCCCTGCGGGCGATCGCAAGTTGCACTGGTTGCATCTCCCACCGCAGCTTTTCGGAATCTCGCGATTGCAACAGTGCGGTTGGCGGTTCAACTGTGGGCGCTGACATTTCGGTAGATTTCATAACACCCTCCTTCGAGTAGTTCCGGTTGCAAGGGGATCGGGAATCGCTCGGTCGCTTGTTGGGGTCTCCAAAGAGGCTGAAGCGAGCGGCTGGGCTCAATCTGCAGAGAACACTTCTACATTTTGTATTTTTCGCCGCTGGCTGCCCGGATTTGCCGTGATCCACGTCACTATGCGCCACATATCTTTTGAGGCAAGTCGAGCTCACATGTCGTTGCCCAAATGAAGTACCTGAACCTAGATCCGTCTGAATCCGCCAGGGCGGCAAAAAGCGCTCTACAATTCTGGGGACGTTAAGGGAGACGATAAGAAGTGGCGTGCGGCTCTGTTTTGTATCAAACAACGTCCGTCGACACCGTTTGATATCAGTCAGTTACATCTCGTTGTTGCTCTATCACTGCAACGTTCTGGCGCATACAATCGACTAGTCGACTGACTTTCGAGGCGGATCGTTTCAACCACTCACGCACCTCTCCGGAAAGCAGCGATCAGTCGTCAGCTACGACCTGTTTCCCCCACTGTGCCCGGAATGACAAGCGTTTGTGAGAGTTCGCGTGATAGCGAACGATCGTCTAACGACGGCTTTTAAAGAACGACTGCAGCACTTCCGCACTGCGGCCGGCTAGAACTCCGCTACGAACCTCGGTCTTGTGGTTCAGTTGCGGATGATTCAGGACTTGCATGACCGAACGGACGGCGCCAGCTTTCGCATCATCCGCGCCATACACAAGGCGCCGGATGCGGGCGTGCACTAATGCGCCAGCGCACATTGCGCACGGCTCAATTGTAACAAACAGTTCGCACTCTTCCAGGCGATGATTACCAACAGTAGCACCTGCTTCGCGCAGGGCTATGATCTCGGCATGGGCCGTCGGGTCGGAGTCGGCGATGTTGCGATTCCATCCCCGCCCTACGATGCGGCCACCGCACACTACAACCGCGCCTACCGGCACTTCTCCTGCCTCAAGCGCGCGTTGGGCGCAGTGCAAGGCTTCCTCCATCCAGAGCTCGTCGGGAGCGCTGTTGGGCGTTGGCTTGTCGCTCGTAAGACCGGGGTCTATGGGTGTTTTCTGTAGATGCAATTGAATGGATGCTCCGCAGTATTTTAGCGGGTTCGCTTGAGGCTTGCAGAAAACGTACGAAGCTCCGGGGCAGAAGACTTCGTCGGCATACGATTGATTCTTCGGTGTCGGATCGGTTTTGGAATCGACCCCTAGATCACGCTCAACACCGTGCGCACGACTTCCGGCACGACGGCATGGATCACTTCCGACGCCACAATTCGAACCACCGGGTAGGCAATCACGACTGCGGGCACGACAAGCAAGTACCATGTTTTCGTCGGCAAATTTGTAAGATAGGCCTTCATGACATCCTCTGCCCACTAATACGGACCGAGCTCCGGAAAAGTTCCCGTCGATCCGTGCGACCCGCAACACGTTCTCGTTAATGACTTAAGACCACAATGTTGGGGTCGCCGTCCAGATTTAAAAGCGGCAGACGGCCAATTTCCAGCGCCAGACGGAAACGCTCCGGTTTTGGCGATTCCCCGGATAGTGGTATGCTAACGGCGACATGGGCTTGCCAAGTTTGCTTCGCAAAGTCTTCCTCATCGACCTGCTGCAGGGGCTGAAAGTCACGTTCCGGTACCAGGATCCCAAGGAAATCTATACCGAGCAGTATCCAATGGAGCGGCCGCAGGTAGCGGAGCGCTACCGTGGGGCGCCGCGGCTTAATGTCAACCCCGATACTGACGAGACCATGTGCATCGCCTGCGACCTGTGCGCTTTGGCGTGCCCCGAGCATTTGATTGTGGTTTCCAGCGAACGCAACGAGAAGACCCGCCGCAAGGAACTCACCAACTTTACGTACGATCTGAGCCGCTGCATGTTCTGCGGTCTGTGCGAGGACGCGTGTCCGACCGACGCGCTGGAATTGACACAGGATTTCGAACTCGCCAGCTACACTCGCGATGGAGCCATATGGGATCGCGAGACGCTGGAAAAGGGCCCGCAGCCAACCCAATATCGCAAGTGAAGAGTGTGACGATCAGATTCTCTCTCCCTCATCTAATAATCCTCGGTCGACAAAACCCTGCGATCCTCCCTAACTACCGTTCCTGTGTTTTAGCTCTACGGCTTCCGCCCGATACGTCCGGCTTTCATTCGCGTTGACACTAAATGGAGCAGCGATGGCTTTCGCCTCGCTGCAAGATGATTTTGATTAACGCGGAGGCCCCCAATCATGTCATTACGAAGAGTTACTTTCCTGTCAGTTGTACTGCTGTGTGGAACATGGGTAGTCGCGCAAGCCGCGCCGGGCGGCGCAGCACCTTCAGGTGGCAGTGGCTCGGCGGGCCAGAGCGGCCAACCGGGTAGCGCTCAAGCTCCACAAAGTCCGAGCACACCTGGATCGACGCCGGGCTCAACTACGCCAGGCTCCACAACCCCAGGTTCGGCAACACCAGGATCGACGACACCTGGTTCGACAACTCCGGGTTCGGCCACACCTGGGTCGACGACGCCCAACACAACGACACCAAACGGAACGAATCCGAACGGAACCACTCCTAATACAACGACTCCTAACACCAGTCCGAGTCCAAACCCCAATACGACACCAATGCCACCGAACACCACTCCCACGCCGAATCCGAATTCAGGCCCGGGAACAACTACGCCTGGAAGCCAGAACCCAGGCAGCAACACTCCGCCCCCGAGTCCGAACACTTCGACCCCTCCTAATTCCTAGGATTGGGATGCTGAACGGGTTGTAGGGCGCCATCCGGCGGGCTCGAAAGAGCCCGCTTTTTCTTCACCCTCAATTCGGGGTCTCTTTCAAAGCTAGTTGTGGTCGGAGCTTGCCAGCTTCTTCTCTGGAAGGAAGTACATCGCCGGAATGACTGCGAAGATGAAGAACGAAGCATAGACGGACACGTAAGCCAGCGGAGCCGACAGGAGATAGAGCGCCGCGGAGAATGCATTCTTACGCTGGATCGACAGATGATAGTCGGCCAGTGCCAAGTCGTGTTGGTCCTGCTCGACAAGGATTAGTCGCAGCAGGTAAAACGCGGAGGCACACAACAACAAATCCAGTCCGTAAAGCGCCACCGCAAGCGGCTCGCGATAATTCTTCCCCAGATAATCGGTAACGAATGGCACCAGCGACATCCAGAACAGCAGATACAGATTGCTCCACAGCAATCGCGCACTGACTCCGCGAACCGCGTGAATTAGATGGTGGTGGTTGACCCACATGATAGCCACTACAAGGAAACTTAGCCCATAGCTGATGAAGATTGGCGCGACTTTCCACAGCGCCGCAAGCGTGGGTTGCGATGGCGCACGCAGCTCCAAAACCATAATGGTCACAATGATCGCAATTACGCCGTCGCTGAACGCCTCCAGGCGATTTGTGGTCATTTCGGACATCAGTTATCAGCTCTCAGCCATCAGCTGTCAGTAGAGTCAAAACAGAAAAGCGGTCTCTTTCAAATCTCCATTGTGCGATGCTCAGGCGTTAGCTGATGTCTGAGAGCTAATAGCCGTCAGCTACGCAGGTTGTTGTTGCGTCATACAATGCATTGCGCCCAGGCCCCATATGAAGTCGCCCGAATAGATGGGAACAACGTCGCGCGTTGGGAACAGTTCCGCCAGTGTGTTGAGCGCGATGCGATCGTGGGGACGATTGAACACCGGCGCCAGCACGACTCCATTCGCAACGTAAAAGTTTGCATAGCTGGCGGGAAGGCGCCGGCCTTCAAAAATGACAGGTTGAGGCATCGGCAATTCCACCACGGTCAACTGTCTGCCGTCCTGGTCGCGCGCGGATTGCAAACGACGCAAGTTGGCGCGAAGGGGCGCATGGTTCACGTCCTTCGAGTCGGGTTCCACCATGGTCACGACCGTGTCTTTCGAGACGAAGCGGGTAAGGTCATCGACATGCCCGTGAGTGTCGTCTCCCACGATCCCACGTCCCAGCCAGATCGTGTGCGGCGCACCCAGGTAGTCGGAGAATGCCTTCTCGTAGTGAACGCGCGTCATCCCAGGATTGCGCTCCTGCACTTTGCTAAGCAAGCATTCCTCGGTGGTAAGTAGTGTGCCGGCTCCGTTGACATCGATGGAACCGCCTTCGAGCACGATGCCCGTGTCCCGCGAGAGAGGGCGAACTTCGTCAGCGTCAGCGAATTTCGCCATCAGGCTGCCGACCTCCTCGTCGTGTCGCCAGTTTGAATACTTCGCCCACGCGTTAAAGCGGAACTTGAGGGCTATCGATCGCGCTGGCCTTTCAGGGGCGGAACCCTCGGCGGCACATTTCAGAAAAATGCATCCGGAATCACGCATCCAAATGCGATTGGTCGGCCAGTGATGAAACCGGACATTGGCGGAAAGAGCGTCGCTTCGCTCCAAAATTCTGCGTGCCTGCCGGGCCGACGAGGCATCGTTGACGATTAACTCGACTCGCTCGTGCTTCGATATGTTACGAATAATTTCAGCATAGACCCAGGGAATCGGCTCAAACTTTCCCGGCCAGTCACCGTGATAGTGGGGCCATGCGAGCCATGTGGCGACGTGGGGCTCCCACTCCGCAGGCATGCGGTAGCCCAGGGAAGCAGGCGATTCGCCCTCACCGGTGAATGTCTTGCCTGAAGAACTGCGGGAAGATTTGGCCACGGTGTATTCCTGGTCCTAGTCGATCAAGCGGTTCGTGATGGGCCCGTAGCTGTCAATGCGACGGTCGCGCAGGAAGGGCCAATTGCGGCGGATATCTTCCAAGGCTTTCAGGTCCACGTCACCAATCAGGATTTCCTCGCGGTCATGCGACGCCTCTGCGAGCACACGGCCAAATGGATCGCAGAAAAATGATCCACCCCAGAATTCAAGACCCTGGCCAGGCGCGGACTTACCACGAATGTTTCCGGTTTCGAAGCCCACCCGGTTCACCACAGCAACGTAGACGCCGTTCGCGATAGCATGCGCCCTTTGGATTGTGCGCCACGCATCGTGCTGAGCCACGCCGAACTCGGCCTTCTCGGCGGGATGCCAGCCAATCGCCGTGGGATAGAAGAGTGTGTTGGCGCCCTGCAACGCCGTCAGACGTGCGCCCTCTGGATACCACTGGTCCCAGCAGACAAGCGTACCGAGTCGTCCGGCGCTGGTATCGAGCGCGCGGAATCCCAAGTCGCCGGGCGTAAAGTAAAACTTCTCATAGTAAATGGGGTCATCGGGAATGTGCATTTTGCGGTACATTCCCCGCAACGATCCGTCGCTGTCGAAGATGGCTGCGGTGTTGTGATAAACGCCAGCCGCGCGTCTCTCGAATAGCGACGCAATGAGCACGACGCCATTGCTGCGCGCCGCAGCGGACAACCTCTCGGTGGTTGGGCCTGGAATCGTTTCTGCAAGGTCGAACAGCGAATGATCCTCTCGCTGGCAGAAATACTGAGTTTGGAAGAGTTCCGGCAGGCAGACGACCTGCGCACCGCGCCCGGCAGCTTCGGCGACTCGGCCGAGTGCCTTTTCGAGATTTTGTTCCGGTTCCGGCCCACACGACATCTGCACCAGGGCCACACGATATTTTTCAGGCACCACGAATTCCGACCTCCGCGACCAATATAACAGGACCGCTGTCAGCGTCCGAGTTCGGCAACATGGTCCGCAATCGGCCCTGAACGTTTAGCGAGATGGCACGTTACATTCGCTAAACACTTGTGCCAGTCGTGGATTGCCGGCAACTGTTGTTTGAAGGCGCGTGATGATCTCCTGAGACGGCACGGAGCGTAGAATTGCTTCAATCGCGGTCTCCGCATCGAGCGACTCTGTCTGCACCAGCCCGAGCAAGAATTCCAGCGCCTCATCCTGCCGTGTGAGGGAAATTGCGGAAATCAGCACGGAACGCCACCAGCGATCCTCCGCTTTCGCCAAGGACTCCCGCAATGCTTCAAACCCCGGGACCGAATGCGTTCCAGCTATGGCCAGAGCGGCTTCCGCCGCATTATCATCCCCTGTGGATAAGAAGCGACCCACCCACTGAATTGCGCTCACGCCCTCAATCTGTAAGATGCAGGTATAGCATGCGCCCAGCACCTCTGGTTCGTCCGCGCCAAGAATGGCTCTCAGTCGCAGCAGCAGGGAAGCCGACGGCGAGCCTACTTGCTCGATTGCACGCACCACGTCCGCCCGCACGGCTTTGTCCTTATCTGCGAGCAGTTCGACAAGGTGTGATAACAGTTCGTTCTCACTGAGATTGCGGCATTGCACAAGTGCAAGGGCGCAAATCGCCCGCAACGTCCCGGCAGTATCGGAGCGGCCTCCCCAGACAGGTTCCATCTGGACGTGGCGCATACCACGAAAAAATATTTCGCACTCCTGACATTCCGTGGCTGCGAGTGCCCGGCTGATCGCATTCTTGGCCCAGCACTGTGGATCGGTCTTTACTGGATTTTCCAGGGATCGATCGAAAGCCTGCAGGAGTTCCGGCGCCAGATTTTCCAATTTGAATTCACGCACCAGGTCCGCCGCTTTTGCGACAAGGAAATTGTTGCGATGCCCCAGGGTCTTGCGCAATGCTTCGACGCGGTCTTCTTCCGGCTGTTGGCGAACGCCCTCCAGAGCGGCGATCTGATCTTCGAAGCCGCGCTTGCGTGCCATGCTTGGCAGTTTAGCGGATGGATTATCGTCGTACCCAACAGCTCGTGGCATCGAGTCCTGTGCTTCCTG
>Ga0265338_10007327_pt1 | contig 13755 bp, 11 predicted proteins | sample 42126metaG_FD_193579 | JGI IMG/M metagenome (GOLD analysis project Ga0265338, IMG submission 193579) | Rhizosphere microbial communities from Carex aquatilis grown in University of Washington, Seatle, WA, United States - 4-21-26 metaG | ecosystem: Host-associated > Plants > Roots > Rhizosphere... | reverse complement strand
TCCGCCCGCGGTCCGCCCCGTGCGGCGGCGCCGCTATGTGCGCGGACCCGGCGCCGGCCGGCGGGAGCTGACGTGGCCGCCGCCGCGGGTAGGCCGCCGATGCGGACGGCACTGGCCGCGGCGGGGACGCCGGCTGGATGCTGGCGGTAGCGCGCCTCGGTCGCGCTGATCGCGGTCGTCGGCGCCGGGTAACCCCTGCCCGGCCGTGGATGTCTGGCTGCCCGTGCGGCGCACGGCGGCGGGCGGCACGGTCGGCACGGTGATGCGGGTGCCCGCGGCGCACTGACCGACACGTGACCGGATCGGTCCGGTCAGGGACCTGATCCTGCCTTACGCGCGAGGCCGGGCCGGCCCCATGGTCGGTGTCATGACTCGTGCTCTCGTTGTTATCGACGTCCAGGAATCGTTCCGGCAGCAGACGGCCGCCGCTGTACCACCCATCACGACATCCAGGACGAGCTCGCGCAGCGGTACCCGAGAGCGACGGTCATCCGTGATGTGCTGTACGTCGTTGACGGCCGGGTCGCCACCTCCGCCGGGATTGCCAGCGGCATCGACCTGGCCCTGCACCTGATCGCGGTCAGGGACGGCCCGGCCATGGCCGCGCGGGTGGCTCGCGAGATGGTCGTCTACGCCCGTCGTAACGGCGACGAGCGGCAGGCCAGCGCCATGCTGCGGCACCGCAACCACCTCGGTGACACCGCGCACCGCGCCCAGGACTACATCGAAGCGCGGTTCGCGGGCTCGCTGCCGCTAGAGGAGATCGCCAGCGCGTGCGGTGTCAGCGAGCGCACGCTCACCAGGAGGTTCACCGAGGCGACCGGCCTGACCCCGCTGCGCTATCAGCAGCTACTACGGCTGGAGCGAGCCGAGCACCTGATCGGCCACGGCGCCACCGTCGAGGCCGCTGCCCGCACCGTCGGCTTCGAGGACGCCCGCATGCTTCGCCGCCTCCGCGCCCGCGAGCCGGCCGGAGGCCCGTGAAGCCTGCCGGGGAGTCCGCTGGGGATCGGCGCTTCGCCTGCCCGGGTCGCCGCCTCCCGGGCTAGGCCTTTTTGGCGTCCTCCGGCGCGGCGGCGGCGTGCGGCCGGCGGATCGTGGTCAGCATGCGCAGTCCCTGCCGGGACATCGGGTTGGGCAGGTAGATGCTGCCGATCGCGATGGCGATCGGCCCGAGCGCGGCCGGATCGGGATAGGCCAGGTAGAGCGGCTCGTAGACCGGCTGGAACTTGTCCTTGAACTGCCGCAGCGACTGGAAGCCGTAGGCCGGCTCCATGGTGTCGGCGATCATGTCGAGCGCGCGCTGCAACGCCCGTGGCTGTTCGCCGCAGTCGGCGTCGTCGCCGTGGTTCACCCCGGCCAGCGGCGCGCCGGACAGGCTGACGAAGCGCGCCCCTTCCTCCTGGAAGGTCAGTGCCGCCGTGGCGATCAGGAACTCCATCACGCCGCGGACCGTGCCCTCGGTGTTCCTGCGCATCAGGTCGATCGTCCAGCCGACCGGGCGGCCGCCCTCGTAGACGGGCAGCCAGCTCGTGATGGCCTGCAGCTTGCGGTCCGCGCCCACCGCCACCAGGCAGCGGATGTTGGAGTCGTTCAGCTCGTCAAGACCGCCCAGCATGAAGTTCATCTCGGGCAGGCCCTTGTCCGCCACCCACTGACCGGAGATCTGGCAAACCTGGCCGCGGAGCTCGGGCGGCATCTCCGGATAGCTCCACCACTCGGCGGTGATGCCTTCCCTGGCCGCCTTGTTCATCGCGGCCCGCACGATCTGCCACTTCTTACCCGCGAAACTCAGCTGCCCCAGGGGGAGGAGGGTGTCCTCGGCGACCTGCACCGACCGCCAGCCGAGCCGCTGCGTCACGGCGCGGGTCCGCGCCGTGACGCTGTACAGGCAGGGCTGCAGGCCGCGGTGCTCGCAGAAGCTGATGAACTCGGGTATCGCCGAGTCGAGGGCGGCCGGGTCGCCGTACGGCTCGCCGACGGTGATCGCGACCCCGGCGACGGCCCGGTAGGCGACGGCGGCTCGCCCGTCCTGGCTGATCCAGTACGCGTTACCCGGCCAGGTCGACATGTAGGAAAGGGTCGAGCCGCCGCGGGCGAGGATGGCGCGGGCCCGGTCGGCCGCGTCCGCGTCGCAGTCGGTGCCGGTGTGCACGAAGAACGCGGTAAGCGCGCTCAGCGCCACCATCCAGAACAGCAGGAAGACCGATCCGTACAGCAGCCGCCCGACCAGGCCTGCCTGAAGGAAGTGGTCGTCGTACAGCGTGCTGGCCACGAACCGCAACGGCAGGTCGTGGCGCGGTCCGGGGCGGTCATGCAGCAGGTAGCCGAGCAGCAGGAAGGCACCGCAGCTCACGCCAACCGCGATGGCCAAGGTGGCCGTCACCTTCCTGACCGCCCGCCGGTCGGCGGTCTGGTCGAAGTGGCGGCGGGTGAGCAGCAGCGCGACCAGCGTGGCGACCGACAGGACCGCTGCCTCCCTGGCCGCGGGGATCGCCCGGGCCAAGGCATCGGGCCGGGCGGCGCGCGCGCTGTGGCCGTAGTCGACCGTGCTGGCGACCCAGATGCTGACGGCGATCACGGCCAGGTTGATGACCACCGCGAGCCACCAGGCCTCGCGCCGCCCGCGGCGCAGCCCGTAAGCGCACAGCAGCAGGAGCAGCGCCGGGCCGGCCTCCACCGGCACGCCCGTCCACGGGGCGTAGAGCCGCTGCCCGGGCAGGCTGCGGCCCTGGGCGATCGACAGGAGGTTGGACAACGACATCGGGCCGTGGGCGCTCACGACAAGCTCGGCCAGGATGGCGCCGAGCGCCGGCCCCGCGACGAGGACGCCGACCAGCACCCGGGCCTTGTAGCGGGGCCCGCGCGGTCCCGCCCACGGCCGCGCGCGGTCGTCGGTCAGCGTGCCGGCGACGTGGCCGACGGCCGCGCCGCAGGCCAGCGCGACCTGCTCCAGGTGCCCGATGTACATCACGCTGACCGCGATGGCGGTGGTCAGCAGCAGCCACAGCCGCCGGCGCCACGATGGGGAAAGCGTGCAGCTCAGCGCGAAGCCGACGCCGAGGACGCCGGGCAGGGCGCCGACGGTCGTCTCGCCGCCCATGGCGCTGAGCCCCGGCTCGTGGGTCAGGTGGGCCAGCTTGACCAGCCCGGCGGCGAGCAGCAGCCCGGCCGCCTGGCTGACCAGCAGCGTGATGAAGGTGCGGGTGACGCCTAGCCGGCGCTCGGCCGAGCCGAGGATCACCAGGCTCAGTGCGGTGATGGCCAGGTAGCTGCCCAGGCCGGACGCCCACAGGCCCGTGCTGAGCGGGCTCCACCAGTAGCCGTGCCCGAGAGCCGGCAGGCCGGCGCTGACATAGCCGGCGAGCCAGCGGGGCGGCCCGTGCGCGACGCTGCCGGTGGCCAGCCCGGCGACCCAGAGCGCGGCCAGGAAGCACACCGTCGCCGGGTTGCGCTTGAGCAGCTCGAGGGCCCGGCGGGGCAGCGACAGCCAGCGGCGCAGCTCGTCCCGGAGGAACGAGCTGGAACGCCACGGCGGCGGCATGACCGGAGCGCCCGGCTGCTCCCCGGGTCCGGCCTGGCCCAGCTGGTGCTGCACGGCGGTCATGGCGCACGCTCCGTGCGGCCCGGCCGCCTGTCCACCTGGTGGTCCAGCCCGCCGCGGCTGCCCTGCCAGTCGCGCCCGTCTGAAGAGTGCATTAACGCCACTTTCATCATCATGTCGCGCTGAGGGTACAGGGTCCGCCGCTGGGGTGCACGTGGTTCCGCCTCGGCGCCGCCGGCTCGGCCGCCGTGATAAGAGCCACGATACGGTGACGCCGCGATCTATGGGAGCGGTCTCGGGCGGCAGCCCCGCGAGGATGCGGGGGCATGGCCCCCGAGACCGGTCCGTTAGCCCAGTGCGGTCATGATGATCTTGGCCATGGCCACGTCGTGCGCGTAATCGTTTTGCAGTTCCGCGTACGTGAGCCCGGAGATGTCGATGCACCGGCCGCCATCATTGACGATGAGGCCGATGGAGTATCCGAAGGCCGCGTCGCCGATGCCCGCGACGGCGGTACCCGGCCCGTTCGCTTGCTGCAGTTGCGCGTAACAGCCGGACAGCGCGATGACCGACACGGTCAGCCGCTGGATGTCGACCGGGTCCGCGTGCTTCCCGGTGTTGGCGTACGTGCAGATGTCGTACCCGGCCTCGACGTGCTGGGGCGTTGCCGCCCCGTAGGTCACGTCATTGATGGCGGACGCCTGGGCGGACGACATGAGCGAGCACACGTTAGTCGCCCCGCCGGCCGCGGCCGCGGCGCCGCCGACGGCCGATGCGGACGCCGGCGCCGCCGCGGCGGACGGGCCGCTGGCCGTCGCTGGCGGCGGGGACGTCGCCGCGCTGCCTGTTGTCGTCTTCGGCCCGCACGCGGTGGCCGCCGCCAGCACGGCGGCCAGTCCGGCCGCCGTCAGTAGCCCTTTGCTGCGCATGATCTTCCTCCGTATCGGGGCGGTTAACCGCTTAGTGCAGGGCGTCGAGCACCGGCTTGGCCAGTGCCTCAGCGGCCTGCTCGCTACTCAGGCCGTTGACCTGGATCAGGTCAGTGCCTGACAGGACGTACAGGGTGTTGTCGTTATCCCAGAAGGCCTTGTCGCCGAGTCCGGAGATGTCGGAGTGGTCACCACTGTGGACGAGGTTCCAGGTGCCCGCCGCGTTGGTGAACAGCGTCACGTCCACCCCCTGGGCCGTGGCGTCGTCGTTGTTGTAGGCGCACTGAGCCGCCCAGTCGCCGGCCGGCGACGCGGCGACGGTGTACGGCTGGCCGGTGATCTTGGCTGCCTGCACCGCGCTGATGACGGCGGGCTTCCTATCCCACTTCTCACCGTGAATCTCCCTTCTGGCGATGCTGATGCAATGAGCGCACCGCAGGCGCGTAACGGCCGCGTAATGGCGACGGGCCAGATTGGTGCCGCGACCGCCGCCATTCCCCGTCGGCCAGCCGCTACCGTCATGTCATGTGGGTGGATTGGCCGGTCGTCGGGCGCGAGGAGGAGCTAGCGGCGATCAGCGCCGGACTGCGTCACGGGGTCGGCTGCGTGGTAGTCGGCGAGCCCGGCGTCGGCAAGACGATCGTGCTGCGCGAGCTACGCCGGCGTCTGGCCGCCGCGGGCCGTGACAGCCAGCTGATGCTCGCCACCACGGCAGCGCAGTCCGCGACGGCGCTGACCGCCGGGGACGCGCGGCGGCTGGACTCGGTCAGCGCGCGGTTCGAGGACCTGGGCACCCTGCTGCTCGCCGCGGAGGCCAGCTACGCCGGGGCCGCGGCTCACCAGGCGGCCGGCGACCAGCGGCCCGCGGCCGTCAGCCTGGCCCGGGCCATCGCGCTGCACGCCCGGTGCGAGGGGGCGTTCATCCCCTGGATCGCGCCGCAAGGAGGTGGTGTCCTCACGCCCCGGGAGCAGCAGGTCGCCGTGCTCGCGGCGGCGGGCCGCACCGACGCCCGAGGCGGTGGTACGTAGGCGGGCCGCCCGCGTTACGTATTTCGCCCCGGTCGCGCCGGCTATACGATCCCGCTCGTGGACGTAGATGTCCTCGGTGCCGTGACGGTGCGCTGCGCGGCGGCCGAAGTGAGCGGCCAGGCGCTCGGCGGGCGCCGCGGCCGGGTGGCGCTCGTGGCGCTCGCCCTGTCCGGCGGCCACGTCCCGGCCGACCGGCTCGCGGCCACCATCTGGGGCGATGACCTCCCGGCGACCTGGCAGACGGCGTTGCGCGGCGTGGTGCGCGGCCTGCGGTCCGCGTGCGCCCCGGCCGGCGGCGGCGGCCAGCGCCTGATCGCCACGACGCCGTCGGGATACCGTCTCGCCGACGGCGTCACCGTGGACGTGAGCAGCGCGGCGCGCAACGTGCGCCGGGCCGCCGCGCTGCTGGCGGAGGGGCGGCTGCAGGCCGCCGCGGACCTGGCCGAGCCGATCTCCCGGCTCGCGGGCGATCAGTTGCTGCCCGGCGAAGACGGCAACTGGCTCGGGCCGCACCGCCGCGCGGTCGAGGCGACGGCGCTGCACGCGGCCCGGCTGGTCACCCAGGCGTGCGCCGGCCTCGGTGACCATCACCGGGCGGTCGAGACCGCCCGGCGGGCCGTGGCCAGGCACCCGCTGGACGAAAGCACGCACCGGTCGCTGATCGCCGCCCTCGACCGCGCGGGCGACCGGGCCGGGGCGGTACAGGCGTACGAGGAGTGCCGGTCGGTGCTCGGGGAGCACCTGGGCATCGATCCCAGCGCCGAGACCGTCCAGGTCTACCTCGAGGCGCTGCGCGACCAGCCTGGCGGCGCGCCCGCGCGCGTACCCGCCGAGACGACCTCGTTCATCGGGCGGGAGGCGGACCTGGCCGCGCTGGCCGGCGCCGTCACCCTGCCCGGCCTGGTCACCGTGACCGGCAAGGGCGGGGTCGGCAAGTCACGGCTGGCCAGCCGCATCGCGTCCCGGCGCGGCGGATTCGACGGCGGGCGGTTGTGGGTGCCGCTGGCGGCGGTCGCGGAGGACGCGCTGGTGGCGTCGAGCGTGGCCTTGGAGATCGGCGTGCAACTCGGGATCGAGGACGCCGCGCTTTCTGTGGCCGATCATCTCGCCCCGCTGGGCCGGGCGCTGCTCGTGCTCGACGGCTGCGAGGGCGTCGTCGACGGGGTCGCCTCGCTGGTGGCGGCCCTGCTGGCGCGGGCGCCGCTGCTGACGATCGTGGCGACCAGCCAGGTGGCGCTGTCGGTGGAGGGGGAACGGCTGCTTCCCCTCACCCCGTTTCCCGCCCCGGACACCGCGGCGAGCCTGCCGGGCAGCGGACCGGTCCGCCTGCTCGCTGACCGGGTGCGGGAGTCGGGCGGCGACCTGCGCGTCGACGCGGACGCCGCGCCGCACCTGCTGGCGCTGTGCCGCCGGTGCGGTGGCCTGCCACTCGCCCTGGAACTTGTCGCGGCGCAGCTGACGGTCATGCCCGCGGGCGACCTGCTTGATCACCTGCATGATGTCCTGGGCGAGGCGGGCGGCCTGCGCTCGATCGCGCGCAGCAGCTACCTGCTGCTCGACCCGGACGAGGCCGTCGTGTTCCGCCGGATGGCCGTGCTCGACGGGCCGGTCGGCCTGCAACTGGCCCGGCAGGTGGTGTCAGGGGACGGGATCGCGCCGGTGCGGGTGGTGCGGATCCTCCGCGAGCTGACCGCCCGCGGGCTGCTGTCGGTTGACCAGTCCGGGCCGCGCTGGCGCTACGAGCAAGATGACGACCTGCACCGCTTCGCCCGCGAGCTGCTCACCGAGCATGGCGAGGAGGCGGCCGCCTACAGTCGCCTGGCCGACGCGCTGCGCAGCCGGCTGCCGGATGACGCCCGCGCCGCCCCCGGGTCGTTCCAGGCCGACATCACCGACATGCTCGGCTCGGTGCGCTCGCTGTTCGGGGCGGCACTGGCCGGGCGAGCCAGCCTCGACCGCTGCCAGGAGCTCGCCTTCCGGCTGCACCGTTACTTCGCCTCCACCAGCGTGCACGAGGGGGGCTTCTGGCTATCGCGGCTACTGGCGGAGCAGCCATCGGGACCGTGGGCCGCGTACGCGACCTTTGCCCTTGGCTACCTGCGCTACTGGTCGGGCGATACGGCCCAGGCGATGAGCGACCTGCAAAGCGCGGTCCAGATGCTGGCTGGCGCGCGGGACTCCTACCGCGCGCGGGCGCTGATCTTCCTGGCCGGCCTGCTCGATGACGTCGACCGGGGAGCCGAGGCGGTCGAGCACGTCCGGCTGTCCATCGAGGCGGCCGCCCCGTTCGACGTGGACGTGCAGGTATCGGCGGCCATGGGGATGGGCAGCGTGCTGGCGGAGCGGGCCGACCCGGCGGCCGCCGGCTACGCGGGCGACGCGATCGACTTGTCCCGCCGGAGCGGGTCGCGTGAGCAGCGGATGCTCGCCCTGCCGACCGCGGCCATGGTGTGCTGGGAGGTCGGAGCGCTGGAGGAGGCGCGCGCCTATGTCGCGGAGGCGCTGCCGCTGCACGGGGCCACCCACAGCATCGCCCGGGTGGTCCTGTTGTCCGCGGCCGCCGGCGTCGCCCTGGCCGACGGCGACCTCGACGCGGCGGTAGAGTTCGGCACGACAGCCGACCGGGAGGCCAGCGAGCTAGGCGTCGAACGGGAAGTGCCGCTGATCAGGGCGGTTCTTGCGCGGGCGCTGCTGGCCCGCGACGATCTCCCCGGCGCCGTCCGCTGCGCGGCCGCCGTCCTCGAGGCCGCCCAGGCCATGTCGCTCAGCTCCCCCCTCGCACTCGGGCTTGAGACCGCCGCCATGGTCTTGCACGCCGCCGGCGTCGCCGAGGACCGCGCACTCGGCGAGTTCCTCGCCACCGCCGCGCTCATCCGCCGGGCCGGCGACCGGCCCGGCCCGGCCACCCTCGCCCGCGCCGTCACCGAGCTGCGGGCCGTCCTCGGATCGCACGCCGCGGCCGCCGTCGCGCTCGAGGTCCCCGTCGCCGTTTCCAGCGCCATTGCGCTGCTCGCCAGCATCGCGTCTGCGTGACATGGCAAGCAGTCGACTCCTGCCCGGTAACGTCGCCGTAACGGTCCCGGGGGCCAGCGAGCGCACGAAGCCGGCGGACCGGGCCACGATGCCCGGCACGTCGTCCGCGCCGTCCCAGAAGTGCGAGGCGCCGGGCACGAGGTCCAGCGTCACGGTCCCGCCCGCGTCGGCCAGGGACCGCGCGAACCCGGTGCTCTGGCTGGCGGGCACCAGCGCGTCGCTGTCGCCGTGCATCAGCAGCACCGGCGGGGCGCCCGCGTGCACGTGGCTGACCGGGCTTGCCGCGCGGGCGAGCTCAGGGACCAGCGACGGCGGCGCGCCGAGGAACTGCGCCTCGCGCGACTCCGGGTCGTCGTCGCCCGGCTCGTGCATGGTCGTCAGGTCGGTGACCGGGAACCAGGCGACCACCCCGTCGACCGGGGCAGCGGTGAGCGCGGCGAGCAGCGCGAGGTGCCCGCCCGCCGAGTCACCCCACAGTGCCAGCGGGCCCAGGGTGATCCCGTACCCGGGCAGCGCGGTCCGCGCCCAGGTCACGGCGGCGCGCACGTCGTCGACGGCGGCCGGGTAGCGGGCCTCGCCGCTGAGCCGGTAGTCGATCGCCGCGACGGCGATTCCGGTGGCGGCGAGCTCGTGGTAGAAGCCGTCGCCGAGCGCGGGCAGCGGGTGGCGCCGCGAGCCCCGCCGCCACCCGCCCCCGTGCACGTGGACGACCACGGGCACCGGGCCGGTAAGGCCGTCCGGCAGGTACAGGTCAAGCTCAAGCGGGCGGAAGCCGGGCCCCTGCGCGTACTCGATGCCCCGGTAGCTGATGACGCCGCTGACGTCGCTCATGCCGTCGCTAGCGCAAGCCGCCCGGCCCGCTTGTGGAACTGCCCGCCCTGCACGATCGCCAGCAGGTTCTCCGGGTCCTCGAGCACGGTGACGTCCTGCGCGGGCGAGCCGGCGACGACCAGGATGTCGGCGAGGTAGCCGGGGGTGAGCAGGCCGACCGGCATGTCGAGGACCAGGCCGCCGTAGTACGTCGCGGCGCGCAGCGCCTCGAGCGGCGAGTAGCCGAACAGCCGCGTGAACAGCCCGAGATCGCGCGCGTTCGCGCCGATCGGGTTGTTCGGGAACCCGTAGTCGCCGCCGGGCAGCACCCGCAGCCCGCGCCGCCGCAGCTCCGGGTAGAGCGCCTGCATCGCCTCAAGCGAGCGCACCGAGCCCATCCGCTCCGCCTGGGCGCGGTCGATGCCGAACTCCTCGCCCTCGTAGACGTTGGCCCACATGATGCCGACGGCGGGGGACAGGAAGACCGCGTCTTTCGCCGACTCAAGCAGGTCGACCGCCTCGTCGTCGGCATAGGAGCAGTGGTAGACCGAACGGAACCCGCTGCGCACCGCCAGCTTGATGGACTCCGGGTTCTGCGCGTGGCAGTTCAGCCAGACGCCGGACTCCCTGGCCTGCTCCCCGGCGGCGGCCGCCTCTTCCTGGCTGTACTGGGTCACCATCGACCCGCCGTCGAAGAACACGTCGTCGTTGCTCAGCAGCAGCTTGACGCTGTCGAAGCCGATGGCGGCCTGCTCGGCGATGAACGCCCGCACCGCGCCGGGCCCGGTCGGCTGCGGCTGCGGGCCGTCCGGGCCCATCCGGACCGGGTTGTTGTCCCGCTCGAAGGAGGCGGCGCGCATCCGCGGCCCGGTGACGGTCCCGGCCGCGATCTGGTCGCGCAGGAACACCTCGGTCGGCACCGGGGTCAGCGACCCGGCCGAGTACGCGCTGGTGAACCCGTGGTCGAGCATGATCGCCGCGTTCCGCTTGGCGATCTCGAAGTGCTCGTCCGGTGACGGCATGTGGTGGAAGAAGCTGACGTCGAGCGGCGGGTTGAACGACGGGTCGATGTGCCCGAGTGCCGAGGGGAAGGTCACGTGGCAGTGCGAGTCCACCAGGCCGGGCATGACGGTCAGGCCCGCGCAGTCGACCACCTGGTCGCCGGGCCCCGGCTCGGTGCCGCCGCCGACGTTGACCGACTCGATGACCGATCCGCGCACCACCACGTCGGCGGGCCCGGGTGGCGCGCCCGACCCGTCGATGACGGCGCCGTTGACGAACAGGGTCCGCTGGCCCGCGGGGCCGGGAAAGTCCGGGGGAACATAGGCGCGAGGCATGTCAGGCTCCGATCATGTTGTACCCGCCGTCAGCCACCAGGTAGCCGCCGGTGATGTGGCTCGCGTCCGCGCTGGCGAGGAAGAGCGCGGTGCCCGCGACCTCTTCCGGCCGGGGGATGTGCCGCATGGGGGTCATCGCCCGCAGCGTGTCACCGCGGCCGTTCTTGTAGTCCTCCCGGTTCAGCATCCGCTCGGTCTCCATGAACCCGGGCGCGAACACGTTGACCCGCACCTTGGGCGCGAAGGCGTGGGCGTAGGACTTGGTCAGGCCGACGATGCCGTACTTGGCGGCGGCGTACTGCGGCGCGCGGGCGCTGCCGCGCACGATGACGGTCGAGCCGATGTTGACGACCGACCCGCCGTCGTCCTGCTCGAGCATGCGCGAGCCGAACTCGTGGGTGCAGATCAGCGTGCCCTTGATGTCAACGGCGAGGGTGTGATCGATCGACTCCTCGGTGACGTCCCGCCACGACATCTGCTCGCTCGCCATGTCTCCCACGTTGTTGATCAGCACGTCGAGCCGGCCGAAGTGGCCGAAGACCAGGTCGGCCATGGCCTTCACCTGCGCCCAGCCGGTGATGTCGGCCCGCACGAGGAACGCCTTGTGCCCCGCGGCCTCGACCCGCGCGGCGGTCTCCCGCGCGCCAGCCTCCGAACTGCGGTAGTGCACCGCGACGTCGGCGCCCTCCTGCGCCGCGCGCACCGCGACCTCGGCGCCGAAGCCGGTGCCCGCCCCGGTGACCAGGACAGTCTTTCCAGTGAACCGCTGGGGGAACGTCATGTTACGCGTGTGTCCTTACTAGGCAGTGTTCCGAACTACACAGTGTTTCCGAACTACACCAGGGTGCGGCCGCCGTCGACGTACATGACGTGGCCCGTCACGAACGCCGACTGCGCTGAGCAGAGGAAGAGGACCGGGCCGGCCAGGTCGGCGACGGTGCCGAGCCGCCCGGCGGGCACCAGCGCGGTCAGGCCCGCGCGGACGCCCGGCTTGTCCAGGTGGGCGCGGGTCAGCTCGGTCTCGGTGTAGCCGGGCGCGACCGCGTTGACGGTGACGCCGTGGGCCGCCCACTCGCGGGCCATCACCCGGCACAGCTGGTTCACGCCGCCCTTCGTCGCGGCGTAGGGGGCGTGGTCGGCGTGCGCGAGCAGGCCGGAGACCGACGACAGGAAGACGATCCGCCCGTAGCCGGCCGGCACCATCAGCGCGCCCGCCGCCTGCGCCGTCCACACCGCGCTCTTCAGGTTGACGTCGATGATGCGCTCCCAGACCTCGTCCGGGGTGCCGAGCACCGGGCGCCGGTCGTTGACGCCCACCGCGTGCACGAAGACGTCGAGCCCGCCGAGCAGCGCCGCGGCTTCGCTGACCGCCGCCCGGGCGGCGCTGGCGGAGGTGAGATCGGCCGCCACCGCGGCGACATCAAGTGATTGCGCGGCGGCGGCCTTCGCCAGCTCGGCCAGCCGTGGCTCGCTCACGTCGGTGACGGCCACCCGGGCGCCGGCCCGGGCCAGGGCGAGCGCGACCGCCTCGCCGATCCCGCCGGCGCCCGCGACGAGCGCCGCGCGGCCCCCGAGTCCGAGCCAGTCCTGCCCGCGCCAGTCCGTCATAGCGAGCAGTGAAGGCCACCCGGGGCGCCCGGGCAACGGGCGTTCCATTGAATGGCATCTGCACGGCTAGCCGGCCGGTTCGCCTGGTGAGGTACCAGGCATGAAACTCGTGACCTTCACCGATGGCCAAGACAGCGTCAGCCGGGTCGGGCGCATCGCCGATGACCAGGTGATCGAGCTCGACGCCGCGTCGACCCGTGAATTCTTCGAGCGGGACCGGCAGGTACCGGAGACCGGCCGCCGCTACCCCCTGTCCGGGGTGCGGCTGCGCGCGCCGATCGTGCCGAAGAAGTTCTTCCACACCGCGGGGAACTTCCGCGAGCACCACGAGGACCTGGTGCGGGTCAACTGGTCGCACCCGGTCAACAAGGGCATCGTCTTCTTCCAGAACGTGGACGCGATCATCGGGCCTGACGACCCGATCGTCTACCCCGAGCAGCTCACCAAGGAGCTCGACTACGAGCTCGAGATGGCGATCGTGATCGGGAAGCCCGGCAAGTTCTTCACCGCCGAGCAGGCCACCCGGCACATCGGCGGCTACCTGGTATTCAACGACATCACCGCGCGCGACATCCAGCGCCGCGAGATGAAGTCGGGCGTCTTCTCCTTCTCCAAGGCGATCGACACCTTCTGCCCGATCGGCCCGTACATCCTCACCAGCGACGAGGTCGACGACCCGCACGACCTGGACATGGAGCTACGCGTCAACGGCCAGGTGCGGCAGAAGTCGAACACCCGCAAGATGTCGGTGTCCATCCCGCAGCTGGTCGCCTACCACTCACCGCAGGTCTACAGCGCCGGCGACCTCATCACCACCGGCACCGTGGCCGGCGTCGCGGCGAGCACCGACGACCCGTTCGCCAACTACCTCAAGCCAGGCGACGTGGTGGAGGCGGAGATCGAGAAGCTGGGCGTGCTGCGCAACCCCGTCATCTCCTGGCGCGACGCCTACGGCACCGACGCGCCGCCGGCCGACAGCTGGCTTTAGGCGCAGCTGGTCTGAGGCGGCCGGGGGCGCCGGGCGGCCGGGTCTGGCTGGTCGGCCGCGCCGGAGGCCAGGGGCCGGAGCGGCGGAGCACGCTCCCGTTCGGATCATCCAACATCACTATCCCGAACGGGCGCGTGTTTCACCGCCACCCGCCCCTGCTCTCCTGGCGGGCCCCGCCAGCTGGCGCGGACTAACGTCCTACTTGATACTAGTCGAGTGCGATCGAGTATCATTGGGCGCGGCACTGCAGTTCCCCCCGCGCCGTAGCCACCAGGAGAGGCATCGATGCCGCGCACCCGAGCACGCTCCACGTCACGCCAGCGCCATGACCGCCTCCGGTAGGGGCCTGCCCAAGTGGGCCAGGGTGGCCGCGGCCGTCAGCGCCCAGGTCGCCGACGGCACGCTCCGGCCGGGTCAGCCGGCGCCGAGCGGCGCGGCGCTCAGCCGGGTCACCGGGTACTCCACGCTGACCTGCCG
>Ga0265338_10007326_pt1 | contig 13757 bp, 8 predicted proteins | sample 42126metaG_FD_193579 | JGI IMG/M metagenome (GOLD analysis project Ga0265338, IMG submission 193579) | Rhizosphere microbial communities from Carex aquatilis grown in University of Washington, Seatle, WA, United States - 4-21-26 metaG | ecosystem: Host-associated > Plants > Roots > Rhizosphere >... | reverse complement strand
GTGGACCTCGTCCGGGCCGTCGGCGATGCGCAGGGTGCGCTGGCTGGTGTACATGCCGGCGAGCGGCGTCCACTGCGAGACGCCGGTCGCGCCGTGGATCTGGATCGCCTGGTCGATGATCTGGCAAACCCGCTCGGGCACCATGGCCTTGACCATGGAGATCCAGACGCGGGCTTCGCGGTGGCCGAGCACGTCCATGGCGCGGGCCGCCTTCAGCACCATCAGCCGCATGGCTTCGATCTCGATGCGGGCGCGGGCGACCACTTCGAGGTTCTTGCCAAGCTGGATGATCGGCTTGCCGAACGCGGTGCGGGTGGAGGCGCGCTTGACCATCAGGTCCAGCGCCCGCTCGGCCTGGCCGATGGAGCGCATGCAGTGGTGGATGCGGCCGGGGCCGAGGCGCACCTGGCTGATCTCGAAGCCGCGACCTTCGCCCAGGAGAATGTTCTCCTTGGGCACGCGCACGTTCTCGAGCTTCAGGTGCATGTGGCCGTGCGGGGCGTCGTCGTGACCGAACACGGTCATCGGGCCCATGATGGTGAGGCCGGGTGACGGGATCGGCACCAGGATCTGCGACTGGCGGAACTGGGTCGGCGCCTCGGGACTGGTTTGCACCATGAGGATCATGATCTTGCAGCGCGGGTCGCCGGCGCCGGAGATGTAGTACTTCTCGCCGTTGATCACCCACTCGTCGCCCACCAGTTCGGCGCGGCAGGCGATGTTCTTGGCGTCTGATGAGGCCAGGCCCGGCTCGGTCATGCCGAAGGCAGAGCGGATCTCGCCGTTGAGCAGCGGCTTCAGCCACTTTTCCTTCTGCTCGGGCGTGCCGACCTTCTCGAGCACTTCCATGTTGCCGGTGTCGGGGGCCGAGCAGTTGAGGCTTTCGGAGGCCAGGGGCTGCTTGCCGAGCTCGGCGGCGATGTAGGCATAGTCGAGGTTGGTGAGGCCGCGGCCGATCTCGGAGGTGGGAAGGAAGAAGTTCCACAGGCCCGAGGCCTTGGCCTTGTCCTTGGCGGTCTGCAACAGCTCCAGCTGGCCAGGCGCCCAGCTCCAGCGCTCGGCGCGGCCCTCGCCTAGCCGGTAGAACTCGTCGGCGATGGGCGCGACGTTGTCCTCAATGTGCTTCTTGACCGCGTCGAACAGAGGGCGAGCCTCCTTCGACATGCCGAGATTGTTCAGCTCGGCTTCCAGGTCCATCTGGCTCGGGGCCTGCCGCAGGTCTTGATCGTCCGCCGCCATCTCTCACGTCTCCTCGTTCGCGCGAGCCTCGGACGTTAGAGGTCCGGGCCGTCATGTGTCTGAGCCGTCTCCCATAGCCCTCAAATCGCGAGGCTCCTAGACCGCAGCGAATCGGCTCGCGCCTGGCGGGCGCCGCCTCGGTTTGCGCGGGGGTTTGGCGCGTGCGACATTGCCCAGGCTCAATCAAGGTCGGGATAGAGGTCCATGATCTTCGCAGCTTTGGCGGCCGCCGTGGTGGCGGCCGCGCCGCCCGGTGGCGATACGCCGACGGTGTCCCAGCTGAACGTGGAGTCCGCGCCAAAGGCGACCACGCCGCCCGCGGCGACAGTGGAAATCCCCTCCGACGACTCGGCGGTGGGCGAGTTCGCCTCGATCTGGCCGGCTGAGGCTTTGCAAGCGCGCGTCAGCGGCCACGTGGTGCTGACCTGCGATATCGATCGCTACGGCCTCGCGGAATGGTGCAAGGTCGCCTTGGAAACCCCTGAGAAGATGGGGTTCGGCGCGGCGGCCCTCGAACTGCGACCCACCTTCAAGATCAAGCCGGCGATGGGCCCGGACGGGCCGATCGACAAGGTCATGAACATCGCGGTGGAGTTCAAGGCGCCCGACCGGCAGATCGACTGGGGCAGCGGCCGTTCAGGGGGGCCGACCGGCGGAGGAAAAGGCACGCCGGCGGCGCCGGACTTCCACCAGATCGGCGGGCCGCCGTTGCACGGCCGGCAAATCTCGATGCTCAACAACCCGGTCTGGGCGAGCACGGTCAGCTACGACGACGTGGTCCGCGCCTATCCCGCCAAAGCCGGCGGCGTCGAGGGCTATGCGGTGGCGCACTGCGAGGTCAACCGCAACGGCAGCCTCTCGGATTGCCAGCTGATCAAGGAGGATCCCGACAAGCGCGGCTTCGGCAAGGCGGCGCTGAGCCTGGCCTCCCGCTTCCGCGTGGACCCTCAGTGGACCACGGCGCCCCATCATGCGGACCTGTGGGTGGACGTTCCAGTGCGGTTCCCGGCGCCCGGCGCGCCTGACGCCCGCGACGTGAAATCGCCCTACTGGGTCGCCGGCTTCGATCCGGCGCAGGCCCTGAAGGTGTTCCCCAAGGAGGCCGCCGACCGGGGCCTCGCCGCCGGCTACGGCGTGGCCAAGTGTCAGGTGGCGGCGGACGGTACGCTGACCGACTGCGCGCCGCTGCCGGCCGATCCGGCTGGACTGGGCTTCTCAGAGGCCGCGGTAAAGCTGGCGTCGACCATGCGGATGAACCCCTGGCTGCCCGATGGGGAACCGGTTGACGGTACGTCAGTCGAAGTCGCCGTGCGGCTGAACCTGAAGTCTGACCAGTAGTTCACGCCTAGCCGCCCCTGCGTCAACTCTCCCGACCACCTGTAGAACCTTTGTCTGCAGTCACCGATGACTACCGAGTGACCGTCTTCCGGGGGCGCGCCTTGATTCTGCCGTATTTTGGCAACGGTCGACGCCTCCAAGCCTGGGGCGATCATGACAGTTCTGTAAGTTCCTATTGACGGCGTGAATGATCGGGTCTCATCTCCCCTCATATCGCGGGGGACCGTCCGCGAGTGCCCCCCAAAGAATAAGACGCCCCTTCAAGGGAAGCGTCACTGTTGGGAGGCGAACATGACCAAGCGTATTCTGATGCTGTCGAGTGCTGCCTGCGCTTTGGCGGCTTGGGGGACTGTGACGCACGCGGCGACCGCAGACGCGTCGGCCGCGGCGTCTTCGTCAAGTAGCGGTAGTCTGGTCACCGAGATCGTGGTGACCGCGGAAAAACGCGAACAGGCCCTGCAGACTGTGCCGATCGCGATCACCGCCTTCACCTCGAAGGAACGTGACGTGGTCGGGATCAACTCGATCCAGGACATGACCAACTTCACGCCGGGTCTGACCTACTCGACGTCCACCGATCGCATCACCTTGCGCGGCGTCGGTCGAACGACGAACGTCCTGTCAGCCGACGCGCCGGTCGCCAACTACGACGACGGCCTCTACGAAACCTTCGCCGTCGCCGCGGGCCGCTCCTCGTTGGATCTGGCGGAAGTGGAAGTGGAGCGGGGCCCGCAGGGCACGCTGGGCGGGCGCAACGCCGAGGCGGGCGCCCTCGAAGAAATCACGGTCCACCCGTCAAGCACGCCAACCGCGGAAGCCCGCCTGACGTACGGAAACTACGACCACGTCATCGCAGAGGCCGCGGTCTCCGGCCCAATCAACGACGTCTGGAAGTACCGCCTCTATTTCGACTACGAGCGTCAGGGCCAAGGCTGGATCAACAACTCCGTGCCGGGCCAGCCCTCGGAAGGCAACAACATCGACACCTGGTACCTCGACTTTCAGGTGTCCGCTCACTTCAACGACCGCCTGGACATGTGGACCAAGTTCCAGTCGGCGATGTGGTACAACAAGTCCGGCGGGCCGGGCGACCAGTCTGACGGTTGGACGCCCGCGGGCTACCCTACCTATGAGTGGGGCGCGGGCGATGTCGTTGCGCTATCCGGTGTCGCTTGCGCGCCAGGCTTCACAGGCACCAACATCGTCAACGTATCGCCGGCAGGCTGCAACAATCCAGCCCTGAAGTCGCCGTGGACAGAGACCACGCTGGTCGATCACTCGGTCGATCTCCCCGCCTACTACTCGCTGAATACGCAGTGGACGTTTCACAACGACGGTTTCGACATCAAGTACATTGGTGGCGGGACGTTCTATCACTACGAGTTGTTTGGTCCGACCGAAGGCGACTTGGATGAGCCAGCCGTCACTTCGTTCACGCAGCCCGGCGGCCTGGTGATCAATCCCTCGGACTCGTTCGAGTACGAAGAGTCCAACGGCTTCTGGAGCGACGAGCTCGATTTCATCTCCACCGGCAACAGCGCGTTCCAATGGGTGGCTGGCGTCTACCAGTTCTACCAGCACTACCAGCAGCCGGTGAGCGCCGAGGACCTGCAGCAGCCTCAGCTCAACGAAGCGCTCCCGCTCGGCTCTACGTTCTGCCCCCTGACAGGCAACGTTTGCGCGCCGCCGCACCTGTTCCGCTGGTACGACAACCGACCCGACATCCAGGACCAGTCCTACGCGGCCTATGGGCAGATCGACTGGAAGGTTCAGCAGGACCTGAAGCTCACGCTTGGTGTTCGATACTCGTATGACAACAAGTACGGCACAGAAAGCGTTCGCTTGCTTTGCTTCACTTTGCCGAGCTGCTACTTCAACCCGGAGTTCATCGGTCCAGGTCTGCCGGCGGTCGACCTCAGCCAGCTCTCCACCATTGTCAACAACAACACGCTGCCGCCGGGCGTAAGCAGCCAGACGACTTACAACGCGGCGACCGGACTTGGCACGCGCGGGTACAACGCCGTCTGGCAGTCGCCCAGCGGCACCGCCGGCGTCGAATGGACGCCGGACCATGACAGCCTCTATTACTTCAAATACGGCCACGGCTATAAGTCCGGCGGCTTCAACATCGGCATCTTCACCGTCGAGAGCTTTACGCCAGAGACTGCGGCCGAGGGCGTCGACTCGCTCGAAGTGGGCGCCAAGCATACGTTCGGTCACTTCCTGACCCTCGACGCGGCCGCCTACTGGTACAACTACACCAACCTGCAGATCCCGATCGCCCAGGTCTCGACCGCCGGCGGCATCTCGCAGAGCGCAACGTCGTTCTACAACGTGCCGAAGTCGATCTCACAAGGCTTCGAATTGGAGTCCACCTGGACGCCGGTCGATCACCTGAGCGTCATCTTCAGCTATTCGTTCGACGACGCCTACATCACCAGCGGCACCGCGCCCGATCCGGCGGACCCGAACGCGATCTCACCGGGCGCCAAGCCCCTTTTCACCCCCGCCCAGTGCCTGGCGACGCTCAACCAGCTAGGTGTGGCTCCGGATTGCGGCTACGATGTCTACACCGCGACGACGGCAATCGCGACCGCGGTCAACGCCAAGGACCCAGCGACGGTCCCCACCGTTCCGACGGTGTACGGCGGCACGATAGCTGGCGATCCGAACCAGGGCTGGAACATCCCGCAAAGCCTGAAGGGCAACCCGCTTCCGAACGCGCCGCGCAACAAGATCGCCATCAACGCCCTCTACGAGATCACGGACTCGGCGGGCGGAAAATGGACGCCATCGCTGAGCTACATCTGGCGTGACGTTCAGTACGGCCTGTTCTTCAAGGAAGCCTACTATGCAGCGCCGGCCTGGGATGAGTGGGACGCTCGCCTGACCTACGACTCGCCCAACAAGCGCTTCGAGGCGATCCTGTTCATCAAGAACATCGCCAACACGATCGGCTACGACCAAGGCGCCATCGCCGCCCGCGCCGCCGGCACCGTCGATGACCCCGGCAGCGGCTTCGCCTCATACAACTACGTGCAAGGACTCAACGGCCCGAACGGCTTCAACGGCCATCTGGCCGGCGCGAACGCCAACGGCGTCTACAGCACCTACTATGTGACGCCGCCTCGGACCTACGGGATCGAGCTGCACTACAAGTTCTACTAGCCACGCCACCCAGCGGGCGCGGCGCCGACTTCAGATCGGCGCCGCGGCTCGACGGGCCAATGAAGGTGACGACTTCCAGACCAGCGGGCGCCGCACATGGTGGGGACGAAGGCTAATTGGACGAGTCAGGCCAGGCGCCAGCTAAAGGGCGAGTTGGCCCGCGCCAACGTCAAATACGCGGATCTGGCCCGGCGCATGACTGAGATGGGCGTGCCCGAGACCGAGGGGTCGCTGCAGGTGAAGATCAGCCGCGGCACCTTCTCGGCCTGGTTCATGCTCGCAGCGCTGCGGGCGATCGGCACGCACACGCTGCCGCTGGAATAGCGCTGGCCGGCGCCCGCCGGGGGTTGGCCGCGGGGGCCGGATTCGCGACTTGCTCTCGACAGCGGCCTGCTCGACAAGCGTGATCAACGCCGGGAGCCGACTGCCAATGACCACGCTGCCCAACTCGACCGCCGCGCGCGACATCGCCAGCCTGGTGCATCCCTACACCAACCTGGACAAGCACCGGACGGTCGGCCCGTTCCTGATCACCCGCGGCGACGGCTGCTACGTCGAGGACGACAGCGGCAAGCGCTATCTGGAGGGCATGGCCGGCCTGTGGAGCGCGTCGCTGGGATTCAGCGAGCCGCGCCTGGCGGCGGCGGCCGCGCGGCAGCTGGAAAGGCTGCCGTACTCGCACCTGTTCGGACATCGCTCGCACGACCCGGCCATCGACCTGGCGGAGAAGCTGCTCGGCCTGGCGCCGGCGGGGATGTCGAAGGTGATGTTCGCCAACTCGGGGTCGGAGGCCAACGACCAGGCGATCAAGCTGGTCTGGTACTACCACAACGCTATCGGCCGGCCGCAGAAGAAGAAGCTGATCGGGCGGGTGCGCGGCTATCACGGGGTAACGGTGGCCTCCGCCAGCCTCACCGGCCTGCCCGCCAACCATACAGACTTCGACTTGCCGCTGGCCGGCGTGTTCCACGCCGACTGCCCCAGCCATTACCTGTTCGGCGAGCCGGGTGAGACCGAGGCGGCCTTCGTCGATCGCATGGTCGCCAACCTCGAGGCGCTGATCGAGCGGGAGGGGCCGGACACTATCGGCGCCTTCTTCGCCGAGCCGGTGCAGGGCGCGGGCGGCGTGATCGTGCCGCCGGCGGGTTATTTCGAGCGGGTGCAAGAGGTGCTGCGCCGGCACGAGATCCTGTTCGTGGTCGACGAGGTGATCACCGGCTTCGGGCGCACCGGCAATCTGTTCGGTTGCGAGACCTTCGGGCTGAAGCCGGACATGATGACCGTGGCCAAGGCCCTGTCGGCCTCCTACCTGCCGATCTCGGCGACGCTGGTCAGCGACAGGATCCACGAGGCGATGCTGGCCGAGAGCCGCAAGATCGGCACCTTCGGGCACGGCTTCACCTATTCGGGGCATCCGGTCTCGGCCGCGGTCGCGCTGGAAGCGCTGAGCATCTACGAGGAGCGCGACATCGTCGGGCACGTGCGCTCTGTGGCGCCGCACTTCCAGGCCCGGCTGCAGGCGCTGGCCCAGCATCCGCTGGTCGGCGAGGCGAGGGGGGTCGGCCTGATCGGGGCCCTGGAGCTGGTGCGCGACAAGGCCGCGCGAACCCCGTTCGACGCGGCGCTGGGCGTGCCGGCGCTGTTGCAGGCCGCCACCCTCGAGGAGGGCGTGATCCTCAGGGCCCTGCGCGACGCCATCGCGGTCTGTCCGCCGCTGATCATCACCGACGCCGAGATCGACATCCTGTTCGACGCCCTCGGCCGCGGCCTGGACAAGGTCTGGGCCGACGTACGCGCCGACGCGGCCTGACGCCTCGGTCGCCTCGACAGGGCGGGCGGGAGACACTAGGTCGGGTCGAGACTCCCGTACCGAGGCTTCTGAATGACGATGACGACTGAGCCCGGCCGCACCGAGAAGCGGTCGATCGACAAGCAGGCGCTGCTCGCCAAGTACATCGCCGAGCGCGACAAGCGGCTACGCGCCGACGGCAACGCCCAGTATCTGCAGGTGAAGGGCCGCCTGGCCCACTATCTGGACGATCCGTACACGCCCTTCGTGGCGCGCGAGCCGAAGACCGACCATGTCACCTTCGCCTTCGTCGGCGGCGGGTTCGCGGGGCTGGTGACCGGGGCGCGGCTGGTGGAGGCGGGCGTCACCGACGTGCGCATCGTCGAGAAGGGCGGCGACTTCGGCGGAACCTGGTACTGGAACCGCTATCCGGGCGCGCAGTGCGACACCGCCTCGATGATCTACATGCCGCTGCTGGAGGAAACCGGGCACCGGCCGACCGAGAAGTACGCCCACGCGCCGGAAATCCTGGCCCAGTGCCAGCGCATCGGCCGCCAGTTCGGGCTCTACGACCACGCGCTCTTCCACACCGAGGTGGAGGACCTGAGCTGGGACGCGGCCCATTCGCGCTGGGTGATCTCCACCAGCCGCGGCGACCGGTTCACCGCCAGTTTCATCGGCCTCGGCACCGGGCCGCTGCACGTGCCCAAGCTGCCAGGGATTCCGGGCCTGGAGAGCTTCAAGGGCCACTCGTTCCACACCAGCCGCTGGGACTACGATTACACCGGTGGCGATCCGTCGGGCGCGCCGCTCGAGAAGCTCCGCGACAAGCGGGTGGCGATCATTGGCACCGGCGCGACCTCGGTGCAGGCGGTGCCGCACCTCGCGAGAGCCTGCCAGACCCTTTACGTGGTGCAGCGGACGCCGTCCTCGGTGGACGTGCGCGCCAACAATCCCATCGATCCCGACTGGTTCTCCGGCATCGCCACGCCCGGCTGGCAGCAGCGCTGGCTGGAAAACTTCACCGCCAACCAGGCCGGCGGCTCGGCCGACGAAGACCTGGTCATGGACGGCTGGACCGACCTCTCTCGGCGCATCCGGGCCAAGATATCGCAGCTGCCGCGCGAGGACATGACCCCGCAGAAGATGCTGGCCGCCTACGAGGACTCCGACTTCGAGAAGATGGAGGAAATCCGCGCCCGCGTGGACGCCATCGTCGGCGACCACGAGACCGCGCAGAACCTGAAGGCCTGGTACCGGCAGCTGTGCAAGCGGCCGTGCTTCCACGACGAATATCTGCAGGCGTTCAACGAGCCTGGCGCGCACCTGATCGACACCGACGGCCAGGGCGTGGAGCGGATCACCGAGACGGGCTTTGTGGTCGCGGGGCGGGAATACGAGGTCGATTGCATCATCTATGCGTCCGGCTTCGAGGTCGGCACCGAATACAAGCGCCGCGCCGGCTTCGACCTCACCGGGCGCGACGGGCTGAAGCTCTCGCAGGCCTGGGCGGAGGGCATGCGCTCCAAGCATGGCATCCACGTGCGCGGCTTCCCCAACGCGTTCTTCGTGCAGCCGACCCAGGGCGCGAACCTGATATCCAATGTGCCGCACAACCTCACCGAGTCGGGCCGCACCATCGCGCTGACGGTGAAGCACGCCCTGGATGGCGGCTACCGTGAGGTGGAGGTGACCCAGGAAGCGCAGGACGCCTGGGTGGAGCTGCTGCTCACCGGCATGGGCCGGATGCTGGGCGCCGCCGACTGCACGCCCGGCTACTACAACAACGAGGGCCAGACGCCAGGTCCGGCGGCGAAGCTCGCGGTGGGCTATCCGGCCGGGGCCAGCGCCTATTTCAAGTACATCGACGCCTGGCGCAGCTCGGGTGAGTTCGAGGGACTGGCGTTCAGCTGACCGCGCGGTTCGGGCTCCGCGTCGGCGCTCAGTCGGTGTGGCGGATCTCGACGTAGTAGGGCGACTGCATCAGGCCGTTTGAGCCGGCGAACCAAGCGCGCAGTTGCGTCTCGCCGGCGCCCAGCCGCAGCGAAAGACGCGCCGCTTGGTGGTCATCGCCGATGGCGACGCTCAGGCTCAGACCGGCAATCTCCACGCGGGCGGTCTCCAGCGGCAGCGCCTCGCCGCCGACATAGAGCCAGAGGTCGGAGGGGGCGATGGCGTCGGCGCGGATCGCCGCGTCCGCACCCTCGAAGCCGTGGCGCAGCGCGTGGCCGGACTCGGCAGGCCATCGATAGAGCGCCAGCTCATAGCGGCCGGCTTGTTCGACCTTCACCTCCCAGTAGCCGGCGCAGGCTTCGCCGCGGCGAACCTGGCCCTGGTTCCAGACGCCATCGCCCTCGTCATTGCGCAGGTCGTGGCTGGTGAGCAAGGTCACGGCGTCAAGCTCGCCGCGGATGGAGACGGGGATGCTGTCGTCGGCCTGCCGATCGCACAGCGTCCACCAAGCTTCGTAGGCCTCGCGCAGGCTGGCGACGAGGGCGGGGTGCTCGGCGGCCACGTCACGACGCTGGCCCGGGTCGGCAGCCACATCGTAGAGCGCGACGCCGTTGATTAGCCGCCAGGATCCTCGCATCACGCAACTCAGCCGCCACTTCTCCGGGCGCGGGATGCGCTGGGTGTCCGTGACCAAGGTGCGCTCGGTGAACTCGGGGCCGGGTTCGGCGCCGCGCGCCAGGGCGGAGAGGCTGCGGCCGTGGAACGAGCGCTCGGGCGGGATCGGAAGTTCGCACAGGTCCAGCAGCGTCGGCATGAGGTCGATGTAGGCGGTGTTGGCGCTCACCTCGCGGCCGTCGCCGAGGCCCCCGTCCGGCCAGCGCAGGAAGCACGGGATGCGGTGACCGCCCTCGTACATGCTGCCCTTCAGGCCGCGCATGCCGGCGTTGTAAGCGCCAGGCTCCGGCCCGGCCGCCTGGTTGCACTGGCCGTTGTCGCTGGCGAAGATCAGGATGGTGTTCGGCTCCAGCGCTGCCGTCGCCAGACGCTCGCGCAAGGCGCCGAAGTTCTGGTCGATGTTGGTGATCATGCCCAGGAACCGGGCGTAGTTCTCGGTCTCGGTCTGACCGGCGTAGAGCGCCTGGAACTTCGGCGGTACGTTGAACGGGCTGTGCGGGGCGTTGGTGCTGATGAAGCAGAACGAGGGCGCGTCGGACGGCGCCTCGATGAACTTCAGCGCCTCCTCGAAGAAGACGTTGGTGCAGTAGCCATCGAAGCGGGTTGGGACGCCGTCGACCAGGTAGGTGTCATCGAAATAGTCGTTGCCCCACCAGTCGGGCGTCTGGCCGATGCCGCCGCCGCCGTGGACGATGCTACGCTGGAAGCCGCGGTCCTGGGGCCGGTAGGGATAGGCGTCGCCCAGGTGCCACTTGCCGAAGATGCCGGTGCGCCAGCCGGCGTCGCCCAGGGCGTTGGCCAGGGTCCACTCGTCGGCGCGCAGCAGCGAGCGGCCACCCACGGTGTGCCAGACGCCGGTGGAGTTGCAGTAGTGGCCGGTGAGCAGGCCAGCGCGGGTGGGGGCGCAGGTGGTGCCGGAGTGGAACTGCTCGAAGCGCACCGCCTCGGCGTGGAAGCGATCCAGGTGCGGTGTCTGCGCGAACGGATGGCCGTGGGCGCCGATCGGCGGATAGCCCTGGTCGTCGGTGAGAACGAAAACGATGTTTGGCGGGCGTGCGGGCATGGCGAGACGATAGTGAAGCGGGGGCTTACTCTCTACCGTCGATAATTTCGCGGGCGGTCGGAAAGGTTAGGCGATGGCAGGACGTTTGGCGGGCAAGACTTGCCTCATCACGGCGGCCGCGCAGGGCATCGGCCGCGCGACGGCGCTGCGCTTCGCCGCCGAGGGTGCGCGGGTGATCGCCACGGACATCAACGAGGCGCTGCTGGCGGAGCTGGGTGACATGACCACGCGCCGGCTGGACGTGACCCAGCCGGATGAGATCGCCGCCTTGTTCGCCCACCAACCCGACATCGACGTGGTGTTCAATTGCGCCGGCTATGTGCACCAGGGCACGATCCTGGACTGCGAGGACGAGGCCTGGCGGTTCTCATGGGACCTCAACGTCACCGCCATGTTCCATGTCTGCAAGGCGGCGCTGCCGGGCATGCTGGCGCGTGGTCGCGGCTCGATCATCAACATGTCGTCGGTGGCTTCCAGCCTCAAGGGTGTGCCGAACCGGTTCGCCTATGGCGCCACCAAGGCCGCCGTGATCGGCCTGACCCGCGCCATCGCCGCGGACTTCGTCGGGCAGGGGGTGCGCTGCAACGTCATCTGCCCCGGCACCGTGGCGACGCCATCGCTGGGTGAGCGGATGGCGGCGCTGCCGGGCGACCCGGAGGCGGTGCTTCAGAGCTTCGTCGCGCGCCAGCCGATGGGCCGGTTTGGGGAGCCGGACGAGATCGCCAGTCTCGCGGTCTATCTGGCCTCGGACGAGAGCGCCTTCACCACCGGCGCGGTGCACGTGATCGACGGCGGCTGGACCGCCTGAGCGCCGGCTCAGAGCTGCGCGCGGATGGCCTCGAAGCGGGCCTGGCCAGCCAGGAAGTGGTTGAGCACGATGGCGCCGCGGGTGGCGGCGAAGCTGGGTTCGCGCCGGTCGCGGCAGAGCTCCAGCCAGTGGATCGCCGGCTCGACTCCGCCCGCCATCGCCCAGGCTTCGGCCACCTGAAACGCGCTGATCGCGCCGGTCTCGTGGCGCGCTTCCAGGCCGGCGGCGTAGGCGCGGCGCATGGCCGTGGGACCGAAGCCGCTCATCACCGCGGTAAGCTGCTGGGACAGCTGCACCATGGCGTTGTCGCCGCGCGCGCGGGCGTCAGCGGCCATCTCGCTCAGGAACGCGGCGTCCCGCCCCTCGATCACATGGATGTGGGCAAGATAGGCATGGGCGGCGGAGAAGCCGGGATCGAGGCGCGTGATCTCCTCAAGGCCGGCGCGCGCGCCGTCACGGTCCCCGAGCGAGAAGCTGATCAGCGAGTGGTCGGCCTGGACGGCGCTGGACTCGGGCTCGAGCCGGGACGCCGTAGAGATCTCGGCGGAGGCTTCGGGCCAGGCGCCGCGCGCGCCGAGGGCGGTGGCGAGCCAGTGGTGGGCGCGGGCGCTGCCCGGCGCGGCGGCCACGGCGGAGCGGAGCAGCTTCAAGCCGGACGCCACCTCCGCGTGGCCCCAATAGGCGACGAAACCTAGCGTGCGCAGGGCGGCGGGCGCACGGGGGTCGATGGCGATAGCTCGCGTGGCGAAGGATCGCGCCTCGTCGTAGGCGGCGGCTTCCGGCGCGGCGGCGAACTCCCGCGACAGCAGGGCGCATTCAGCCAGGCCGACGTAGGCCGGCGCCTCGCTGGGCGCACGCCGCGCCAGCGTGGCGTAAGCCTCGCGGGCGATGGCGAGGCCCGTCGCGCTGCGGCCGGCGGCGGCGTAGTCGGCGCGCGCTAGGAGTTCGCGCGAGACGGGGTCGTTCGCATAGGGCTCGGGGCGCGGGCGCTCGGCCCAGGGGCGGGCGACGCCGAGCGCGCCGAGTGAGCCCGCGACGATGGCGCCGGCGCCCAGAAACAGGGCGCGGCGATCCGGCGCCGCGGCGGCGTCTCGATCGACGTCACGACCCTTGCCCATCCAGGCGCGAAGTTCGTCGCGATCGGCCCACACCGTCGGCCGCTTGCCGCCCGGGACGCGATGAATCGGCAGCCGCCGCTCGCCCTCCCAGCGCTTGGCCGTGCGGGCGTCGCGCCCCACGAAGGCGCCGATCGCCTTCCAGCCCACCAGCCGTGCTGTCTCTGAGGCCGCCAATTCACCACCCCGCGTTCGGCGAACATACGCCGAGGTCTCGGTGGACGCCAAGCTTCGCTCCCTTGGGCTGGCGCGCGGCCTTCCCATGCCTAGAAGCTGACCTTCAGTCCGGCCCCGATGGACTGCAGGTTCCAGTCCCCGGCGATGTTGGCCTGGTATCTGACGAAGCCGGCGAAGCGGCCCTGTTTGGCGGTGAGGCTGGCCCCGACGAGGGCGCTGGAGCGGGAGAGGCCCGGTCCGGAGCTGATGAAGGGCGTGCCGTCGGCGGCCATGAGCGCCTGACCGGGTCCGCCCGCTGCCGCGTCGTAGCGGTAGCCGAGCTCCGCCGCCGGTGTGATCACCATGCCGCTGCCCTGGGTGAAGGCATGGGAGATGCGCACCTTGGCGAAGGGTGAGAAGCTGGTCTGGTTGGCGCCAGACCCTGAGACCGCG
>Ga0265338_10007323_pt1 | contig 13763 bp, 10 predicted proteins | sample 42126metaG_FD_193579 | JGI IMG/M metagenome (GOLD analysis project Ga0265338, IMG submission 193579) | Rhizosphere microbial communities from Carex aquatilis grown in University of Washington, Seatle, WA, United States - 4-21-26 metaG | ecosystem: Host-associated > Plants > Roots > Rhizosphere... | reverse complement strand
CAGCCGCCCCTCGCGGCTGTGCTCGGCCTGCTGGTCGAACATCCAGGCGGTGTACAGCACCAGCAGCCGGAACTGCTGGTACTCGATGAACGTGTGCGCGATGTCCTGCTGGACGGACTGCTTCTGGGCGATCACCTCGCCGTAGGACTCACGGCTCAGCGCCCGCTCGGACATCATGTCGAGCATGTGCCTGACGTGCCCGATGGTGCGCTGCGCGTGGTGCAGGCGGCCGCCGCCGAGGCGCGACTGGGCCACGGTGAACCCCTGGCCGACCGGGCCGAGGCGGGCGCTGTCCGGCACCCGGACCCCGTTGAAGCGCAGCCAGGGGTGACCGCCGGTACCCGGCTGGTCGCCCCACAGCCCGATGTTCCGCACGATCTCGAAGCCGGGGGCGTCGGTCGGGACGATGAACATGGTCGCCCGGTCGTGCGGCTTGGCGCCGGTGTCGGTCACGCACATCACGATCAGGAACGCGGCGTGGTTGGCGTTGGAGGCGAACCACTTCTCGCCGGTGATCACCCAGTCGTCGCCGTCGCGCACCGCCCGGGTGCGCAGGTTGGTCGGGTCGGAGCCGCCCTGCGGCTCGGTCATCGCGTAGGTCGAGAAGATGTCGTTGTTGAGCAGCGGCTCCAGGTAGTCGCGCTTCTGCTGGTCGGTGCCGAACATCGCCAGGATCTCGGAGTTGCCGCTGTCCGGGCCGTGGCAGCCGAAGACGACCGGGCCGAACGACGATCCGCCGAAGTGCTCGTTGATGTAGGTCAGCTTGACCGCGCCGTAGCCCTGCCCGCCCAGGTGCGGCGGCAGGTGGGCCGCCCACAGCCCGTGGTCCTTGACGTCTTGCTGCAGCCGCCGGACGACCTTGCGCAGGCCCTTGTTGCCGGCGTCGAAGGGCGCGTCGATGTCGTAGTCGTAGATGTACTCGAGCGGCCGGACGCGGGTGCGCACGAACTCGCCCATCCAGTCGAGCTTCTCCTGGAATTCGGCGTCAATCGAAAAATCGACCATCGTTGCCCTCCATACCGCGAAGACCGCCGTCGCCGGCCGCCGCGCTTGCCTGCCGGTAAACGGCCAGGCTAGCATCCTCGTCAACGCGGTGTTAACTGTCAACGCCCGCGTCAACCAAGCGAGAGGAACCGGGTGAGCGACGGTCTCGACACCAGCCGGCTGGCGGCCTGGCTGGCCGGCGCGGGCCTGCTGCGCCGCCCGGCCGACCTGGCGGTGGAGCGGATCAGCGGCGGCAACCAGAACATCGTCGCCCGGCTGCGGGGCGGGGCGGAGCCGATGATCCTGCGCCGGCCCCCGGTGTCCGTCCCGGCCGGGCGCAACGCCGCCATGGAGCGCGAGTTCCGGCTGCTGACCGCGCTTGAGGGGACTGACGTGCCGCACGCCAGGCCGGTCGCGCTGTGCACCCACCACGAGGTGCTCGGCGCCGCCTTCTACGTGATGACCGAGGTCGACGGCTGGTCCCCGGCTGCGTCACGGTCCTGGCCGGCCCCCTTCCAGCCCGCGGACGGGGGCGAGGCCAGGCGAGGGCTGGCCTTCGAGCTGGTACGCGGGCTGGCCGCGCTCGCGTCGGTCGACTGGCGGGCACGCGGGCTCGACGGCTTCGGGCGCCCCGAGGGCTTCCACGAGCGGCAGGTCGACCGGTGGACCGCGCACTGGGACCAGTTCAGGTTCCGCGACATCCCCGGCCTCGACGTGGCCGCCACCTGGCTGCGGGCCAACTCCCCGGCCGACTGGACGCCGGGGATCATGCACGGCGACTACTCGTTCCTTAACGTCATGTTCGGCCACGGTCCGGCGCCGGCCCTGGCCGCGATCGTGGACTGGGAGATGGCCACCATCGGCGACCCGCTGCTCGACCTGGCCTGGCTGGCCCGGCAGTGGCCGGACCGCGGCGACGAGGTGCAGACCCGGTGGGTTGACTACAGCGGGATGCCGCTGCGGGATGAGATCGTGGATCACTACCGCCAGCTGACCGGCCAGCCGATCGGCAACTTCGCCTATTACGAGGTACTGGCCAACTTCAAGGTCGCCATCGTCCTCGAGGGGGGCTACGCGCGGTACCTGAACGGCCAGGCCACCAGCGACAAGGTGGTGCACTACAACGAGGCGATCCTGAAGGCCGGCCGCATCGCGGGTGAGATCGCCGCCCGCGGGCCTTCGGTGTCGCAGGGGAAAGCGGCGCAGGGGAAAGCGGCGCAGGAGGGGGAGATCACGTGCTGAGTCCGCGGCGGCTGGTGACGGGCACCGGCCCGGCGATCTTCGTGCTCGTCGGGTACCCGTGGTGAGCCCGCCCCGCGTACCACTGATCGACGTGGCGCTACCGCCCGCTGGCGACGTAGACCAGCGAGAGGCGGCCCGGGCCGCGGAGCAGTCGGGTTATGACGGCCTGTGGGTCGGTGAGATCACCCACGACCCGTTCCTCATGCTCTCTCTCGCCGCGACGGCGACGAGGCGGATCGAGCTCGGCACGTCGGTCGCGCTGGCCCTCGCCCGCAGCCCGATGACCCTCGCGGTGACCGCCAATGACCTGCAGGCGCTGTCCGGCGGGCGGCTCCGCATCGGCCTCGGCAGCCAGGTCAAGGCGCACATCACCCGCCGGTTCGGCATGCCCTGGTCGCGGCCGGCCGCGCGGCTGCGGGAGTTCGTGCTGGCGCTGCGCGCCATCTGGGACTGCTGGGCGGCCGAGCCCGGCCACGGGCGGACGCTGGACTTCCGCGGTGAGTTCTACCAGCTGTCGCTGATGCCGCCGCAGTTCGTACCGCCGCGGCACCGCTTCGGCCCGCCGCCGGTGCTGCTGGCGGCGGTCGGCCCGGCGATGACGCGGGCCGCCGCCGAGGTCGCGGACGGGCTGCTCTGCCACGGGTTCACCACCGCCCGCTACCTGGAGGAGGTGACCCTGCCCGCCCTGCGGCAGGGCCGGGGCGGGTCCCTCGACGGCTTCGACGTGGTCGGTCACCCGATGCTGGTGACCGGGCGGACCGAGCGGGAGATGGACGCGGCGGCGGCCGCGGTCCGCGCGCAGATCGCGTTCTACGCGTCGACCCCGGCCTACCGGCCGGTGCTGGCCGTGCACGGCTGGCAGGAGCTCGGCGAGGAGCTGCACCGGCTGTCCCGGCTCGGCCGCTGGGCGGAGATGCCCGGGCTGGTCGACGACAGCGTGCTGGCGGCGTTCGCGGTCATCGGCCAGCCGCAGGCGGTGGCGGCCGAGCTGCGGCGGCGGTACGGGACGCTGTTCACCCGGTGCGTGCTGCACGCCGCCTACGACCCGGGTCCCGGTGTGCTCGATGAGATAGCCGAACGGGTGCGGTCTGACTCCGATCCCGTGCGGTACCCCCGGGCTGAGGCCGGGTCATGAGCCCGCGCGTGCTGTCCGACGACGTTTCCGGTGTGCGGGTGCTCACGCTGAACCGGCCCGAGGCGCGCAACGCGCTGGACGGGCCGCTGATCAGCGCGCTGTACGAGGCCCTGGTGGCGGCCGACGCGGAGCCCGGCGTCCGGGCGGTGGTGCTGACCGGCGCCGACCCGGCGTTCTGCGCCGGGATCGACCTCAAGGAGGCGGCCCGCGACGGCCAGGCCTACTTCGACAAGCACCAGGCGCAGCCCGTCATCCCCCAGGTGGCCCGGATGGCGACGCCGGTCATCGGCGCGGTCAACGGCGCGACGTTCACCGGCGGGCTGGAGCTGGCGCTCGGCTGCGACTTCCTGGTCGCGTCCGAGCGCGCGGTGTTCGCCGACACCCACGCGCGGGTGGGCGTGCTGCCGGGGGGCGGGCTGACCGCCCGGCTGCCGCCGCTGGTCGGCCCGGGCTGGGCGCGCCGGATGTCGTATACCGGGGAGGTGATCGACGCCGCCCTCGCCCTCCGGATCGGACTGGTCACCGAGGTGGTGGCGCACGACCGGCTGCGGATGCGGGCCGTCGAGCTGGCGGCGATGGCGGCCGAGGTGCCGGCCGACACCATGCGCGCGCTCAAGCACACCTACGTCAGCGGGGCGGCCGTCACCGTCGACGCCGGGCTGGCGGCCGAGCGGGCCGCGGCGGCCGAGCAGCGGCCAGACCTGTCGCTGCTCGAGCAGCGGCGGGCGGCGGTGACCGAGCGCAACCGGCGCCAGGTGCGGCCGCAGCCCGGCGCCTTACTCCAGGCCGAACTCGGCTTACTCCAGGCCGAACTCGGCTTACTCCAGGCCGAACTCGGCCAGGACGGCGGCGGTGTCTTCGCCGATCTCGAAGTAGCGTGACGCGCGCGGCTCGGGGGCGTCCGGCCAGCGCGAGTGGTGGTCCACCACCCGGCCGGTCCCCTGCGGCATGGCCACCAGGTGGGTGAAGCCGTTGGCGTCGAGGAACGCATCGCGCAGCGGGCGCGGGCGGGCGACGACCCGGCAGGCCGGCACTCCGTGGCCGGCCAGCAGGTCAGTCGCGCGGGCCACCGGCAGGTCGCGCAGCGCGCTGGCAGCGGCCGGGAAGTCGGCCGCGCCGAGCGCGCCGAGCATCGCCGCACGGGCCGGCTCGTCCGCCGCGGCGGCGGCGATCCAGCCGTCCGCGCACTGGTAGTAGCGGTGCCCCTCGGCCGGGCCGCGGTACAGCTGGCCGCCGAGCGGCGGCGGCGGCGACCCGGCCCAGGTGGTGAACTCGGCCGCCTGCACGAAGGTAGCGCCGACCGCGAGCGAGGTACGCACCCGCTGGCCCGCGCCCGACCGCTCGCGCCAGTAGAGCGCGGCCAGGATGCCGAGGGCGGACAGCGCCCCGGTGGCGGTGTCGTTGACGCCGGCGCTGCCCACCACCGGGTCACCGGCGCCGCCCTGCGCCCGGGCCATGCCGGTGAGCGACTGCAGCAGCGGGTCGAAGCCCGGCATGTCGGCCCACTGCCCGGTGTCACCGAAGGCCGACAGCGACAGGTGCACCAGGCGGGGATGGCGGCCGGCCGTGTCGGTCAGGTCGAGCCGCTCGCGGGCGGGCGGGCGCATGTTCTCCACCAGCACGTCCATGCCGTCCAGGAGGGTGTGCACGATCTTCGCGCTGGCGGGGTCGCCGAGGTCGAGCGCGATCCCCCGCTTGCGCTGGTTGGCGGCCAGGAAAGACAGCGGGTAGTTCCGGTAGCCGTCGCCGGCGGGCGGCTCGACCCGGATCACGTCGGCGCCGAAGTCCGCCAGCACGGTGGCGGACAGCGGCCCGGCCAGGAACGAGGTGGCATCGAGTACCCGCAGGCCGGCCAGTGGCAGCTCGGGCTCGGGTGGGCCGGATCGGGGCTCGCCCGACACCCGTTCGGCGGACTCGGTTTTCGCGGGCTCGGGCCGGGCGCGGTCACCCCAGGGCTGCTGGCCGGCTGCCACCGTGGTCGCGAAGCCGCGTACCTCGCCCGGCGTGGCCGACAAGCTGACCGGCACGCTCGGCAGGACGACATCGCCCAGGTCCGGGTGGCGCAAGGTGATACGGGCGCCGTTGTCGGCGACGATCGGGCCGTTGATCCACTCGGCCCTGGTCTGCACCAGGGCGCAGGGCACGCGGGCGGCGCGGAGCCGGGCGAGCCACTCGCCGCTGCTGAGCCCGGCCAGCACCGGCTCCAGTTCCGCGGCCACGGCCCGCCGGCCGCGCTTGAGGTCGAGGATGCCCTGGAAGTCGCCCGCCACTTCCGGCAGCGCCATGACGTCGAGCCGCCCGAGTGCCTCGAGCGCGCGGAAGAACAGCTCGGGGGTCAGCGCGGCCAGGAAGATCCGCTTCCCGTCCGCGCACGCGTAGGTCCGCCAGTTGGGCGCGGGCACGATCGCGCGCGACGGCGCGAAGGCCGGCTCGTCGTTGATCTCGGTGAACGCGGTGCCCATCAGCGCGGCGCCGGCGTGCAGCCCGGTGACCACGGCCGGCTGGGCCCGGCCCGACCGGGCCCGGCCGACCAGCCCGGCCACCGCGGCGGCGGCGCCGAGCGCCCCCTGGATGGAGCTGAGGGACGACACCACCGGCGCGACCGGGCTGTCGTCGTCGGCCGGCAGGTGCACCGCCAGGCTGGTCAGGGCGGCCACCAACAACGGGTCTTCTGGCAGGTCACGCCATTCGCCGGCCTCGCCGTAGGGCGGCAGCCAGACGTGCGCCACCGCGGGCGCCGCCGCCCGCAGCCGCTGGCTGGTCAGGCCGCGGGCGACGACCTCGGCCGGGGTAGCGTTGACCAGCAGCACGTCGGCGTCCGCGGCCAGCCGGAGCACGTCCGCGTCGGCCGCCGCCAGCCGGCGCTTGCCGCGGTCCCAGCAGACGTCAGCCGGCTGGGGTGACGGGGCCGGCTGGGGTGACGGGGCCGGCTGGGGTGACGGGGCCGGCTGCCCGGGGGCGACCACGGTGACCACGTCGGCGCCCAGGTCGGCCAGCAGCATGCCGGCGATCCGGCCGACCCGACCGGCCGAGACCTCGACCACGCGGACGCCGGCTAGGGGGCTGGCCCCAGCGGGGAGGTCGGCGCCGTGGGAGGCAAGGTCCGCGGTCATGATGGCTCCGTATCCTCATCGCCCGGCACCCGTTGCTCGGCGACAATCTTAGTCAAATTAGTATGCTATTTATAGCCAGCTACTGATCCTAGGACGGCCCGATGAGCTCACGCCCTGACCCGCTGCTGCCAGCCGTCGTGACCGCCGCCGACGCGCCGTCCAGCCCGTGCGTTCACCACGAGCGACGCGACCGCGTCCTGCTGATCCGGATGGACCGCGAGGCGAAGCGCAACGCGATCGACCGGGTGATGACGCACGGCATCGACCAAGCGCTCAACCTGCTTGACGACGATGACGAGCTGTGGGCGGGCGTTATCACCGGCACCGCGGCGGTGTTCTCGGCCGGGACCGACCTGAAGGACGGCAGCGGCCGGACCGAGCGCGGCGGCGAGTACGGCGTGATCAGGCGCCGCCGCCGCAAGCCGCTCATCGCCGCGGTGGAGGGCCCTGCCTTCGGCGGCGGGTTCGAGATCGCGCTCGCGTGCGACCTAGTCGTCGCCGCCCGCACCGCGCGCTTCGCGCTGCCGGAGAGCAGGCGGGGCGTGGTCGCCTCGTCCGGCGCCCTGTTCCGCGCGATGCGGGCGCTGCCGCTCAACGTGGCCAAGGAACTGCTGATCACCGGGACGGTGCTGGACGCGGAGCGCGGCTACCAGATCGGCTTCGTCAACCGGCTGACCGAGCCGGGCGAGGCGCTCCCGGCCGCGCTCAAGCTGGCCGCCGACATCTGCGCCTCCTCACCGGTGTCGGTCGCCGTCAGCCTGAGCGCGCTGGCCGCCCAGCACGACGCCGACGACGCGGCGGGCTGGGCGGTGACCCGCGAGGCGGTCGAGCGGGTGGTAGCGAGCGACGACAAGCGGGAAGGCGTGAGCGCGTTCTTCGAGAAGCGCGAGCCGCGCTGGACCGGGCACTGATCCGGGTAAGTCACCGGTCCGCAGCGGCACGCGCACAGATCATCCAGTATTTCCGCTTGCCGCCCCGTCGCCTTAGGTGAGGCATGCTTCAGGATGGTGCGCATGACAACACCTTCACCATCGGCGTTCGATCCCCGCGCGTTTGAAGGGACGGCCGAGTACTACGCGGTCGGGCGTCCTCCGTATTCCGCGCAACTGGCGGACACGATGGCCCGGGAGCTGTCGCTTGACGGGACCGGCCAGCTGCTCGACGCGGGCTGCGGGCCTGGCGTCCTGGAGCTTCCCCTGGCCCGGTTGTTCGGCCAAGTGACGGCGCTCGATCCCGAGCCCGGCATGCTCCAGGCGGGCAAGCGGCGCTGCCAGCAGGCGGGAGTGGCCAACGTGCGCTGGCTGCAGGGGGTCGCGGAGGATATCGCAGCGCTGAACCTCGGCCCGCAGCGAGCGGTCACCTTCGGGCAGTCGTTTCACCGGGTCCGGCGGCTGGAGGTTGCCGAGGCCGTCTATGACCTGCTCGTGCCGGGCGGGTCGCTGATCCTGATCTCGCACAATGCCGACGACGGCCGTCCGCGGCCGGCCGGTCCCGGGCACCCCGAGGTTCCCCGCGCCGCGGTGCAGAAGCTCATCCTCGACTACCTCGGTGACGGCACGCGCCACTACCTCGCCACCTGGAACCAGGGCCAGCCGGCCCGCTTTGAGTACACCCTGTCGCAGACCCGGTTCGGCGGCTCGCGCACCGTCTACGCGCCTGGCCGGACCGACCTGATCGCAGACATCGACACCGTCGTGGCCAGCTACTTCTCGCTGTCGTACGCCGCGCCCCGATGGTTCGGGAACCGCCGAGCCGACTTCGAGTCCGACCTGCGTCACCTGCTGCGCGAGTATTCGCCAGAGGGTCTCTTCTGGGACTGGCCAGGTGACACCGAACTCGTCATAGCGACGAAGAGCTAACGGATCAGGCGGTCCGGTGCTCGACCCGCCGCGCGTGACCGGCCGGCTGACGGGAACGGAGAAGAGCGGCGGCCAGCTGGACTTCGGCGGCTGGATCTGGCCTTACGACCTCAGCAGCTCGCTGCACCACCGGGCCCAGCTTGCCGCACCGTAAGTGACGCGCGGCCAGGCCGCCTCAGGAGACCTGACTCGTGACACCGCAGCATTCCAGGGCGCGCGGGGCCCGCCCCGCGCCTGGTGACGAAAGTATAGCCAGCTGGTAAGTACGTCACTGCACTAACGATCTTGAATTAGGTGTAATATTCGATTATCTACTTAATTGAGTCCTAATATACGGACGGGGACTCGAATACTTTCATAGGGGGCCTGATGGGCTGGCAGCCGGGTGCGGGGCACGGGACGGGCGGGGAGCCTGGCCTGCCGTCGCCTGGCGCTGACCCGGGGCCGGCCGGAAGGCACCCGGGGCTGGCCGGCTTCGCCCAGGGTGGTGAGTGGGACGCCTGCCCGCCGTCGGCGGCGCTGGCCGTCGCCCTGGAGGCGGTCTCGGGCCCGGACGGGCGCTGTCCCGGCGCGTCGCGGGATGAGCGGTTCGGGATGCTGCGCCGGTTGCAGGCCATGGAGTCATGGGTGGCGGCCAGGAAGCTCGGGATGCTGCGTGACCTGATCCGGGACGATGACGAGCCGCTTCCTGGTGGCGGGTATCACGGTGACCTGCCCGACGGCTGGTCGCGGCCGCTGACTCATGAGGTGGCCCTCGCCTTGGCGATGCCGCCGCAGTCGGCCGAGCGGCTCATGTGGACCGCCTGGGAACTGGAGGCCCGCCTCCCGCAGACCGGGGCGCTGCTCGCGGCCGGCGAGCTGACCTTCGCCAAGGCCCGCGCCGTCAGCGATGCCCTCGCCACGCTGAGCGAGGCCGACGCGGCCCGGGCGGAGGCGCTGATCGTCGGTGACCTGCCGGGCAAGACCCACGGACAGGTAGAGAGGCTCGCCACCCAGGCTGCCCTCACCGTGGATCCCGAGTCCGCCGTGCGCCGCCGGGAGGAGGCCGAGCGGAACCGGGCGAAGGTCGTTCTGCGCCGTGACCCGTCGGGGGCGGCGAGCCTCTCGGGTTACGACCTGCCGACCGATGAGGCCCTCGCGGCCCATGCCTGCGTCTGCTCCCGCGCGCGGCAGTACAAGGACTCAGGCGTGTTCGCCGGGGTGCGGATGGACCAGTTCCGAGCGATGGCCTACCTGGACCTGATCAACGGCGTCAGCGCCCAGGAGCGGATCGCGGCCGGGCAGCCCCCGGCCGGCCTAGGCGCCCCGAACGAGTACGGCCCGGACGCTCCCGGCACCCCGGAAGAGGCCGGCCCGGAAGAGGCCGGCCCGGATAAGCCAGGCCCTGGCAGCACTGGCCCGGATGACCCCCGCGGCGGTTCCGGTGGCCCGGCCTGGCCGCAGTCCCCGCCGCCCGCGCCCGCCGTGCCTGAGCCAGCTCCCAGGCCCGCCGACCTGATCATCCCGCTGGCCACCCTGCTCGGCCTGGCTGAGCGCCCTGGCGAGGGCCACGGTCTCGGGCCCCTGGATCCCGGCCTGTGCCGCACCCTGGCCGCCCGGGCCGCCGCCAGCCCGCACACCACCATCTGCCTCACCGTCACCGCACCCGACGGCACCGCCGTCGGGCACGGCTGCGCTCGCCCCGGCCGCAGCACCCGTCGCCACCGCGCGGCCGGACCCGGGCACCGGCCGCCCGGCCAGCCAGACGGCGCCCGTCAGCCGGCTGGCCCGCCGCCCACCGGCCTGCCACCGCCAGGCTCACTGCCACCGCCGGGCACACCGCCACCGCCGGGCACACCGCCACCGCCGGGCACACCGAAGGGCGGGCTCCCCGCCCGCCTTCACCTCACCATCACCGCCTCCCGCCTGCACCAGCTCATACAGCTCACCCGGGCTGCCCCAACGCCACCGGGTGACCTGCCCCCGCCCTGGACCCTCACCCCGGCAGGAACCCCGGTGCCTCCCGACGGCTACGGCGCCTGGCAGCTGACCGTGCCCGGCGGCAGGACCCTGCTGGTGAAGCTCGAGCCCGTCCCCACCGAGCACTGCGATCACCGTCACCTCACCCCCGCCTACCAGCCGGGTGATACCTTGCGCCACCTGGTCCAGGTCCGTGACTTCGAGTGCACGTTCCCGACCTGTTCAAGACACGCGAGAGAGTCAGACTTCGAGCACGCCGTCCCCCATCACCTGGGCGGTCCCACCTGCGCGTGCAATGCCGGAGCCCGCTCCCGCGCCTGCCACCAGGTCAAGCAGTCACCCGGCTGGACAGTCACCCAGCCCAAGCCCGGCTGGCACCAGTGGCAAACCCCGGCCGGCCGCATCTACACCCAAGGTCCCAAGCGCTATCCCGCCTGAACCGGGGCGACGAGAGCCGGATCGGGCTGGGTGCCGTCCGGTCACGGTGCCTCGGCTCACCGCGCCTCGGCTCACCGCACCTCGGCTCGGCTCACTGTGCCTCGATGATGGAGACCGTCTTGTAGCGCAGGAACTCGTCGATGCCGGCCCGGCCGCCTTCCTTGCCGTAGCCGCTGACGCCGAGGCCGCCGAACGGGGTGTAGGGCAGGTTCTGCCGGGCGCCGTTGACGTAGACGCCGCCTGCCTTGAGCCGCTCGGCCAGGCGGTGAACCCGGGTCAGGTTGGTGGACTGGACGTTGGCGGCCAGGCCGTAGGCGGTGCTGTTGGCCAGGTCGACTGCCTCGTCCTCAGTGGAGAACTTGAAGATCAGCAGGACCGGGCCGAAGATCTCGACCTGCGCGATCTCGTGCCCCGGGTCGGCGTCGACGATGACCGTCGGCTCGACGAAGTTCTTGCCCGCGAGGTCGCCGCCGGCCCGGCCACCGCCGAGCACGATCCGCCCGGCGTTGTCGGCCCGGGCCCGGTCCAGCATGCCGCAGACGCGCTCGACGGCGGCCGCGTTGATCAGCGGGCCCACCTTGACCTCGGGGTCGAACGGGTCACCGACCTTATAGGCAGCAGCGACCTCGGTTACCAGGTCGACCACCTGGTCGAAGATGTCCGCGTGGACGATCAGCCGGGTGGGCAGGCTGCAGCCCTGCCCGGCCATCACCCCGATGCTGTCGGCGACGGCGCGCTCGGCGACTCCCCGCAGGTCGCCCGCGTCAGGGAAGACCAGGCTGCCGGTCTTACCGCCGAGTTCGAGCAGCGCGGGCTTGAGCTGCTCGGCGCAGGCGCGGGCGATGTGCCGGGCGGCGGCCGGGCCGCCGGTGAAGCTGACCTTCTCCACCTTGGGGTGGGCAACCAGCGCGGCGCCCGCCTCCGGGCCGCCGACCAGGAGGCTGCACACCCCGTCCGGCACCCCCGCTTCCCGTAGCAGCCGCGCGTACAGGTCGGGTGCGAACGGGGTGAACTCCGAAGGCTTGCACACCACGCAGTTGCCGGCCGCCAGGGCCGGGATGACCTTCATGCCGAGCGAGACGATGGGGCCGTTCCAGGTCACGATCGCGCCGATCACGCCGTACGGCTCGGGCGCGGTGTAGGAGAAGTAGCCGCGGGTGTCCAGGGTCGAGACCAGCTCGCCGGACAGCTTGTCGCACCAGCCCGCGTAGTAGCGGGTCCAGTTGATCGAGTTGTCGATGATCCGCTGCCCGAAGTGGGTCGGGGTGCCGCCGTCGAGTGCCATCAGCGCGGCGAACTCGTCCCGGCGCTCGTCGAGCAGGCCCGCGAACCGCATCAGCACGTCCCGGCGCCGTTCCGGCGCCCAGCGGCGCCATGCCTGCGCCTGCGCGGCCGCCAGCTCGACCGCCTCGTCGATCTCGGCCTGGCCGGCCAGCGGTATCTCCGCCTGCAGCTCGCCGGTGTAGGGGTTGAGGTGGCGGTGAACGCCGCCCGAGCCGGCGTCGAGCACCTTGTCGCCGTAGCGGAGCTGAACCTGGGGCGCGGTGACGGTCATGGTGTCCTCTGCGGGTCAAGGGGCGTCGTCAGCGGACGGTGAACCCCGCGTCGAGCGGCAGCTGGATGCCGGTGATGTAGGACGCCTCGTCCGACACCAGCCAGGCGACCGCGTCGGCGATGTTCTCCGCCTGCAGGATGTTGATCGGCAGCGCGTTCTGCATCGAGCTGATGGCGTTCTTGCCGCCCGCGGCCGCCTGGGCCATCAGCTTCTCCATGGCCGGGTTGACCGACATGCCGGTGGCCACCCCGGTCGGGTGGATGGTGTTAACCCGGATCATCTCGGGGGCGTACTGGTTGGCGAGCACCTGCATGAGGCCGACCAGGCCGCGCTTGGCGGCGGTGTAGGCGGTGGCGCCCGCCTGGCCGGTGCCCGTCCCCTTGATTCCCGATGTCGAGCTGGTGATCACGACAGACCCGCCCCGGCCGCCCGCGCGGATGGCCGGCAGCACCACCTCGACGGTGCGCCACACCCCGGTCAGGTTGACGTCGATGATGTCGGTCCAGGTCTGGTCGCGGTCGCCTTCGTCCTGATCCGAGAGCCGGACGATGCCGGCGTTGGCCAGCAGCACGTCCACCCGGCCGAAGCGGTCGAGGCCGAGCGCGAGCGTCCGGCGCAGGTCGTCGTAGCTGCGGACGTCGCCCTTTTCGGCGACGATCTCGCCGCCCGCCGCCTCCACCAGCTTGGCCGTCTCCCGCAGGTCGTCCTCGCTCGCGTTGGGGTAGTTCATCGAGGCGATGTCGGCGCAGATGTCCATGCCGATGATGTTCATCCCCTTGGACGCCAGCTTCACCGCGTGCGCCCGGCCCTGGCCCCGGGCGACCCCGGTGATGAACGCCACCTTCTTACCCGACACCGTTGTCGCCTCCAGCTACGCAGACCGGCTGTGCGCCCGTGTACTGGCCCGATGCTTGCCCGGGCACGCCCCCGACGCTAACATTTTAGTTAGTTGTTTACAATAAGTGGACGATATGGAGCGGCATCGGTGCTCAGCGCCAGCCCGGCCGACGCGGCCCGTGACACCGACCGGGAGTGCTATGACGCCCCGCTGGCCGCGCTGACGAGACGGTCCGGGGTGGCGCCGGCCCGCCTGGTAGGCAACCAGATCACCCCCGGCACCGCGCGGATGCTGGCCCGGCTGACCGGGCTGCCGCCGTCCGCGGTGGTGGTCTGCGGCCACGACGTCGGGCACATCGGCCGCCCGCACCGAGAAACGCATAGGCAAAGGAGACACCAGGGTCATGGCCGAGGCGACGACGTTCCGCCGGTCCGAGGACAACGGCGTGCTCACCTTCACCTTCACCAGGGATGCGAAGCTGAACGCGGTCTCACCGGAGATGCTCGACGGCCTGCGGGCGGCGGTCGACGACCTGGGCGACCGCGACGACATCAGGGTGCTGGTGATCGCGGCCGAGGGCCGGTACTTCACGGCCGGCATCGACCTGCGCGACAGCGGCGCGGGCGGCCGGCGGGGCTAC